>JAAUXY010093701.1_pt1 | contig 17705 bp, 22 predicted proteins | sample 7278121 | NCBI WGS metagenome assembly JAAUXY01 (sample SAMN14350117, study PRJNA611818) | marine sediment metagenome | isolation source: surface marine sediment (1.8m) | place: French Polynesia: Moorea | collected 2018-08 | reverse complement strand
GGGTGCTGCGCGTCGCCCGCGGCGGCCCGGCACATCTGGCAGGCCTGCAGCGCGGCGACTTCGTGCTGTCGGTCAATCAGGTGCAGGCCAACAGCATCGCAACGATCACGGGCGTGATTGCAGATATCAGGCCGGGCGATGCCATTGATGTGGAAGTGATGCGCGGTGACCAGCGTTTCCGCGCCCGCGCCGTTGCGGGAGAGCTGCCGGATCCCGTCTGACGGGGTCGATCAGGATTTATTCGTGTCCTGCGCGCGCACGGCCGCCGCCTGCGCGTGTGCCTGCAGCCCTTCGCTTTCGGCAAGCGGCACGGCAATGTCGGCAAGCTCCGCAGCACCTGCCGCCGACATGCGGATGAGCGAGCTTCTTTTCTGGAAGTCGTAAACGCCGAGCGGCGAGGCGAAGCGCGCCGTGCCAAACGTCGGCAACACGTGCGACGGCCCGGCAACGTAGTCGCCGAACGTCTCGCCGGTGTGCGCGCCGCAGAATACGGCGCCGGCATGACGGATCTGCTCGAGCAGCGCGGTTTCGTCGGCAACGTGCAGCTCGAGATGCTCAGGCGCAATACGGTTCGCCAGCGCCACCGCCTCGTCGAGGTCAGCGGTCACGATCAACGCACCCCGCGCCTCGAGAGACGCCGCTATCGTCTCGCGCCGCGTCATGGACGGCAGCAGCCGCGACATTTCCTGCGCAACCGCTTCGACGAAACCGGCATCCGGACAGAGCAGAATGCTCTGCGCCGCCGCGTCGTGCTCCGCCTGTGAAAAGAGGTCGAGCGCTATCCACTCGGCCTGGGTTGTGCCATCAGCAAGCACCAGCACTTCGCTGGGACCGGCAATCACGTCAATGCCGACGTGACCAAACACCTGCCGCTTTGCCGCCGCCACATAGGCGTTGCCTGGACCAACAACTTTATCGACACGTGGCACCGTTGCCGTCCCGAACGCCAGGGCGGCAACCGCCTGAGCACCGCCAACGGTGAACACCTGATCGACACCCGCGATGTGCAACGCGGCCAGCACCATGTCGTTGCGCTCACCGCCCGGCGTCGGCACCGTGACGACAATCTCCCCCACACCCGCAACCCGTGCGGGAATCAGCGTCATGAGCACGCTCGAGGGATAGCTCGCCTTGCCGCCCGGCACGTAAACGCCCACGCGGTCGAGTGGGGCGACGCGCTGGCCGAGCTCGTTACCCAGGTCGTCCTTGAAGGTCCACCCTTCCTGGCGCTGCCGCTCGTGGAACGCGGCAATACGCGCTGCGGCCTGTTCCAGCGCCCGGCGTTGGCTTGCATCTATGCGTTCAGCCGCCCGGGCAAGCTCAGCGGGGTCGATTCTGAGTTCGTCCACAGCGGCAGCCTGCAGGCCATCGAACTCGGCGGTGTAGCGAAGCAGCGCGGCATCGCCGTCGCGTTTGACTGACGCAAGAATGTCGCGGACGACGCTCTCGACACCGTCGTCCACGTCCATGTTCCATTCGAGGAGACTCGTCAGGCGCGCTTCGAAATCCTGAGCGCTCGTATCCAGGCGGGCAACCTTCATGACTCGACCACGTCGCTCAGACTCGCAACCAGCGCCTGCACTTCACTGAACTTGGTTTTCATGGACGCCCGGTTGACGATCACGCGCGTGGAGATGTCACAGATATTCTCGCGAGCTTCGAGCCCGTTCGCGCGCAACGTGTTCCCGGTATCCACGATGTCGACGATCGTGTCGGCCAGGCCCAGCAGCGGGGCAATTTCCATCGCCCCGGAGAGCTTGATGATTTCCACCTGGCGCGCTCGACTCTGATAGTAGGCGCGCGTGATGTTGACGAACTTGGTTGCCACCCGCAGCACACCCTCGGGCTCGGGTACGCCTTCCGGACCCGCCGTCATCATGCGGCATTTGCCGATACCGAGGTCAAGGAGCTCGTAGAAACCCATCGCACCACCGTACTCCTCGATCGTGTCTTTGCCGGTGATGCCGATGTCGGCAACGCCGTGCTCCACGTATGTCGGCACGTCGGCGCTCCGGGCGACGATGAGCTGATGCCCGCCGCTGCGGCTGTCGAAAATGAGTTTGCGCGAGGCATGCGGGTCTTCCGACGGCTCGATTTCACAAGCCGCCAGCAACGGTAAACACTCATTGAGAATGCGCCCTTTGTTGAGCGCGATCACTAAGCCCATGGTTGCCCCGAAAGTGCCCTTAAAACCTGTTACGGCGGGCGCATCCTAGCAGGCTGCGGGAACAATGCACGCGTTACGAGATGCGCTGCACCGCGCCGCCGAGCTGCTGCAGCTTCTCCTCGATCGTCTCGTAGCCGCGGTCAATGTGGTAGATGCGGTCGATTGTAGTCGTGCCCTCTGCCGCGAGCGCTGCAATCACGAGTGAAGAGCTTGCCCGCAGATCCGTTGCCATGACCGGCGCCGCGTGGAGGTCCTCCATGCCGTGCACCACCGCCATCGAATGACCATGTAGCTCGATGTTGGCGCCGAGCCGGTTGATCTCCTGCACATGCATGAAGCGGTTTTCGAAAATGTTCTCGCTGATGGTCGCCGTGCCTTCGGCGATGGCGTTCAACGCCATGAACTGCGCCTGCATGTCCGTCGGAAATCCCGGATATGGCGACGTCTCGATGTCCACTGCAAGCGGGCGGCGTCCCAGCATGTCGAGCTCTATCCAGTCTTCGCCGTGGCTGATCTCAGCGCCCGCCATCTGCAGCTTCTCGAGCACCGCACCCAGCGTTTCAGGGTCGACGTCTTCGAGCCGGATGGAGCCCCGCGTTGCAGCCGCGGCAATGAGATAAGTACCCGCTTCCACCCGGTCGGGCATCACGCGGAACGCGCCGCCATGCAGCTTGTCTTTGCCCTGGACGACAATGGTGGAAGTGCCGTGCCCCTCAACCTCCGCGCCCAGCGTATTGAGAAAGTTCCCCAGGTCGACAATCTCCGGTTCCCGCGCACAGTTGTGCAGCCGCGTTTCGCCCCTCGCCAGAGCTGCAGCCATCATGAGGTTTTCCGTGCCGCCAACGGTGACGAGGTCCATGTAGACGTCGGTCCCGACGAGGCCGTTCGGTGCCTGGGCTTTCACGTACCCGTCAGTAACGACAACCTGCGCGCCGAGCGCCTCGAGACCTTTCAGGTGCTGATCAACGGGGCGCGAGCCGATCGCACATCCGCCGGGAAGGGAAACTTCTGCCGCACCGTACTTGGCCACCAGCGGCCCCAGCACCAGAAACGAGGCGCGCATGGTTTTCACGAGCTCGTAAGGCGCGCGCAGCTGTCCGAGCGAGCGGGCGCAGACCTCCACGTTGAGTTTCTCGTCAATGACGACCTCAGCGCCGAGACAGCCGAGAAGCTCGATCATGGTCGTGACGTCATGCAGATGCGGGGCGTTGCTGACGATGACCGGTTCTTCCGTGAGGAGGGTTCCCGCGAGGATCGGCAGGGTCGAGTTTTTTGCCCCGGAAACGCGCAGGCGCCCATGCAGCGGCTGCCCGCCCGTGATGCTCAACTTATCCATGACGGCTGATCCTCGACGCTGACATGCGGGTGGCGCCGCTAAGGCGCTTCCGCGCGGATGGTGACGGCGTGCAGACGGCCGTCGGCGATGTATTCCTGAATGCAGGCATAGACCGCCTGCTGTTTCTGAACGCGGTTCATGCCCGCAAAGGCGTCACTCACCACCTCAATGAGCGCTCGATCGCCTTCAACCTCGACGCGTATCGACGCCACATCCATTTGCGCCTGAATACGCGCACTGATTTCTTCTTGCATGTGTCTTCTAAGAAATAGTCTTTTGAGTCTGAGAAATAACTTTCCAGAGGTTCGGTTCGCCAGCCGCTCCAGTCGCGCCTGTCCAGAACCGCGACTATAGCCCCGGCATGGCCTGAAGCAACAGGCGGCTCAGGCCTGAGAATTCGATGATTTCCTGGAGCTCAGGCGAGAGATTAACAAAGTCGATGCTCTTTTCCTCGCGGGCTGCGGCACGGTACCAGGCAACCAGCACGGCTACCGACACGCTGTTGGCGGTCTCGAGCCCGGCAAGATCCACCCGCAGCGGGGACTGCCCGTTCGCAATGAGATCCCGACCTGCGTTTTTCAAATTCTCCGCATCATTGATGTCGAGCTCGCGGCCGACCACCGCAAACTCCGGCGTGAGGACAACGCTCATACTTCGGTTTCGGCAGCGGCTTCCTCGTCGGCAGCCGCCTCTTCTTCGTCGATGAAGTCGGACCAGGCGTCAATCACTCTGTCGAGATCACCGCCGTACTCCACGTCGTTCATGGCCGCGTCGAACTGGTTCTTGTAGTTCAGGCCGATGTTCACACCTTCGATGATGAGATTGCGCAGCTTCCAGGCCTGCTCGGATCGTTCCATCCGATAGGCGACGACGTAGGTTTTTCCCTCGTAGGCAATCTCCATCGTGACCATGGCCTTATCCGGATTGCGCGGTGGCTTGCGCGGTGCCAGCACATCCACCCTGCCTTCGCCGAACTCGGTGAGCGCCAGCGCATAGGTGCGTACGAGGCTCCACTTGAAAGAGTCGGCGAAACGCGCGCGCTGCGCTTCGGTTGCGTTGCGGCGGTATTTGCCCATCACGTTGTCCGCGAACTTACGGAAGTCGATCAGCGGCCGCAGGATCGCCTCGACTTCCACGTAGAACCGCTCCGGATCTTCCTGGGCATACTCCCTGCCGGCATTGATCAGCTCGAGGATTTCGTCGGTGGCGAGTTCAACGGCCTGCTCCGCGGACTGCGCCTGCGTTGCCGCTATCATGCCGTCAGTGGCGGCAGCCGATGCGCTGACACCCATGAGTAACACACCAATCAGGATGTTGCGTACGTTCATTTCTACTTACCCTGCCTTTACTTACCCAGGTTGGTTACGAATTCGCCGATCAGATTTTCTAACACGAAGGCGCCCTGAGTGTCTGTGATCTCGTCGCCGTCACCCAGCGTCTCCTCATCCCCGCCTGGCACGAGGCTGATGTAGCGCGCACCGAGTATGCCTTCGGTCAGAATCTGCGCGCTGGTATCCGTTGTCAGATTGCCCGGCTCGCCCAGGATGTCCATGGTCACGAGCGCTTCGCCCCAGGCCATATCCACGTCGATGCTGCTGACCCGTCCGATGGTCACGCCGGCCATGCTCACCTTCGCACGGGTGCGAAGGCCGGCAATGTCGTCGAAGCGCGCGGTCACAGAATAGGTCTTTCCCGTATCGCCGAAATTGACGCCGCTGACCTGCACCGCAAGAAAGATCAGCGCAATGATGCCAGCCAGCACGAAGGCGCCGACGCTGATTTCAACGGTTCTCATTCGCATCTAAAAATCTCCATACATGACAAGCGTCAACAGAAAGTCAGTTGCCAGGATGAGCACTGACGAGATGACAACGGTGCGCGTCGTCGCCATGGACATGCCCTCAGCCGTCGGCGGGCAATCATAACCCTGGAACACCGCAACCCAGGTCACCAGCGCCGCAAAGACGACACTTTTGATCATACCCTTGCCGAGGTCTTCCCAGAGCTCCACGCCATCCTGCATCCCCGACCAGAAGCCGCCCGGATCCGCACCGAGCCAGTCGATGGCAACGACGACGCCGCCGTAAATGGCCACCATGTTGAATATGGCCGTCAGCAGCGGCACGCTCAAAAGGCCCGCCCAGATCCGCGGTGCAACGATACGCCGCAGCGGATCGACGCCCATCATCTCCATGCTCGAGAGCTGCTCGGTCGTTTTCATCAGACCAATTTCCGCCGTCAGCGCGGATCCCGCGCGCCCGGCAAAGAGCAAAGCGGTCACGACCGGTCCAAGCTCACGCAGGAGCACCAGCGCAAGCCCCACGCCCACAGCCTCCTGCGCGCCGAATCGCGCCAGCTGAGTGTGGAACTGCAGCGCAAGCACCGCGCCGATGGAAAATGCCGACAGCACGATGATGACCAGCGACAGGAAGCCGACGTTGTAGATCTGCTTGATGACCAGGCTGAGATCTTTCCAGCGCGGCAGGCCGGCCATGGCGTTGAACCACAGCAGCGTTGCACGCCCGAGCGTGGACAGCCACTCCAGCGCACGTATGCCGAGCGCTCGCACGACACCCAGCATCAGCCCGGCTCTCCAAGCACATCGTAGGCAATGTCGTCGGCAGGATAGTGAAACGGTACCGGCCCGTCCGGCTCACCGTGCATGAACTGGCGCACCATTGCGGTCGGTTCCGACTGCAACGCTTCCGGGCTACCCGCGCCGATGACCTTGCCGTCGGCAATGACGTAAATTCTGTCCGCAATGCTCACCGTTTCGTGGATGTCGTGGGAAACCAGCAGGCTCGTTGTGCCCAGCGCGTTGTTCAGCTCGCGTATCAGGCTTACCAGCACACCCATGGCAATCGGGTCCTGACCGGTAAACGGCTCGTCGTACATCAGCAGATCCGGATCCAGCGCAATCGCCCGCGCCAGGGCAACCCGACGCGCCATGCCGCCGGAAAGCTCGGACGGCATCAGATCGCGAGCACCCCGCAATCCGACCGCGTTCAGCTTCATCATGACCAGATCGCGAATCAGCTCTTCGGACAGGTTCGTATGCACACGCATCGGAAACGCAACATTTTCGTACACGGAAAGATCGGTGAAGAGCGCCGAGCTCTGAAAGAGCATGCCGAGATTGCGGCGAAAGGCGAACAGCTCCTGCCGGTTCATCGCACAGATGTCCTGCCCATCGACCTTCACGCTGCCGCTTTCCGGTCGGATCTGCCCGCCAATGATGCGCAGCAGCGTCGTCTTTCCGGTTCCGCTGGGACCCATGATCGCAGTGATCTTCCCACGCGGGATGGTCAGCGATATGTCGTCGAAAATCTTGCGCTCCCCTCGCAGAAACGTGAGATTTTCGATTTGTATCAGATTGTCTGCGTCGCTAGTCATGTTCGCTTGTTTATCGATCAGGGAGACAGACAATCGTCTACAGACCGCTCCCTGGTTTAGTTGTTTGCTTGCGCTCCATTTCCGAGCGCCAACTAATTAAAGCAGATGCAACGGCAGCCTGAGTGCTACCGGTGCAACAAACTGTCACATCAAGCTTGCTCCCGGCCCGCAGCCCGGCACTTTGGGGCTAATGGGACCATGCACGCCTTCCATGCCGCGGCAAGCCTGCATGCACGATGGGGCGGCAGTATACCACTGCATGCTGAACGCTCCGTGAAGCTTTTCAGCGCGAGTTCGCCAATAGATTGACAATTGGCATCAATACCCCGATCCGACTAAAGTGCGCAATTATCCGGACACTTGATGCTGTAATCTGACCATTTCTTATCTATGTGGGTTCCCCTTCTTCTCTTAATCTTCGGGTTTGTTGCCCTGGTGTGGAGCGCCGACCGGTTCCTGTCCGGTGCCGCGGCGTGCGCGACCAATCTCGGCGTTTCGAAGATGCTGATCGGCCTCACGGTCGTTTCGATAGGCACATCCGCACCAGAGATTCTGGTGGCGCTCTTTGCCGCCATTGAGGGAAATCCGCTGCTGGCGGTGGGTAACGCCATCGGCTCCAATATTGCCAACATTGGCCTGGTCCTCGGCATTACCGCGCTCGTCGCACCCCTGCCGTTTTCCAAGCCCGTCCGCCAGGCTGAGCTGCCATGGCTCCTGATCGCGACGGTGCTGGCACTGGCATTGATCTTCGACCACAACCTGTCGCGTCTGGACGGCATCATCCTGCTCATTGGCCTGTCCATCATCCTGTGGCTACTGGTCAGGGCGCAGAAGCAGCCGGACCAGGAACTCTCCGCCTCACTGCAGGAAGAGCTCGACGAGCTGCCGGAGATGACCACGCTGCAGGCGATTGCCTGGCTGGTGCTCGGTCTGATTGTCCTGCTCGTCTCGGCTCAGGTCCTGGTGCACGCGGCCAGCACCATTGCCGAGGCGCTTGGGGTCAGCGACATGATCATCGGTCTGACAATCGTAGCCGTCGGTACCTCGCTGCCGGAGCTGGCGGCCACCATTGGCTCCGCCATCAAAGGCCACCCCGATATAGCCATCGGTAACGTGGTCGGTTCCAACATCCTCAACATTCTGGCCGTGCTCTCCGTGCCCGGTATCGTCAGCGGCGCAGACATCGAGGCCGTGGCCGTCTGGCGCGACGGCGGCATGATGCTGGCGCTGACGCTGGCGCTGGCGCTCTTCGCCTACGGCATCAACTCGCGTCCGGTCATCACGCGTTTCGAAGGCATGGTCATGCTGGCGGCGTGGTGCGGCTACAACTACATGCTGGTGCAACAGGCTTAAGGTGTTCGACGATCCGGACCTCACCGCCCGAGCGGCCCAACTGCAGGGCATCGTTCTCGACGTGGACGGCGTGCTCACCGACGGTCGCATCATCTACACGGACGATGGCCACGAGTTGAAGCAGTTCCACGTCCAGGACGGAGGGAGCCTGAAACTGCTCACAGGCGCAGGACTGCCGGTCGGGATCATTACGGGGCGACGCTCGCCGATCGTGGCGCGGCGCGCCAGGGAGCTGGGTATCGGCTTCGTCCAACAAGGCGCTGACAACAAATCTCAGGCGCTGGATCTGCTCATCAAAAAAGGCTTTCCAGACGCAAACCTCGCCGTTGTCGGCGACGACATCCAGGACCTGCCGCTCTTCCAGCACGCCGCCGTGAGCTTGAGCATAACGGTGCCCAACGCGCACCCGGAGGTGCTCAGACGTGCGGACTGCGTAACCACGCGGGCCGGCGGCGAAGGTGTGGTCGTTGAGCTCGCCGAATGGATTCTCAAAGCGCAGGACAAATGGAAAATCTGAAGCGCCTCCTGCCCGGCGGCGCGGTGGTCATCGTGGCCGTCCTCACATGGATCTGGCAGACGGACACAGACGATCAGGACGCGGCCATCATCGACGATCCAACCGTGGACACCGAGCCGGACGTCTTCGCCAACAACGTCGAGTTTCATCAGCTGCAGCCCGACGGCACGCTGCACTATCGCCTGCGCGCCGACACCATCCGCCAGTACAATCTCGATCAGCTCACGCGCATGACGCAGCCTAAACTGCACCTCATCAGCGAAACTCAGCCTCCCTGGGACGTGGCGTCGCGGCACGGGTACATACGCCAACGCTCCGGTCCGAAGGGGACGATGGAAGACGTGGTGTATCTGCGCGAGGATGTGGAGCTGGTGCAGAATCACCCGCAGAACGGCCTGGTGACGCTGCGTTCGGAGTCGTTTTATGTCTATCCTGACCGCCAATACGCCGAGACCGATCAAGATGTTATGATCGATACGCAGGTTGGCCGAACCAAGGCCGCCGGCCTGAGGGCCGACCTGACGAGCGGCGTGATGACCATGTCGTCGGCTGAACACCAAAGGGTGCATACGATTGTCCTACCGGAACAGTTCAAGAAGAGTTAGCGGTCTCGGCATCGTGGCACTGCTGTGTCTGGCGCTGGCAGGACCCGCTCATGCGCTCCGCTCCGACGCCGACCAGCCCATCCACATCGAAGGTGACGATGCGGAGATCGACCAGAACAACGAAACCATCGTCTATACCGGCTCCGTGGAAGTGGTGCAGGGCACCCTGCGCGTGCGCGGCGACAAGATGGTGGTGAAGGTCAAGGGCAATCAGGTTGAGCGCATCACCACCATCGGTTCGCCGGCGCGCTACGAGCAGGAGCTTGAAGACGATCAAGGCAACGTCAACGCCCACGCTGACTCGATCATCTATCACACGGCTCAGGAGCGCATTTATCTGAACGGCAAGGCCGCCCTTGCACAAAAGGGTAACGAGCTCCGCGGCGAATCGATCCGCTATGACGTGGTTAACGGCAAGGTGGATGCCAGCGCCGGCGATAAGCCGGGGCGCGTGAGCATGAAGCTCGACCCGCAGTCGCGTCCTCCCGAATAAAGCCCCAGCAACGCATCAGTGGCCGCAACCCAGCCCATGGCTAAGTCAGTCCTCCGCGCGGAGTCGCTGCGCAAGGAATACCGCACCAAGCTCGCCGTGGAAAACGTCTCGCTGCAGGTCAAGAGCGGTGAAATTGTCGGCCTCCTCGGTCCCAACGGCGCCGGCAAGACAACCTGTTTCTACATGGTGGTGGGACTGCTCAAAGTCGACGCGGGCAATATCTCCCTCGATGGCACGGACCTTACCCAGGCCGCAGTGCACGAGCGTGCCCGGGCGGGAATCGGCTACCTGCCTCAGGAAGCGAGCGTATTCCGCACGCTGAGCACCGAGGACAATCTGCGCGCGATGCTCGAGCTGAGAGACGATCTCAGCAAAGCCGAGCGCAACGAGGTGATGGAGCAGCTGCTCAGCGAGTTCAATCTGACGGGCGTGCGCAAGTCTCTTGGCCAGCGCCTGTCCGGCGGCGAGCGGCGCCGTCTCGAAATCGCCCGAGCGCTGGCCAACGAACCGCGCTTCATGCTGCTGGACGAACCCTTCGCTGGCGTCGATCCGATCTCCGTGGCGGACATCAAGTCCGAGATCCGCGATCTTGCTGCACGTGATATTGGCGTGCTCATTACCGATCACAATGTCCGCGAAACCCTCGATATTTGTGATCGGGCTTACATCGTGCATGAGGGGCACATCATTGCCGACGGCAACGCAAAGGCTATTCTTGCCAATGAGACGGTAAAACAGGTCTATCTGGGCGAGGGTTTCACGATCTGATTAAGCCCGGAAATGGCCCTTTTTCGCGGGTCAGTTCCCAGTTTCGGCAAATACCGATCCATGGGTGCAGGCATCCGTGATAAATTGGCACGGTTTTTAATATTTGCCTGGAGCGACGTTTCTTCGCGTGGACTCGCGGGATTTAGTTGGTTTGTATGAAACAAACGCTGGCGCTGAAGCTCGGACAGTCATTGACCATGACGCCCCAGTTGCAACAGGCAATTCGCCTGCTGCAGCTGTCTGCGCTCGATCTGCAGCAGGAGATTCAGACCACGCTCGAGAGCAATCCCATGCTGGAGATGGCGGAGGACAACGAGCCCGCTGAAACCCTCGATCAAGCCGACCCGGAGCCACAAAGCGACACCGACAGCGCCGCCGAGCTCCTCGATCCGGAAATACCCGACGTCAACGACCAGCTGGATCAGCCCATGGGTGACGAGCTGCCGGTGGATTCAAACTGGGAAGACGTCTACTCCAACACCTCGAGCCTGCCGGCCCCCGACAGCGACTACGACCCGCTCGCCAATCGCAGCGCCGATGAAACGCTGGCCGATCACCTCGAGTGGCAGCTGAATCTCACCCCCATGGCGCAGTCCGACCGGATCATCGCCGAAGCCATCATCGATGCCATCGAACCGAGCGGCATGCTGACGATCAGCACGGAAGACCTGTGGCAGTCACTGCAGGATCCGAGCATCCCGGTGGAAGACCGCTGCACCCACGACGACGTCTGCGCCGTGCTTGCCCGTGTCCAACAGTTCGACCCCATCGGCGTTGCCGCCCGGGATCTGCGCGAGTGCCTGGCCCTGCAGCTGGCACAGCTGCCTGAGGATACGCCGTGGCTCGCAGAGGCCAACTCCCTGGTCGCGGAGCATCTGGACCTCCTCGGCGCCAAAGACTTTGCCAACCTGAAACGTCGCACCAAGTTGACGGAAGCGGACCTGTCGCAGGTGGTTGCGCTCATCCGCACGCTGAATCCACGCCCGGGTAGCGCCATCGAAGAGGAGGCGGCGGACTACATCGTGCCGGACGTGGTGGTGCGCAAATTCGAGGGCCGCTGGGTGGTTGAGCTCAACAGCGACGCCACGCCGCAGATCCGTATCAATCCGCTGTACGAAGGTCTGGCGAAAAAGACCAAAAACGGCGAAGACAAAACCTATATGCGCGACAGCCTGCAGGAGGCCCGCTGGTTTCTGAAGAGCCTGCAGACCCGCCACGACACGCTGCTGCGGGTAGCGAGCAAAATCGTGGAAGTGCAGCGCGGATTTCTGGAATACGGGCCGGAGGCGATGAAGCCGCTGATCCTCGCTGATATCGCTGAGGCCGTGGACCTGCACGAATCGACCATATCGAGGGTGACCAGCCGTAAGTACATGGCGACACCAAGAGGGGTTTTCGAGCTCAAGTACTTCTTCTCTTCCCACGTCGGCACCGCCAACGGCGGCGAAGTTTCGAGCACCGCGATACGCGCGTTAATCCAGAAGCTTACCGCGGAAGAAGACCCCAGAAAACCGTTGAGTGACAGTAAGATCGCGGCAATACTGAAAGATCAAAATATCAACGTCGCCAGGCGTACCGTTGCGAAATACCGCGAATCACTATCAATCCCACCATCAAACGAACGCAAGCAACTCGTTTGATGCATTCCGCTGGCAGCAGAAAGACAACAACATCCCGCGTCGTGCCAGCGTCTTACTACCGATGTGCATACGGACGCTTGGCACATCGTTTCTTTGCAGAGGAGGACTGATGCAACTCAGCATAACCGGACACCACGTCGACCTGACCGAATCACTCCACGATTACATCGAACAGAAATTCGAAAAACTGCAGCGCCACTACGACCACATCACGCAAGTCCATGTTGTCGTCACCGTGGAGAAGCTCCTGCACAAGGCTGAAGCAAACGCGCACGTCACCGGCGCCGAGCTCTTCGCCAACGCTCATCACGAAGATATGTACGCAGCCATCGACCAGCTCGTGGACAAGCTCGACCGACAGCTCATCAAGCACAAAGAAAAAACGGTCGACCGTCACAACGGGGCCCACGCCCGCAGCGCCAGACACTGACGATCTAACGCCTGGCGACAGGATTCAGAACGCAAGATGTTCCACGTAGAGAACTTGTTAGGAACTAGCAACGTCCGCTGCCGCGTCGCGGCCAGCAGCCGTAAGCGCGTCATCCAGTACATCGCTGAGATGATGGCAACGAGTTCCGTAAACACCGACCAGCTCTTCGATGCGTTGATGAACCGCGAGCGTCTGGGCAGCACCGGTCTCGGTGATGGCGTCGCCATTCCCCACTGCCGCGTTGCGTGCAGCGAGATACAGGCCGCCTGCATCACCCTCGCTGAACCGATCGACTATGAGGCGGCCGACGGGCAGCCGGTTGATCTGCTGTTCGTTCTGGTAGTGCCGGAAGACGAGCACAATGCACACCTGGAAGCGCTGGCGGTGCTTGCCGAGACTTTTGCCGAAGCTGCCAATCGAGAAGCGCTGCGAGCGTGCGCGAGCGACGATGCGTTGCTCGCGCGCATCACCGAGCAGCTCAGGCGTCCAGAGCCGAACAGCCAGACGGCGTGAAACTCATTGTCATCAGCGGCCGTTCCGGCTCTGGCAAATCCACCGTTCTGAACGCGCTGGAGGATGCGGGCTACAACTGCATCGACAACTTCCCGGTCATTCTGCTGCAGTCCCTCGTGCACAACACGCTGCGCGATCCGAGCAGTCGCAACAGCAACCTCGCCGTGTGTATCGATGCCCGCAGCAGCGATCTCGAGCGTTTCGGCGAAATCATGATGTCCGTCGACCGCATGGACGTCGACTGCGAGGTGATCTATCTCAACGCCCGCAGCCCCACGCTGGTGAAGCGCTTCAGCGAAACCCGCCGCAGGCACCCTCTCACCAACGCGGCCACTGACCTGCGCCAGGCGATCGACGCTGAGGCTGAGATCCTCGAGAGTATTGCGGACCTTGCGGACCTGACGATTGATACCACGCAGATGACGAGCCAGGAACTCGGCAGCGTCATCGCTGAGCGGATTGTTCCGCGGGCCGGCGCCGGTTTGAGCCTCCTGTTCCGGTCTTTCGGCTTCAAGTTCGGCGTGCCGGTCGATGCTGACATGGTCTTCGACCTGCGCTGCCTGCCCAATCCGCACTGGGAAGAGGACTTGAGGCCGTTGAACGGGTGCGACCCCGAAATTGCGGCTTATCTCGAGCAGCAACCCATGGTCAACGAGATGTTCGTGGACATTGCCGGCTATCTGGCCTCCTGGATCCCGCGCTTCGAGGAAAACGCCCGCGTGTACATGACCGTTGCGCTCGGCTGCACCGGTGGCCAGCACCGCAGCGTCTATCTGGCTGAGCGCCTGGCAAAGCATTTCGAGCCGCAGTTCGAGAACGTGCTGGTCCGACATCGCGAGCTGAGCCGCAGCTGACCAGACCCGCACTCCGGTGCGTCTCTTTGCCGAAGAGGGGGGCGAAACTGTAAACTGCGCCCCATCCTGCACCACAGTGAACTCATGCGCAGCACCAGCCTTACCTTGATCAATCCGCTCGGCCTGCACGCCCGCGCCGCGTCCAAGCTGGTAGACGTCGCCAAGACCTACGCCAGCACCGTGACCCTCGGCAAAGACGGCAAGGAGGTCGACGGTAAAAGCATCATGAGCCTGCTGCTGCTCGGTGCACCGGTTGGCTCCGAACTCAGCCTCACCATCGAAGGCGAGGACGAAGACGAGGCATTCGAGGGCATCTGCGAACTGATCGAAGCCGGATTCCACGAGTTGGACGAGTAGCCGATTCAGCTGAGAGGCAGGCAGAACAAAAATTGTCCCGTAAGGGCAGGTAGCGACAGGTAGTCATGTCCGCAGCACCCGAACAACAGATCGACAAGGTCAAGGAAGTCATCCGCGGGGTAACGGACGCATCAACCGCGGAAACCCGGGTGATACTTGCGTCGCTCAGACCCGCCGAAGTTGCCAACGTCCTCGAATCCAACCCGCCGAAGGTGCGCAGCGTTCTGTGGGAGCTCCTCGACGAGGAAATTCAGAACCAGACCCTGCAGCACCTGCACGAGGAAATCCTGAGCGAGTTCCTCGAGGACATGGACACCGAGCAGCTGGTGGCGGTGGCGGACGATCTCGATACCGACGACTTCGCCGATGTCCTGCAGCAGCTGCCGCAGACCATCACGAGCCAGGTGCTCGCGGCGCTGGACGCGCGCGACCGCGCACGGGTCGAAGCGGTGCTGTCGTACGACGAGGACAGCGCCGGCGGTCTGATGAACACCGACACCATCACGGTGCGCCCGCGGCATGCGCTGGAGCTCGTGTTCCGCTATCTGCGCATCCGCAAAGATCTGCCCGAAACCACCGACGCGCTGATTGTGGTGAACTCCCGCGACGAATACGTGGGCATGCTGCCGTTCGCCAAGCTGCTGACCTCGGACCCGACGGTGACGGTGCGCGAGGTCATGGATACCGAGGCGCCGGCCATCAAGGTCGACACGCCGGATACCGAGGTGGCGCGGCTCTTCTCCGAGCTCGACCTCGTCTCCGCGCCGGTCGTCGACGATAGTGGCCATCTCCTCGGCCGTATCACGATTGACGACGTGGTCGACGTCATCATCGAGGATGCCGACGAAGCGGTGCTTGCGCGCGCCGGCCTCGATCTCGACGAGGATACGTTTGCGCCCATCGCCAAATCCGTGCGGCGCCGCGCCGTCTGGCTCGGCATCAACCTGATCACCGCTTTCATCGCGGCGGCCGTCATCAACCTCTTCGAAGACACGATCGCCAAAGTCGTGGCCCTTGCCGTGCTCATGCCGATTGTCGCAAGCATGGGCGGCATCGCCGGCACGCAGACTTTGACGCTCGTCATCCGCGGCGAAGCGCTGGGGCACATCGGACGGGGTAACCTGTTGTGGCTGTTGAATCGGGAATTTGTCGTGGCCGTTCTCAACGGTCTTTTGTGGGCATCCCTCGTCGCGGTGACCGCGGCGCTTGCGTTTCAGGACGTGAACCTCGGACTTGTGATCGCCACGGCCATGGTCATTACCATCATCGTGGCTGCTGTGTCCGGCAGCCTGTTACCCACAATACTGCGGCGTCTCAACATTGACCCGGCGATTGCCGGCGGGGTGGTGTTGACGACGATTACGGACGTGACGGGTTTTTTCGTTTTCCTGGGACTGGCGACGTGGGTGTACGCATGAGGGCCAGTGGTTCGATGCCGTTCGAGATCCCTTAGCGCTTTGCTGCACAGACGTGATTTCTCCGCTCCAGCTCGTCTTTGATCAGCTGTCGTCTCTCACCAGCTGAATCGTCAGTGATCTGCGCGCCATCATCCATGCCGAGCGTTGCATCCAGATGGCACAACACGCCGCGCGACCAGGTTTTCACCGTTGTCGAATTCCAGTAGTTCCGGCCCTCGCGCGACGACAAGCATTGTTCGAAATCATTGCCGTCCGAAAACTTGTGCGCGCAGGACTTCTCCAGTTGAAACACGGGGTCGCAATTCAGGCGCCTTCTGCGGATCTCCCCGCGCAAGTCCGCTATGGATGGGAAACTGTCCGAAGCCTGCGCGGCTTGCGCTTCGAACAACGCAGATTCGGTAATCGCCATGCACAACTGCGGCTCGGTCCAATTCCTGACCGGACCCAGAGACTTCTCGTAGAGGTGCATCCCCCACATTGTCGGTAACGCAACCATTATGATCAGCGGGGCTGCGCCGGCGCCGGCGCCTTCAAGCGCGCCCTCTGACAGCCAGGTTGGCTCATATTCGGTTTTCGAACAGGTGAGTGAACGAACTTCGTCGATGACGACCACTTCACCTTCCCGCCCAACCAGAGTGCCGCCGGCGACTTCCGCGACCTTTAGTCGCGACGTCGAGCCATCCGGGTATTCGGCATCAATGCGGTCGCCGACGTTCACCCGGTGACGAACCAGCTTTTCCGTGGGATTGGTCAAACAGTATTGGGTTGCCGTAGAGGTCGTCCAGCACGCAGAAAGCTGCACGATCACCAGGACAAGGAGACTGGAGCGAGTCACTCCCGATCGTTTACGTTTCATGCATCACCGGAACAGAGACGCGACGCCTCAGATCAAACGTCACAGATCGGTCCACGTCCCGTCCGGGAGTCGCCCGCGCATCAGTCTGTCTCTGTAACAGACCTCTATGTAGTCCCTGCCGGATTCGAGATCCACGCAGGGATTCCGGTCTCTGGTCACGGCGGCCATCGAAACGAGGCCTTCCGCGTCGAACTCTACGAAAAGGTAATACCCGCGACCTTTTGTCTTGAACTCCCCGCCGCCTGCCGTGCCGTAACCGCCCACTATGATATAGACCCACTCGGTGCCTCGACGCTGCGCGCCGTAAAGCCAGAAGTTGCCTCGCTGGAGTAGCGGATCACCAAATGCCCGCCGGATTTCGCGCTTCTCCGTCTCCCCGTACTCGATGAACGCCAGACGTTCCGGCGCAAATGGGTGAGGTCCCGGCATTCTGGTCGGAAAGATACAGGAAGCGAGAAACAAGAGGGGCAGTAGCGCTAGAAGCCTCACGTCAAAGATCCGCAGCCGATTACTTCGAACCTAGCGAGGGCCCCACCGAGAGGGTATCGGGTAATCTACCTATGAGGCGGATGCGTCCCGAATCGGCTAGCGAGCCTCTACAGTCACGTCCGAGAAGTGCGCTTCGGTACCGGGTCCCACCCACAAGCCAACTCGGCCTGAGCGGGCGCCGAGCTTGAGGTCGTTCACGATCAAAACCGGTTGTTCCGAATGATCGAGAAACAGCCGAGCTTGTTCGCCGTCTACCTCCAACCGATAGTGGATCCACTCACCAGGGCGCATATCGGCGTACGTTTCGTATTTCGATTGCGTTTCTTTTCTCAGCCGATGCCAGGGAAAATCCGGATACGAGATGTACTGGACGCTGTGGTTACGCCTCAGTTGGTCTTCGGCTCGCGCGTTGGTCGGACGCAGGTAGATTGCTTCGAAGGACGAGGCGGCCTCGTCTATCCGAAAGGCAATGCCGACAAAGCCCCTTGCTTGCGCGCCAGCTGCCTTCTGCAATCC
>JAAUXY010017648.1_pt1 | contig 17708 bp, 15 predicted proteins | sample 7278121 | NCBI WGS metagenome assembly JAAUXY01 (sample SAMN14350117, study PRJNA611818) | marine sediment metagenome | isolation source: surface marine sediment (1.8m) | place: French Polynesia: Moorea | collected 2018-08 | reverse complement strand
GTGACCGAGCGCCAGGCCTATATCGGCCGGGTGCGGGCGCTGGCCAAGCTGTGCTGCGAAGCGTTTCTGGCCAGCCAGGGCCATGGCGACTGGCCGGCAGCGGAGGCTTAGAGCGTGCCCGAGCTTCTGCTGGAATTGTTCTCCGAAGAGATCCCGGCGCGCATGCAGGCGCGTCCCGCCGACGACCTAAAGCGCCTGGTCACCGACCGGCTGAAAGAGGCCGGCTTGGACTTCTCGCACGCCGAAGCGCATGTCACGCCGCGCCGGCTGGCCTTGGTGGTGGATGGGTTGCCCGAACGCCAGCCCGATGTGCGCGAAGAGCGCAAGGGACCGCGCATCGATGCGCCGGAGCGTGCGATCCAGGGCTTCCTCGGCTCGGTCGGCGTCAGCCTGGAGCAATGCGAGCAGCGCGAGATCAAGGGCAACACCTTCTATTTCGTGGTCTTCGAGCGCAAGGGCGGGCGAACCGGCGATGTCCTGCCGGCGCTGATCGAGGATGCGGTGCGCGCGCTCGCTTGGCCGAAGTCGATGCGGTTTGCCGATCAGAGCTTCCGTTGGGTGCGTCCGTTGCACAGCGTGATCGGCGTATTCGACGGCGCGAATCTGGCCGGGGGGATCGACCTTGGCAACGGCCAGTCCCTGGCCTACGGCAACACCACGCGCGGCCACCGCTTCCTCGCGCCCGGCCCGATCACCGTGACCGGCTTTGCCGACTACAAGGCAAAGCTGGCGGATGCCCACGTGATCCTGGATCGGGAGGAGCGCAAGCGGATGATCCGCGAGGGGGCGGCCAAGCTGGCGGACAAGGCCGGGGTCGAGATCAGCCCGGACGACGCTCTCTTGGACGAGGTGGCCGGGCTGGTCGAATTCCCGGTCCCGCTGCTCGGCACCATCGACGCGGACTTCATGGATTTGCCGCCAGAGGTGATGACCTCGACCATGCGCGCCAACCAGAAGTACTTCGCGACCCGCACCGCGGACGGCGCGTTCGCCGATCGGTTTGCGGTGGTCGCCAACATTCCGGCGGCCGACGGCGGGGCGGCGATCGTGGCCGGCAACGAGCGGGTGCTGCGCGCCCGGTTGGCCGACGCCAAGTTCTTCTGGGACCAGGACCGCAAGGTGCCGCTGGGCGACCGGGTGCCGGCGCTGTCCAACATCGTGTTCCACGCCGAGTTGGGGACGGTCGACGCCAAGGTCGACCGGATGCAGGCGCTGGCCGTCGACCTGGTTCCGTACGTGCCGCATACGGACGTGGATCGCGTGCGATCCGCGGCCCGCCTGGCGAAAGCCGATCTGGTCACCGGCATGGTTGGCGAGTTCCCCGAATTGCAAGGCATCATGGGCCGCTACTATGCGGTCCACGACGGCGAGCACGCCGACGTCGCCCAGGCGATCGAGGAGCACTATGCGCCACTGGGGCCGTCAGACACCTGCCCGACGGCGCCGACCTCGGTCGCGGTCGCGCTGGCCGACAAGATCGATACGCTGGTCGGCTTCTTCGCCATCGATGAGAAGCCGACCGGGTCCAAGGACCCGTATGCGCTGCGCCGCGCCGCACTCGGGGTGATCCGCCTGATCGTGGAGAACAAGCTGCGGGTCCCGCTGCTCGGGGTGTTCGACAAGAGCTTGTCCCTGCATGGACAGCGGTCGGCCGAGCCGGGCCCGGAACACTCGACCGTCGCGATCGATCTGCTGTCGTTTTTTGCCGACCGGCTGAAGGTCGCGCTGCGCGAGCAGGGCGTGCGCCATGACCTGATCGCGGCCGTGTTTGCGCAAGGCGGTGAGGATGACCTGGTGCGGGCGCTCGACCGGGTGCATGCGCTGGATGCCTTTTTGGGCTCCGACGATGGTTCCAACCTGCTGGCCGCCTACAAGCGCGCCAGCAACATCGTGCGGATCGAATCGAAGAAGGATAAAGCGGCCTATGACCAGACGCCGGATCAGTCGGCTCTGGCCGAGACGGCCGAGATCAAGCTGTTCGAGGCGCTGAGCGCGGCCCGCGACACGGCCACCAGCGCACTCGGCGACGAGGACTTCGCAAGCGCGATGGCCGCGCTTGCGGCCTTGCGCGCGCCGGTCGACACTTTCTTCGACGACGTGACCGTCAACACCGATGACCAGGTGTTGCGGGCCAACCGCTTGCGTATGTTGTCACAGATTGGCGGCACCTTGGGGGCGGTCGCCGACTTCTCCCTGATCGAAGGGTGAGCTGGAGGAATAGGGCCATGGAAAAGTGGGTTTACAACTTCGGCGGCGGTAAGGCCGATGGCGGCGCGGTCGACCGCGACCTGCTCGGCGGCAAGGGCGCGAACCTGGCCGAGATGTCGAGCCTGGGGCTGCCTGTGCCGCCAGGGTTCACCCTGACCACAGAGGTCTGCAACGCCTACTACGCCAACGATCGGAGCTATCCGGACGGCCTGCGCGGCCAAGTCGAAGCCGCCTTGGCACAAATCGAGGCGCTGGTCGGCGAGCGGTTCGGCGATCCCAGAGATCCGCTGCTGGTCTCGGTCCGCTCCGGCGCGCCGGTTTCGATGCCGGGCATGATGGACACCGTGCTGAACCTTGGTCTGAACGACGACACGGTGCAGGGCCTGGTGCGCGCCAGTGGCGATGCGCGCTTTGCCTGGGACAGCTACCGCCGGTTCATCCAGATGTTCGGCGACGTGGTGCTGGGGGTGGACCACCACAATTTCGAGGAGCTGCTGGAGCTGCACAAAGAGGAACGCGGCTACACCTTCGACACTGAGATGAAGGCGCATGATTGGCAGAAGCTGGTCGACGCCTACAAGGCCATGGTCGAGGAGGAACTGGGCGCGCCGTTCCCGCAGGACCCCATGGAACAACTCTGGGCCTCGATCGGGGCCGTGTTCGGCAGTTGGATGAACCAGCGCGCGATCACCTACCGCGCGCTGCACGACATCCCGGAAGACTGGGGCACGGGGGTGAACGTGCAGGCCATGGTGTTCGGCAACATGGGCGATGACTGTGCGACCGGCGTTGCGTTCACCCGCGATCCGTCGACCGGAGAGAACGCGTTCTACGGCGAGTACCTGGTCAACGCGCAGGGCGAAGACGTGGTCGCCGGCATCCGCACGCCGCAGCACCTGACCTTGCGCGGCAAGGAGATCAACGGTTCCAAGCTGCCGGCCATGGAAGAGGTGATGCCGGAGGTGTTCGGCGAGCTGTGCCAGGTGCGCGAAAGGCTGGAAAACCATTACCGGGAGATGCAGGACATCGAGTTCACCGTGCAGCGGGGCACGCTGTATGTGCTGCAGACCCGGACCGGCAAGCGCACCACGCCGGCGGCGATCCGGATCGCGGTCGAACTGGCCGAGGCTGGGGTCATCAGCCGCGGCGAGGCGGTCTCCCGGGTCGACCCGATGAGCCTGGATCAACTGCTGCATCCGATGCTGGACCCGAACGCGCCGCGCGACGTGATCGCGCGCGCCTTGCCGGCGTCGCCGGGTGCGGCCTCGGGGCGCATCTACTTCACCGCCGACGACGCGGTGAAGGCGGCTGAGAAAGGCGATGATGTGATCCTGGTCCGGGTCGAGACCAGCCCGGATGACATTCACGGCATGCACGCGGCACGGGCGATCCTGACCGCGCGCGGCGGAATGACCAGCCACGCCGCCGTGGTCGCCCGGGGCATGGGGCGGCCGTGCGTCGCCGGTGCCGGTGAGCTGCGCATTTCGGCCAAGGACAAGACCATGTCGGTGCGCAACATCGTGATGGCCGAGGGCGAGGTGATTACGTTGGACGGCGCCACAGGGGAGGTCATGCGCGGGGAGGTCCCGACCGTGCAGCCGAAGCTGTCCGGCGATTTCGCCAAGCTGATGGAGTGGGCCGATGCGGCCCGCACCATGGGCGTGCGCACCAACGCCGAAACCCCGGAAGACGTCCAGGTGGCGATTGATTTCGGCGCCGAAGGGATAGGCCTGTGCCGGACCGAGCACATGTTCTTCCAAAGCGGCCGAATCGTCGCCATGCGCGAGATGATCATGGCTGAGGATGAGGCCGGCCGACGACACGCGCTGGACAAGCTGTTGCCGATGCAGCGCAACGACTTCGAGGAAATCTTCACGCTGATGCGCGGCAAGCCGGTGACCATCCGGCTGCTCGACCCGCCGTTGCACGAATTCCTGCCGAAAAGCGATCTGGAGATCACCGAAGTCGCGTTGGCGGCCGGGGTCGGGCCCGAAGCGGTCAAGGCGCGAGCCTCACGGCTCAAGGAGCTGAACCCGATGCTGGGCAACCGCGGCTGCCGGCTCGGCATCAGCCACCCTGAGATCTACGAAATGCAGGCGCGCGCGATTTTCGAAGCCGCTGCCAGGGTGCAGGCCAATACCGGCGAGCTCGTGGTTGCCGAAGTGATGGTCCCGCTGGTCGCAACGCGCAGGGAAATCGAGATCGTGCGGGAGCTGATCGACCGGGTGGCCAAGTCCGTGCGCGAACACACCGGCGGCAGCTTCGACTATCTGGTCGGCACCATGATCGAGTTGCCGCGCGCCGCCCTTCGGGCTGGTGAGATCGCCGAGCATGCTGAGTTCTTCAGCTTCGGCACCAACGATCTGACCCAGTCCACCTTCGGGCTGTCACGCGACGACGCGGCCAGCTTTCTGCCGACCTACGAGCGTGTCGGCGTGTTCGAGCACGATCCGTTCGTGACCCTGGACGTCAAGGGTGTCGGCGAGCTTTTGAGCATGGCCGTGGCGCGGGGCCGAACGGCTCAGTGGGACATGAAGATGGGCATCTGCGGCGAGCACGGCGGCGATCCCGCCTCGATCGTGTTCTGCCAGCAGCTCGGGCTCGACTATGTCAGCTGCTCGCCCTACCGCGTGCCGATTGCCCGGTTGGCCGCCGCCCAGGCGGCGATCGCGGAGTCGGCCGAGGAAGACGTCGCGGCGGCCTGAGAAATGCGGGCTACCGGGTGAACTTGGCCCAGCCCTCGACCGGGGTCCAGCGGGCGCGGCGGCGGGCGCGGCGCCCGCTCTCGGTCTCGATGTCGTAACTGACCGGCTGGGCGGTCTCGCCGAACGCTTCGCGATCCTTGAAGTGGTTGACGTTGACGGTGGCCCAACTCTTGCCGTCCTCGGACATGACCGCGCCGAGGTAGCCGCCACAGTTGCCGCACACCAGGTAGTCGGCGGTCTTGAAGCCGAATCGATAGAGGCTGAGCTTGTCGGGATCTTCGGCATCGAAGCGCGCGGTGCCCTCCGGATCGGTGACGGTGCGCGCGCCGTGGCGCCGGCAAAAGCTGCATTGACAGGCGTTGACCTGGAAGTCCCTCGCTTGCTTCAAGGTTTCGAAGGTCACGCTCAGATTGCCGCAGTGGCACTGGCCGTCAAACACCATGCGCTTCCTGATCATGCCCCACCCGCCTCGCGTTCGTTCGGTGCTGGCAGCCTAGAGTGCGCGGGCGTGCGAGGCCAGCGGCGTCGTGGTCCGCTGGCGATATGCGGGTCGGATGAAACACCGGCGACGGGCCGGGCTGGGCTTGACGCGGCGCGGTCTGCGAAGGTTGATGGTCGGTGACGCATGACGGATTCCGCACACCCCACCCTGCAAGCGCTGCGCGCGGACCTTGACAGCGGCGCCAAGGCCCCGCTGGCCAGAGTCCTGGCCCGTCTGGAGACCGCGCCGGACGCACCCGAGACCCTCGAGCTGCTGGATGCCGCCTACGCCGCGCCGCGCGCGCGGGTGCTGGGTATCACCGGGCCGCCTGGGGTGGGCAAGTCGACCTTGATCGGCGCGCTGATCCGGTCCGACCGGGCCGATGGGCTGACCGTCGGCGTGATCGCGGTCGACCCGTCCAGCCGGCGGTCCGGCGGCGCGCTGCTGGGCGACCGGGTGCGCCTGCAGACCGATCCGGAGGACGGCGGCGTATTTGTCCGCTCGATGGCGGCGCGTGACCGGCTCGGCGGCCTGGCCGGGCTGACCGTGGCGGCCATGGTGCTGATGCGCGCGCTGTTCGATCGGGTGATCATCGAGACCGTGGGGGTCGGCCAGTCTGAGACGGACGTGGCCGGCGCCGCCGATACGGTGCTGTTTTGCGTGCAACCGGGCAGCGGCGACGCGCTGCAGTTCATGAAGGCGGGAATCGTCGAGATCCCAGACGTGATCGCGGTGACCAAGGCCGATCTGGGCAAGCCGGCCACGCGTGCGATCGCCGACGTCCGGGCCGCCCTGGATGCGGCCGACGGCCCCGGCTCGTCGGCGCGCTGGGAGGTGCCGGTGCTCGCCGTCTCCGCGACCAGTGGTGCCGGACTGGAGGCGCTGCGCGCCGCCCTGGACAGCCACGCGGGCTGGCTGGACAGCGATGGCCGACGCAGCCGGCGGCGGCAGGATCAGGCCGAGGGCTGGTTGGAGGATGTGGTGCGCGAGCGGTGGGGCCGCGAAGGCCTGGCGCGCGCCCGGGCGGGCGCAGACCGCCTGACCTTCGACGGGTCCCCGTTCTCTGCCTTAGCGGACGTTGTCAGTGCTTTAGGTGTTTAGGGCTTCGCCGGCGCTTGGTGCGCGGCATCGAGATGGTCCTCGCGTTCAAAGCGCGTGCTGTCCAGCGCCTCGCGCATGTACCGGAACGGGCTGGCGAGGAACTCACGCATCGCCTGGGCCTGCAACTGCTTGCCCCGGCGCACGAGGATCATCAGGTCCTGGTTCGAGAAATCTGCGTAAGGGTCTTGTGTGTTCGGGACGCGAAAGGCCATGGCTTGTCTCCTTTCATCAGAAGCGTTGCCTGAGCCTTGGCGCGAATTCTCCCACTGGCGCGACGGCGATGCGGCGCGCTCGTTTTGCACCGCACAATTTTGGAGGATCTGTCGCTGCCGTCAACCTAAACAGCCATGCAAAAATAAGGAATCGGCTTCAACGAAAAAGCGTGACAAGAAATAAATGCTTAACAATTGTGCAGTGCACAGTGCTCAAAATTGCGCCCAGTCTGGCTTTTTCGGATGCAATTCAGCCTGATCGGCAAGCAATGGTGTACCGGAGTCTGCCGCTTTTTTCAGCGAGTCGAGCCGGAGCAAGGCCAATGCTTGGTCAGCCACGCCGGAGCGCACTTCTCCAGCCTCTTTGCCTTCGAACATTACCGGCGTGCCCGGGGCAGGCAGCGGACCGTCGACCGCGACCGGGAGCAGCCGTTTCTTGATCAATCCGCGGTACTTGGTGCGCGCGGTCAGTTCCTGGCCCACGAAACAGCCTTTGTCCCAGTCGACGCCGCGCAGTTCCTCGAACCCGTTTTCCAGCAGAATCGCCTTGTCGACCGCCATGTCGCGGCTGCCGTCGGGCACGCCGAGGCCGATGCGGAGCGTCTCGTACGCGGTGGGCTCGGCGCGGGCGAAGCCGAGCTCGGTCAGTCGCGCGTCCAATTCGCCGGCTGGCAGAACGGCGCGGGCGCCCAGTTCCGGGAGGCGCGGATCGGTAAAGCACACGCCCTGGCCCAGAGATTTGGCGGCACCGGCCTCGCCGGTCAGGCCCAGGGCCTCGAGCGCGCCGTCACCGAACAGCGCAAACACCGACCATTCGGTCTCAGCAGCGATGTCCACCTTGCTGCGCAACCGGTACAGCATCAGCTTCTTGCGGAGCTGATCCAACCGATCGGCCTCGCTGTCCAGCCACAGCCCGCCAGCGCCATCGCCGACCAGAAACAGGTCGTGCAGGAACTTGCCTTGCGGGGTGAGCAGCGCGGCCCAGATCGCGCGGCTGTCGCCGGCCTGTCGCACGTCGTTCGAGACCATCCCCTGCAGAAATTCTACCAGGTCCGGACCCGACAACCGCAGCAAGCCCCGATGGGCGAGCGGGAGGAACTGCATCAGCACACCTTCACGGCAACGCACGTGTTCCGGCACTTAGTCCGTGGCCCGCAGCTTTGCAAGGGGGCGGGGCTGCCAAGGTCAGGCGGTCGCCAGATCGTGTTCGCTGACCGCGTCCCAGACATCGACGATCGGGAGGTCGTCGAGCCGGGCGCGACGCAGCACGGTGACCCGGCCGCCAGCCACCCCGCGCGGCGCGGTCAGGCTGGGATCGGACTCGCTGCTGAACAGCACCACGCAGTCGCAGCCGGCCGCCGCGATCAGGTGGATCGGGCCGGTATCGTTGCCCACGGCGTTTCGCGCGCCGCGGGCCAGCCGTGCGATCTGGGCAAAGTTGGTGCGTCCGCCAAGGTTCAACGCGCGCGGCTCCAGCGCGGTGATCTGGTCCAGCACCGCCTGCTCGTCCGGGCCGCCGATCAGCACCGGCTGTATGCCGTGATCGGCCATCTGACGGGCCAGTGCCATATAGCGGTCGGCTGGCCAGCGCTTGTTGGGCCGTGCCGCGCTGCCGCCGGGCACCAGCAGCGCATAGGGCTGCTGCAGGGCGAAACCGGACACATCGTCGGTCAGCCAGGAGATGTCCGTGTCGGGCACCTCGGCGATGCCGGCCGCGGCGAGCTGACCTTTTTGGCGCTCGATGGTGTGGATCACGTGCTGCTTGGGATCTATGTGCGGGTGGGAGCATCCGGGGGCGATGCCATTCCACTCCGGCTTGCGGCCGCTGATCATGCGGAAGATCCGCGTCGTGATGTCGTTGCGCTGCAAGTCGTAAACGCGGGAGAAACGCTGCCAGCGAATCCGGCGCGCGATGCGCCATAGCGCCCACAAATTCGATTTGGACGGGCGGTCAACCACCCAGACATCGTCGAAATATCCCGAAAGGCGGGCCATACGGTCGAAAGCCGCCGTGGTCAGCAGTGTGATCCGCGCGGTGTCGTGGTGCCGCCGGATCGCCTGGAACGCTCCGGTGGCCAGCACGATGTCGCCCAGCGCGCCGAGCTTGATGATCAAGATGGGGCCAGTCTGCGGCTGCATGCGGTGTTCATCTGCCTCAACGGGGCGCCGGGTCAGCGGCCGACATGCGGCCGCCGCGCGGCGCGTCGGTGGAAATCTAGCGGCCGCGCGCCTATAAAGCGCGCCCAATGAAGGTATTGTTCATCACCTCGACGCGCATTGGCGATGCGGTCCTGTCCACCGGCGTGCTGCGGCATCTGATGGACACACACCCCGAGGCGCGGTTCACCATCGGCTGCGGGCCCGCCGCGGCGCCTTTGTTCGAAGCGATGCCGCGCTGCGAGCAGGTGATCGCCATGCCCAAGCGCCAGTACGGCCTGCACTGGTTCGACCTGTGGCGGCGGGTGGCGGGTTCACGCTGGGATCTGGTGGTCGATCTGCGCAATTCGGCCCTCAGCTATATCGTGCTCGCCGGCGGACGCCGGGTGCTGAAGCCAAAGCATTCCGACGCACACCGGGTCAAGCAGCTGGCTGATCTGTTCGGGTTGGCCGAGCCGCCGGCGCCGGGTCTGTGGCGCACGGCAGAGCACGATCGGACAGCCGCCGAGCTGATCCCGCCGGGCGCTCCGGTCCTGGCGGTCGCACCGGCGGCCAATTGGGGCGCTAAGCAATGGCCGGCCAAGCGTTTCGACGAACTGGTCCACCGTCTGACCGACGCAAAGGGGATCCTGCCGCAGGCGCGGGTCGCCGTGTTTGCCGGGCCGGGCGAGGCGGCGCAGGCGCGACCGGTGCTGGAGGCGGTCGCGTCCGATCGCCGCATCGACGTGATCGATCGGGCCACCCTGCCGGTCGTCTACGCGGCCCTGGAGCGATGCGCCCTGTTCATCGGCAACGACAGCGGTCTGATGCACATGGCCGCGGCCGCGGGCATTCCGACCCTGGGCCTGTTCGGGCCGTCGCGGCCGGAGCTGTATCGGCCCTGGGGCGCACATTGCGCGGCGGTGCGCACCGAACGCAGCTTCGATTCGTTCATCAACGCGCCGGGCTATGACTACACCGCGCAAGACAGCCTGATGGACAGTCTGAGCGTGGATGCCGTCGAGCAGGCGGCCGTCGATCTGTGGACTCGGCACCGGGGGCTCGCCGCGTGACCCAGCTGTCCGCGCTGGTCGTGGTGCACGACGAAGAGGATCAGCTGGCCGACTGCCTGGAAACCTTGCGGTTCGCCGACCAGGTGGTGGTGGTGCTGGACCGCTGCACCGATGGGTCCAAGGCGATTGCGGAGCGGTTCGGGGCCACGTTGCTGGCAGGCGCCTGGGAAATCGAAGGGCCGCGCCGAAACGACGGGATCGCGGTGTGCGCCGGCGAGTGGATCCTGGAAGTGGACGCCGACGAGCGGGTGCCGCCGGCCCTGGCCGAGGAGATCCGAGCCGAGCTCGCGCACGCCAGCCGGCCGGCCCACTACCTGATCCCCTATGACAACTATATCGGCGAACGGCTTGTTCGGTATGGCTGGGGCGCGCATTGGGGGGTCAGCGCGACAGTGCGCCTGTTCAGCAAGGGCGCCAAGCGCTGGGGAGACCAGCGGCTGCATCCGCCGGTCACCTTACAGGGTGAGAAGCGCACGCTGCGCTCCGCCATGGTGCACCTCGTCGACCGCGACATCTCCGACATGCTGGCCCGGCTCGACCGCTACACGACCGCCAAGGCGGCCGACCTGCGGGCCAGCGGTCAGATCGGCGGGTTCTGGGGCAATGCCCGGCGCATGGTCAGCCGGTTCCTCAAGTGCTTTGTGATGCGCCGCGGCTACCGCGAAGGATCGTACGGATTTCTGATCGCCCTGATGGCGGCGCTCTACCCCATGCTGTCGTACCTGAAAGCGCGCCTGGACCGGCCGTGAAGCGGGTGCTGCAGGCGATGGCCGGGGCCCAGGTCGGCGGCGCGGAAGCGTTTTTCGAACGCCTGGTCCCGGCGCTCGATCGGGCCGGTGTGCCGCAGCGCGTGCTGACCCGCGGCAATCCGTTGCGGGAGGAAATCTTCGCGCGCGCCGGAATCGAGCCGGTGCTGCTGCCGTTCGGCGGGATGCTGGATTTCTGGACCCGGCACCGGTTTGCCGCCGAGATCCGGGCGTTCAAGCCGGAGGTGGTGCTGACCTGGATGAACCGGGCCACCGCATTCTGCCCGCGCGCCAAGCCGGAGGTTCCCTTCGTTCACCTGGCCCGGCTGGGCGGCTACTACGATCTGAAATACTACCGGCACTGCGATCATCTGATCGGCAACACCGAGGACATCTGCCGCCATATCCGCGATGAAGGCTGGCCGGCCGAGCGCACCCACTATGTGCCGAATTTCGTCGACGAGACACCGACGGCGCCGGTCGACCGGGCCGGTCTGCAGACGCCGGACGGCGCGACCCTGCTGCTGGGACTTGGCCGGCTGCACAAGAACAAGGCGTTCGACACCCTGATCCGGGCGTTATCGGGCGTGCCGGAGGCGTATCTGTGGCTCGCCGGGTCCGGTCCGGAGCAGGAGGCGCTGGACACGCTGGTGCAAGGCTGCGGAGTGGGTGACCGGGTGCGGTTCCTGGGCTGGCGCCGGGACACGGCGGCGCTGCTGGCCGCGGCCGATGTGCTAGTGTGCCCGTCACGCCATGAACCGCTGGGCAACGTTGTGATCGAGGGTTGGGCACACAACACGCCGGTGATCGCGGCCCGATCGCAAGGGCCGGCCAAGCTGATCGAGGATGGCGAAACCGGTCTCTTGGTGGAAATCGACGACAGCTATGGCCTGGCCGCGGCAATCGCTAAGCTGTCGCGGGACTGGGACTTGCGGGGCCATCTGATCAACGGTGGACGCCAGGCGTTTGAAGCGTCCTATCGTGAGGATGCCGTGGTGAAACGCTACATCGCCTTGTTCGACGAGGTGGCCGGCTGATGTGCGGTATCGCCGGCGTGATGGGTCCCGACGGCGCGGCGCCGGACGGTGACCTGCTGGACGCGTTCGACCGCGCGCTCGCCCATCGCGGGCCGGATGGGCGGGGCGACTACGTGCGCGACGACGTGGCGATGATGCAGCGCCGGCTGGCGATCATCGATCTGGTGACCGGCGATCAGCCGCTGTACTGGCCGGACGGATCGGCCCTGGTCGCAAATGGCGAGATCTACAACTACGTCGAACTGCGCAGCGCGATGGTCGCCGACGGGACCAGCTTTTCCACCAAGTCGGATTGCGAACTGCCGTTGGCGCTCTATCAGCAACACGGGTCAGGGTTTGCCGAGCATCTGCGTGGGATGTATGCGATCGCGCTGCACGATCCGCAGCGCCGTCATCTGGTCCTGGCGCGCGATCCGTTCGGCATCAAGCCGCTGTACTACGCCGAGGGGCCGTTCGGGTTTGCGTTCGCCTCGGAAGCCCAAGCATTGGTCCCTTTGGTCACCAACGGCAACGCACTGAAGCTGGCCGAGGATAAGCTGGTCGAGCTGTTGCAGCTGCAGTTCACCACGGGCGCGGACACGCCGTTTGAGGGGGTGCACCGCGTTCTGCCCGGTGAGACCTTGGTGGTCGAGGCCGGACGTGTCGTGGAGCGTCGTCGGCGGTCGGTGCTGAGCGCCGCTTATCCGCCGCAGGATCTGGCGCAGGCGGTGCGCGAACTGGATCAGGTGCTGGCCGACAGCGTGCTGGTCCATCAGCGCTCGGACGTGCCGTACGCGATGTTTCTGTCCGGCGGGATCGATTCGTCGGCCGTGCTGGCCATGATGGCGCGGCTGAACGAGCAGCCGGTGACCGCCTTCACTGCGGGGTTCCCGGACACCGACGTGCCGGATGAGCGGGCGCAGGCCGCCAAGGTGGGGCGTGCGGCCGGCGCGGAGACGGTCGACGTGCCGTTTGGGCCGGCGGACTTCTGGCGCTCGCTGCCGTTGATCGCGGCGGCGCTGGACGATCCGATCGCGGATTACGCGGTGCTGCCGAGCTGGAAGCTGGCCGAGGCGGCGCGGGCCGGCGGGTTCAAGGTGGTGCTGTCTGGCGAAGGCGGGGATGAGCTGTTCGCCGGCTATGGACGTTATCGCGCGGTGGCGCGTCCGCGCTGGCTGCCGGGCTGGCTGGGCGGGGCCAAGGTGATGCGTGCGCGCGGGGTCTTGGACGGCTACGGCATCCTGCGCGACAGCGTCGGATGGCGTGACGGCATGCAGGCCGACGAAAGCGGGGCGGCCGGGGAGACGCCGTTGCAGCGCGCGCAGGCCACGGACATGGCCGGCTGGCTGCCGAACGACCTGCTGACCAAACTCGACCGATGCCTGATGGCGCATGGGGTCGAGGGGCGCACGCCGTTCCTCGATCCGAGCGTTGCCGGGTTCGCCTTCAATCTGCCGGACCGGCTGAAGATCAAGGGCCGCGTGGGCAAGGTTCTACTTCGCCAATGGCTCGCCGGCGTGATGCCGGAGGCGGCGCCGTTTGCGCGCAAGAAAGGCTTCACGGTGCCGGTCGGAGCGTGGATGGCCAAGCGCGCGGGTGAGTTGGCGCCGCTGGTGGCGGAAGCGCCGGGCATCTCGGCATTGTGTGATCGCAAGGCGGTGACGCGGCTGTTTCGTTCGGCCGACCTGGCCGGTGACCGCCGTGCGGCTTTCGCGGCGTGGACGCTGTTGTTCTACGCGCTGTGGTATGCACGGCACGGGCTCGGCACGGCGCCGGTGCCGGATGTGTTCGAATCCTTGGCGGCCGCGGGTCGGGCCGGATAGCGCGCCGTCGGGTCGCTCTGCTGCTACGCCGCGCGGTGCATTCCGATCGCGCTGGACTCTTGCCGGCTCCTCAAACGCGCCTTAGGCCGTTCGGCCTTACGCCGAATGCGGAGCAACCGCAGTGTGTTGTCCCACCAGCGCAGCAGAATCGACCAGGTCGCATAGCCGAGGACCACCGCGCCGATTGCGATCACCGCAAGCACGGTGCCCGCCATGGTGATGGCCTTGGAGATTTGCAGTTCCCACATAGGCCGGCTCCCTCTATGCCTTCAGTAGGAAGTCTCGCTGGCCCCGCTTAATTTTTCGTCAATATTCTCGACTGGGCTACATAAACACCTGGGTAGCCGAGGGGCGCAGGTCAATCTGCCGAGGTGAAAAATGGCCGATCCTTACGAGCTTTTGATCAAGAATGGCACCGTGGCCAGTCCCGGCGGCCTGATTGCGGCCGACATCGCGGTCCGCGGGGGCCGGATTGCCGCGATCGGCGCGCTGGGTGATGCGTCCGCGGCCGAGGTTTTCGATGCCACCGGCCTGCACGTGCTGCCTGGCGTGATTGACACTCAGGTGCACTTCCGGGAGCCCGGCAGCGAGCACAAGGAGGACCTGGAAAGCGGTACGCGCGGTGCGGCGCTGGGCGGCGTGACGGCGGTCTTCGAGATGCCGAACACCAACCCGACCACGACGACCACCGACGCGCTCGCCGATAAATTCCAACGCTGCGAAGGCCGGGCCTGGGTGGACCACGCTTTCTTCGTCGGCGCCGCGGTCGACAACATCGACCAACTGGCGGCGCTTGAAAGTCTGCCGGGTGTCCCAGGGGTGAAGATCTTCGTCGGTTCGTCGACCGGTTCGCTGCTGGTCGACCGCGAGGCGGACATCGCCGCCGTGCTGGCCAACGGGCATAAGCGGTTCGCGGTGCACTCCGAGGACGAGGCGCGGCTGCGGGCGCGCAAGCCGATCGCCGAGGAGGCCGGGCGGCCGCACATGCACCCGGAATGGCGCGACGTCGAAGCAGCCGTAATCTCCACGCAGCGGATCCTGCGGCTGGCGCGCGCCGCCGGCCGGCCGGCGCACGTGCTGCATATCACCACGGCCGAGGAGATGGAGATCCTGGCCGACCATAAGGATATCGCCACCGTCGAGGTGACGCCGCAACACCTGACCTTCAGCGCGCCCGACTGCTACGACCGGCTCGGCACCTATGTCCAGATGAACCCGCCGATCCGGGGCGCCGCGCACACGGCCGCCCTGTGGCGGGCGGTGAACGAAGGTCTGGTCGACTGCATCGGCTCGGACCACTCGCCGCACACGGCGGAGGAAAAGGCCCAGGCCTATCCCGCCAGTCCGTCCGGCATGCCGGGCGTGCAGACCTTGCTGCCGGTGATGCTCACCCATGCCGCCCAGGGACGGCTGACGCTCGAGCGGGTGATCGATCTGACCAGCGCCGGGCCGCAGCGAGTCTGGGGCATCGCCCGCAAAGGGCGGATCGCGCGCGGCTATGACGCGGACTTCGCGATCGTCGACCTGAAGGCCGAGCGCGAAGTGACCCTGGATTGGCTTGCCACCAAAGCCGGCTGGTCCGCCTTCGAGGGGATGCGCTGCACCGGCTGGCCGGTCGCCACCGTGCTGCGCGGGGCGGTCGTGATGCGCGACGGCCAAATGGCCAACCAGGCCACCGGCCGCCCGGTCGAGTTCATAGAACGGGCCGCGAATTAGGGCGGGATTGCGGTCTCGCACGTTGAACGATAATGCGCGCTTCGGCGCGGCGGGCCGGGCTTGCGGTGTCCGGAAATCAGCGCGCGATCAAGCCTCCCAGATACGCTGCTTTTGGTCCCTATTGTCCCGTTTGAGAGGGAACGGAGGGTGAGTGCGCAGAAGGGGTTTGTGACTGTTCCGTGCCGCAATTTTATGAGCGGTGAAGCTCGCCCATTGACACGTTGTTGCCATAGATTAACCATATTCCATCAGTGGGTAAGCCTGTGGATAACGGGGATAAGCCAACGGGGACGAGGTCCGGCGACCGTTGAAACGATCCGTTGAATGCGCCGCGATGGAGCACGCGCGGCTTAACCGGATCCGGCGCCGTAGACGATTTCTTAACGCTAGTTGACGACCATGGACATGCGGCCCGTAAGGGCCGGCATGACCGGAGGAGACAGACATGGTACTCGGTCTATTCAGCTTGGGCCGCGGACCAGCTCCAGAGTCCAGGGATCAGTTCACCATCGCCATGGACGCCGTGATCAAGACGCTGGCGGCGATGGCGATGGCCGACCAGGACATCGTCGACGCCGAAATCGAGGTGATCGCGAATTTCTGCAGCCGGTTGACCGGGAAGAAGCCGACGCCGACCCAAGTGCGCGACTATGTCGATGACATGGAAGCCGAAGGGTTTTCGCTGCGCGCGTTCCTGGGAGGCATCGAGAGCGAACTGGACGACCGGGCCAAGGAAATGATCATCGAGGCGGCGTGCCTGATGATCGCGGCCGACGGCGTGGTCGATGACGCCGAAAGCGTGGAACTGGTCGAGATCTGCCGCGCGCTCAATATGTCGGCGGCGCGCCTCGGCCACGTAATCGATCGGGTCAAGGCGGCGCACGACCGCAACGTCTACTACCAGTAGACCGCCCCTATAGTTCGAAAATCAGGCCGGCGCCTTCCCAGCCGCCGTCCACGTTCAGCAATGTACCGGTGACGTATCCGGCGCCGTCGGAGGCCAGATAGGCAATGCCGTCGGCGATCTCCTCCGGCTCCCCATAACGACCCAGCGGCACCGTGCGCGACCACGCCTCGCGGGTCGGCGCGGTATGCATCTCCTTGACCATCTCGGTATTGATCGGACCCGGTGCCACCGCGTTTACAGTGATGCCGTACGTGGCGAGCTCGACCGCGGCCGCCTTGGTGAAGATCGCGACCCCGCCCTTGCTGGCGCCATAGGCGGTGCGCCCGGCGCAGCCGCGGTGGCTGTTCACCGAGCCGATGTTGATGATCCGGCCGGCCTGGCCGCCGTCCACCATCACGCGGGCGACCGCCTTCGTCATCAGGAAGGTGCCGGTCAGGTTGACCGCCAGGATGCGCTGCCAGTCGGCCAGGGAGGTGTCGAGCAAGGTCGCCTGCACACCGATGCCGGCGCAGTTGACCAGCACGCCGACCGGGCCGTCGGCCGCCAGATCGTCGACCAGCGCTTGGACCGAGCCCGGGTCGGTCACGTCCAGCCGCTCGGCCGATGCCATGTGGCCGACGCCGCCAATGGCTTGGGCGGTGGCGTTGGCGCGATCGGCATCGAGGTCGGCGCAGGCAACGGAGAAGCCCTCGCGGGCTAGACGAATGGCCGTGGCACGGCCGATGCCGCCGCCGGCTCCGGTGATCACGGCGGTTCTCGGCACCGGCGTGGTCGGTCGCATGATGGTTCCCCCCTTTTTCTGTGCGCCCCGCACCCTAACCACGGCCCTGGGGTGGTAAAACACATTGTCGCCGATGCCGGTTGCGTTGCGCCTGTGCTTGGCCGGAAATGCGGGGTAAGGTCCGGCCAATCCGGCGGACGCCTGCCGCCGCCGATTAGAGGCGAGGGACGAACGCATGACTGGCTGCATCGTCGGTTGGGCGCATAGCAAATTCGGCAAGCTGGACGGCGAGGACGTGGAATCCTTGATCGTGCGGGTCGCGTCCGATGCGCTGGAAGACGCGGGCGTGCCGCCGGAAGAGGTCGATGCGATCTATCTCGGCTTCTACAACGGCGGGTTCTCGCGCCAGGACTTCGGCTCGTCGCTGGTGCTGCAGGCGCACCCGGCGCTGCGCTATGTGCCGGCCACCCGGGTGGAGAACGCATGCGCGACCGGCTCGGCCGCGGTGCACCAGGCGCTGAACCATATCGGCGCCGGGCGCGGCAAGGTCGTGCTGGTGGTCGGCGTGGAGAAGATGACCGACTCCGACGGCCCGACCATCGGCGGCATCCTGCTGCAGGCGAGCTACGTGAAGGAGGAGGCCGAGATCGAGGGCGGGTTCGCCGGCGTGTTTGCGCGCATCGCCCAGCAGTACTACCAGCGCCACGGCGACCAGTCGGACGCACTGGCCACGATCGCGGCCAAGAACCACAAGAACGGCTGCGCCAATCCTTATGCGCAGTTGCACAAGGACCTGGGCTTCGAGTTTTGCCGCGCGGTGTCGGACAAGAACCCGATCGTGGCACCGCCGCTGAAGCGCACCG
>JAAUXY010035726.1_pt1 | contig 17711 bp, 15 predicted proteins | sample 7278121 | NCBI WGS metagenome assembly JAAUXY01 (sample SAMN14350117, study PRJNA611818) | marine sediment metagenome | isolation source: surface marine sediment (1.8m) | place: French Polynesia: Moorea | collected 2018-08 | reverse complement strand
GTGGTAGAGTGCGACCTTGCCAAGGTCGAAGTCGCGGGTTCAAATCCCGTTTCCCGCTCCATTTTTTTTGGCGGCATAGCCAAGTGGTAAGGCAGCGGTCTGCAAAACCGCAATTCGTCGGTTCGACTCCGACTGCCGCCTCCAATGATTTCAAGGGGTTCGGTCGATTGGCCGCCCCTTTTTTATTTAATTTCAGTCACTTAGCTCGTCTCGTTTCCCCGCATCGTTCCATTTTATATCGGAAATCTGCTGAAGGCGTTTCAAATTGTGGAAAGGTATTTAAAGTTTTAATGTAAGATATAAATTATTCTTACAATAAAAATTAATTTATTTCGGTTTTGACAGCAATTTTTTCTTGTTTTGGTATTTAAAAAATAGTACGCTTTCACAATGGGTCAAAAGAAAATATTTTCCACCCGGATTGATTCCGATCGAATCAAAGCCCTCAAGCACCTGGCTGTCGACACGGACAAGTCATTAGGGGCCTTGCTGGAAGAGGCGATTAAAGATCTCTGTCGCAAATATAAGCGTCTGCAAAAATAACCCCCTGCAATGATATTCTTCGATATCGACGAGACCTTATTTGACAACAACAGCGCGCAACATTCTGCGGCGCTGTTGTTGTTTGATCAATATCCAGAGTTGCAGATTTTATATGAGAAATCTGCATTTCTTCAACGGTGGAGTTCGGTTACCGAAAAGTACCTTCAGCGCTTTTTTGCCAAGCAAATATCCTTCCAGGACCAGCGTCGCAAGCGATTAAGAGAGATATTTCAAAAAAAACTATCAAATACAGAGGCCGATCAGATAGCGGCCGTTTATCTTAAATTTTATGAGAAAAACTGGGGGCTTTTTGATGATGTGATTCCCTGTCTCAACCGCTTCCGATCACGTAAACTGGGAATAATATCAAATGGCCAAAAAGATCAACAGAGACAAAAATTAAGGGATTTGAGAATCTTAGATAGATTTGAGGTCGTTATCATATCGGATGATATCGGGATTCCAAAACCGGATCCGAAAATATTCTGGCATGGCTGCAAAAAAGCCAATGAAAATCCTGCGGATTGCTATTATGTCGGGGACAATTTGGATACGGATGCCAAAGCAGCTTCGGCAGCGGGGTTCACAGGAATTTGGCTCAATCGGGAACAGGAAAAAGGCAACCATGCGGCCCTTATGGAGATCCGTACCCTTTCCCAGTTGCCCGAGTTAATCCGATCCTGAGCGGTTGTTGAAATGCGGTTTGCCAAAGGCGGCTCGGTGATGAACCTGTTTTGCTTTGGTTCAATCTAAAGATCCTCGGATATTGAAAAAAGCGGGTTTATGTGGCCGTATTTTTGATGAATATCTTTTAACACGTCGTGAACATCTCCCACCTTCCACGCATCACCTCCGGATAAGGTTTTAAATTTTCGTTTATTGAGAGTGAGGGCGATCTCATCCGGACTGACTTCCATATTATTGAGCAAGCGGACCAGGCGGTATATTTCTTTTTTGACGGTAACATCTGATTTGCGGGGCGCTTCAACGTCAATTGTAACGTTTTCGGTGTTACCGGTAACAGAAGATGTTAAGCCTGCCATCTGTTCAACGCGCTGCGCAATTGCTTTTAGATCATCTCTGATCTGTTGCCATTTACCTGTTGAAAAATCGTTAGGTGCTTTTTTAGATGCATGATTTAATGGAGAGGGGGATGAATTTTCCGGTGAAGCCAACAGGTTGACAAGCGCGGTTTCGATAATATGCGCGATGGTGGTTCCGGTTTCTTTTCGTTTGTTGTCGATGAAGTCTTTGATTTCAGCCGGCAGCATCACAGTAACTGAACGCATGCCGTTAGAAACCTGCTTTTGTTTCCATTTTCTCTGACGTTCACGATTGGGTGTTTTCATTTGAGGATCCCGCTTTTTGTTACTTGCTGCTTTACGCCTGTTACTTGTATCGGTAAAAAGTGAAATTGCTTGAGGAACTGGGCGTAAAGTTGTTCGGGCGATGGTTTTTGAAGAATTGAAGGAACCGGGCACGTCCGGTAAAATCCTGCCAGATGGGACAGTTGCGTGATGCGGCTGCATCAAGTCAATGTAGGTTCGGCCAAATACCAAGGCAGGGCCGTGAGGCTGCAGCCGTGTTCTAATCTGGGTCTTTAATCAACATGGTGGCCGGGTCCAGCATCAAATCGGCTTGATTTGCCTGGGAACCGGGGCCTTGAAGCGCTTTTATTTTAATTTGTTTTCCGACCGGTACCAGTTGAATGGCAACATTGTATAAGTCTGCGACCGGGATCAGCTGGGCAGGGATGCCGCTGGAATCGGGTTCCTCGTGGCGATGGGTTCGAACCGTAAACCACACATGCATGTTCTGGCGGCTGGCAAGGTTTTTTAAATCCACCAGGTCCGGTTTAACGGCATCGTCGAAGGGTAGACCGTCGATGATCATGGCATGCGGCTTAAATATATTCTGCTCGATCAGATCGGTAAGCCTTTCTTCAAGTGTCGGCACGCTGAAGCTTTCTGCCCGGAAGGTCATAATAAAGCGATGCGGCAGAACCGTTTCCCATAATTGAGTGCTTTGTTGGATATCATATTGGGTGGCGATGCGGTTAAAAACCTCTCGATACCACAGACTGACTTTTTTTACCGGGTCCGCCAGACTGATATGCAGGACTTTTTTTCCGCGAAGCATGCTGTTTAAGGCCAGTTGAACCAGGAATGCTGTTTTTCCCACACCGGCCCGGGCCAATACGGCCCCGAATTCACCTGCATTCAGGATATCATCGGTTTCATATCCCATGCGCCGCAGCGGATTTCTCAATACCAGCTCCTTTTTTAGCATGCCAATATTCCTTTCTCTTATGTAACAGATGTTATCTGTTGGTATACGGGGCGATCTCTTTTTTAATTCGGGTTGCGGAGGCGGAAACGCCTTTTCCTCGAATTCGAACCGTCTTCGAGTGTTAGCAAAAGAATTTGTATTTTTAAAGCTCTTTATCTCAGCCATATGATATCGTCATTTCAAAAATTGCTGCACACGGATACATTTAAGCAACGTTCTTCTTTTCCGCCGATGCTTTTTTTGCAAGTTCTTCGGCGATGGATTGCGGAACCTGCTTATAGGTGAGAAATTCCATCGTAAATTGCGCCTGTCCTTTGGTAACGGATCTTAAATCAGTAGAGTAGCCAAACATTTCAGACAGCGGCACCTGTGCTTCGATAACACTGAAAAGTCCTTCTTCCTGTGTGCCCACAATTAACGCCCGGCGCTGATTTAACGTCGCCATGACAGCACCCTGAAACTCGGTGGGTGTTTCGACAACCACTTTCATAATCGGCTCCTGAATCACCGGTTTGGCGTTGTTGTAGCCCTGTCGGAAAGCACCCCGGGCTGCGGCCTGAAATGCCATATCCGATGAATCTACGGAATGCGCGGCGCCGTCATTGATGACCACGCGGATGCCGGTGACGGGGAACTCCATTTTGGGCCCTTTTGTTAATGCGTTTTTAAAGCCTTTTTCACAGGCGGCGATAAATTGAGTTGGAATTGCACCACCGACGATTTTATTTTCGAAAACAAAATCTGCATCTTCGATGGGCTCCAAATAACCGGTCACCCGGCCGAATTGACCGGCTCCACCGGTCTGTTTTTTGTGAATGTAGTCGAACTCCGCCCTGCGCGTAATGGTCTCCCGATAGGCAACGCGCGGCGGGCTCGTATCGACGTCGGCCTGATATTCACGCCGCATGCGCTCAATGTAAACTTCCAGATGGAGCTCTCCCATGCCGGAAATAATCGTATCACCGGTTTCCTCGTTCACATAGGATTTAAAGGTCGGATCTTCTTTGGTAAATCGTCCCAGGGCCTTGGATACATTGACCTCTGATTTGTTGTCTTTGGGAAAGATGGCCAAAGATATCACCGGCTCCGGTACATGCATGGATGTCATGGTTAAACTCATTCCGGGTGACACAAAAGTATCGCCTGACGCGCAGTCAACGCCGAACAATGCGCCGATATAACCGGAAGGTATCGTGTTGATATCTTCCATCTGATCCGCGTGCATGCGGATCAGGCGGCCCACCTTAACTTTTTTTCCGGTTCGCACATTTACGATCGTATCGCCTTTGTTCAAAGCCCCCTGATAAACACGGATATATGTTAATTGCCCGTAAGGTCCGTCTTCCAGTTTAAATGCCAGGGCAACCAGAGGTTTGTCGACCGTATTGGAAAGTACGATTGCTTGATCACCATTGTCCATATCCATTGCCTGGTTCTCAACATCGAGCGGGCAGGGGAGAAGCCGGGTGACCGCATCCAGCAGCGGTTGAATTCCTTTATTTTTATATGCCGAGCCCATGAAGACCGGTGTCAGCTGACGCGCCACGACCCCCTGGCGGATACCGTCGATAATCATTTCGTCGCTGATGCTTTTTTCTTCCAGGATGGCTTCGGTCAGTTCGTCAGAAAACATGGAGGCCTGATCCATAAGGATTTCGCGATAATCCAGGGCGGATTGCATCAAATCCGCTGGGATTTCCTCCAGACGAACCGTGTCACCCTTGTCACCGTCAAAATAGACAGCCTTCATGGCAATTAAATCGATAAGGCCTTCGAAATCGGCTTCCAGCCCGATCGGAAGCTGCATCACCAGCGAATTATGCCCTAATTTTTCTTGAAGCTGTTTGGCGACCCGTATCGGATTGGCTCCGCTGCGATCGCATTTATTTACAAATGCGATACAGGGGACTTTATAGCGTTTCATCTGTTGATCGACGGTTATGGACTGGGATTGGACGCCGGCAACGCCGCACAGGACAAGGATGGCCCCGTCCAGAACCCTCAGGGAGCGTTCGACTTCGATGGTAAAGTCCACGTGGCCCGGGGTGTCGATAATATTTATTTCGTGGTCGAGCCATTCACAGTATGTCGCTGCCGAAGCGATGGTGATGCCGCGTTCCTTTTCAAGTTCCATGGAATCCATGGTTGCGCCGACGCCGTCTTTTCCCTTGACGTCATGCATCGTATGAATGCGCTGAGTGTAATAAAGGATGCGCTCGGTTAGGGTTGTTTTTCCCGAATCGATGTGGGCACTGATACCGATGTTTCTGACGTTTCGGATGTCTTTATTCATTGAGCTTTCCTTCTTATTTGGATTAAAAACCCCCATCTGCTGTGATGCGCGATGGGGGTGAATAAACACTGAAATGTAAAACGGCAGTATTTAATGATCAATTTGGCTTTTGTCAAGCAATTTTTTTATCGGGGCTTCTTTTTTAAACGTCTGGTCGCTGGGCGTTTTCTTAAAAGTACATATGTGGCGCCGGCGCCGCCATCACATAAGCGTGCGCTGGCAAATGCCATCACCCATTTTCGCCAGGGGCCGGTTGTCAGCCATTTAAATACGCTTGTCTTTAATATCGGTTTTGCCGGCGACGAAAGGCCACGACCGTGGATAACCAAGACCATCCGTTTTCCTTCGGCGATACTTTTTTTTAAAAAGTCTTCAAAGACATTCCGGGCGTCTTCGACCCTGAGGCCATGTAAATCGATATGTCCCTGGATTGAAAACTCTCCGCGATGAAGCCGCTCGGCAACCGAGCGATTGATCCGGTATCCGGTTCCCTCAATATATTCATCGGTGTCGGCAACAACAAACCCTTCGCCGGTTTTGATCAGTTGGTCCAGCTGTCTGAGGATTTCAGATTCGGCGTTGCGATCGGCATCGATGGAAGGCAATTTTTTGGCCGGCGGTTTATCGCAAATGTTGTGTGCCAATCTTTCGACATCCGACATGGCCTCTTCAAAGATCGTCAGGTCTTTGGCGGGATCCGTTCTGTCTGAGTTTGATTGAGCGGATGAGCGGGTTTTATCTTTTTTGAGCTCAATCGAATTGTTTTCCAAAAGGGCTTTTAGGCCTGCAAATGGACGGAACCCGCCTTTATGTTCGGAAGATTTCATTTGTTGACCATTCTCTATGCGCTTGGAGGATTGCTTTATACTATAGGACTTTTTAAACCAGATGACAAATATTATCATCTAACCCAAGCGTTTCAAATAAACGCTCTTGATTTTTGCCGGCAGTTCCCTAAATGGCGGTCATGGATTTCCGATTAATGTATTATTTGAGTTGATTTATAGTAGATTCGTATTATTATCGTTTCGAGATATCCATTGATTGATCAGAATTTAAAACAACACCTTACAAAGGGGACTCCGGATGGATTTGAAGCGCCTTTGTCCGGCCAAGATCGCCGATGCGACCGAAGCGGTATCCAAAATTAAAAATGGCAGTCGTGTTTTCATCGGCACGGGCTGTGGCGAGCCCCAGCATCTGATTAAAGCCATGGTTAATGATTCAAATGTGCAGGATATTTTGATATATCAGATGCTTTCGTGGACGCTTTCCCAATTCATCGATCAGGAATCGTTTCGCCGACGCTTTTCGGTCAAGCTTTTTTTTATCAGTCAGAGCATGCGCAAAGCGGCATTTGAAGGAAAAATCGATTACATTCCGGCATACCTGTCTCAAATTCCACGGATGTTTGCCAGCCAGCGTATCGGACTTGATGTTGCCCTGGTGCAGGTCAGCCCGCCCGATAAATTCGGATATTGCAGCCTGGGTGTTTCTGTGGATATCACGCGATCGGCATTGCAAAACGCAAGTGTGGTCATTGCCCAGGTAAATCCACGCATGCCTCGAACCTGGGGTGACAGCTTTGTTCATCTTGATGAGATCGATTGGACGGTCCCGTTCGAAGAACCGCTGGTAGAGGCGATACCAACGGTAAAAGATAACGAAATTGCCCGCCGGATTGGCCTGTTTGTTTCCCAGCTAATTGATGATGGCGCCACCCTGCAGATCGGCTTTGGGCATCTGCCGAATGCCATCCTGCCTTATTTGAGCCATAAAAAGGATTTGGGTCTTCACACCCAGCTGATTACCGACGGACTGCTGCCTTTATTTGAGAAGAATATCATTACAAATAAGAAAAAAACACTGCTGCCTGGAAGAAACGTCACCTCTTTATGCATGGGCTCGGAAAAGCTTTACACTTACGTCAATAACAATCCTGCCTTTTATTTTCGTTCTTCTGAATTCGTAAATGACCCGACGGTTATTGCCCGAAACGATCATCTGGTCTCTATCAGTTCGGCGCTGGAAGTGGATTTAACCGGTCAGATATGTTCAGATTCCATGGGTTACCTGTTTTACAGCGGCATTGGCGACCAGGTTGATTTTTTAAGAGGAAGCTCCATGTCGCATGGCGGATTCTCGATTGTGGCATTACCGTCAACCGCTCAAAATGGCGAGATTTCACGTATTGTACCCCATTTAAGTGAAGGCGCCGGTGTGGCCACTACCCGCGGGGATGTAAATTTTGTCATTACCGAATACGGTATCGCCGAGCTGCAGGGAAAAGGGATCTATCAGCGGGTAATGGAGCTGGCTCAGATTGCCCATCCAAAATTTCGCGAAAAGCTAATCGGGGTGGCAAAAAAACGTCATTACATATTTGCGGATCAGTTACCACCTTCAAGCGAGGATCTTCTTTTCCTGGAAGGTTACAAAAGTGTGTTAAAACTGAAAAACGGCAAAACAATGGAGTTCCGGCCGCTGCTGCCGTCTGATGAGTTTGCCTACCGCAATTTCTTTTATTCACTGCAGGAAAAAACAATTTATTTGCGTTTTTTTTATCGCATGCGGACATTTTCGCATGAAATGGTTCAAAAACACTGGTCCAGTGTTGATTACCGTAAAAACATGTCGATTATCGGCCTGGTACAAAAACGCGGGCACAAAGAGATTAGTGCCATCGGGACCTATGCTTATGATACAGAAAACAAAGCTGAAATAGCCTTTGTGGTTCGGGAGGAATACCAGGGCATGGGGATCGCTTCCTACCTTCTCGGCGTGCTTGAGAAAATAGCTTTAGAAAACAATTATACGCATTTTTCAGCCAGTGTTTTGCGGGAAAATAAGGCCATGATTCAAGTTTTCAGGAAGCGGTATCCGAATTTAAAGATGTCCTTTCAAAGCGGCGGTGAAGTTTTGATTGAAATGGATTTAGGCGATGCCGCACAATTTCGGAAAACGCCGGATCAGAGCAATTGAACCATGGCTATCGTGATTCCAATCTAAAATCATCCATCTCCCAAAAGCGTTATGTAGCAGGCGATGCGCGGGTGCCAACCTCTTGTCGGCTTTGGCGCTATAGATCTTGTGAATGTACCCCCTCCAAAAACGCAGACGTCCAATCCTAAATTTAAACCCTCGATCCGAAGCGCTTAGGGATTAAAGATTTAGCTTGATAAAAGGGCATATTTATTGTAATTTAAGAAAGATAAGAAGGGTATAAAAAATTTTTAGAGCCTTGGCTCAGGTGTCGAGGTATATCTGATTAATAAGATTAAAGTTTTCTTTAACGATACCGATTTTTAATTAGGCCGGGGCCCTTAATTTTCGGAATGCGGCCGGGATTTGTTAGAACCTTCATCATTTGTATTGCTGCAAGCGCAGGCAGCGTCTAAAGACGCTGATAAAGTGCGTAATGAGCAATAAATAGTTGACGAGATTTCTTGGTGTACGAGGGTAATCTCTGTAATCGATTTTTCAAAACTCCCGTCATTTGAGTGTCTGAGGCATTCTCGTTCAAGATGGCCAGGCGATGCGCCTAAACGGACGCTGCGTTTGTTTGAGATCGCTCTATGCGGCTACTAACTGCATGCCAACAAATAGATTCGGGAGTCCATTAGAACCCTCTATGGCTCAAATAAATGCGAGCAGGTGTATTGCTGGCTTTAAGCCTCTTGTGTTTCGCTTTTTTTTGTTTCAGAAATGTTTGTTTCGATAGAGTGGATACAACAACTTCGATTTTTTAAATCACGCAGAATTTTTAAACAGTAAAAAAATAGGAGGGGCAATTGTCATACACGCTTGGTCAAAAACAGCTCGATAGAATAGAGGATATTTTACATCAGGATCTCATTGACAATGGGGTGCGCTGTGTTTTTCTAATCGACATGGCCGGAAATATCATCTCCAATCTGGACAATGGAGAGAAACAGCATGATATCTACTCGTTGGCAGCTTTGGCAGCTGGCAATTTTGGGGCGGTCAGCGCGATGGCCAAAATCATCGGTGAAAACGAGTTTTCATTGTTGTTTCACAAAGGCAAAAAAGAGAATATCCATTTTAACAAAATTACCACAGAGTTTTTGCTGATCACCATTTTTGGAAATGATATCTCGCTGGGATTTTTAAGACTCAAGGTCGCCGATTCTGTTGAGCAATTGAAAACCATATTGGAACCCTTACTGTCACTTTAACCCATGGGGCAAATGGCAGTCTATTTGAAGCTGTTGTGGTTGCTTTCTACCTATATTTTCGCAAATGGCATTTGTAAATTTAAAAAATAAAGAAATCCAAGTAAAAATTGTCTATTACGGGCCGGGTCGCGGCGGCAAGACAACGAATCTGGAATATATCTATAAGAAGTTCCGAAAACGTATCAATACCGAAATGGTAACCGTCAAAACCCATGGTGATCGGACACTTTTCTTTGATTTTTTGCCATTCGATATCGGGGTTATCAATGGCTATGATGTTAAAATTCAACTTTACACAGTACCGGGACAAGTTAAATACAACGCGACCCGGAGGCTGGTCCTCAGAGGTGTAGACGGCATCGTTTTTGTCGCCGATGCCATGGCCGTCCGTCGCGAAAAAAATATTCTATCTTTAAAAAATCTACAGGAAAATCTAGCCAATTATAAAAAGAGTATATTCAAAATTCCTTGTGTAATGCAGTATAATAAAGTTGACCTTTTGGAGCAGGGGATTCCATTGTTGCCCGTTGAAACGCTTGAAAAGGACCTTAACAACCAGTTGAAAAGGCCATTTTTTAAGGCCAGCGCTCTAAACGGAACAAATGTGGTGATGACCCTGAAAAAAATTATTTCAATGACTGTAGCGTCTATAAAAAAGGATTTGAAATAGGAGGAGATAAATTGGTCGATACAAATAAAGGCGACAAATTGGATTCTGAAATCGCAAAACGTCTTGATGACCTTTTTGGAGAAGGTGATGCTTCCTCCATCGAAACTGATGACATTAAAGCCGATGATGCACCTGTAAATGAAAACACGTCTCAAGATCAATCCGGACCGGCGCCAGATGATGATATATTTGAATTAGAGGATGTGGCCACAAATAAGCCGGATGAAGGTAAGGTTGCGGATGACAATCCCTTATCCGAGCTGAAGAATATGGTGCTTTCGATCGACTGGGAAATTACGGATGAAGTATTAACCGGTTTTCTGTCTCAAATAGAGCGTCTCAAAAAAACCTATAAAACCGAAAAGATTATATTAATGTTTCTTCAACTTCTCGGTTCTTTGGGAGAATATGTCAAAACCAATCGTGGGAATGCCCATCCACAAACGTTTAAAATATTGAATTCGGTTTTCTCGCGTTTAGAGGATGTCGTGTTGTCAAAAGACATGTCAGAGTTGGAAAAGAAAAAGATACTTCGCACTGAAATGAATAAATATAAACAACTCAGAAAACAAGTGTCGAAGAAGAAAGCGGCTGCTGTGGGTAAAAAACCAAGCAGGGCGCTGCCAAAAGATGAAATCAACATCAGTGAGCCTATTGCGCAGAAGGTGGATAAGCCCACTGATGCAGTTCCTGCACCGACAAAATCATATGAATCCCTGGCTGAAGGGATTGAAGAGCTTAAACAATTTATTCAATCCGAGTTACGCGTTTTGAGGCAGGAAATAAAAAAAATCCATAAACCAAACTAGGAATTCCCTCTCAACCCTTTGCCCTAGATGATTGCAACCAAAGATTAGTAGGAATTCGTCTTCAACCAAATCCTGAAAACCTTTTTTCTTCATCTGGGCTGAAAATGGTATCGATGAGTCGCAATATGGATTTTTCGTCAAGTGAAATATCCTCTACGGTTTTTAAACGCATCGTTCGTGATGACATTGGAGAATATCCATTGGATCATCAAATGCTGGCCGTTTTCATGGAATTAGACGGTAAAGCGCCTTTAAGCAGAATTGCTCAAAAAGCGGGTTTGAATATGAGCACGATGCGTGAAATCATCGCCAAGCTGATGCAAAACGGGCTGGTTGAAAAGGTGGACAAAGAAATTGTAACCCTTGACAAGGATTTTTTTGACTATCTCGTATCCCAATTATCCCTGGCCGTTGGGCCCATTGCGCAGGTGCTGATTGAAGATGAAGTTCATAATTTGGGTCATGTCATATCACAATTTCCCGGAAATCGAGTCGCTGAACTGGTCGACAATCTGGCCCAGGAGATAAGACGCAAGGAAAAAAAGGCAATTTTTCTAAAAATGCTGGCAGCGAAGATCCACGAAAAGCGATACCTAAAAGAGTGACCATAATTGGCCAACAGCAATTTGTGGAAAACTTGAATATAAACGTTACTTGAATCTTATAATCAGGTGGTTATTTGGTTGTCTTCAAACCGGGTGATGGACATCCGTTTTCAACTACAACGATTAAAGCACTGACGGGCTTTTGTCTTTCCGTCCTACGGCCGAAAGCTCAAGCCACTCGCTATGCGGGTGGTCGTTATACCGGACTTACAATAGGAGTACAGCAATGATTGTCATCTGTGAGGAGTGTGGGAAGAAATATCGGATTGATGCTACTAAAATCAAAGGTACCGCTGCCCGCTTTAAATGCCGCGTATGCACCCATATGATTATGGTTTCAAAGCCGGATCCAGATTCGCCTGCTGAAAAGGCAGCGGATTTTTCTGCAACCATAACCGAAGTGGATACAGCCAAAAAAAAGGCGCCGGCGCCTGAAACAGAGATTAAGCTTGACCGACCTTCAGACGGTCGAACGCAGCTGAGGCCGAGTCGCAAAACAGGGGTTTTTAATTTGCGCGCCAAAATGCTTTTGCTTTTTCTATTTATTCCGCTGCTTCTAATGACCGGTGTCAGTTTTCTATATTTATGGCAGTTAGAGCAGATGTCTGCTCTGCTCACCAAAGAAAGCACAAAAATCGTTAATCAGATGGCAGAGGATAAAATTGCAGATCTTTCCACCGCAGTGGCCATTCAATGCCGACTTTATCTGTTAGCGCATCCTGAGTTAACAAAGGAAGACTACATGAATGACATGGGCTTTAAGACTTTGGCCGTCCAAAAAGTCGGCTTGACCGGCTATACGGCCCTTTATGAAATGCCCGACCCGAATAGCGTCTGGCGTACCTGGGCCCATGTGAATCCCAAAATTATCGGTATTGATATGTCAACGCTGAAAAAACCACTGGGACGGAATTTTCCCGGGTTTTGGAAGATATACACAGGTGTCAAGGGAGGTAAAAGATCTCAGGGCTACTATACCTGGCAGGATAAAGACGGAAAGTTTCGCGATAAATTTATGGTCTGCACACCCGTAGCCGGGACACCGTTTGTGGTTGCAGCGACAACCTACCTGGATGAATTTACCGGGCCTGTTAAACTCATGGAAACGCGGGCTGAAATTTTGACCGAAAAAACACGGTTTATTACCTGGGCCATTCTGGGTGGCACGCTGTTGTTAATTGGTATCATTGTTTTCATCTACGGCCAACGGCTTACTGGCAAAATTAAATCGTTAACGGATGTCGCTGAACGGATCAGTATTGGTGATCTTGGAATCGAAGTCGAAACCAAATCCAAAGACGAAATCGGAGAACTGGCAGAAGCGATATCGCGAATGCAAGATAGTATTCGCCTATCAATAGAACGATTGCGCCGCCGAAGGTAAAAAAAGTAGACGGCTATCCGGTAGTGCCCTTACAATTTGAAAAGTCTGCCGGCTTATTTTTTATGGAAGCGAAATGAGTAAACAATCGCAGGCCCACAAAACAGACATAATTTTGTGATAAGGATCACAAAGGAGCAAAAATGCTTGTTATTCCCAGACAGCAGCCTGTGCTTGAAAACCTAAATATATACTATTTAAATGTTCGAAAATTGCTTGAACACTTCCAGGGTGAAATCGGTACCGGTGGCGTTTACTTTAAATCGCATGCGGCCGAAGGGGTCATCTTTTTCGATCAAAACGAGCTTCTAAGCGGTTTTTTGAGAGATCGAGATGTTGAAATTACAGGCCAGAAGGCAATAAAGCGTCTTCTGGAAGCCGGCGACGATTATAACTTCAGCGTTAACATTTATGAAATCAGCACTGAAGAAGTATACTACTGGGCCAGCATTCCGGCGGCTGAGAAAATCTATAAAGATCTTAGTACGGAATTTACCGACCTCGAGGGGCTTATCAAGAAGATGAGTTCTGAAAAGCTTACCGGCTATATTGATGTCTCCATCGGTAACGGTAACGATGTGGGTCTCCTTTTTCTGGTAAACGGTAAAATAATGGGGGGATCCTATTCATGGGCCAATGGATCGCCGAGTCTGTCTAAAGAAGATCAGGATCTATTGATTCAAAAATCCAAGGATCTCGGCGGTTCTTTTAATGTTTGTCGAATCCCTCTGACAAAATCGGTAACTGAACGTGAACCGGATGATGGCGGACCCAAGCACACTGAAAAAGCCATCGTGATTCTTGAAGAACTCTTGGTGACTTTTGAAAAGGTGGTCCGTTCAAGGGGAAAAAAACGATTCGACTTTCAAAAACTGCTCAAACAAAAGCTTGTCGAACATGCGGATCGATATGCTTTTCTAGACCCATTTGCCGGAGAATTTGATTACCGGGAGAACAAAATCACATTTTCCGGGCGAGCCAGCGACCGAAATTTGGTTGTTGCTGTTTTTGCAGTTGTAAAAGAAACGGCCCTGGAACTGGGCCTTCTGTCGCCTCTAATCAAGAATTTGGACGCCTGGTCGGTTAAATATTCAGAAGAATTGGCAGTATATGACATAAGCTTTTGATAAGATTATAATTTTGATACTTATCTTGCTTGGATACGCGCTTTTAGATGCACCGATCGACAAACTATTAATTTGCCAATCTATCAGCTTCAAACTTCAATCCAACATCTAAAATCTTGGCTTGAATAATGACGAGTGCGAATTTAATAGATACGGGTGATTACTCGGCCAGAAGGTATGCGGAATTTATCGACAGCCTTCCTGCCGCACTGTTTCGTACCACCATTGAGGGTAAAATTGTTTACTGCAACCACGCATTCGCTGATCTGTTTGGTTTTGACTCTGCCATGGATCTGATCGACTATCCTGTAATTGAGCTCTATCAAAACAAAAAGGATCGCGGCGCGATTATCCATACGATTATGCAAACCGGGAGAGTTATCGACCTGCCGGTTGCGCTTAAAAAGAAAAATGGAACACCCATTTGGTGCGCGCTGACGGCGAAGGCAGTTCTGGACGATGACGGCATTGTTGTCAATTTGGATGGGATTTTAAAAGAAATTACAGCGCAAATTGATGTTGGCAAAGATCCGCCGAAAATAGGAGAGGCGGCCGAGCATTTAAACGAGGTCATCATTCTTTTCGATCTTCGTGGCGAACTGATTAACATTAATCCAGCCGGAGCCGAGCTGTTTGGCGCCCCCAAAGAACGGCTATTGGGCAAATCGCTATCTGAATTCTTAGCCCCCGGAGACCGGGACCTATTTCTCATCTTTCTCACCGATATTTTTAAAATTGGTCGCAATGAAGCCATTTTATCCATTCTGGATGGCAACTCAAACATTCACCATCTTAAATGTCAGGCATTCCTGGTAAAAAACAACGGTCGGGTGCAGCACATCAAATGTATCGCCAGAGATGTAACCCGAATTGTCAACAAACAAAAAGAACAGGCTGGCAATGAGAAATTTAAAGGTGTTCTGGAAATGGCCGGCGGTGTGGCGCACAGCCTGAACCAGCCGTTGACGATTATTAATAACTTAATCAATGAAGTATTGGGGGAATTGCAGCAGGATAAAGAAACGTACCTAAAAATCGTTAAAGTGCATAATCAAATCAAGAAAATGAATGATATTACCGATAAATTAGGTAGAATTAAAAAATATGAAGCCATGGATTATGTAGCCGGTATTAAAATCGTTGATATCGATAAAGCCTCCTGGTCTCGGGATAAAGAGGAAGACCGATGATAAAAAATGTGTTGCTGGTTGATGATGATGGCGAAATGCTTCATGCCCTCAAAGAAGGCTTTAAAAAGTATCAGGAATCCTTTGCGGTTCTTTTAGCTGAGGATGGCTTGCAGGCCTTAGAACGCCTTAAGCAAAATATCATCTCCCTGGTGGTGACCGATCTTAAAATGCCCAACATGGACGGATTTGAGCTGCTGGCGCATATCATGGAGCACTATCCGGACATTCCGGTGATCATCATTACCGGCTACAGCACTCCTGAAATGGAGCAACTTGCGCGGGAGGGTGGAGCGGTTGGATATATTGCCAAACCATTCCTCATTGAAAATCTTGCACGCCAGATAATGACAACGCTGAGAAAGGAATCCGAAGGCGGAACCCTTCATAACGTTTCATCCGGTATGTTTCTGCAGTTAATTGAAATGGAACAGAAAACGTGTACCATTCGATTGGAGGACAAGTCGAGTGGCCTCAAGGGGATCCTGTTTTTTAATGAAGGCGAACTATATGATGCGCGGGTCAACAATTTACAGGGCGAAGCCGCATCTCATGAAATTTTTTCATGGGACGCAGTAAATCTCTCAATCCAAAATGGATGTGCCCTTAAAGAAAATAAAATAAAAACAGATCTGCAAGCGCTTATCTTAGAAGCTGTGCGACGAAAAGATGAGGATGAGCCGGAGGAGGTACCCGAGAGTGTCATGGAACAAATCGAACCGGCACAAGATGATCCGGCGGATCTGTTAAAAAAACTCAAGCAGCGGATTGAAGAGGAAATCGGTCAGCAGTGTGGCCTTGAAGATTTATATCAGGATGAATTCTGGGACAGCCGGGTTGCCCAACTTGCGAAAGCCGGAGAATTTTTTCACTTTGGAAAATTTATGCTCGGATACATTGATAAGGGTGATACGAACGATTATATCCTGCTACCGGGTCAGAAGACCACCGTAATTACGGTTGATCCAAAATGCCCACGGGATAAAATACTTCGGGTAATCAGCGAATAATTTAACATATATTATTTAAAATCAGTATATTATATTATAAATATGAACGAATTGTTTAACGATATTCTGAGCACCAAGGGCGTGAAAGGGATTTTGCTTTTTTCCTTTTCCGGGGAGCTTATGTATAAAAAACTTATCTCACCCATTAAAGAAAAACCGGAAAATCGAGATTGGAGTTTTTTTATTGAATCCCTTGAAGGCATGCGGGAAACGGATCTTGTTTTTGAAAAAGGGAGGATCTATATCCGCAAAACCGAGCTCGGTTATTTGATCATACTAATGGCGCTATTTGTACCGATTGCGATGATCCGATTAAACTGCGATATTCTCTTGCCGTCATTAACACATTCAAGTTCAGGAAAAAAGCGTGGACTCTTTTTTAAAAAATCAAAAACCAAATAGAAGCGTGATTTGCGATCCATGACAGGATTATCAAATCACGGTATTTTGCATGAAAGGTATAACCTAAGAAATGAAGACAGATATCGAAACTAAAATTAATGAAGCTGAACTTTGCCGCTCAATGGGATTATTTTCAGATTCGCTGAGTATCTACGAAAAAATCCTAGGAAGTGTATCCCCCCAAGATACACAGACTCACGATAAAATTGAAAAGCGTATCCGTCTGTTAAAGCATGAAATTGACAGCCAAGAGGAAAGCGCGCCAAAAGGGGTTTCTGCAAAAGATATCACCATGCTTAAGGAACGTCTGTCGGATCAGGGAGATGTTCCCGCGATTCTTGACAGTGCTTCTGCTTTTAAAGAGATGGGACTGTTTGCAGAGGCCATACCCGAGTACGCCAAACTGCTTAAAGAAGACTATCCGGTGGAAAAAGTCATTCCGGACCTCTCAGAAAGCCTGTTGAAAGTGCACTCCCCCTCCAAAGCATCGGAAGTGCTGGACAAACTGATATCCGATCAAAAACTGCCCAAGGGTAAAGTTGCGCCGATTAAATATCAATTTGGTCAGGAAATGGAGAAACGCGACCATCGGGAAGTTGCCCTTGATAATTATAAAGAAGCCAACAAATTGAATCCAGGTGATGCCGAAATCAGAAAGCGAATGGATTCGATGGCGGCCACCTTTACCTCCGGGTCTAAATATGATTATCTGCTGCGCGAAAAGATGGTCACAACCGATCAATTGCAGCAGGCATTTGTTCTAGCAAAAAAAATGAACAAAAGCGTGGAGTTTGTGCTGATTGAAAATAATAAGATCAGCAAAGCAGCCATCAGCAAGTCCTTTTCCCTCTTTTATGACACCACCTTTCGCGAATATGATCCCAATTTTACCGTTCCGGTGGAGCTGTTGTCCAATTTAAAGAAAGCATTTTTGCTGAACGAGTACTGGGTTCCGATGGCCTGGGACAAAGACGGCGTGGAGGTTCTGGTTGATGATCCGCGGGATCTGAATAAAACCGATAATATCAGAGCCTTGATGAAAACCGGTCGGATTAATTTTACGGTGGCAATCCGTGAGGATATCGAGCAGTATATTAAAATGTTTTTCGACGGGGGCCCACAGACATCAGAGGGGACAGCGGTTGACCCCGCGCTTGATAATTTTGATTTAATGCCGGATGTGGCTTTTGAGGAAGAGG
>JAAUXY010080393.1_pt1 | contig 17730 bp, 16 predicted proteins | sample 7278121 | NCBI WGS metagenome assembly JAAUXY01 (sample SAMN14350117, study PRJNA611818) | marine sediment metagenome | isolation source: surface marine sediment (1.8m) | place: French Polynesia: Moorea | collected 2018-08 | reverse complement strand
CACCGTTGCCGTCAGGAAGCATGCACGGCACGAACGGCCCGTCGAACGGATCCGAGTTGAAATCGCCGACAACAATCTGAGTACGCTTTTCCGCTGCCAGAACTTCAAGAAGCTCGAGCATTTGTCCTGTCTGGACAGCTCTGAAGAAGGGCTCGGCAGGGTTGCCCGCCCCGGTCACCTCGATATGCGTGTTGACGAACTTGTAGTCGATACCCCAAACGCGTGCGTCGACCATGTTGTAGCCGCGCAAAACAAGGAGCCCGCCACCGGGAAGCTTGGGATTTTCGATCGGCAGAAATGTGCCGTAGTTTGCACCTACGGGATTCTTGGTGCGAACGAACCGGTGCGCCAGCGTGACATCGCGGTCGATGATCGTGACGTAAATTCGCTTACCGTCCGGGAACTCCGCGGGAATATTGATCAGCTCGGTGTTCGTAACAGAGGCTGCCACCCGGTACACGTCCCAATACTGGTTGAGGTTGGCGAGCAACATCTGCAGGTAATCGTCGTCAATCCAACACTGGGTCTGTGCTTCGTCCGCGCAGATCTTGACGTGGTATACCTCCTGCAAACCGACCAGGTGCGGCCATTGTCGTCGAATCAGATTCGACAACTTCATCGCCCTCTCCGGGAAATTGGTCGTGAGAATCTGATTAACAACCTCGGCCGCGGCCTCTTCGAACTGCTCGGGCGGTACGGCGATAGGCAGGAATATATCGCCACCAACGTACAGGTTCTGAGTAACTACTCTTAGCGGTCGGTCTTTGTAAGGCCGCCAACCGTCGGCCTGGGCGGCGCTGCTTGCTGCCAGCAGGAAGACTGCCGTAACAAACGCAAGCGCCATGCGTTTTCCTAACATAATCTCACCCTCCAGCCGCCGCCACGGACCAAGGGAGAGCAGACCTTCTGTCGCCCTGGAGTCGTGCGACAGCATCCTACCGGGACAATTTCCTCCCGTTGGGCATGATCGTCAATTCGGTGTTGTGCCTACAGAACAATAATGAATCGGGCCGGGACGGCCCTCCCACGGCAGTTGTGGGAGCGGCGTCTCGCCGCGATTCGGGCCGGGGTCGCTCTCGGCCATCCATGGCCTCCGCAACATTAGGGCTATCCTGCCCGTCACGGCCCGCCTACAGCAGTTGTGGGAGCGGCGTCTCGCCGCGACTAGCGCACGCAGTACTGCACGCTGAAGAGCTTCTCCGGATCCATCCACACGCGCTTGACCGTGAACCCGGCGGCTGCGGCCATGCCCGCGAAACCTTCCAGCGTGTACTTGTGCGAGTACTCGGTAATGATCGCCTCGTCTTTTGCGATGCTGATTGTGTGGTCACCGATATGAACTTCCTGTTCACGATCGCTGATCAGTCGCATCTCGATACGCCCCTTGCGCTCTTCATAGTGTGCTTTGTGGCGAAATGCATCGACGTTGAAGTCCGCGTCGAATGCCTCGTTGAGATGGCTCAGCATGTTCAGGTTGAACGCGGCCGTGACGCCTGCGGAGTCGTTATACGCGCGCTCGATGATGTCTATGTCTTTTTGCAGGTCCACGCCGATCAGCATCGCGCCGTCTTCGCCCGCAATACGGTACATCGTCTCGAGTAAGCGACCTGCCGCGCTGTTGGTGAAATTGCCGATCGTCGAGCCGGGAAAGTAGACAACGTTGCGCACGGGCATCACCGTCGGGGTCGGCAGGTCAAACGGCCGCGTGAAGTCGGCAACGACTGGCAGAACATCAATAGCCGGGAACTCGCCACGAACGGACTCGGCCGCCTCGTTGAGATGGTCGGCGGAGATGTCGACGGGCACGTACGCCGCCAGGTCGCTCAGATGTTCGAGCAGAATCCGGGTCTTGAGGCTCGATCCGCTGCCGAACTCGATCAGGCTTGCGGTCGGCCCGACCAGCTCAGCGATCTCGTCAATCACGGACCGCATAATGGCGAGCTCGGTCTCCGTCGGGTAGTACTCGGGAAGCCGCGTTATGTCCTCGAACAGCTTCGAGCCGCGCTCGTCGTAAAAATACTTCGGCGAGATTTTCTTTTTGCGTTTCGACAGACCTTTGACGATCTCGTCGATCTCGCGGTAACGGTCAACTTCGTCGAGCATGGCATTCACGCTTCGTCTTTTGCCAGCCTGACACCCAGGAACTGCCAGCGCTGGTGCGGATAAAAGAAACTTCTGTAACTGGGCCGGACGTGATCGCTCGAAGTAACGCAGGAACCGCCACGGACGGTGACCTGGTTGCACATGAACTTGCCGTTGTATTCGCCGAGCGAGCCGGCCAGTGGCACGAAGCCCGGGTAGGGTGAGTATGCCGATGACGTCCACTCCCAGACGTCGCCGAAGAACTGTCGCGGCGAGGACGCCGCTCCCACGGGTTGCTTTAGCAATTGCCCGGCGACCGGGTGCATGTAGCCGGCCTCGAGCAGATTACCTTCGACCGGTCTTGCAGCTGCGGCCGTTTCCCACTCGAACTCGGTCGGCAGCCTGGCGCCAGCCCAACGGGCAAACGCATCCGCCTCGTAGAGACTGACGTGGCAGACGGGCGCGTTGTCGTCGATATCCCGACGACCGCCGAGTGTGAATTCGGATTGCAGGTCTTCGCTCCAGTAAAGCGGGCGGTTCCATTTTTGTTCGTTAACTGTCGCCCAGCCATCGGAGAGCCACAGGTCCGATTGACTGTAGCCGCCATCCGTTACGAATTCGCGAAATTCGCCGTTGGTGACGAGTCGCGATGCGATCCGGTGCGGATGCAAAAGGGCATCGTGCCGGGGCGTTTCATTGTCGAAACTGAATCCGCCGCCGGCAGCGCCAATCTGCTGGATACCTGTTGCACCCTCGACAAACGTGAGCTCACCGGGCTCGACCTTCTCAGGCGACGGCAACTCCGGAAACACGGCCGGTTCGATCGGGTTGCAGGAGAACACGTGCTTGATGTCGGTCAGCAGCAGCTCCTGGTGCTGTTGTTCGTGGTTGAGACCAAGTGCAATCAGCCGCTCAATGTCGTCGTCCGGGCCGGACTCGATCAGCGTGACCATGGCCGTGTCGACATGCTTGCGGTACGCGAGGATTTCATCGAACGTCGGCCGCGACAACAGCCCTCGTCTCGGCCGGGCGTGCATCTGGCCCGCCGTGTAGTAGTAGGAGTTGAACAGGTAGTGATAGTCGTCGTTGAGGCGCTCGTAGCCGGCCAGGTGGGGCTCGAGTACGAAGCGCTCGAAAAACCAGGTGACATGCGCCAGGTGCCACTTGGTCGGGCTTACGTCCGGCATCGTTTGCACGACCGTGTCTTCAGGTGCAAGCGAATGACAGAGCTCGGTCGTAAGCGAGCGCACGCGTGCGTAGTGTTGTCCGGCCATCTCCTTACCTCAGCGGCAGTTCGGTTTTCTTCTGTACGGTTCGTATCGCGACGCTGGAGTTCACCCGGGCAACCCCCGGCAAACGCGTCAGGGACTGCTTGTGGATTCGCTCGAAATCCGCCATGTCCGAGACTACTACACGCAACAGGTAGTCGAATTCCCCGGTCATGAGATAACACTCCATGACTTCGGGAATTGCGCGGACCGCTTCCTCGAAGGCGGCCAGCTCACTTTCCTCTTCGCGCTGAAGGCCGATATTGACGAATACGTCGCCCGAGAGTCCTGCCTGGTGCTGGCTCACGAGCGCGGCGTAACGGTCGATCATGCCCGACTCTTCGAGCGCACGCACGCGGCGCAGGCAGGCCGATTCGGAAAGATTGACGAGATTTGCGAGCTGCACGTTGCTGATGCGGCCGTCCTTTTGCAGCGCTTCGAGAATGGCTTTGTCGTATCGGTCGAGTTTCATGACGTTTTCTTGCGTAACAAGTGAGATCAGCCGCAGAAAATGCCACAAAAAGCCCGATTCGTCACTCAATTTGCAAGCACGCCCCGGACGAATGGCGCTATGGTGCCAATGAAGAATCCTGACGATACGGGACGAGGAGGGGAATCATGAGAGTTGGCGTACCTAAAGAGATCAAGACACTTGAATTCCGCGTGGGCATGACCCCCGCTGGCGTTCACGAGCTCGTTGACGACGGCCACGACGTCGTCGTCGAGACCAATGCCGGAGCCGGCATCGGCGTGACCGACGCAATCTACGAGGCGGCCGGCGCATCCATCGCGTCGAAAGCCGAAGACATTTTCGACAGTGCCGACCTGATCGTTAAGGTCAAGGAGCCGCAGCTCAACGAATGCGAGATGCTGAGCAAGGACCAGGTGCTGTTCACTTACCTCCACCTCGCCCCGGATCCCAAGCAGACCGCAGCGCTGGTCAAATCCGGCACCACGGCGATCGCGTACGAGACGGTTACGGCGGACGATGGCTCCTTGCCATTGCTCGTACCGATGTCCGAAGTCGCCGGACGCCTTTCGATCCAGATGGGGGCGTACTGCCTCATGGAAAGCAACGGCGGCAGCGGCAAGCTCCTGGGCGGCGTCCCGGGCGTCAAGCCTGCCAAAGTCTGTGTCATCGGCGGCGGCGTATCCGGTGCGCATGCAGCCGACATGGCGATCGGCCTCGGCGCCGAAGTCACGATCCTCGATCGCGACCTCAATCGCCTGCGTGAACTCGAAGATATCTGGGGCGGCCGTGCGCACACGGTCTACTCGACCAAGCACGCAATCAAGGAAATCGTGCCGGAATCCGATCTCGTTGTCGGCGCGGTCCTGATCGCCGGCGCCGCAGCACCGAAGCTCGTAAAAGAAGAGACCATCAAGGAAATGCAGGCGGGCTCGGTCATGGTGGACATCTCGATCGATCAGGGCGGCTGCTTCGACACCAGCCGGCCGACGACTCATGCCGAACCGACCTACAAGGTGCATGACGTTGTGCACTACTGCGTCACGAACATGCCGGGATCGGTTCCGCGCACGAGCACGTACGCACTGACCAACGCAACACTACCGTTCGTCAAGGCACTGGCAAACCTCGGATGGCGCGAAGCACTCACACGCGATCCGCACCTGGCCAATGGTCTCAATGTCCATGCCGGCCACGTGAATCACGAGGCTGTCGCACGCGACCTTGGCTATGAATACCTGTCAGCGGCAGAAGCAATAGCCGCATGACCTTGCGTCCCCCCCGCAAGACACAGGTAACTCCTGGGGCCGGACGAATGTCCGGCCTTTTTTTAAGGCCGTCACTAGGTCGGCACCGTGATTGGCATGCCCATCCAGGGCCAGATCTTCCAGACGAAGATCGCGATCACGATGACGAGTAACGCGCTGGCGGGCACGCCGGCCCGGAAGAACTCCAGCGCCGAGAACTGCCGGCTCTGGTAGGCAATCGCGTTCGGGGCGGCCCCGACCAGCGCGAGGAATGGCATACCTGCAGCCGCCAGCGCCGAATACAGGATCACTTCGGGCGCAACGCCCAGGTACGGCGCAATGGCGAGCGCCACGGGCAGCGAGATCGCAATGGCCGCGACGTTCATGATCAGGTTGGTCATGATAAGGATGAAGACGGTCATGCCCACCACGAACAGGAACGCCGAACTCGTCGGCAGCGCATTGAGCCAGTATATGGCGAGCCACTGAGCGGCGCCGGTCTGCCAAAGGCAAAAACCGATGCTCATCGCACCGCCGAACAACAAGATGATATTCAGCGGCAGCGATTCGAGGTGTCGCAAGCTCAGGCAGCCGGTCACGAACAGCAATACGGTCGCCGTCAGGATAATCGCGCTCTTGTCGATGGCGCCCAGCCACGGCACGACGGAGCGCAGGCTCATACCGAGCACGGCGCCGACAGTGATGACGATCGTGGTCCATTCGCGAAGGCTCAGGGGGCCGAGCGTCTTGTGCAGCTCCCTGGCGCGCTCCTGCAAGCCCGGGATTCGCGTCTTCTCCGGCGTAAACGCGAAGCGTATATAGAGCCAGAGCACGATGATCATCACGACGCCGACGGGCAGCATGTAATAGGTCAGCTCGAAGAACGTGATCTCGCGACCGACGAGATCGCGGTAAAAACCTATCGCGACAGCGCCACGCGCTGCGCCGAACAACGTGATGATGCTTCCTGCGCCAGCCGTGAATGCCATGCCTATGAAGATCCCCTTGCCGAACCGCGTCGGTTTGCCGTCTTCCGAGTAGATCGAATGGATCACGGCGAGCAGCGGGAACACGGCGGGCGCCACAGCAGAATGCGCCATGACGAGCGTGAGCCCGGCGGTCATCACAAACGCACCGAGATAGATCATCGACACGCGTTCGCCGACAATTGCAAGCATACGGTAGGCAATTCGGTTCGTGAGCCCCGAGCGTGCGAACGCGGTGCCAATGGTCAGTGCGCCGACGATGAACCACACGGAAGGGTCCATGAAATCCGTGAACGCCGTGCGCGCATCGCGTATATGAAACAACGCCTGCACGACGCCGATCGTTATCGCCGTCACGCCGACGGGGACGACCTCGAAGACCCACCAGATCGCGGCGAGCACGAACAGGCCGAGCGCCAGCCGCGCCTGCTGATTGAGTGCAAAGTGCTGCCCCTCGGGGTCGACGGCGTCGGGCAGCTCGGGCATCAGCGCCCAGATGATGAATCCAAGCACACCGGCCGCCATCGCAATGAAGCGGCCGTACTGCGGCGGCGCCTTGGTAGCCGCCATTTGCACGCCGCCGGTCGTGTGCGGCACGCCGCCCTCGGGCGCGGAGAACTCGTCGCCCTTGTAGTCCCGGTAGGCGTCACTGCGCTTGTCAGTCATCAGCGCCCGATTCGTGGAGTGGGTCGATGACGGCACGCAGCACGTCGAGCGAGCGCACAACGCCGACCACGTTTTCGTCTTCGTCAACGACTGCCGCGATGTGCGTGTCGTTGTCTACCATGACCCGCACGATCTTCATCAGGGAATCATCGATGTCGACGATGGCTTCCATCTCGCGCACGACTTCGCCCAGTGGCCTCGAGAGCTTCTTGCGCAGGCGTTCCGGATCGAGCACCGGTATCAGGTCGGTGAGATTCGGATCGATCTCCGTCTTGAAGTGCGCTTCGGGGTGCGTCGTGTCGAGGTCACCGTGAAACTCGGGCTCGATACCTCTGAGGATGTCGCGGCGTCGCGCATAACCGAGCAACTGGTTGTTGTCACCGAGCACGAGCAGGATGCGCGGCATCGATGAGTAGCCGTCGAGTTCGATTTGCCACGTCTCGAGCAGCTCGACGGCCTCCATGAGCGTCGCCGTATCACGTGCGTGCGGATAGTCCTGGAGCAGTACGACCAGGTCCCTTGCTGTTTTCGGAATCATTCTGCGTTACCTCCGCGAGGCTTTCAGGGTAACGTACTTGTCGTCCCGCAAAATGACAAAATTCACTATCAAGGGACCCGTGGACTCAGGAATTGCCATTGGCGCAGAACGTCTGTTCTCTTTCATCGCAGTCGTTCGTTCAGCCACCTGGCAACCGCTCGCTCCCGGCCAGCCAGTCACCTCGCCCATATCGCTGCAACGAGGCCGATAACACGAGGCGAGCAAGGGTGCGCGGGAATGTCCAGGGGCATCCCCGAATTGACGCGCTCCGCTCGCTACCGGATAGGCGGTATTGCGGCGGCGTTTGCCGGTAAGATCGCTGTTCGATTCGAAGCCTGCGGCATGGAGGAGCTGTCCGGGACCCCGCGGAGTAAGCACCACGTGCTGCTGGACACGTCTCTTCAGTAAAACGGCAGATAATCGAGCAGCAAGTCGCAGTTCTGCGGCGGATACGGATTGAACGTGCCCTGGTGACGGCGTAGTCAGTAATTCATGGGGCTGGTGTCAGAACTGAGGCGCCGCAATGTGCTCCGTATGGCGGTGCTTTATGTGGTCGCTGCCTGGCTAATAATGCAGGTGGCCGAGGTGGTGATAGGTCTGGCCAACCTGCCGAACTGGATGGGGCCAACTATTCTCGGACTCCTCGCGATCGGCTTTCCGATTGCCCTGATTTTCTCGTGGTTCTATGAGCTGACACCGGAAGGCATCAGTCTCGACAAGGATGTGGAGTCGGACAAGTCCATCACGGACGTCAAAGGTCGGCGCATGGACTTCATCGTCATTTCACTCTTGTGTGCGGCTGTCATCCTGTTTGCCTACGACAAGTGGTGGATCGGTCCGCCGCCGGAAAGATCCATTGCTGTATTGGCATTCGAGAATATGAGTGGCGATCCGGACCAGGAGTATCTCTCTGACGGCGTATCCGAAGAAATCCTGAACCTTCTTGCACAGATTCCCGAGCTTGTGGTGATTTCGCGATCCTCAGCATTCTCTTTCAAGGGCAAGGACGTTCCGATGCCGGCAATTGCAGAGCGACTGAACGTTGCACATGTGTTGGAAGGGTCGGTGCGCAAGGAAGGCGACCAGGTGCGCATCAGCGTGAATCTCATAGATACACGCACGGACAAGCAACTATGGTCAGAGACTTTCAATCGCAGTCTGACAACAAGCGATTTGTTTGCACTGCAGGCGGATATTGCCCGGAAGGTCGCAGGATCTTTGCAGGCCACGCTCACTTCAGACGACAGTACACATGTGTCTGCCCCCCCTACCGACAATTTCGAAGCGTATGAGGCGTTACTCCGAGGCCGCATCGTGTTGCAGGAGGGCACAGTTGACTCCGTGCACAGAGCGATCGAGTTTTATCAGCAGGCCCTCGAACTCAATCCGGAGTTTCCAGAAGCCTACCTGGCAATGGCTACCGCTTATGGGATAGCTGCGGAGACCCGCGGCATAGCAGATTCGGTAGCTCGAAAAAAAACCGAGGAGTATTCCCTGAAAGCTCTGCAACTGGACGAAAACCTCGGGCGGGCTTACTTCAACCTCGCTTGTGTGAAGCGAGAAGCTGGACAATATGATGAAGCGGAGGTCCTGTTCCGACGAGGTATCGAATACGAACCCGGGAACGCACTGATGCTGCACGGCCTTGGGCTCAATCTTCGACTGCAGGGGCGTGCCCTGGAGTCAGTCCCTTATTACGATCGCGCAGTCAGACTCGCTCCTTTGTCTGTCGGCATCAATGAGAGTCGAGGCAGTTTGCTACGTGATCTTGGCCGCTTCGATGACGCGGAAAAGCAATATCGAAATACGCTGCTCATTGACCCCGATTTTGTGAACACTCATTGGGGATTGGGTACGCTTTTCTGGTCCAAGGGGCAACCGGGGCAGGCGATCGAATGGTTCGATAATGCTGTTGGACTGACACCTTACGGCGACGTATTTCGCAGTTGGCTGGCATTAATGTATCTGGAACTGGGCCACGACGAGCGTGCCCAGCTTGTTATAGAGGATGCGCTTGGCATTGTTCCGGCCAATGAAGACAACGATGCCATGCTAATGAAGGAGTTGCTGCACATATATCGTGGGCAAACGACTTCCGGACTCCCCGATGGCCGCCGATTCATGGCTCGATACTGGTATGGCTCGGTTGTGGACCTGCCGGTGAGAGCCTTGCTTGAGGGCGATTTCGAGCGGGCTATTGAAGAGTATGCCGAGGCATCGCCGACTCTGATGAGCAGTCAACCCGAAATTGACGGATCAAACTACCGTGCCGCCATATACGTGGCTTTCGCGCTGACGCAGCTTGGAGAGGCTCAGCGCGCTTCGACATTGCTGGACCAGACCGAAGTCTTCCTGAGGAGCATTCGACGATTGGGCATTCACGGGTATTGGGTGTCTGATGCGCAGATCGAGGCCATCCGGGGTAATAACGCAGTCAGTCTGGCATTGCTGCGCAAGGCGGTGGATGAGGGTTGGAGAAACCTCTGGCGCTATTACCTGTTACACGACCCGATTCTGGAAGCGCTCCGCCCGGACCCGGAGTTTCAGGAGCTGGTGTCGGCTGTAGAGGAAGAAATGTTGGTTCAACTGAACAACATCGATCAATCTCAATGAGCGTTCCCAAAGTTCGCAATGACTACAAAAGGTTGAGTTTGCGAGAACCAGTCCGCTGAACGCCGTCACACGAGCGTCAGTGTGACCGGTCTTATCGCGAACCACTGGTGAGCAATCGGTCGAGGTAGTCGTAGGCTAGGTCCGAGTTCGACTGCACGAGCCAGAACAGTGCGTGCTCGCGAAGCTCGGGTTCGCCATGCTGATCCTTGACGATGTCGATGAGCATCCGTACCGATCGCCGACCGTCATGCACGGAGATCGCCATGAGCGCATCATCCGGGGACGACGGCTGCTCGACCTCTTTTAAAGTACGCGGCGTCTTCTAGTCGGAAAAATCCAGAACTTCGCCGTCCTTGAATCGCAGGGTAATGTTTCTGACCGCGGATATGTCCTCAATCGGGTTCTTCTCGAACCCGATGAAGCTGGCTTCGCATCCAACCTCGAGACAGCCGATACGTCGATTGGGGAAAATCGCTCGTGGCGTGTCCATGGAGGCTACTCGCAGCATTTCGACAGCGGACAAAAAGCCTTTATTGACACCGGCTATCATGCCTTCCGTCAACGTCGAACCATAGGCATTGACACCGAGGGCCAACGGTGCGCGCGCTGCTTTCAGTTTGCCGATATTCGCTTTTTCCCATTCGACCCGTTCATCTGGACGTTCTTTTGCGTATTCAGTCACGATCAACGTCGAAATCATGTTCTGACGAGCTGCATGCCGCGCGTCGTCCCGGGAGAGCAGGCACTCCTCAGCAGTATCGATGTCGAAATAGGGGCCCGCATCTTCGTTGCTCGAGTCCTGGTAGCACGGCAAATGCGTGATCATATCGGCCTCGGCGCGTAGCGAAGCGCGAAAGTCCTCGACGCTGGAATTCGCCACGGCCAGTCTCAGGCCGGCGTCACGTGACAATTTTCGAATGAGTGTCAGGAGTTCCGGGTTGATGCCACCGCCAGGGCCCCATTTGCCAAAGCCTTCGTCGTACCGCTCGCTGGAACGCAAATAGACCTTGATATGATCCGGTCGGCTCTCGAGCAACAAGGGCCACTTCTCACGGACATCGTCTTCTGTTTCGACGATGAAATACGCATCGTCAGCAACCAGGCTACTTGCACGAATTTCACCTGCGCGAGCTAACTGGTCTTCAAACGTGTAGGCGCCCAGCGCCAGTGCCTCGTATATCTCAATCGGGTGACTGTCAGGCCCGGTAATCGCTCCCATCGATGAAGACACGTCGATATTGCCGGGCCCACGCAAACGTTCGTGAATCATTGCGACCTGGCTTCCTCGAGCCGTCATGGTCATGGCATAAAACGCGCCCGAGCGGATGCCGAGGTCGGTGTGCGCGTCAATGGTGTACGGGCCATCGAAATGATGGGTATGGGCATCGCCGAACGGAGGTGTTACGAATACTCCGTCAATACGGACTTCTTCGCCAGGCTCATCCGGACACGCCACGATTTCTGCTTCGGCAATGCAGATATTGCGTTCGACAAACGTCGTGCCGTCGAAGACGTGACCGCCAACGAAAGCCAATACGTCCGATTGCAGCTTACCTACACTATGTGGAGAAGAATCGCAGGCTGAAATCCCGACTGCGATCAAAAAACCAACAACAGCTCGAGTCATAATGCCTCCCGCGCTCATCGCGAGCTGCTGGTGAGCAATCGGTCGAGGTAGTCGTAGGCAAGATCCGAGTTCGACTGCACGAGCCAGAACAGTGCGTGTTCGCGAAGATCGGGTTCGCCATGCTGATCCTTGACGATGTCGATGAGCATCTGTACCGGTCGCCGACCGTCATGCACGGAGATCGCCATGAGCGCGTCGTCCGATGACGTTGACGTGAGCTGCGTACTGAGCCAGTCGAGACTGTCGTTCGTGTCGATGAAGCCAAGGTCCCTGATCTCGCTGTCCGCGGTGACAGGGCACGTCGGGCTCAATGTACGAATCGACCGGACCTCACCGCGAACGAGCTTCGCATAGATCTGCATTTCGCCAGTTTCGGGCGCGGTATCGAAATCGCCGCTGAGACCGAAGCGCCTGCTGTCGAGTTCGCAGGATTTGGGTGTTGACCTGCCGCGGCTCCAGGTAGTGCAGCACCAGTCCGGTGCATCTTCAAACGATGCGACGCGCCAGGTGTACCAGCCGTCGCCCGCGTCCAGCTCGAGTTCGGACGCAACGGCCGCCGCCGCGAGTACGGCGGCCAGTATCAACGCCAGGGCGGCTCTCATTCTCCGTCACCCAGCGCTTTGTCGATCTCGTCCCAGACCGCGTCGCTTCCCATCGCTACCAGCATTTCGAGCAGGCGGCGTTTTTCCTGCGAGTCCTCGCTTGCGCGATACAGCCGCAGCACGCTGTCATCGTTACCGGCGATCAGCATGCCTTCGAGTGCGGCATCCCTGACGGCTTCGGATTCGGCGTCCTGGTACAGGCTGAACAGTACTTCCGATACGTTGTCGCTGCCGGCGATGCCCAGGCCGCGAATGGCCTGCACCTGCAGCTCGGGATTGCTGCCGTCGAGCGCGAGCTCGCGCAGCGAATCGATGTCGCCGGCTATGGCATATGCGTTGATCAGCGACTCGGAAGCGCCGGCGCTGGAGCGAAGTCTGCGCAACTCTTCGTGCGCACCCATCGCACCGAGCATCTCGACCGCACGATCGAAATCCTCGGAATCGGTCGTGTTGGCCGCGATCCGGTAGACGGCTTCGCTGTCGTCGGCGATCAGGTAGGCCTCGAGCACCGCTTCCTTCATTGCCGTGTCGCCGGTCGCATAGATGTCGGACAAACCGGCAAGTGCTTCAGGGTCGCCGCCGATGCCGATCATACGAACGGCCTCGACCTTCAGGACCGGGTCGGGAGACTTCGCCGCCTCGACGAGTGCGGCCTGCGCGTCCGGGTGATCGATCTGGCTCAGCACGAACAGCGCGCGGGACTTCACCTCATTACTGTTGTTGGTCTCCAGCACCTTCGTTGCGATTGGCAGCGCCCGCTCCGGCGGCGCCGACATCAGTGCTTCGAGCGCCGCGATCTTCAGCTGTTCGTCATCGTCTGCTTGTCCATAGGCGACTGAACCGAAAACCAGGAGAAGAAGTACAAAAACCACAAATTTGAGAATGTTCATCTGGCTCATCCAAAATCATATTGAACTCGAATCATTCGATGCAGCGCGTTCGAGTTTGGTTAGCATCACGTTGAGCTCGAACGCGAGCTGGGCCTGCAGGCGACTCGCCTCTTCCGGCGTCACGTCATCGGCAGCCAGGCGCAACAGGACAGGCTCGAACGCGCGCAGCACGCGCGCGAGATCTTCCGACTGGTTTTCCTGTGCGGCGCGTTCGAACAACCGGTTCTGTTGCACGATGTGCATGATCAACATCGAGCGGTCGACGTTGTCGGCAGGCATGTTAGCGAGATCGAGACGGCTGTCGCGAAGATGCACCTTGAGGCCGCGCGAAAACGCATTGCGCGTCTGCGGCTGATCGGCGGCGACAACCTGCACGCCTTCGTCGGGGACGGGTCCGCTGCCGTTTTCGCCGGCAAGGAAGAAACCGATCGCGATGCCGATTGCCAGCGTTGCAGCAATCGCAGAGCCCCAGGCAAACGAGGGCAGGTGAACGAAGCGTTCGCGCGTCGGTTCGCGTCCCCGTTCGATTCTTGCCGCGCGTTCTATGCTGTCGTGCCAACGCTCCTTCATATCGGCGGGTGCACGGACGGTCTCGGCATCGGCAAGACCGTCGAGGTCTGCGCACAGCGCTTCGTAGCGCTTCCTCAACAACTCGTCGCGCTCGAGCGCGGCTTCGACCTCGCGTCGCTCGGCGTCGCTCAGTCCGTCCTTGTAGTAGTAGAGTGTCAGAGTGTCGTCGTTCATGATCCCGTACTCTTGATGTCCGTCATCCGGCTGCGGAGTTTCTTCACGGCGCGAAATACCGCCTGCTTTGCGGCGCTGATACTTATGCCCAGTTCCTCGGCTATCTCGGCGATGCGCCATTGCTCGAGGTGTTTCAAAACAAAACACACGCGTTCCATTTCGCTTAGCTCTTCCATCGCGCGTGACAGCTTGCTGCCGATCATCGCGTTGGCAACGATTGCCTCGGGCGAGTCGCTGTCGGCAGGGACGTCGCGTTCGAGCGCATCGAACATCGCCGGGCGGTTCTTGCGCAGAAGCTGCAGCGCGGCGTTGACCGCAATGCGATGGATCCACGTATCGAGACGCGCACCGTGCCGGAACTGGTGGCGTTTGTTCCACGCGGACAGGAGCGCCTCCTGCACGGCATCCTCCGCAAGATCGCGGTTGCGCGTAATTCGCAGGCACGCGGCGAACCAGCGATCCGACCGCAGCGAGATTGCTTCGTGAAACTCAGCCTCCATCAACACTTGGATGCGCAGCCTGCGGAATTGGTTAGCACGGCGGGCTAGTCGTCCGATTGCCGTCCTTCATAGGCATCGCTGTAACGATGAATGCGCCCGGTGCTGAGCTTGTCGCCGTTTTTGAATTCGTTGCCGCGTGCCGTGACCTCCAGCATGGCCTGGCCGATCTGCCTTGCTTTCACCGCAGCGCCGAGCGGTGCGAAAAACCCGTAAAGGGCTCTCTGACCGAGGTGCGCCTCCTCGGTGGTCGGACCTATGTAGTCGGGCCGCCAGGCAATAACGCGCAGCGGCGTACTCTCAGCGAACTCGAACAGCGCGTTCTCGGCCTCGACCTTGACGCGCGCCCACATTGCCCGGGAATCTTCGGAAATATCGCTCGAGCTTATGTAGTGAAATGAGACGGTCGGTCGCACGCTGACGCGCATCCATTGCTCGACAAACTGCCGGGGGAAGTCGACGTGAATCCTGCGGTAGGTGTCCTCGTCGACGCCGATCGAGCTCAGTCCGATCGCCCAGAAGACGGCCTCGACGTCGGCGAGCCGTTCGATGACCGCAGCGTAGTCGAGATAGTCCATGTGGATCGTCATCTCGACCTTGCCTGATGCGACGCCTTCTTCGATGCGTGGCGTCTTGCGGCGCGTGATCACGTGGATGGTCGCGATGTCGGGATCGGCAAGCGCCGCTTTGAGAATACCGTCGCCGGCCGTCCCGCTGGCGCCGAATATAGCAATCGCGCGTGGCGGGGACAGCGGCTGGACAGGCTCGGGCGCGGCGTTGTCGTACGTCGCCACGCCGATCGCAATCGCGACGTAGCCGATGACCAGCAGCGCGGCCATCGCCAGCGCGAGCGTGCGAATTCTCGGGGCCCTCATGGGCAGCTATCGTACGGCGGTCAGAGGGCGGCGGCCAGCTGCTCGTAGTTGGTGCTCACGTCGGGAATCTGCAGCGTGGCGCCCTCGCGCAGGAAATCCATGCTGCGGCCAAAGGCGTCCGGGTTGGCATCGTAGATGGCGCTCATCATGCGCTGCATCGAAACGCCGTCCTCGCGAACACGGACCGCGATGCCCGATAGCGTCTCACCACCCTGAACGGGCCCATACTCCCGGGGTTCGGCGACGATCGACGCCATTTGCGGTATTTTCGCGCCAGATTGCCACGCCGACTGGTGCTGAAGGATCATCGCAGTGGCCCTGCCGTGCGAACGACTCTGCAACACGGCCTGTTCCGGGATCCGTAGCACACTTCCTGCGCGCAAACGGTTGACATTTCCGTCGAACGCATCGGGATTTGCATCGAAAAGTGCCGACATGACCTGATTCAGGCTAACGCCGTCGCCGGCGTACTGCTCTGCGATTGCGGAAAGGGTGTCGCCGCTGCGGACCTCGTGTTCCCTGGCGGGTTGCGCGGATCGCGCAAGCAGCGCACCGACCGGGCTGCCGTAGGCCGCGGACGATCCCACCTGCACGACCAGCTTCTGCGTTCCTCGCAAAATCAATATCTTATCCTCGTCGATCGCGAGGATCTCGGCACCGGCGATCGTGTCACCGACCTTGGCGACGGTGTTGTCGATGAGCGCGGAGCGGTTGTTGGGCGAGATCAGCACGCCTTTGACGCGGAATTCCCCGGCACTGGAATCCGGACGCGCACCAGCGGCCGGCACGACGACCAGCAGGCAGAGCGCTATGATGATAAGTGTTTGTTTTATATGGAGATACACTTCAGGTTCCGCGGTATCGCGGGCCCTCCGGCCCCGAATTCAACCTAATCTGGAGTAGTCATCGGCGGCGATCGGCGATTTCTTTAGGATTTCTGGCGAATTTGAGCCAATTTCCGGCCAGATCGCCGAAGATGACCGAAAATACGTGAACTGGTTCACATTTTGCGGCCTGTGGCGATCCCGAATAGACAAACCGCAGGGAAGTGGTATCAATAAAGAGGCGCTACGAAAAGGCGCCGAGGAGCACTGCGATGAGAAGGTACTCAGCTCTCGTGTCGCTGTTGCTTGTATGTGCCGCATTCTGCGGCTGCGATCGCGACACGCTGATGTCCGAGCGCGGCTTCCGTCTGCCCGACGGGGATTCCCAGGCAGGCCGCGCAGCGTTTATAGATCTGCAATGTCACCAGTGTCATTCGCTCAGGGGCGAGGAGTTCCCCGAGATTCCGGGCGTCGAGCCGCCATACGTTGAACTCGGTGGCACGGTGACCCGCGTCAAGACTTACGGCGAGCTGATCACGGCAATCATCAACCCGTCGCACAAGCTGGCAGCGGGCTATGAGAAAGAGGTGGTGGCCGACGACAGTGAGTCGAAGATGTACGTCTACAACCCGTTCATGACGGTGCAGCAACTTATCGATATCGTCATGTTCCTGCAGCCGTACTACGACGTCGTGGTACCGCAGTACAAGTACCCGATCTATGGTTACAGGTGAGTGGCCGCGTTCAATGAAAAAGTCGCGGGGATGTTTCGCCAGTGTGCGGACATCCTGCGCGCCCAGGACGCGAACCCGTTTCGCGTTAACGCCTATGTGCACGCGGCAGAAACGCTCGAGTCAATGCGGAACGACGCGCGCGGCATCCTGCGCGAGAAAGGCATACCCGGGCTGATTGAACTGCCCGGGATCGGCAAGAGCCTGGCGACGGCGATCGACGAGATCGCCCGCACGGGCAGATTCGCCCAGCTCGACCGGCTGCGCGGCGAAGCGACGCCCGAAGTCCTGTTCCAGTCGGTGCCCGGCATCGGACCGAAGCTCGCACACACCCTGCACGAGGAACTGCACGTCGACACCCTGGAGGCGCTCGAAGTTGCGGCACACGACGGCCGGCTCGCGACCGTACCCGGTGTTGGTGCAAGGCGCGCAGCAATCATTCAGGCGAGCCTTGCGGAAGCGCTGCGACGCGGCGCCGTGCGAATGGATGAGAGTCAGACCGTGCCGTCGGTGGAAACACTACTGGCGGTCGACCGTGAATACCGTCGGCGCGCGAAGGCCGGATCGTTGCAGAAGATTGCGCCAAAACGCTTCAATCCCGAAGGGAAGGCCTGGCTGCCAATCCTGCACATGAAACGGGACGGCTGGCATTTCACGGCGCTATTCTCGAACACCGCCCGTGCACACCAGCTCGGTCGCACCGATGACTGGGTGGTTCTCTACTACTACGACGACGACCACGACGAAGGGCAGTGCACGGTCGTTACCGAGACGCACGGACCGATGGAAGGCAAGCGTATTGTGCGCGGTCGGGAAGTCGAGTGCCGTAAGGCAGCCGTCGCGGCCTGATATATCGCCGCGACCGTAGGAGCGCCGCTCGAGGCGCGACTGTGGTGATCGCGCCTCGAGCGGCGCTCCTACAACGAGGCGCTCCTACAACGAAGAAGGTGGCGTCCAGCGAATCGTGAAGCTGGCGCCGCCGTGCTCCGTGGACGCTCCGACACTTGCGCTGCCGCCGTGCAGCGCCGCGATCCTCGCACCGATGGCAAGACCGAGCCCGTAACCGCCGGT
>JAAUXY010012192.1_pt1 | contig 17733 bp, 19 predicted proteins | sample 7278121 | NCBI WGS metagenome assembly JAAUXY01 (sample SAMN14350117, study PRJNA611818) | marine sediment metagenome | isolation source: surface marine sediment (1.8m) | place: French Polynesia: Moorea | collected 2018-08 | reverse complement strand
GACGCTGCTGAAGCTGCGGCCCGCATCGCCTATGGGGCCCGCCTGCGCAGCTATCGGTTCGACAAATATCGGACCAAGGAACCCAAGGAAAAAAAGCCCTCGCTCCGAAGGCTTAGTGTCGCGGTGCCCGGCGCAGCCCAGGCGCGCAAGCTGTTCGCACCGCTGGACAAGATCGCAGAGGGCGTGTTCTTCACCCGGGACCTGGTCTCCGAACCGGCCAACGTGCTGTTCCCGGCGGAATTTGCCAACCGGACCAAAGCCTTGGATGAGCTTGGGGTCAAAGTCAAAATTCTTGGCGAGAAAGAGCTGAACAAGCTTGGCATGCGCGCCCTGCTCGGCGTCGGGCAGGGCAGCGTGCGCGAAAGCCAGCTTGTCGTCATGCAATGGAACGGCGGTCAGCCTAAAGAGGCGCCGGTCGCGTTCGTCGGCAAAGGCGTGTGCTTCGATACCGGGGGCATTTCGATCAAACCAGCCCCCGGAATGGAAGACATGAAGTGGGACATGGGCGGGGCCGGCGTGGTCACCGGCCTGATGATGGCGCTGGCCGGCCGCAAGGCCGCGGTCAACGCGGTCGGCGTCATCGGCCTGGTCGAGAACATGCCGGGCGGCAATGCGCAGCGGCCCGGCGACATCGTCGCCTCCATGTCCGAGCAGACCATCGAGGTGCTCAACACCGACGCCGAAGGCCGGCTGGTTCTGGCCGATGCCCTCTGGTACACGCAGAAGGAATTCAAGCCGAAGTTCATGGTCGATCTCGCCACCTTGACCGGCGCGATCATCATCGCGCTTGGCGGCGAGCATGCCGGTCTGTTCAGCGATTCCGACGATCTCAGCGAACAGCTCACGGCGGCCGGACTTGCGGTCAACGAGAAGGTGTGGCGGCTGCCGCTGCACGAGAACTATGACAAGGAACTCGACTGTGATGCGGCCGATGTCAAAAACATCGGCGGCGGGCGGTCGGCCGGCAGCATCACCGCGGCCCAGTTCCTCAAGCGCTTCACCAACAACGTGCCCTGGGCCCATCTCGACATCGCCGGCGTCACCTGGTCGAAGAAGGATGCATCGACCGTCCCCAAAGGCGGCACCGGGTTCGGCGTCAGGCTGCTGGACCGTTTCGTCGCCGACAATTACGAAGACTGATCGGTTCGGAACGACCGAGAGGGCCAGTCGATGAGCGGCCGTGTGGGGGTGGTGGTCGGCGCGACCGGGGTGATCGGCGGGAACTTCGCGCGCTATCTCGCCAGTCAGGACGGTTGGCAAGTGGTCGGCCTGTGCCGACGGCCACCCCAGGCGGGACCGCCCGAGGTGCGCTACGTGCCGGTCGATCTGCTGGACTCCGATGCAGCCAGCGGCGCTTTGTCCGGTTTGAGCGATGCAACGCACGTGTTTTACGCCGGCTTCATCGACGCGCCGAGCCAAGCCGAGCAGGTGGCGCCCAACCTGGCCATGCTGGTCAACGCGGTGGAAGGGATCGAACAGGCCGCCGACGGGCTCCAGCGCGTCGTGCTGGTCGAGGGCAACAAGTGGTACGGCTCGCACCTCGGTCCGTTCCCGACCCCGGCAAAAGAGACCGATCCACGGTGCATGGGCCCGATGTTCTATCACGATCAGCAGGACTGGCTGGTCGCCCGGCAGCAGGGCAAGGCATGGACCTGGTCGGCGCTGCGCCCGCAGACCGTCTGCGGTTTCGCGGTCGGCTTCCCGATGAACCTGATCACGGTGATCGGTATGTGGGCCGCGCTGAGCAAGGAACGCGGCCTGCCGCTGGATTTTCCGGGCAAGCCCGGCGCTTACCGCGCCATCTATCAGGTGACCGACGCCGCGCATCTGGCCAAAGCGATGCTGTGGGCCGGCACCGCTGAGACCGCGGCGAACGAGGCCTTCAATATCATCAACGGCGATTACTTCCGGTGGGAGCGCGTGTGGGGGCGCATCGCCGAGGCGTTCGAGATGCCCCGTGGCGTGGTGCGCACCATAAACCTGACCCAGCAAATGGCGGACAAGGCGCCGGAGTGGGACGCGATCGTGCAAAAGTACGGATTGCAACCGAACGCCTACGAGGCGCTCGCCGCCTGGCCGTTCGCCGACTACTGCCTGGGCTGCGACTACGACGTGATGAGCGACACGACAAAGATCCGCAAAGCCGGCTTCCACGACGTGGTGGAGTCCGAAGCCATGTTCTTCGACATCTTCCGCCAGTTGCGCGCGGACAAGATCTTTCCCTAGATCGATGCCCGCCGGGCCCGAGCTGCCGCCGTTGCGCGAGGTGATCGCGCGGCATGACCTCGCCGCCCGCAAGTCGCTGGGCCAGCATTTCCTGCTCGACCTCAACCTGACCCGCCGCATTGCGCGGGCCGCGGCGGATTCCGCCGGCCCAGTTTCGGTCGGCACGACGATCGAGATCGGCCCGGGGCCCGGCGGCCTGACCCGCAGCCTGTTGGCCGAGGGCGCCACAGTGATCGCAATCGAGCGCGACGCGCGTTGCCTCGCCGCGCTCGGTGAACTGCAAACCGCCTATCCAGAGCACCTTGAGGTCATCCCGGGCGACGCGCTCAAGACTGAGGTGTGGCGGCTCGGCTCGGCGCCGCGGCGCATCGTGGCCAATCTGCCCTACAACATCTCAACGCCGCTGCTGCTGCGCTGGCTGGCTCATGCGGAGCATTTTTCCAGCTTTACGCTGATGTTCCAGAAGGAGGTCGCGGACCGCCTGCTCGCCCGCCCGCGCAGCAAGGACTATGGGCGGCTGTCGATCATCACTCAGTGGCGTTGCGTAACGGAGGCCCTGTTCGACGTCGACCGCCGTGCGTTCGTGCCGCCGCCGAAAGTGACCAGCACCGTCCTGCGCTTGACGCCGCGGGCCGAGCCGCTCGCGCCGGCCGATCCGGACATGCTGCAGCGGGTGACCGCCGCGGCCTTTGGCCAACGCCGCAAGATGCTGCGCAGCAGCTTGAAGCCGCTGGCCGGAGAACTGGCAATCAACGCCGAAGAATTGTTGGCGCGCGCCGATATCGACGGCACGGCCCGCGCCGAGGAACTGGACGTGGAAGCGTTCTGCGCGCTGGCGCGGATTGCCGCCAATCAGACTAAGGGCTGACCGACCCGTCCAGGCGCTTTTCCAGCGTCGGCAGAAGCCGGCCGGGGATGGCGTCGGACGGCGCGTCGCCGGTGCGGACGAACCCGCAAGCCTCGTAGAAGCCGACCGCGTGGGGATCGGACAGCACGTATATGCGTTCCACCCGGTCGCTTCGCGCGGCGGCTTCCGCCCACTCCATCAGTGCCTTGCCGATTCCGCCTTGGACAGCGTCGGGCGCCACGAACAGCATGTCGACCTCGGCGTCCGGCCCCTCCCGGCTGATCGCGACGAAGCCGGCCACGCGGCCATCGCTTTCGGCCACCCACACGCCGCCCGCGGCGATCTGCTGCTCGCTCACGGTCAGAGCCGGCAAGCAGGCGCGCATGAAGTCGGCGTCATAGCCCCACATCGCCTTGGAGCGCACGGCCAGTTCGGTCAGCAAATCCGCTTCGCCGAGACGCGCGGGGCGCAGCCCCGTCATGCTTCCGCCCCGTTCTGCCGCACGTCCATCAGCAGCATCTTGCGGTCAAGATCCACGAAGCCGAGGCCAAGATAGTAGTCGATCAGACCGAGATCGTGCTGGCCGTGCGCGGTGACGACGACGGCGACCGTCTCACAGCCGAGCGGGTCGCGCGCGATCTCCACCGCGGCCTTGACCAGTGCCCGACCGAGCCCGTCTCGGCGCATGGCGGGCATCACGTAGAGATCTTCAAGTTCGGCGACCCGCCCCTGCTCGATCGAAGGGGCGCTGGTCAAGGTCGCCACCCCGAGTGGCGTGCCATCGGAGGCTCGGGCAAGCAGAACCGCATTTGACGGCGCCGCGAGCAGTTCGATCAGATTGCGCTTGATGCGGTCCGGCGGCGTCGCCAACCCCTCTTCGGCAAAGAAGGCGATCAGCAGGTCGCCGGCCGCCGTGATCTCCGCTTCGTTGTCGGGCGAGACCCGGACGATCGTCCAGCCCTCTGAGGCTCGGCTCGCCATCGGCTCATTCGTCCTGCAGCCCGCGCACGAATTCGGCCAACCCTTCCTGCCGGTCGCGCCGCAGACGCTCGGCGGCCAGGATCTGCTTGACCAGTGCCACGCTGCGCTCGAAGTCGTCGTTGATGATGATGTAGTCGTACTCCGGGTAGTGACTCATCTCGGCGTCCGCCTTCGCCATCCGGCTGGCCACCACGTCTGGCGGGTCTTGGGCGCGCGTGCGCAGCCGACGCTCCAACTCGGCGCGGCTCGGCGGCAGGATGAAGACGCTCACCAGGTCCGCGCGGGCCTTCTCGCGCACCTGCTGGGTGCCTTGCCAGTCGATGTCGAAGATCACATCGCCGCCGGACGCCAGCTTCCTCTCGACCGGCTCGCGCGGCGTGCCGTAGCTGTAGCCGAACACTTCGGCGTGCTCCAGCAAGGCGCGCTCGCCAACCATGGCGGTAAAGCGCGCTTGTTCGATGAAGTGATAGTCGACGCCGTCGGTCTCGCCCGGGCGCTTCGGCCGCGTGGTCACCGAGACCGACATCGACAGTTCCGTGTCCTCTTCCAGCAAGCGTCTAGAGATGCTGGTCTTGCCCGCGCCTGACGGCGACGACAGCACCAGCATCAATCCGCGCCGGCGGATCTCGGGGCCCGGCGGCCTATTCAATGTTCTGAACCTGCTCGCGCAACTGGTCGATCGCCACCTTCAGGTCGAGGCCGATCCGGGTCAGCTCGACATCGGACGACTTGGAGCACAGGGTATTGGCCTCCCGATTGAACTCCTGACACAGGAACTCGAGCTTGCGACCGACCGGGCCGCCTTCCTCCAGAAGCGCTCGCGCCGCGTCCACATGGGCGTGCAGGCGGTCCAACTCCTCCCGAATGTCCGCCTTGGTCGACAACAGGGCCGCTTCGGCAGCCAGCCGGTCTTCCGAAAGCGCAGGCACGGCGTCGAGCAGTTCCGAGATCTGCTCGTGCAGCCGCGCCTTGATCGCTTCCGGCGCCAGCGCCGCCAGCCCTTCAGCCTCACCGGTCAGCGTCTCGATTTGATCGACTTGCCGGGTCAGCGCATCGGCCAGCGCGCCGCCCTCGCGCGCCCGGTTCTCGGCCAGCGCGGTCAGTGCCTCGGCCAGACTGTCCGCCATTGCCGCTTCGCGCGCGGCACGCTCTTCCTCTCCCTCCTCGTCTTCCTCGGCAAGTTCCACCACACCGCGGACCGCGAGCAGCGCATCCAACCGAGGACGCTCGATGCGTTCGGAGCCGGCCAGCTCTTCGGCAATGCCCAAAATCTCGTCCAGCAACTCGCGATTGACCTTCAGGGAGACTGCCTCCCCGTCCGACGTTCCCCGCTTGTAGGTCAGAGACACGGTGATGTTGCCACGCTTGAATCGCTTGCTGACCCCGGCACGCAATGGGCCATCCAGTGCATCGAATCCGCTTGGAAGCCGCGCCCGCAGATCCAGGCCCTTGGCGTTCACGCTCTTGATCTCCCAAGTCCAAATCAGCCGGCCGAACGCGCCCTGGCTGCGCGCAAAGCCGGTCATGCTTGCGATGTTGAGCCTTGCCGATGACGTCATGGATGCCCTTGCCGCTTTGCGCAGCGCGAAACTGATGAGCGAAGATGCCGGGCAAGCTATACCGTCGGTGCCATGGCCAACAAGCCCCGCTCGATCCTAATCACCGGCGCCTCAAGCGGGCTCGGCGAAGCCTTGGCGCTGGCCTATGCCGAGCCCGGTACGACATTGCATCTGACCGGCCGCGATTCGGCGCGACTGGAGGCGGTCGCGGCGGCCACCCGGGCTGCCGGCGCCGTCGTCTACGCAAGCCGCATCGACGTGACCGAACGAACCGGGATGGAGCAGTTCGTGCGCGACTGCCACGGCCGCGCGCCGCTCGACCTGGTGATCGCCAACGCCGGCATCTCCGGAGGCACCGGCGGCCTGCCGGGCGACAGCTTGGGCGAAGGCGCGGACCAGACCCGTGCGGTGTTCGGCGTGAACCTGGACGGCGTGCTCAACACCGTGCTGCCGGCGATCCCGCTGCTGGCCGAAACCCGCGGCCAGATCGGGATCATGAGTTCGCTCGCCGGCCACCGCGGCTGGCCGGGCGCGCCGGCCTATTCCAGCTCCAAGGCGGCGGTCAAGGCGTGGGGCGAAGCTTTGCGCGGCGCGCTTGGCCCGCATGGGATCCGGGTCAGTGTGATCATGCCGGGATTCGTGCGCAGCCGGATGACGGACGCCAACGATTTTGCGATGCCGTTCCTGATGGACACCGACGCTGCCGCGCAATTGATCCAACGCCGCCTGGCCCGGAACGTCGCGCGGATCGCGTTTCCGTTCCCGATGAACCTGATCGCTTGGGCAGTGGGGACGCTGCCGCCGGCGCTGGTCGACGGAGTGCTCGCGCGCATGCCCCGAAAGGGGCACCGCTGAGAGGCGCTATCGCCGAGAGCCGCTAGTGCGTGGTCGTGGCGCGGCGTTTCTGCCGCTTCAGCTTGCGCCAGCGGGCGACGTTTCGGTTGTGCTCATCCAAGGTTTCCGCGAAGGCGTGACCGCCATTGCCGTTGGCCACGAAGTAGAGCTCCTTGGTGTCCAGCGGATCCAACACCGCGGCGATCGCTTCGCGCCCTGGGTTGGCGATCGGGCCTGGCGGCAGACCGTCGATCAGGTAGGTGTTGTAGGGGGTCTGAACCTTCAGATCGGCGCGGGTCAGGCTGCGGGCCAAGGGTCCCTTGCCCTGAGTCAGGCCGTAGACCACGGTGGGGTCGGCCTGCAGCCTCATCCCGCGGCGCAGCCGGTTGATGAACACGGCCGCAACCCGCCGTCGTTCGGCCGGAACCGCGGTTTCGCGCTCCACGATGCTGGCCAGCACAAGGGCCTCGACCGGCGTTTTGAACGGCAGATCGGCCGCGCGCTTGGCCCATAGCTCGGCAAGCGTTTCCTCCAGCGCGATTTGCATCCGCTCGACCAGTGCGTCCCGGCTGTCGCCATAGCTGTAGAAATAGGTTTCCGGCAGCAAGCGGCCCTCACCCGGGGCCAGGGTGAGCGATCCGTTCAGGCCGTCGGCCTCGCTCACAAGCTGCAGAACCTCGCGGGTGGTTATGCCTTCGGCAATTGTGAGCCGCCGCTTGAGCGTGACGCCCGCAATCAGCACGCCTGCGACTTCCTGCGCGCTCGAACCGGCGGGGAATTGGTACTCGCCAGCCCGCAGCATGCGGTCCTGGCCGGTGAACCGGGTGGCGATCCGAAACGCCCACGGGTAGCGAATGATGCCGGCCTCGCCGAGCTGGCCGGCGATGGCGGCCGAGCCGGCCCCCTTCTCGATCACCAGCACCTGGTCCCGGTCCAGCGGACCGGGGCGCGTGAACTCGCTATAGAGAAAAAAGAAGCCTCCAGCGGCCAGCAATACGATGGTTGTAAAGGCACCAACCAGGACGGGTCGCATCCGATCCTCCAGGATCAATCAGACGCCAGCCGCACCGTTAGCACGTTCACGCCATTGCGCTGAACACCAGACTGGCGTTGGTCCCGCCGAATCCGAAGCTGTTGGACAGGGCATGGCGCACCGGGCGCTCTCTGGCCTGATTGGGGACCAGGTCGATGCCCTCACAGCCATCGGACGGGTTGTTCAAGTTCAGCGTCGGCGGCACGACTTGGTCGCGCAACGCCAGAATGCCGAAAATCGCTTCGACCGCCCCGGCGGCACCGAGCAAGTGACCGATCGCGGACTTGGTCGACGACATCGACACATTCTCAGCAGCGGAGCCGAACAACCGTCTCACCGCACCCAGCTCGATCATGTCGCCGAGCGGCGTCGAGGTACCGTGCGCGTTGATGTAGTCCACATCTTCCGGATTGAGTTCGGCCCGGCGGAGAGCGGCCTGCATCGAACGGAAGCCGCCGTTGCCATCCTCGGCCGGCGCGGTGATGTGGTAGGCGTCGCCCGACAGGCCGTAGCCGGTCACTTCGGCATAGATCTTGGCGTCGCGGGCCAGCGCATGCTCCAGCTCCTCCAGGATCACGATGCCGGAGCCCTCGCCCATGACGAAGCCGTCGCGCCCCTCATCCCAGGGCCGACTCGCCTCGGTGGGCGTGTCGTTGTAGCTGGTCGAAAGCGCGCGCGCGGCGGCAAATCCGGCCACCCCCAGTCGGCAGACGGCCGCCTCGGCGCCGCCGGCCACCATCACATCGGCGTCGCCCAGCATGATCAGCCGCGCCGCATCTCCGATCGCATGCGCGCCGCTCGAACAGGCGGTAACCACGGCGTGGTTCGGACCTTTGAACCCGTGGCGAATCGAAACCTGGCCGGAGCATAGATTGATCAGGGCCGAGGGAATAAAGAACGGTGTGACGCGGCGCGGGCCGCGTTCGTGCAGAGTGATCGAAGAATCGTGGATCGCCTCAAGGCCGCCGATGCCGGCACCGATCATGACCCCAGTGCGCTCCAGCGACTCGTCGTCGTCCGGCTGCCAACCGGCATCCTGAACCGCCATGTCGGCGGCCGCCAACCCGTAGACAATGAAGCGGTCGACCTTGCGGCGCTCCTTGGCTTCCATCCAGTCTTCGGCGTTGAACAGCCCTTCGGACGTCTCGCCGGATGGCACCATACCGGCGATTTTGGCCGGCAGGTCGCTCACGTCGAAGCTCTGGATCCCGGCAATGCCGGAGCGGCCTTCGATCAATCGATCCCAGACAGGCTCAACGCCGACGCCCAATGGCGTGACCAGGCCCAATCCGGTGACAACCACGCGTCTCATGGATTGCTCTCTTCCAGGTAAAGCTCAGCGCGGCAGAAGATGAGGCGCCTGCCATCTAAATCAGGCAGGTCGCGTGAATGCTCCGCCTCGCGCTAGGCGGCGTTCGCGTCGATAAAGTCGATCGCGTCCTTGACGGTCAGGATCTTCTCGGCCGCGTCATCCGGAATCTCCATCCCGAATTCTTCCTCGAAAGCCATGACCAGTTCGACGGTGTCCAGGCTGTCCGCGCCGAGATCGTCGATGAAGCTGGCTTGTTCGGTCACCTTGCCTTCGTCGACACCAAGGTGCTCCACGACGATCTTCTTCACGCGCTCCGCGACATCGCTCATCTCTATCTTACCTTTCCTCGGGAAATCTCAACCTGGCGCCGCGTCTCAGGAAACCATCCATGTCTGACCGAAAACGATCCGAATTCTAGCGCCTGAGGCGCCGCGCTTTAACACAATTGGTTGCCATTGACCAGGATACGGGGACCGGCCGGCACACGCGCTGCGGCCGCTGCGGGCCTGTCTATTAGGCCTGCCGCGCGCCCCGATCAAGACATAAACATGCCCCCATTCACATGGAGGGTCTGCCCCGTCACATAGGACGCCTCAGGTGCGGCCAGAAACACGCATACGGCGGCGACCTCCTCGGGCAAGCCCAGCCGTCCGGCCGGAATCTGCAGAATCATCCGGTCGCGGACCGCATCGGTGAGTTCATCGGTCATGGGCGTCTTGATCATGCCTGGAGCCACGCAATTGACGGTGATGCCACGCGTCGCGACCTCGGTGGCGAGCGACTTGGTCAGGCCCTCCATGCCCGCCTTGGACGCCGTGTAGTTAACTTGACCGGGGTTTCCCTTGGACGCGACCACAGAGGAAATCCCAATGATTCTCCCGAATCGGCGCTTCATCATCAGACGCAGCGCGGATCGGATCAGCCGGAATCCGGCGGTCAGATTCAGCTCGATCACCTGCTGCCATTCCTCGTCCTTCATGCGCATGGCCAAGTTGTCGCGAGCAAATCCGGCATTGTTGACCAGAATGTCCAGACCGGCGCCGTCGGCGCAAAGCAGCTCATCAGCCTCCTTGACCAGTTGGTCCGGAGCGGCGGCATCGGACAGATCAGCCGAAACCACGTGCGCGCGTTCTCCCAGGTCCGCCCGCACCGCCTCCAGAGCCGCGGTTCGGGTCCCGCTGAGCGCGACCGCCGCACCCGCCCGATGCAAGGCGCGCACGATCTCGCCGCCAATCCCGCCCGAAGCTCCGGTCACCAGCGCCCCACGGCCAGTCAAGTCGAACATGAAGTGCTCCCCTGTTTAACCGAGCTGCCTCGAATTCACGCAGCTTTCAGGAATGCCTCTATGTCATCCGGGGTCTGCAAGCTGACCGCGGTCAGCTCGGGATCGATGCGGCGGACCAATCCGCTCAGCACCTTCCCCGACCCGCATTCGACCAGCCCCTCGACCCCGAGCGCGCGCAACTGCAGGACGCTCTCGCGCCACCGGACCATGGCGCAAATCTGATCGACCAGAAGCTCGCGGATGCGATCGGGCTGCTCCACCGGCTCGGCCGTGACGTTCGCGACCACCGGAACCGCCGGACGGGCGATCTCGACCTTCTCAAGCGCCGCCGCCATCACTTCGGCCGCCGGCTCCATCAGCGCGGAATGAAACGGCGCGCTGACCGGCAGCTCAACCGCACGCTTGGCGCCATGCTCCTTTGCCAGGTCGATGGCCCGGCGCACCGCGCCGGCCGCGCCGCTCACCACCACCTGGCCACCGCCGTTGTCATTGGCCACGTCGCAGATCTCGGCCGCACCGGTTTCCGGATCGGTCCTCGCTTGCTCGGCGACGCGCAGCGCGCGTTCGACGTCCAAGCCCAGCAGGGCCGCCATCGCGCCCTCTCCGACCGGCACCGCTTCCTGCATGGCCTGACCACGGCGCTTGAGCAGCCTGGCCGCGTCGGTCAGGGAAAGGCTGCCCGCGGCGGCTAGGGCGGAATACTCGCCCAGCGAATGCCCGGCGACGAACGCGCAGGCCTCGCCGTCGCCGGTGATCGGGAGACCGCCCTCCGCCGCCAAGACGCGCACCACCGCCATGCTGACCCCTAGCAGCGCGGGCTGCGCGTTCTCGGTCAAGCGAAGCGCGTCGTCGGGTCCTTCGAACATGAGCTTCGACAGGTGCTGGGAGAGACACTCGTCGATCTCCTCAAACACCTCGCGGGCGGCAGGGAATGCCTGAGCCAGGTCAGACCCCATGCCGACAGCCTGGCTGCCTTGGCCCGGAAACACGAAGGCGCGCGTCATCACCCTGTTCTCAAGCAGCTGCCCCTGGAACGGAAGGCAGCCGCAGCAGTAGACAATCAGGGCCGTCTGTCAAGCAGTTAACCCCAATCCAGATGCAATTGGGCGAAGCAGTTGCGCCAGTACTTGCTTTGCCGAGCATTTTGAGTATGTTTCGCCGCTTCCGTGCGCAGCAGACTGCTGCGCCACACCCATAGCTCCTTACCGGACAACCCGGTTAGGCCCGATCGGCCGCAGCGCACCTGGAGGTGCGCGGGCTCCGGGCCGTGAAGAGCCAGAAGGAGTCACCGACGATGGCGTTCTACGAGAACGTGTTTATCGCGCGTCAGGACATCAGTTCCGCGCAAGTCGACAACCTGGTCGAGAGTTTCAAGGGCATCATCAGCGAGGGCGGCGGCTCGGTCGAGAAGACCGAGTACTGGGGCTTGCGCAGCCTCGCCTACCGCATGAAAAAGAACCGCAAGGGCCACTATGTTCTGCTGAACATCAGTGCGCCGGCCGACGCGGTGCAGGAGATGGAGCGGCAGATGCGCCTCAATGAGGACATCATCCGGCTGCTCACCGTTCGCGTCGACGCGCTCGAGGAAGGCCCGTCCATCATGATGCAAAGCCGGTCGCGGGACCGCGATCGCGACGGTCGAGGCCACCGTGGTGGACCGCGGCAGCGCCACTCCGAGGAAGGAGGCCGACCGCGTGCTGCGGAGGAGCCCAGTGCTGCGGCCCGAGATGATGGTGCCGCGCAAGAGACCGCCAAAGAGAAGGAGGCCAACTGATGGCTCCCCGTGGATCGCGACGTCCGTTCTTCCGCCGCCGCAAGAGCTGCCCGTTCTCGGGCCCGAATGCGCCGAAGATCGATTTCAAGGACGTGAAGCTATTGCAGCGGTTCGTCTCGGAGCGTGGCAAGATCGTGCCGAGCCGGATCACCGCAGTCTCGGGCAAGAAGCAGCGGGAGCTCGCACGCGCGATCAAGCGCGCCCGGTTCCTGGGCCTGCTGCCCTACATCCTCGGCTAGCGCAAGGAGCCAAGCGATGGAAGTCATCCTGCTGGAGCGCATCGAACGGTTGGGTCAGATGGGAGACGTGGTCTCCGTCAAGCCGGGCTATGCGCGCAATTTCCTGCTGCCACAGAAGAAAGCGCTGCGCGCATCAAAAGAGAATCTGGCGTTCTTTGAATCTCAGCGCGCGCAGCTCGAGGCGCAGAACCTGGAGCGCAAGAGCGAGGCCGAATCCGTCTCCGGCAAGCTGGACTCGTTGCAGGTCGTGCTGGTCCGGCAGGCCGGCGAGAGCGGCCAGCTCTACGGTTCGGTCACCGCGCGCGACATCGCCGACGCGGTTAAGGATGCCGGGTTCACGATCAGCCGGGATCAGGTGCTGATCGATCGGCCGATCAAGATGCTCGGTCTGCATCCGATTACCGTGCGGCTGCATCCGGAGGTCTCGGTCACCGTGATCACCAACGTCGCGAAGTCGCAGGAAGAGGCTCAAATGCAGGCGCGCGGCGAACGCCCGGGCGGTGCCGAGGAGGCCGAAAGCGTCGAAGAAGCCGTGACCGATGTGTTCGAAGAGGGCGTGCCCGAAGAAGTCCTCGAAACCGCGGTCGAAGCGGCCGAAGGCGGCCCGGAAGCTGAAGCGGTCTCCGAGGAGGGTGCTGCGCCCGTTTCCGCCGAAGACAAAGAGACCGCGCCGAATACAACCTGAGTTCGGGACACATTTGTTCTTTCTACCGTGAGACGTTGCCCGCGGCGCTGACTGTCGAGGTCTGTGCAGGGGCGCTTGGTCGCACCACCAGCAGCAGCAATCCAGCCCGACTCGCCGGCTGATCCCGAGCGGCGGTCTAAGTGTGATTTCAGTGTGTTACGGGGCAACCCCAGGCGCCCCGGCAAGTTCGGCTGTCCAGCCCCCTCAAGCAAATTTCCGCTTGGCTTATCCCCGCAACATCCGGCTATAACACGCAAGAACAGATAGGGAACTCGGTCTACAAAACGGGCATGGTTACATTCGCCCATGAAGATGCCGCACCGGGCACCGGATTTGGCGGGCCGGCGTCGCTCTCCGACAGCAATGCCGGTTCATCCGCCATGCTGCGCACGCCGCCGCACAATTTCGAAGCCGAACAGGGACTGCTCGGCAGCATCCTGCACAACAACCGGGCTTACGAACGGGTCTCGGAATTCCTCCGTCCGGAGCATTTTGCGCACCCGGTGCACGGCCGCATCTACGCCGCCTGCGCCACTCTGATTGAACGGGGTCAGGTCGCCGACCCGGTCACCTTGCGCAACACCTTTGCCGACGAGGATGCGTTGGCCGAGGTCGGCGGGTCGGCCTATCTCGATTCCCTGGTCGAGAGCCTGGTCACCACGCTGAACGCCGCCGAATACGGCAAGCTGATCTACGACATGCACCTGCGCCGTGAGTTGATCGCGCTCGGTGAAGATGTGGTGAACGACGCCTTCGATTTCGGGGTCGAGAAAGCCGCAGCGCAGCAGATCGAGATCGCCGAGCAGAAGCTCTACGACCTGGCCACGACCGGCGCGATCGAGGGCGGCTTCAAAACCTTCGAGACGGCGCTGGTGGAGGCGATCAGGATCGCCGAGGCGGCCTATCGCCGGGACAGCCACATCGCCGGAATTACGACCGGATTTCGCGACATCGACACCCGGCTCGGCGGGCTTCACCCGTCAGACCTGCTGATCATCGCCGGTCGCCCCGCCATGGGGAAAACGTCCTTGGCGACCAACATCGCGTTCAACGCGGCCAACGCCTATTCCAGCCAGGACGACTCCAGCGGTGCGGTGGTCGGCTTCTTCAGCTTGGAGATGTCCGCTGAGCAGCTGGCCACCCGCTTGCTGGCCGAACAGGCGCAGATCTCATCGGACAAGATCCGCCGCGGCGAGCTCAGCCAGGAGGGCTTCGACGCGGTGATCCAGGCCTCCGGAGCCCTTGCCCGCATTCCGCTGTTCATCGACGACACGCCGGCGCTTTCGGTCAGCGCGCTGCGAACCCGGGCGCGGCGGCTGAAGCGGCAGCACGGGCTTGGCCTGATCGTGGTCGACTATCTGCAGCTGCTACAGGCCAGTCCTGGCGGCCGCACCGAGAACCGGGTCCAGGAACTGTCCGAGATCACGCGTGGCCTGAAGACGCTGGCCAAGGAACTGAACGTGCCGGTCATCGCGCTCTCCCAGCTCAGCCGCGCCGTCGAACAGCGGGAGGACAAGCGCCCCCTGCTGTCGGATCTGCGTGAGTCCGGGTCGATCGAACAGGATGCCGACGTCGTGATGTTCATTTTCCGCGAGCAGTACTATGTGGAGAAGCAGGAGCCGGTAAAAGGCATCGACGAGAAGGACGACAAGTTCATGGAGCGCCAGGAGAACTGGCACAAGAAGATGATGGAAGTGCAGGACAAGGCCGAAGTGATCGTCGCCAAACAGCGGCACGGTCCGACCGGGGCCATCACCCTGCATTTCCGCGGCGAGTTCACCAAATTCTCCGATTACGCCGAGCCCGATCACTATCCCGATCAGCGGGGATGACAGGTGCCGTCCAGCGCGCACGGCGCAGAAGCCATCCTGACGATCGACCTTGACGCGGTCGCGTCGAATTACCGGCTCCTGCAGGCCCGGATGGGCGGCAAGCCGGTCGCGCCGATGGTCAAGGCCGATGCCTACGGCCTGGGCGTGGACCGCGTCGCGCCCGCGCTATGGCGCGAAGGCGCACGGCTGTTCTTCGTGGCCCAGCTCAGCGAGGCCGTCGCGCTGCGCGAGATCCTCCCGGCCGAGGCCGAGATCGCCGTGCTCAACGGGCTGTTCCCCGGGGAAGAGACCGCATTCGCCGCGGCACGGACGATGCCGGTGCTCAACGATCTCGGCCAACTCGAGCTGTGGCGGGCATTCTGCCGTCAGCGCGGACCGGCACCGGCGGTGCTGCACATCGACACCGGGCTGACCCGGCTTGGCCTGGAGCCGCGCGAGGTCGACCGGCTCGCCGGATCGCCAGAGCTGGCCGACGGGATCCCGTTCGCCATGGTGATGAGCCACCTGGCCTGTGCCGACACGCCGGAGCATCCACTCAACCAGCAACAGCTGACCGCCTTCCACGACGCCCTGGACCGGCTTTCGGCGGTTGTCGCCAACGTGCCGCGGTCCTTGGCGGCGTCGAGCGGCATCTTCCTCAGCTCCGCATTCCATTTCGATATCGCCCGACCCGGTGCCGCTTTATACGGGCTTCGACCCCAGGAAAGTAAGCCTAATCCGATGGCGTGCTGTGTGCAATTGCGCGCCAGAATCCTGCAAATCCGCCACGTTGACAGCCCCATGACCGTTGGATATGGTGCGACGCACTCGATCCGCGGGCCGGGGTTGATAGCAACAATTGCAGTGGGTTATGCAGACGGCCTGTTACGAGCTTCTGGTGGTCGGGGCCATGCTGTTTTGGGGGGATGCTTGGTCCCGATGGTCGGTCGAGTTTCCATGGATTTGATCACTTTGGATGTCAGCAATGCCCCTGAGCATCTCGCGCAGCCCGGCCAATGGGTCGAGCTGATCGGGCGCGACATTCCGCCCGACAGTGTCGCAGACGCCGCGGGAACCATCGGGTATGAAATCCTAACCAGCCTTGGGGCGCGCTATGAGCGACGGTACATAGGTGGCGGCAACGAGGGAGTGAGATGAACGGAGCGGCCACCTACCCGATCCGCCTGCTAGGACGTTCGTTCCTGGACGGGCTCGCGATGACCGGACGGATCACGATCTTCGCGCTGGAAGGCGTGTTCCACTGTTTTGCCCCGCCGGTCTACTTCCGCCTGATCTTCAAACAGATGATCGACATCGGCTATTACTCGCTGCCGGTGGTCGGGCTGACCGGACTGTTCGCCGGAATGGTCCTCGCCTTGCAAACCTACACCGGGTTCTCCCGGTTCGCGGCCGAAGCGGCAATTCCGCAGGTGGTGGTGATCTCAATCACCCGCGAGCTCGGGCCGGTGCTGGCCGGGCTGATGGTCGCCGGCCGGGTCGGCGCCGCGGTGGCCGCCGAGATCGGCACCATGAAGGTTACCGAACAGGTCGACGCCCTGACCACATTGTCGACCAACCCGTTCAAATACTTGATCGCGCCACGCCTGATCGCCGGCGTGATCTCGATGTTCTTCCTGGTGATGATAGCTGACATCATCGGCATCTTCGGCGGCTATCTGGTCGGCGTGTTCAAGCTGGATTTCAACGCCAGCACCTACATCGTCAATACGATCGACCATCTGGAGTTCATCGACGTCTACTCCGGTCTGGTGAAGGCGCTCGTGTTCGGGTTCATCGTCACCCTGATGGGCTGCTATCACGGCTATCACTCCCGGCGCGGCGCCCAGGGCGTGGGTGCGGCCACGACGAACGCCGTGGTCTCGGGTTCGATCCTGATCCTGACGTTCAACTATGTGATCACCGAGCTGTTCTTCAGCATCTGAGGCGCCGCAATGTCGAACCGCCAATCCAACACCCCGAAGATCAAGATGCAGGACGTGCATAAGGCGTTCGGGGACAATCGGGTGCTCCGCGGATTTGAGCTCGAGGTCATGCCGGGGGAATCCGTCGTCATTATCGGTGGTTCGGGTACCGGCAAGTCGGTCGCGCTGAAGTGCATTCTGGGCCTGCTCGAACCGGAACACGGCTCGGTGCAAATCGACGGCGAGGAAGTGGTCGGCATGAGTGGCCGCGACCGTGACCGCGTGCTGCAGAAGTTCGGCATGCTGTTTCAGGGGGCTGCGCTGTTCGATAGCCTGCGGGTTTGGGAGAACGTCGCGTTCGGCCTGATCCAGGGCCGCGGCATGGCGTCTTCGAAGGCCAAGAAGATCGCGGTGGAGAAGCTTGGTCAGGTCGGACTGGGCTCGGAGGTCGGCGAGTTGTTCCCGGCCGAACTTTCCGGCGGCATGCAAAAGCGCGTTGGCCTGGCGCGCGCGATCGCCGCAGAGCCGGATATCATCTTTTTTGACGAGCCAACCACCGGGCTGGACCCGATCATGGCGGACGTGATCAACGACCTGATCATCAAATGCGTGCGTGAAGTTGGCGCGACGGCGCTGTCGATCACTCACGACATGGTCAGCGCCCGCAAGATCTCCAATCGCATTGCCATGATCTACCAGGGAAAGAACATCTGGTACGGCGCGACCGAGAGCATCGACGAGAGCGGTAATCCGTACGTCGACCAGTTCATCAACGGGCGCGCGGAGGGCCCGATTCAGATGCAGCTGCGCGCCGGCTGATCTTGAATTCCAATCCGGGCGGCTAAACCGTCCATGTCCAAACCGCTCAGATACGCTTGCTCGGCCTGCGGCGCGGTCTACCCGAAATGGGCCGGCCGCTGCGAAGCTTGCGGCGAGTGGAACAGCATTCACGAAGAAGCCTCGATCGAGACCGCGCCCGGCGGGCTTGGCCGGCGCTCGGCCAAACCCGGTCGCAAGCTCGACTTGGTCAGCTTGCGCGGCGAGACCGCCTCTCCACCGCGCACGTTGACCGGCATCACCGAGTTCGACCGGGTCACCGGCGGCGGCTTGGTGCGCGGTTCGGCCCTGCTGGTCGGCGGCGATCCCGGCATCGGCAAGTCGACGCTGTTGCTGCAAGTCGCCGGCGGGCTGGCTGCCGGTGGCAAACGCTGTGTCTACATCTCGG
>JAAUXY010039123.1_pt1 | contig 17738 bp, 14 predicted proteins | sample 7278121 | NCBI WGS metagenome assembly JAAUXY01 (sample SAMN14350117, study PRJNA611818) | marine sediment metagenome | isolation source: surface marine sediment (1.8m) | place: French Polynesia: Moorea | collected 2018-08 | reverse complement strand
TTGGCGAAGCGGTCGTTTCGGAAGCCGATCAAGGCGCCGCGCGGGCCGGCATCGACCTTGTCCACCCCGGCTGCCCGGCACAGCTGTTTGATCACGATGATCTGCACCAGGTTCTCGACTTCCGTCGGCAGTGAGCCGAACCGGTCGATCAACTCCGCGGCAAAGCTCTCCACTTCCTCGGCGCTTTCGAGGTTGGCCATCCGCCGGTACAGGCTGAGGCGCACGTCCAGGTCGGGGACGTATTCCTCCGGGATCAGGACCGAGCTGCCGAGCGTGATCTGCGGGGTCCACAGCTCGTCGTCCTCGGCCTCCTGGCCGTGCACACCGGCCTTCGCGCTCTGAATGGCATCCTCCAGCATCTGCTGGTAGAGCTCGATCCCGACCTCGCGGATGTGACCGGACTGCTCGTCGCCCAACAGGTTGCCCGCGCCGCGGATATCGAGATCGTAGCTGGCAAGCTGGAAGCCCGCGCCGAGCGTGTCGAGGGTCTGCATCACTTCCAGTCGCTTGATCGCGTTCTTGGTCGGGCGGCGCTTGGGCGGCAGGGTCAGGTACGCATAGGCGCGCGTCTTGGACCGGCCGATCCGGCCGCGCAGCTGGTAGAGCTGGGCCAGCCCGAACATGTCGGCGCGGTGGATGACCATGGTGTTGGCGTTCGGGATGTCGAGGCCGCTTTCAACGATGTTGGTCGACACCAGCACGTCGTATTGGCCGTCGATGAACGCGCTCATCACCTCTTCCAGAGTATCGGCTGGTAGCTGGCCGTGGGCCACCGCGATGCGCACCTCCGGCACCAATTCCTGAAGCTGCTCGGTGACTTCCGGCAGGTCCTTGACGCGCGGGCACACGTAGAACACCTGGCCGCCGCGGAACCGCTCGCGCAGGATCGCTTCGCGCACGATCACCGGGTCGAACGGCAGCACGAAGGTGCGCACCGCCAATCGGTCGACCGGAGGCGTGGCGATGATGCTGAGATCGCGCACGCCGCTGAGCGCGAGCTGCAAGGTGCGCGGGATCGGCGTGGCGGTCATGGTCAGCACGTGCACTTCCGAGCGCAGTTGCTTGAGCCGCTCCTTCTGCGCCACCCCGAAATGCTGCTCTTCATCCACGATCAGCAGACCGAGCCGCTTGAAGCCGATCGACTTGGACAACAGCGCGTGGGTGCCGATCAGGATGTCGACGGTTCCGTCGGCCGCGCCCTGCTTGGCCGCCTTCAGGTCCTTGGGTTTGACCAGGCGCGAAAGCTGGGCAATTTGAACCGGAAGCGTCTCGAATCGCTCGCGAAACGTCTGATAATGCTGGCGGGCCAGCAAGGTGGTCGGCACGACGACCGCCACTTGCGCATTGTTGGCCACGGCCAGGAAGGCCGCGCGCAGGGCAACCTCGGTCTTGCCGAAGCCGACGTCACCGCAGATCAGGCGGTCCATCGGCTGACCGCTGGACAGATCGCCGACCACGTCATCGATCGCGCGATGCTGGTCGTCGGTTTCCTGATAAGGAAAGCGCGCGGAGAACTCGTCGTAGATTCCGGCCGTCGGCGCCAGCACGTCGCCCTTGCGCAGCGTGCGCGCCGCTGCCACCCGCAGAAGATCTTGCGCGATCTCGCGGATCCGCTCCTTCACCTTCGCCTTGCGGGCCTGCCACTGACCCTGGCCGAGCCGGTCGAGCGGCACACCCATGTCTTCGGAGCCGAAGCGGGACAGAACTTCCAGATTCTCCACCGGGACGAACAGCTTGTCGTCGCCGGCATAGATCAGGCGCAGGCAGTCGTGCGGTGCGCCGGTCACCTCGATGGTGACCAGACCGTTGAACCGGCCGATGCCGTGGTCGACATGGGTGACCAGGTCGCCGACCGAGAGCTGCGAGGCTTCGGCGATGAACTGTTCGGAGCCGCGCCGCTTCTGCTGGCGGCGGACCAGGCGGTCGCCGAGAATGTCCTGCTCGGTGATGACGCTCAATGAGTCCGTGAAGAAGCCGCGCTGGATCGGCAGCACGGCAAGGCCGACCATGCCCGCCTCCAGTCCCTCCAACTGGGTGAGCCGGTCGACTTCGGCGGTCGCCTCCAAGCCGCCGTCGTGCATGAGGCCGGCCAGCCGCTCGCGTGATCCCGTGCTGTAGCACGCGATCAACACGCGCCGGCCGGCCTGCTGCTCTGAGCCGATATGCTGGCCGAGTTCTTCGAACAGACTGATGTCTGGACGCTTTCGGGCCTCGGCGAAATCGCGCCCCGGCCGTGCTGCGAGATCGATCTGGCTCTCGCTGGAAGCGCCGTCCGGCGCGTCATAAGGCGCGAACTCGACCACCGTGCGCTCGCTGGCCAAGGCGGCGAACGTCTCGGTATCGATATATAACAGTTCCGGATTGACCGGCTTGTAGGGCGCACCGCCGCCATCGTCGCGCTTGTCCAGAAACGCCAGGCGGGCCGCGTAGTGATCGGCAATCAGGTCCTGGCGCGCGGTCACCGCGTCCTCGACGAAATGGTCCAGCATGACCGCCGCGCCGGGCAGGTAATCGAACAGCGTTTCCAAACGGTCATGGAAGAACGGGAGCCAGTGCTCGATGCCGCCGCTGCGCCGGCCGGCGCTGACCGCCTCGTAGAGCGGATCCTCGCCGCGCACCGCACCGAACGCCTGCAGGTAGCGGGTGCGGAACCGGGCAATGCTGTCCCGGTCCAAGGTGACCTCGCCCGCCGGGCGCAAGATGAGCTGATCGACAGCTTCAGCGGACCGTTGCGACATCGGATCGAAGCGCTTCAGGCTTTCCACCTGGTCGCCGAACAGGTCGACGCGCAGGGGGTCATGCGCGCCGGCCGGGAATAGATCGAGGATCCCGCCGCGCAGCGCGAATTCGCCGGTCTCGCGGACGGTGCCGGTGCGGTGATACCCGTTGTGCTCCAGAAAAGACTGCAGGGCGGCCACGTCCAGGCTCTCGCCGGTCCGGATCGAAAACGTCCCGGTGGCAAGTGCTGCGCGCGGCGGCACGCGCTGCAGCGCCGCGCTGACCGTGGTCAGCAGAATGCTGGGGCTGGGTTCGGTGTCCACGCGTTCGGCCAGTGCCGACAGGCAGGCCACGCGTTGGCTGACCACGTCCACGCTCGGCGACACCCGGTCATAGGGCAGACAATCCCAAGCCGGAAAGCTGAGCACCGAAATGTCCGGCGCGAAGAATCCGAGCGCATCCTCTAGCTCGGCCATGCGCGCCGCGTCACGCGCGATGTGGATCACCGGGGTTGCGCGGCGGGTGGCGAACTGCGCGATGGCGAGCGCGTCGAACCCCTCCGGTGCGCCCGACGCGACCCAGCGTCCGATGCCCAGGGTCTCGAGTGGATCCGATCGCCCGATCATGGCTTGGTCACAGTGCTCGGATCGAATGAAAGGAATTTGCGCATCAGCGGCGTGTCATGCTCGGCGGGCAGTTTGGCGCGACCGGTCTTCCAGTTGTAGAGATCGACATCGGACAACTGGAGCAGCGATTCAAACTGTTCTACCTCGTCCGCCGTGAGCGAGGCGATGTGGGCTTCAGCGAAGCGGCCGACCAGGATGTCGGCCTCCTTGGTTCCGCGATGCTGACTGCGGAACAACAAGCGTTTACGGGTCTGGTCGAGGGTCACCGGCGCCGGTCCATCCATGATCAAGGCACACGCAAACCAGGGCCCGGCATTCGCCGACCCCATCCCTTGCAAAGTTGGCTAGGATATAGGCCGCCGGCCGCCCGGTGTCAGCCTCCGATCGCCCATCGCCTCACCGCTCCATCCACAGCCCGAAACAGCCTTGCGTCCGCAGATCCTCTTTCCGCTTTTTGCTTCGGTCCGGACCTTGGACGGGGTCGGTCCGCGCGTGGCTGCTCTGCTGCAGAAGCTCGGCTGCGAACGGCTGGTGGATCTGATCTGGCATCTGCCGAGCTCGGTGATCGATCGCCGCTTTTCGCCCAAGGTCGCCGAGGCGCCCGAGCACGCCGTGGTCACGCTGGAGGTTGATGTCCTGGAGCACCGCAAGCCGCGCGCGTCGCGCCAGCCGTACCGGGTGTGCACGGCGGATGAGACCGGCGCCTTGGACCTGGTGTTCTTTCGCCACCATGGGGACTACCTGGCCAAAACGCTGCCGGTCGGGCAGCGGCGTTTGGTCAGCGGTCGGGTGGAGCATTACGGCGATCGCATTCAGATGGTGCACCCGGACTTCATTGCACGGCCCGAGGAGCGTGCCGAGATCGCCGCGATCGAGCCGGTTTACGGGCTGACTGCGGGGCTCTCGCCGAAATCGCTCGGCAAGGCGGTTGCCGGCGCGCTCGCCCGGCTCCCGGATTTGCCCGAGTGGCAGGACCCGGCCTGGCTGAACAAGAACGGCTGGTCGGATTGGCGCAGTTGCGTGCTGGCGCTGCACCGACCCGACGGCCCCGAGGCGGTGGCGGCCGACCAGCCGGCGCGCCAGCGTCTCGCCTATGACGAACTGCTCGCCAACCAGCTCACCCTGGCGCTGCTGCGCCGGCAGCTACGGGTGCGCAAGGGCCGCAGCGTTCGTGGGGATGGATCCTTGCGTCAGCGGCTGACATCCGCCCTGCCCTTCGAGCTGACCGGCGCGCAACGCCGCGCCATCGCCGAGATCTCCGACGACATGGCGGCGCCGGAGCGCATGGTGCGGCTGCTGCAGGGTGATGTCGGCAGCGGCAAGACGGTGGTTGCGCTGTTCGCCATGCTGGCGGCGGCCGAAGCCGGTCTGCAGTCGGCCCTGATGGCGCCGACCGAAATCCTGGCCCAGCAGCACTTCAAGACCATCGAGCCGCTGGCCGAAGCGGTCGGGGTGCGTGCCGCTTTGCTGACCGGCCGGGTGCAGGGCAAGGCCCGCGAAACCCTGATGGGGGCGCTGGCCGCGGGCGAGATCAAGCTTCTCATCGGGACCCACGCGCTGGTCCAGCAGGGCGTGGAGTTCGCCGATCTCGGCCTGGCGGTGATCGACGAGCAGCACCGGTTCGGCGTACACCAGCGGCTGACCCTGGGCGCCAAGGGACGAGCCGCCGACATGCTGGTAATGACCGCCACCCCGATCCCGCGCACGCTGACCATGACCGCCTATGGCGACATGGACGTCTCGCGTCTGGACGAAAAGCCGGCCGGCCGCAAACCGATCGAGACCCGGGTCATCCCGCTGAGCCGGCTAGGCGAGGTGGTCGATGCCTTGCGGCGCGCCGTGGATAGCGGCGCGCAGGGGTATTGGATCTGCCCGCTGGTCGAGGAGTCCGAAGTGGTGGATGCGGCCGCGGCCGAGGACCGGTTCGCCGCGCTCAAGATGGTGTTCGGCGATCGGGTGAGCCTGGTGCATGGGCGGATGACCGGCGAGCAGAAGGACCAGGCCATGCAGGCGTTCGCCGCCGGCGACACGCGGGTGCTGGTCGCCACCACGGTGATCGAAGTGGGAGTGGACGTGCCGAACGCGACCATCATGGTCATCGAGCATGCCGAGCGCTTCGGCCTGGCCCAGCTCCATCAGCTGCGCGGCCGGGTGGGCCGGGGTGGAAAGGACAGCAGCTGCCTGTTGCTGTACAGCGCGGATGCGGGAGAAACCGCGCGGCGGCGCCTGCGCGTGCTGCGCACCACCGACGACGGGTTCGAGATCGCCGAGGAAGACCTCCGGCTGCGCGGCGGCGGGGAGCTGCTCGGCACCCGGCAGAGCGGTCTGCCGAGCTTCCGGTTGGCCGACCTCGGCGTACACGGCGATCTGCTGGCGGTGGCCCGCGACGACGCGCGACTGATCCTGGCAAAGGATCCGGAGCTGGACAGCGCGCGCGGCCAAGCGCTGCGGACGCTGCTCTACCTGTTCGAACGGGATGCGGCGATCGGCCTGCTGCGCTCGGGCTAGCTGACCTAACTTACTTCGTCCAGCTCGGTCGGCTTTTCGTACGGCAGGGTATGCGTATCGCCGTCCGCCGCCGCGACCCTCTTGATCTTCTTAACGGAATCCGGACGCCGATCGGGTGGCGTTATGATGCCGCCGGACACGATCATCTTGATCCCCTCTTCCACCGTCATATCAAGGACAACGAGCTCTTTCTTCGGAACGAACAACAAGTAGCCCGAGGTCGGGTTCGGGGTGGTCGGAAGGAAGACGTTCACGACCTGGTCTTCGGTGAGCGCCTGAATCTCGCCCTCGGTCAGGCCGGTGATGAAGCCCATGGCCCAGCATCCGCGACGCGGGTATTCGAACAGGACGACCTGTCGAAATGCATCGGAATGCTCGCGCACCACGGTCTCGAAGATCTGCTTCACCGCCCCGTAGACCGTGCGGATGACCGGCATGCGCAGCACCATGCCTTCGGTCGACCTGACCATCCAACGGCCGAGGAAATTGGCCGTAAACATGCCGATCACGGTCACCACGCTGATGACCAGGAGCAATCCGATGCCCGGCACCGAGAAGGGCAGATAGGTCTCTGGGTTGTACTTTTCCGGGATCAGCGGAACGACGCGGGTGTCGACCGACTCAATCACCCACCATGCCAGGGCGGCGGTGATGGTCACCGGCGCCGTGACTAGGACACCCGCCAGGAAATAGGTGCGCAAGCGCGCAATAAAGCCCGCGCGGCGCGGCGGCGGCTGGTCATTGCTCAGCGCAGCCGCCAAGCCAGTTTCCGGTCGATTCGTGTTCCCCATGGCCGTTTGGTCGCTCGTTATGCGGCCCCGCTAAGGGCCTACTCTCCCCCGGCCAATCCCTATAAGGCAAGTTTGGCGCGGGAAATCAAGCTTGCGCGGTAAAGAAGCGCAACATTTCGCGCAATGTCTCATTGGGCGCCTCTTCGGCCAAGAAGTGACCGCCTTGCACAGGGCCGCCGCGCACATCGTCGGCGCGCTCCCGCCACAATGCGGTGACATCATAGTGATTGCCGACAAAGCCTTGGTCACCCCACAGCGCCAAAACCGGGCATGCGATCTTGAGATCTAAATCGGCGCGGTCGTGTTCGAGGTCAATGCCGGCCGCGGCGCGATAGTCTTCGCACGTGGCGTGGATGGTCTCGGGGCGGGAGAAGCAGCGCACGTATTCCGCCACCGCCTCCGGCTCGAACGCGGCCGCGTTCCGCCCCCAATGGCCGAGCTTGGAGCGCAGGTAGAAGGCCGGATCCGCGCCGATCATGCGCTCCGGCAGGTCGGCGGGTTGAATTAGAAAGAACCAGTGATAATAAGCGGTTGCGAAGGTCTTGTCGGTCGACTGGTACATCGCGAGCGTCGGGGCAATGTCCAGGACCGCCAGCTTGGTGACCGCGTGCGGGTGGTCGAGGACCAGACGATGGGCCACCCGCCCGCCGCGGTCGTGGCCGGCGACCGCAAACCGTTCGAAGCCGAGATGGTGCATCAGAGCGACCTGATCGGCCGCCATCGCCCGCTTGGCATAGCCCGCGTGATCATCGCCGCCAGGCGGGCGCCCGCTGTCGCCATAGCCGCGCAGGTCGCTCGCGATCACGGTGAAGTGCTCGGAAAGCTTGGGGGCGATCTTGTGCCACATCACGTGGGTTTGCGGATAACCGTGGAGCAGCAATAGCGGCGGGCCGTGGCCCTTGATGCGAAAATGGATGTCGGTCTCGTCGAGCTGCACCGTCTGGCGGTCGAATCCTTCGAACATCTGGCCGCTACCACTCCTTGTTTACCAAGTGTCTTGATGAAATCGTCGGCGGGCGAAGAATCTCATCCTCGCGTCTGTCACAGAGCGCGGTTAGCATGCCGGTCGTAAGCTGGGGACATCAATGGGAGGCTGGTGGTGGCCAGGGAAGCTGAGCCCGGATTGCGCCGGATTGCCTTGTTGACCGCGCTTGACGATTCAGCCATCGACGAGCTGGAGAAGCGCTGCACCGTGAAGCGCTACCGGGCTCATGAACAGATCATCGACCGAGACGATGAGGGCACTGACGTGTACTTCATCACCCGGGGGTCAGTGCGCGTCGTTAATTACTCTCTTTCAGGTAGAGAAGTCACGTTCGATGACATCGAGGAAGGCGCCTGCTTTGGCGAGTTGGCGGCGCTGGACGGCGATCCGCGCTCGGCCAATGTCGTGGCGCTGACCGATACCGTCGTGCACGTCATGCCATCGCAGGTGTTCCGGACCATGTTGAGCGAGCATACCGACATTGCGCTCAACCTGATGAACCGAATGGCCCGCATCATCCGGACCTCGACCACCCGGATCATGGATCTCAGCACTCTGGGCGCTCATAACCGGGTCTACGCGGAGATCCTGCGGCTGGCCAAGCCGAACACGCGCGAAGATGAGTCCGCTTACGTCAAGCCGATCCCGATCCACGGCGACATTGCGAGCCGAGTCAGCACGACCCGGGAGACGGTGGCGCGGGTGCTCAGCGATCTTTCGCGCAAGGGAATCGTCGTTCGCTCAGGAGGCGCATTGGAGATCCCGGAAATCTCGCGTTTGGCGGATATGGTGGAGCAGTTCCGGGGCGATTAGCCTGGAATTGCGCCGGAAATTGGCGCCCCGCGTGGCCCGGGCCGGAATTTTAGAAGAATCCGCCCAACTGTGACTCTGGTCACAGAAACTTAACGGCTGATCGCGCACACTAAGCTCATCAACGGACAACCCCCGTTGGTCGAAGCGCGGTCGCTACCAGTCCCCAGCTTGTGGCGGCCAATGCTAGAAGCGGTCCAAGGATCGCTTCATCTTCGAAGCAGCCTCCTACATGACGACTTGGGCCGGCAATTACGCCGGCCCATCTATTTTTGCGTGCCTGCCGGCCGCCTGCGCCCGGGGCTCAACCCTGTCTCGCACGGTCGGGCTGCAACTCCAGAACCGCGACGCCGGCAGCGATGCCCAGGCCGACGCCACCCGCGGCGCCGGCCGGCTGCAGGACGATGGCGTTGCTCGTGCCGCCAAGCGGTGAGGCGGCCCCGGCCCCTACCCCGGCGGCCGCTGACGCCTGGCTTCCGACATAACGTCCGGTCAGGGCGAAACGCCCAATAGCGGCAGAGGTGTCCGAAATAAGAACGGTGAACGACAACCCGGCTTGGGCCGAGACGCCAAGATCAAGCCCGGCACCGATCCCATAGGTGCCGCGATAGTGCTCCCGACGGTCCGACATGATGAACGCGCAGTGCACATCGACCGACGAGCGCACGATCAGGGTCCGGTAGGTTCCGGGCACCGGCCGGCATTCCAGACGCCCGACCGCGCGCTCGTCCGCACGGGCGCCGCTCGCCGGGGCGCAGGCCAGCACTGCTGCTAGGATCAATCCGCGCAGGGCCGTGGTGATCGAGCGGCCGACCTGAGGGTTAGGCAACAAGGCTGAAAACGGTCTCGGGACGCGCCGCGCTTGCTTGGCTGGCGGCGTCATAGCCCCGGCTCGCCGCGGCGAACCGTGCGCGATCGGGTGAAGCCCCATCCTCAGCCTGTTCGGCACGCCGCTCGGCGCTCGCCTCGATGCGCTCAGCCTGCTCCTCGGCCTTCTCCTCACGCAGCTCGGTCTGCGCCTGCAAGCGCGTTTGGCGGGCTTCCGAGGCCACCCGGCGATCCTGGGCGGACGGTTCGGCCGGAGCCAGCGCGGCACGGATGACCACGTCCATCTTGCGGATCGTGGCACTGGGATTGTTTGGCACCGCGCTGGCGTCGATCGAGACGCTTCCCGAGATGGCGTATTGCCGACCGTCGGGGCCGCGTTCGAACTGATAGCGCGGCGCGCCCGCATAAGGTCCGCCGACGCTGGCGTGAGCCTGTTCGTGCCGCCGGACTTCGCGGTCACGCTGCTTGAGACGCTCCACTTCAGCGCGCTCTTCTTCGGTCAGGCCGGCGGCGTCGGTTTCTTCACCTTCGGCTGATGCCTGCTGCTCGCCTTCTCCTTCGGCTTGAGCGGCCGCGCTGTCGTCTCCGGCTTCCTCGCTTGGGCCGGCCGAGGTGCTGCCAGGAGCTCCCGGCTGAGCCGACCCGCCTGCGCGCTGGGGAGTGCCGGGATCGCCCTCAGCGACCGGTTCTGCGGCATTTGTCACCGTGACCGGCGGAACGACCTGAACAACGGAAGCGGCGCGCACGGTGGCGGCCTGCGACGCGGTCGGATTTTGTTCTGCCTGTTGGCCGGTTTGGCGATCCGGGCGGTCCGTGTCCGCATTGGAAGGGCGCGCGCGAGCGGTGTCGTCCTCACGCGTCAGCGTGGAGACGACCGCAAATGTCGGCAACTTCGTCGACCCAATCATCGACGGCTCCGCGACACGTTAACCATGATGGCGCAGACCGGCTCCGCGCCAGCCTCGACGCTACGGCGGCAACCCTTAAAAAACGGCGAATTGGCCGAGCAACAGCACAGGTTGATGCGGTTCCGGGCGAAGGCGCGCGGCTTGGTCCGCGTTAAGGGGTCTTGGGAACCCACCCGCCCGCTTCGATGTATTTCATGCGCATCAGGCGGGAATCCTCGCAGTTCTCTAAGGCGTGGGCCATGACGACGGTTAATCCGGCGAACTCGCCGACAGCCTCGTATTGCGTGCCGGTGGCCTGGTAGCGGAGGTAGAAGTCGTCATTCTCCAGAAGCTCGCGCACGATCCGGTCCGCATCATCCGCGGCGGGCAGGAGGTGCGTGTTCGGCCGGCCCAGCAACCGGGTCAGCGCAAACTCGCTCCCGCCATTGGTGCGCAGCAGGTGACCGTCCAGCTTGAGCCAGCCGGCGTCGCTCAGCACCTCGACATTGAACTCGAAATCCGTGCCGGAAAATCCGATCGACAGGCGAAATCGGTGCTCCGGGCCGTCGAGCATCAGGCCGCTGAAATCAGCCTGGATCCAGCACCTCTGCGCCCCGGTCAGGTCGCTGGTGAAGCGCCGGAGCTGGATCTGCCGATACCGTCCCAGGAGTTCCCACGTTCCGCTCGCCGCGTGGGCCGGTGGGGTGACCCAGGCCAGCGCGCAGATCGCCGCCAAGGTGACCCAGGTTGCTACCCTTGCGTGCCTCATGGACCCGCTCCGTTTGGTGCCAAATCCGACCAGTCCAGATATCCGCGCAAAAGGTACCAAGCCAATGCAACGAACTCGTAAACGGCGCGCCGAGTGGTTAACAGGCCGTGGAGCGAAGGAAGCCAGCGGGCCACGCCTTCCGTTTCGGGCTCCGGCCCGACTTCAATTCTCCCCTGAACTTCAATGCCTTGATTGCGGAGGACCGCAGAGGTGCGCAGGCTGTGCGCCGTGTCGGTGGCCACCACGACCCGCTCGATATTCCGACTTTTGAGTTTTTCAGCGACCGGTGCTGCGCTCTCGTACGTGGTGCCGCCGGCGGGGCTTACGATGAGGTCGGTCTGATCGCCGGCGACCTGCATTCGCCCGAGTGTCACTGTGGCCTCCAAGGGCACGCCCTGACGCGGAGAGCCTCCGGCGACGATGAGCGGAACCCGGTGTGCTTGCGCATAGGCGAACCCGGCTGCGACCCGTTCGACCGTCGCTTGACCCGGCCACCAGCCCCCCTGCCCGTCCCGGTAGATCCCCCCGGTGAACACGACCACCGGATAGGGATTTGTATCGGTCTTGGCCTCCGAAGCGACAAGTGGAACGCGATTGGCCAACCGTTCCTGCAACCACAGTCCAACCCCGGGAATCGCGCTCAAGACCAAAAACAAGATGGCCAGCGCTAAGAAAAAGCGGCTAAGCTTGTGCCATCTCCACAATATTAACCCTAGCATGCCCAATAGCAACGAAAGGCCGGGCGGCAAGAACAAGAATTTTATGCTTTCGAAGATCGCAGGAATATCCATGAATTTCGTTCGTTATCCAAATCCAGGAGGTTTTGTGCAGCGTAGAAGGGATATGGCACAGAAAAATGGCAAACAGAACGCCGGTGGTCGGATTTACCATCTTGCCACCCGGCAGTCGCCGGAGGCGCGGCTTCGCGCCGCCCTACGGCACTTGAACCGCGCCAACGCAGAGTTGTGCAAAAGCGCCTCAAACTTGAGGTCCGGGGTGGCCGAGTTGGATGATGCCTTTGCGGACCTCGCCGTCGGCATGAGCCGCTATCGGGCCAGCATAGGGCGGATCAACCTGAGACGCTTACGCCGTGCATCGGCGCGTCTGGGGCAAATCGTAGCCGTTTAGTCACGTGTAGGAAGGCGACCGGTCCCCAGGCCGCCCTGGGATCTGGGGGCTTAGCTTCGGTGTATTCTGATTCTGGAATACGCCTTAAAATTGATTACAGAAAAACAACGCTTTTTTCGTAATTTTTCGACAACATGCTCCTATACCGGAATGTGGGGCACATTCTTTGCGGTCGGGGGACCTAGGGGCATGGCGGAAAAGAACGCTGGCGACGCGGCCGTGTATCGGCTCGGCGATCGACGGTCGTCGAACGATCGGTTACGAGTGGCGGTCCGCCTGATGGAGCGGTCCAACGAGGACCTGCGCAAGAATGTGGCCGAGTTCAGGTCTAACCTGAACTGTCTGGACAACTCGATGCAGTCGCTTGAGCGGACGACGTTGCGCTATCAGGCAAATCTCCGTCGAATCGACGTCCGCAGTCTGCGGGCGCGCGCTCTGAAACTCGGCAAGATCGCGGATCGCTGGCTGCGGCCGTCCTAGGGCGGGTCCGCTTCGTCCGGTGCGCAGCCGCAGTTCCGTGATGCGGGCCGGGTCCCGCTGTGCCATGGTCGCTGGCCCGGTGTCGGGCAGCAGCGACGGGGGGCGGAATGCGGCTTAAGGATCAAATTGCGATCGTGACCGGTGCGGCCTCGGGATTCGGCCGGGGCATCGCCGAAGCCTATGTCGCCGAAGGGGCCAAAGTGCTGGTCGCCGACATTGATGAGAACGGCGCGCAGCAGGTTGCGCGAGACTTGGGAAATCGGGCCAGCTCGGTGCTTGCCGACGTGACCGGTGCCGGTGCCGTGCAGCGGATGGTGGAGACCTGCCTGGAGGCGTTCGGTGGGCTCGACATTCTGGTCAACAATGCCGGCACATCGCATCCCAACCGTCCGATGCTGGAGGTCGATGAGGCCGAGTTCGACCGAGTGTTCGCGGTCAATGTGAAATCGATCTTTCATGGAGCGCACGCGGCCGTCCCAGTCCTGCGCGCCCGCGGCGGCGGCTCGATCATCAATGTTGCGTCCACCGCCGGGATTCGGCCGCGTCCCGGCCTGACCTGGTACAACGGGAGCAAGGGTGCAGCGATCACCTTGACCAAGTCGATGGCGGCCGAACTGGCGGCCCACAACATCCGGGTCAATGCGATCTGTCCGGTGATCGGCGCGACCGGATTGCTGGAGACCTTCATGGGCGCGCCCGACACGCCGGAGACCCGGGCGCGGTTCATCGCGACCATCCCCATGGGGCGCATGAGCGAACCACGCGACATCGCCAATGCGGCGGTGTTCCTGGCCGATCCCAGCTCGAATTTTCTGACCGGAGTTGCGATGGAGGTAGATGGCGGACGCTGCGTCTAGGCCGGCGCCGAACCTTCGGTGTGTGACGCGCTAGTCTTCCAGCAGATAGCCGTAGCGCTCGGCCACCGCCGACGCCACTGACGGGTCCGAGCGATAGGCCTGCTCCACGTACACGATAAACCGCTCCAGGTCGTCGAGGAACTTGTCGACGATGAAGTTGGCGGCTTCGGACCGCGACATTCCGAGCTTCTTTGCCGAAACGCCAAGCCCGATCTCTCGCTTGTACAGGTCCTCCAGCAAGAACTCTCGGAACATCGGCCGCAGCTCCTGAAGGATGGTGGAGAGCCCTTGATGCTCCATCGGGTTGTGCAGATCATCCTCGAATCGGCGGACCGTTTCGGCAACCGCCATGGGGTAGTCGAGGAACGTCTTGATGAAGTTCTTCGGCAGATGGGTCCTGATTCCGCCCAGGTACTGCAAGTTCTCCAAGTACACACGCTGGTGTTGCTCCAACGTCGTGAACACTTCTTCGTGGCTGGCCGAGGCGGCGGTCGCCGGGAGCGCCGCGATGAGCGTCCCTATCCCCAACGCACCCACGAAACCGATCAGAGTCGCCCGAAATCTGGCAAGCTGTTCCATCGATCAATAAACCCCCGATTGGCGCGCGATTTCTCCCCCCCAAGAGTCGCAGCGACCAAGCACAGCCCAGTGTCGGCTGTCTCAGTACTACCCTCAAGCCAACCGGATTCTTTGGCGAAAATCCAGTCGCATTTCGCCGCATCACGGTTCTCGACATGCAAATGGATCACGCTTGTGACTTGGATGCCACGGACTGCGCGTCGGGACGATCAGACCCCCATGGTCCAACGCTGCTCGACCAGAAAATTGCGGGCCAGGAAGCTGTACGTATCGCGCATCAGGATCTCGACGGCTTGATCCTTGATCGCTTCCTGGCCATGCCACTGGGTGACCACGTCAGTCCACACCAGGGTGGTCTGGTGCAGCTGGTCCCGCACCTTGCGAATGTAGGAGACCTGCTTGTCGAAGTTCTTCAGCACCGAGATGACCTCGCCGGTCTGGGCGTCCAGCATCTCGAACTCGTTGTTGTACTGGTCCACCGGGCGCTTCATCAGAGTGCGCATCCGCCCAAGGATTTCCTTGAATGACTGGTCCCGGGCATAGACTGAGGAAAGCACGCCAAGCTTTTGAAAAATCATATTAACTTCGCTGTAGTACTCTCTCAGGGCTTCGATGTAGCTGAGCTCGCGGGCCATGTTGTCGACCAGGTCGACGACCTTTTCCTTGTTGTCGCGTCCCAACCCAAGGGTCTCAGCCGCTTCAGCGAATGCCTCCTGGGCACGCTTCTTGATTTCCGGATCCTCAGCCATGCGCTCGAGTTCGGCCGCCTCGACCGCCGACTGCTCGTTGCCGGTCAGCCATGAGACCAGCCCCAGAATCAAGCGCATGCGGGCCGCCACATAGTGCCGCTTTTCCACGGTCCAGGAAGCCGAACCGTCGAGGATCTCCTTCGGAATGCAGTCGCCTGGCCGGATCTCCTGCACGAAGTTCAGCCCGGCCTTGACCGTCTCGAGAAGCTTCGAGTCCTTGCTTTCCACCGGGATATGGAACTCCTTGGCCAGCGTCTGCAGCGGAATCGCGCCCCAGACGTCGCCAAGAGGGACGTTCAGGACCGCGCGCGGGCCGCCCCCCGGTCGGGAGAAGTAGGCGCCGGGCACCGCAAAGATCTTGTGCTCGAAGACAAAGTGGGTGTTCGGGTCGGGATCATCTCCCTGGCCGGCGCCGGCGGAAGCCGCATCTGCCCCGGTATTCGCCGCGTCCTGCGGGGCCGCAACCTCGATTTCGTCGTCCGCTTCGTCGGTATGTACTTCCAGCTCGTCGCCCGCGTCGCCATTCGCCTGGTCGTCGCGCGCCTCAAGCTCGTTGCCCGCATCGCCGTCGCCCGGCGGCGTTGCATCATCCACTTGTGCCATCTGGCTTTGTGCGTTCTGGCTCATCGTCAACATCCACTTGGCGGCCTGGTCACACGGCATCCATGGTTTCTGTTCTGCTAAGAGCCCCGAGTTTCTCCAAGGTTTCGGGGAGTTTTGCGTCGCCAAGTCTGCCTTAAGAACCTTTCGAATCGGTTTCGATCACGCGCTTGCCTGTCGATCTGGCAACCATATTTGGGTCTGGGCCGCCGCTGCGGGTGTCCGAAGGTCGCGCGCGGGGTCGTTGCCCAGCGCTCTCCGTGCAGATTTGCGGACCCAATGCTCTCGGCCGGCATCCCGGTCGTCCGCGAGCTTTGCCACCTGCCTTTCCCGACGTGTTCCTATTAACCTCGGTTAAGGGTAGTTTGCCGGCCCAGCCTGCCGACCGGAGCTGGAACAGGAGGACAAATGGCGGACAGCACCATCAGACCCACCCGCATGGCGGGTATTTCGTTGGTTTTGGGCTGCTTGCTTCTGACCGGCTGCGATGAGCCGCAGCAGGAGGCCGAGATCATCCGGCCGGTCCGCGCCATGAAGGTTCAGGATGTGGCGGGCTATCGAGCGCGATTCTTCCCGGGGCGCGCGGCCTCCACCCAGGAAATCAATGCGTCTTTCCGGGTGGCGGGTCAGCTGATCCAGCGCCCGATCGACATCGGCGCGGAAATCAAACAGGGCGAGCTCATCGCCGCGCTGGATCCGTCGACCTTCCAGGCCGAGGTGGATCGGCTGAAGGCCGAAGTGGCCAACTCGAAGGCGACCAGTGAGAGGGCGGAGCTTGAGTTGGATCGGCAAACGAAGCTGTTCGAAGAGGGTTGGGTCACCAAATCGCGTCTGGATACGGTGAATGCCACTGCATCGGCAGCCCGTGCCAGCGTGCTCGCCTCCGAAGCGGCCCTGCAGCGCGCTGAACTGGATTTGTCTTACACAACCTTGACCGCACCGTTCGATGGTCTGGTCGTCGAAACCTATGTCGAGAACTTCCAAGAAGTCCTCGCCAAACAACCGATTGCGCGGGTCGTCAACACCGAACAGGTCGAGTTCTGGGTCTCCATTCCGGAAAACCTCATATCCATGACGCCTTACACGCGGGACATCACGGTTGAGTTCGATGCGTTTCCGGGCCAGCCTCTGCCGGCCAAGGTCAAGGAGATCAAGAACGAGGCCTCGCAAACCACACGGTCCTTCGATGTCAATTTGATCATGAATCAGCCCGATGGCTTCACGGTTCTTCCTGGCATGGCCGGCAAGGCCAGCGCCGGGCGCATTGAGTTGCCGCAGGAACAGCAGGTCGAAGGATACGAGGTGCCCTTGGTGGCGATCCACAATCCGCAGGGCGACAAGGACTATCTCTGGCTGATCGACGAGAGCTCCATGACCGTTTCCAGGCGGGAAATCGAAACCATCGAACCCACCGGACGCGGCATACGCGTGAAAGGTGTCAAGCCCGGTGATTGGATCGTCATCGCCGGTGTCGAGTATCTTCGCGAAGGGCAAAAAGTCCGTTTCCAGCAATGATCGAGCTGTCGGGGGCTCCCTGCCATGAACTTGCCGGAACTGGCTATTCAGAAGCGAGCCGTCTCCTATTTCCTGGGCGCGCTGCTGTTGTTCGGGGGGGTGGCCAGTTTCTTCGCCCTCGGCTGGCTGGAAGATCCTGAGTTCACGGTGAAGACGGCGGCGATCGTTACGCCTTATCCGGGGGCCAGTGCCGAAGAAGTCGAGCTTGAAGTCACCGACCGATTGGAGATCGCGCTGCAGGAGATGCCGCAGCTCGACGAGCTCTACTCCATCTCCCGCGCCGGCCTTTCGATCATCCGGGTCGACATTAAATCGGAGTACTGGTCGGATCGCCTGCCCCAGGTCTGGGACGAGATGCGCAGCGAGATCTCCGATGTTCGCCCGCACCTGCCGCCCGGCGCCGGGGAGCCCCAGATCTCCGACGACTTCGGTTTCGTCTACGGCTTCCTGCTCGCTGTCACCAGCAGCGGCTATACCGATGCCGAACTGGAGGAATTCGCGAAGGACCTGAAGAAGGAACTCAGCGTGGTTCGCGGCGTGTCCCGGGTCAATCTCTGGGGTGTGCGGGATCGTGTCATCTACGTCGACGTATCGCAGCAGCAGCTCTCGCAACTTGGGCTGACGCCCACCGAACTGAGCCGGACTCTCGGTCAGCAGAACATGGTGGTCGATGCGGGCGGCATCGATGCCAAGTATCAACGGTTCCGGATTACGCCGACCGGCACTTTCCGCTCGCCCGAGGAGATCGGCGAGCTGACCTTCACCGCCAACCTTGCCACGAGCGCAGTCGAGGGGACCGAGCAAGGTGCCGGTGCTGCCGCAGTGCCGACAAGTGGCGCGGCGCGGGTTCGACAGCTCATCAAGCTGAAAGACGTCGCCACGGTCAATCCGGGCTATCTGACACCGCC
>JAAUXY010008742.1_pt1 | contig 17740 bp, 16 predicted proteins | sample 7278121 | NCBI WGS metagenome assembly JAAUXY01 (sample SAMN14350117, study PRJNA611818) | marine sediment metagenome | isolation source: surface marine sediment (1.8m) | place: French Polynesia: Moorea | collected 2018-08 | reverse complement strand
GGTTGGCGTAGAGCACGCCTTTGGGCTCCTCGGCGGCCAGCTCTTCGGCCAGTCGGGCGGCCTGGTGGACGTAGTTGTTGGGGTCGCGGAAGGGCACGGCCGGGACCTCGATCAGCTCGGCGCCGCAGAGCCGCAGCATGTCCTTCTTTTCCTGGGACTGGGTCTCCGGGATCACGATCATCGTGCGGTAGCCCCGCGCCCGGGCGACCAGGGCCAGGCCGATCCCGGTGTTGCCCGCGGTGCCTTCGACGATCACCCCGCCCGGCTTCAGCGCGCCGCGCGCCTCGGCGTCCAGGACGATGTACTTCGCCGCCCGGTCCTTGACCGAGCCGCCGGGATTGAGGAACTCGGCCTTGCCCAGGATCTCGCAGCCGGTTTCCTCCGAGAGATGACGCAGGCGGATCAGCGGCGTGTTGCCGACCGCCCCGACGAAGCCGTCGCGGATGTCCAAGGATGCCCCTCCATCAATTCCTTTTGCGTCTCTGCCCTGGCAGCGATGCTAGCCCCGGCACCCGGCGAAGACAATCGGCCCCGCTTCACAAGTCGTTGCAGGGCAGGGGCTTGCCGTACTCCGTGAAGAAGAGCGCCTGGCCAGGGCCCTCGGCCTTGCAGAACCATTGGTAACCGCGCTCCTCGTCCCTCTCCACGACGCGCCCCGAGAGGTACATGCGGCCGAGCTCGATCTGGGCGCTGGGAAAGCCGTTCTCTGCCGCCCGGGTGATCAGCTCGAGGCCGTGCTGCGGATCCTTCTCGACCCCCCGGCCCATGACGAAGGCGTTGCCCAGGGCCAGCCTGGAGGCGTCGTGGCCTAGCGCGACCGCTTCGCCGAACAGGGCCGCGGCACGCTCGAGGTCCGGCCAGAGCCCGTAGCCGCCGTTGGAGTAGAGCACGCCCTGCAGGTAGAGGGCCTCGGCCAGGCTCTGGGCCGCGGCGCGCTCCAGCCAGGGCAGGGCCGCGCGCAGCCGCGCGCCGTCGCCGCGCTCCTCGCTGAGCAGGGCGAGGGCCAGCTTATGCTGTCCCTGGGCGTGGCCGAGCGCGGCCGCCTTCTCGTAGTGGGTGCGGGCGGCGGCCGGGTCGTGGCCGTCCCAGCCCTGCCGCTCGTAGGCGAGGCCGAGGTAGAACTCGGCGGCGGCGTAGTCGGACTCCGCCGCCTCCGACAGCGGCTCCAGCGCCTTGACGGGAAAGCCCTGGAACAGCAGGGCGCGGCCGAGCTGGAGCTTGAGCCGGGGCGCCTCGGGCTGCGCCGCCAGCGCGCGCCGGCAGGCCGCGACCGCCTCGGCGGCGTTGGCCTCGGTCAGCGCCTGGGGCACGATCAGGCGGCGGGTATCCCAGGGATCGGCGGCCAGGCGGTCGCAGTCGGTGATCTCCGCTGCTGCGGCCGGCGGCAGGAAGAGCAGGGCGGCGGCGACGGCCAGGGCGGCACGCCGGTTCCCGTCGAGTCCTGCGGCTGTGGACATGGCTCTGCGGGCCTCCCTGGCGGCGTGCTGGACGGAATGTAGGATCGGGCTCGGCCCCTGGCCAGGGGGGTCGGCTCACACGGACCAGCGGGCGCGCAGCGCGTCGCGGTTCAGCAGCAGCCACTGCAGGGCGATCAGGCCGGTGGCGTTGGTCACCTTGTTGGCCGCCAGCAGGGCGGGCAGCTCGGCGAAGGGAACGACCAGGACCTTGATGTCCTCGCCCTCGTGCTCCAGGCCGTGGATGCCGCCGGCGCCGGTCGCGTCGACCCGGCCGCAGAACAGCCGCACGGTTTCCGACACCGCGCCCTGGCTGACCAGGAAGTCGGTCATCGGTGCCAGGTCGAGCAGGGTCAGCCCGGCCTCCTCCCGGCTCTCGCGCCGGGCGACCTCGTCGACCGTCTCGCCTTCGTCGATGATTCCGGCGACGACCTCGAGCTGCCAGGGCGCCCAGCCGGCGGCGTGGGCGCCGACCCGGAACTGCTCGATCAGCACCACTTCGTCGCGGTCCGGGTCGTAGGGCAGGACACCGACTGCATGGCCGCGCTCGAAGACCTCGCGGGTCAGCTCCTGGGTCCAGCCGCCGTCGTGGCGCCGGTGCCGCAGGCGGTAGCGGTCGACCCGGAAATAGCCCTGGTAGACGGTCTCGCAGGCCAGGACCCGCACGTCGTCGGCGTTCATCGGATCTCCTTCCGCTTGGGGCCGCTTGGGGCCGCTTCGGGGCGCGCAACGACCCTTTTCGGGCCCCTGTCGCCCGACCGCACGCTGGTGTAAAGCTTGGGCCCGGGATACCCCGCCGGCGGCCGAGTCGGCAACGCTCCCGGGTTCCGCGACGCAGGAAAAGGAGGCGAGGATGGCCGGAGGCAGCGAGAAGGTGACCTTTGCCGGCGCTCAGGGCGACCAGCTCGCGGCGCGGCTGGACCTGCCGGAGGGCGAACCCAAGGCCTACGCGCTCTTTGCCCACTGCTTCACCTGCACCAAGGACATCTTCGCGGCTTCACGGATCGCCGCGGCCCTGGCCGCACAAGGCATCGGCGTCCTGCGCTTCGACTTCACCGGGCTCGGCCACAGCGAGGGCGAGTTCGCCAACACCAACTTCTCCTCCAACGTCGCCGACCTGATCGAGGCGGCGGACTTTTTGAGGGAGACCCGCCAGGCGCCGAAGATCATCGTCGGCCACAGCCTGGGCGGGGCCGCGGTCCTGGCCGCCGCGCCGCGGATCCCCGAGGCGGTGGCCGTGGTGACCATCGGCGCGCCCTCGGCCCCGGCCCACGTCCAGCACCTCTTTCACGGCGCCCTCGAGCAGATCGAGGCCGAAGGCGAGGCCGAGGTCGAGATCGCCGGCCGGCCCTTCCGCGTCAAGCGGCAGTTCCTGGAGGACATCTCGCAGCAGCGGCTCTCCGAGGCGCTGGGCAGGCTGAAGAAGGCCTTGCTGGTGTTCCACGCGCCGCGCGACCAGACCGTCGGCATCGAGAACGCTGGCGAGATCTTCGCCGCCGCCAAGCATCCCAAGAGCTTCATCTCGCTGGACGATGCCGACCATCTGCTGAGCCGCAAGGCGGACGCGGTCTACGTCGCCGAGGTGCTCTCGGCCTGGGCCGGCCGCTACCTTGACGGCGCGGCCCCCGCGGCGTCCCTGGCGCCGGAGCCCCCGGCCGCCGAGGGCGCGGTGGTGGTGAGCGAGACCGGGGAGGGGCCTTTCGCCCAGCGAATCGCCGCCGGCCGGCACGTCCTGCGCGCCGACGAGCCGCCCGCAGTCGGCGGCAGGAACAGCGGCCCGACCCCCTACGACCTGCTGCTGGCCGCGCTCGGGGCCTGCACCTCGATGACCCTGCGCATGTACGCCGGGCGCAAGAAATGGCCGCTGGAGAAGGTCTCGGTCGCCCTTCGCCACGAAAAGATCCACGCCCAGGATTGCGCCGACTGCGAGACGAAGGAGGGCCGGGTCGACCGGATCGAGCGCGAAATCGCCATCACCGGGCCGCTCGATGCCGAGCAGCGCCAGCGCCTGCTGGAGATCGCCGACAGGTGCCCGGTCCACCGGACCCTGGAAAGCGAGGTCAAGGTCGTCACCGCCCTGGCGGCCGAGCCCCCGGCCTAGCCGCGCCCCCCGCGAGGGTCGCTGGTGCTAAAGCCGATGTCGGCGGTAGGAAACTTGAGGGTGACGGCCCGCCCTAAGGTTTGTTAGGGTCTTGTTATAGGACAACGGCTTAATAAAAAAACGCGGCCGGCAAGTGATCGGCCGGGGACAGGGAGACGAGTGCAAGCCGGCGGCGCACGGGAAACGACCTTCTTTGGTCCTGTCGTTGTGAGCGTCTGTCACCATGCGGCGGCCGGAGCTTTGGCCGGGCCGCCCTCCGGTCTAATTCAAGGACTTGGCGAGACCCGCTCGAGCATCGGCTCGGGCCCAGCGACGGCCCGGCCGTCCGGGCCCGTGGCCCCGGCTCGAAGCGCCCAACACCTTCCACCGAATGGGGAGTGATCAATGACGAAAGACCTGAAGGACGAGACCGGGAAGCGAATTCATCCCTACGTCCCCGAGCTCTGCGAACAGCTTCGCAAGGGCGAAGTCGACCGCCGCGAGTTCCTGCGCACGGTCTGCCTGCTCGGCGTCTCGGCCGGCGCCGCCTACGGCATGGCCGGCCAGATCCTGGGCGAGGGCAGCCCCGTCCGCAGCGCTCTGGCCGAGCAGCCGAAGCAGGGCGGGACCCTGAAGTTCGGCATGCAGGTCCAGGAGATGACCGACACCGCGACCTTCGACTGGGTCGAGAAGTCGGACATCGCCCGGCACATCGTTGAATACCTGACCATCACCGGGCCGGACAACATCACGCGCCCCTACCTGGCGGAGAGCTGGGAGGCTTCGGACGACCTCAAGACCTGGACCTTCAAGCTGCGCCAGGACGTCAAGTGGTCGAACGGCGACGACTTCACTGCCGATGACGTGGTCTTCAACGTCCAGCGCTGGCTCGACCCGGAGACTGGCTCCTCCAACATCGGCCTCTTCGCCTCGATGGTCGAGGACATCGACTCCGGCAAGAAGGACGATCAGGGCAACCCGGTCATGACCAAGAAGATGATGGACGGGGCCGTCGAGAAGGTCGACGACCACACCGTCGTCTTCCGGATGCGCAAGCCGGAGCTTTCGATCCCCGAGAATTTCTACAACTATCCGACCGCGATCCTGCACCGGCGCTTCTCCGAGGAAGGCGGCGACCTCTCCAAGAATCCGGTCGGCACCGGCGCCTTCGAGCTGGCCTCGCACGCGGTCGGTCAGCAGGCCGTGCTCAAGCGGCGCGAGGGCTACTGGGGCGACGCGCCCTATCTGGACGAGATCCAGTACGTCGACCTCGGTGAGGATCGCTCGGCCTGGCTGGCGGCCCTGGCCTCCAGGCAGGTCAACGGCATCTACCAGTTCGACGTCAACCAGCTCGACGTCGCGGAGCAGATCCCGGGCGTGGTCGTCTCCACGGCGGTGACTGCGCAGACGGCGGTGGCGCGCATGCAGATGGACAAGACGCCCTTCGACAACAAGAAGCTGCGCCAGGCGATCCAGGCCTGCGTCGATCACGACGCGATCCTGCAGATCGCCTATCGCGGCAAGGGCGCGCCCGGCGAGGATCACCACGTCGCGCCGATCCATCCGGAGTACGCGGAGTTGCCGCGGCTCAAGCAGGACTACGACAAGGCCAAGCAGCTCCTGAAGGAGGCCGGCCACGAGGGCGGCATCACCCTGCCGATCGACGTCGGCAACACCAGCGGCAACTGGGAACTCGACGCCATGCAGGCCTTCAAGCAGCAATGCGCACCGGCCGGCATCAACATCGAGCTGAACGTCATGCCCAGTTCCCAGTACTGGGACATCTGGGACAAGACGCCCTTCGGCTTCACCTCCTGGACCCATCGCCCGCTGGGCGTGATGGTCCTGAACCTGGGCTACCGCTCGGGCGTGCCCTGGAACGAGGCGCACTACAACAACCCCGAGTTCGACAAGGCCCTCGACGAGGCCAGCGCGACCTTGGACGTCAACGAGCGCCGTAAGGTCATGGTCAAGGTCCAGCAGATCCTGCAGGACGACGCCGTGATCATCCAGCCGCTGTGGCGCGGCGTGTTCTCGGCGGTGACCGAGAACGTCCGGGGCTATCAGACCCACCCGACCCTCTACCACCAGTTCAACAAGGTCTGGCTGGCCTAGGGTCGCGACAACGACAAGCGGGGGCGGCGAAGCACCGCCCCCGCACAGGGTCGCCCGCTCCGGGGGGATCGCGGCGGGCGCACCTTCAGGGGTGAGGCGACACAGGGGAGACCGTGGTTCATGCTCATCTTCATCATGCGCCGAATAGGCTCGATGGTGCTGACCATGGTGGTCGTCTCCATCCTGCTTTTTCTTTTGCTCGAGCTTCAGCCGGGGAACGTGGCGACCAAGGTCCTGGGGCCTTACTCCTCGCAAGAGCAACGCGAGATCTGGCTGGAGAAGAACGGCTACAACGATCCCCTTTACGAGCGTTATTTCCGCTGGCTGGGCAATGCGGTGGTCGGCAACTTCGGTGAGTCGATCAAGTACAAGACCGAGGTCAGCGAGGTGCTCTGGCCGCGGCTGGGCAACACCGCGATCCTCGGCGCCGCGACCATGGCGGTGGTGATCCCCTTGGCCCTGGTATTGGGCGTGCTGGCCGGGATGCGGGAGGGATCGAGGACGGACCGGAACATATCGGTCCTCTCGATCATAACGACCTCGGTGCCCGAGTTCGCCAGCGCGCCGATGCTCCAGGCGCTCTTCGTCTTCTATCTGGCCTGGCTTCCGGGTACGAGCTCGATGATCGGCGGCTTCAATCCGGTCGAGCTGATCCTCCCGGTCATGGTCCTGGTGCTCTACGACTTCGGCTACGTGACCCGCATGACCCGGGCCTCGATGGCTGAGGTCATGACCACCCACTACATCCGCACCGCGGTTCTCAAGGGCCTGCCCTACAAGATGGTGATCGTGAAGCATGCCCTTCGCAACGCGCTGATCGCGCCCTTCACGGTGATCATGCTGCAGATCAACTGGCTGCTGTCCGGTGTGATCGTGGTGGAGTTCTTCTTCGCCTACAAAGGCTTCGGGTTCCTGATCCTGGATGCCTCGCTCAACAAGGACATCTTCCTGATCGAGGCCTGCGCCATGGTCGCCGTCTTCGTCGCGGTCGCGACCCAGGCCATCGCCGACATCGGCTACACCTATCTCAACCCCCGAATCCGGTTCAGCTGAGGGAGGCGATCGTGGCGGATCAAACCATCGACGCCCTGCGAGGCGAGCCGATTCCTCTCCGGATGCTGAAGGCCGTCGCCCTGCTACGGGAGAGCTACGTCGGGATGATCGGCGCCGGCCTGGTGCTGTTCTGGGTGCTGGTCGCAGTCTTCGCGCCCTTGCTGGCACCCTTCGATCCCCTGGCGACCTTGCAGCCCTTCGCCAAGCCGGGCGACCCCTATGCGCTCGCCCCCGGCAAGCTGTTCAACGGCCAGGCGGTCGAGGAGGTCTGTACCCTGATCCAGGAAGGCAAGAACCAGGGCAAGTACGGCTGCGCCACCTTCCTGCTCGGCACCGACCAGGTCGGCCGCGACATCCTGAGCCGCATCATCTTCGGCACGCAGCGGGTTCTGCTCTTCGCGCCCTTGGCAACCATCTGCGCCTACGCCGTGGGCATTCCCATGGGGCTGGCCGCCGGCTACCTGCGCGGCAAGACCGACTCGATCCTGTCCTTCATCTCCAACGTGATCCTGTCCTTCCCGGTCCTGGTGCTCTATGTCATCATCATCGCGACGATCGGCGCCTCGGGCACCAACATCGTGATCGCGGTTACCTTCGCCTCCGCGCCCGGGATTATGCGCATCGTGCGCGGGCTGGTCCTGGACCTGCGCAACCGCGAATACGTCTTCGCCGCCCAGACCCGGGGCGAGAGCGTGTGGCGGATCATGTTCGTCGAGATCCTGCCCAACGCCCGCGGCCCCTTGATTGTCGATTCCTGCCTCCGGCTGGGCTACACGATCATCACCATCGGCGTGCTCGGCTTCCTCGGCCTGGGCCTGCCGCCGCCAAACCCGGACTGGGGCGGCATGATCAACGAGACCCGCCAGATGGCGATGGTCGCGCCGCACATGGCGGTCTTCCCCTGCGTCGCGATCTCGTCGCTCGTGCTGGGCTTCAACCTGCTGGCCGACGGCCTGCGTGAAATCTCGCTCAGGGATTGAGGAGGGCGGCATGACCGGCAATGGCGTGGACTACGACGGCCCGATCCTAGAGTGCCGCGGCCTCTGCATCTCCTATTTCACGCGGGCGGGGGAGATCCCGGCGGTCATCGACTTCGACCTGACCCTCGAGAAGGGCGGCAGCGTCGGCCTGGTCGGCGAGTCCGGCTGCGGCAAGTCGACGGTCGCCATGGCGATCATGCGCTACCTGGGCAAGAACGGCGGCATCGTCGGCGGCGAGGTGCTCTACAAGGGCCGCAACATGGCCGACTTCAGCGAGGAGGAGTTGCGCCAACTGCGCGGCAACGAGATCTCCATGGTCTACCAGGAGCCCATGGCCTCGCTGAACCCCAGCCTGACCCTGGGCAGGCAGCTGATGGAAGTGCCGCTCTGCCACGAGCAGGTGACCGAGAAGGAGGCCTACGACCGCGCCGCCAAGATGCTGGCCGACGTCAAGCTGCCCGACCCGCAGCGGGTCATGGCCGCCTATCCGCACCAGATCTCGGGCGGCCAGCAGCAGCGCGTGGTGATCGCCATGGCGCTGCTCTCCAACCCGACCCTGCTGCTGCTGGACGAGCCGACCACGGCGCTGGACGTCACCGTCGAGGCCGGCATCATCGAGCTGATCGGCGAGATCGCCGAGCGCTTCCACACCTCGATGATCTACATCTCCCACAACCTGGGCCTGATCCTGGAGACCTGCGACCGGGTCAACGTGATGTACTCCGGCCAGGTGGTGGAAGAGGGCACGGTCGGCGAAGTCTTCGATGAGATGCGCCACCCCTACACCAAGGGTCTGTTCAGCGCGATCCCTCTGCCCGGGGCCGACAAGACCGCGCGGCCCTTGGTGCCGATCCGCGGCCAGCTGCCGCTGCCGCACGAACGGCCGAGCGGCTGCTACTTCGGCCCGCGCTGCGATTTCTTCGCCGAGCGCCGCTGCGACCAGGGCCTGATCCAAATGGAGGGCGTCTCCGGCGCGGAGGGCCACCGGGTGCGCTGCCTGCGCTGGCAGGAGATCGACTGGGCGGCCTATCGCCCCGAGGGCCTGAGCGGCGAGGAGATGGCGCCGGGCCAGCCGGTCCTCAAGATCGAGAACATGAAGAAGTACTACGAGATCACCGACAACTCGATCGCGGCGATCATCAGGGGCGAGCGGGTCAAGTACGTCAAGGCGAACGAAGACATATCCTTCGACGCCCGGGAGTGCGAGACCGTGGCCATCGTCGGCGAGTCCGGCTGCGGCAAGTCGACCTTCGCCAAAGTCCTGATGGGCCTGGAGACCGCGACCGAAGGCGAAGTGATCTACCGCAACCACGACGTCGCACAGGAGCCGGTCCAGAACCGTACGCCGGAGCAGATCGGCGACGTCCAGATGGTCTTCCAGAACCCCTTCGACACCCTGAACCCCAGCCACTCGGTGGGCAGCCAACTCGCCCGGGTGATCAAGAAGTTCGGCGCCGAGACGGAGCCGTCAAGGATCAAGCAGCGGGTGCTGGAACTGCTCGACCTAGTCAAGCTGCCGCGCGATTTCGCCAAGCGCCGGCCGCGCCAGCTCTCGGGCGGCCAGAAGCAGCGCGTCGGGATCGCCCGGGCCTTCGCCGGCAACCCCGCCATGGTGGTGGCGGACGAGCCGGTCTCAGCCCTGGACGTCTCGGTGCAGGCGGCCGTGACCGGCCTGCTGATGGACATCCAGCGCAGCTACCGCACCACCCTGCTGTTCATCAGCCATGACTTGAGCTTGGTCCGCTATCTATCTGATCGCGTTGTGGTCATGTACCTCGGCCACATTGTCGAGCAGGGCAGGACCGACGAGGTCTTCTCGCCGCCCTATCATCCCTACACCGAGGCCCTGCTGTCGGCGGTGCCGATCGCCGACACCTCGATCCAGCGCAAGCGGATCATACTGGAAGGCGCCCTGCCCAGCGTGCTCGATCCGCCCTCGGGCTGTCCTTTCCACACCCGCTGCCACCGCAAGATCGGCTCGATCTGCGAGACCCAGGATCCGCCTGTGGTGGACCTGGGCGAGGGGCACCGGATCGCCTGCCACATTCCGCGCGAGGAACTGGAGAAGATGGAGCCGGTCATCGTGCTGGCGGGCGACGACAGGGCCGACGCCTCTGCGGCGCCGGAAAACAGCCCGGCTGCCGAATGATCCGGGAAGCGCCCTGACCGGACGATCGGGGCGTCAGGCGCTCCAGGCGAAGCGCCGATCCTCCGGATTCAGGATCAGGCTGATGCACTGCAGCAGGTGCTCCAACTCGCGCTCGGAGCTTTCGAAGGCAAGGCCGAGATCGTTTCCGGCCCGCCAGACCCGAAGCGCGCAGAGCTCGCCGGCTGTCGGGTGGCGAATGACGATGCGCTCCGCGTCGGGCGGCTCGCCGGCAAAGCGAAGCCTCAGGCCCTCAAGCGAGATTTCGGCAACCTGGCATTCGTAAGCGCGACCACCGGCCAGGGCGGTCACGCAGGTCGCACATTCGAGATCGAAACGAAGGCAGTGCCGCCGTTCGGCGACCTGGACAAGCTTCATTCCCTGGATTGTCATGTCCTCGAGCCTGCTGTTCGGGGGGACGACTCGACTCTTGGTAAACTCTATGAACAAAGCCCTAACACAGAATACGCCGTGCCTGTGGAGAGGTCACAACGAAGTCACAACCCGGGCATTGGCCTTCGAGACCGCGATCCGCCCGAGGAGCCTCGGCTCGGGCTCCGCCGTCCGAGGCCACAAATCCCAGTCCCCTTGAAGCCTTCCGCGGGCGCCCGCCTGAAGCCTGAAGCGGCCGGGCGGCCGGTCGGAGGCGGCGGTGACGGCGACGCCGAGACCGCAGCGCGGCGGGTCGGTCAACCTTTCGTTAACGCGAGTCCTGCCATCTTCTGCATGGTTTGATCGAACGGAGGCTGCTCCGGCCTGCCGCCCTCGGGGGCGTGCGGTCCCGAGCATTTATGAACGAGGGTACGACGATGAGACACGCGAATCTCAAGCTCTTGGCGGTTTCGGCCTGTGCATTGCTGCTGGTCGGCGCAGCCTGGACCTCGGCCTGGGCCGAGGACCTGGGCTCCAAGCAGGAAGCCAAACAGGACGACGGCTTCCTCGACGGCATGGCGGAGGACGCCGGCAACTTCTTCTCCGATGTCGGCGATTTCTTCGCGGACGACGTGCCCGAGTTCTTTACCGAGGACGTACCGGCCGCCTTCACCGGCGACGACGAGTCCCAGGTCTCCGGATCTGACGACGATCCCTTCGCTGCGCCGCCCAAGCCTCTGACCGACAAGGCCGGGATCAAGGAGACCCAGGCGCTGCTGAACGCCAAGGGCTACAAGGCCGGGACCGCCGACGGCATCGTCGGGCGGAACACCCGCAGCGCCATCCGCGCCTACCAGAAGGACAACCAGCTGCGCGTCACCGGGGCGGTGACCGATCACCTCCTGCTGCATCTGCAGGGCGTGCGTCCGCCGGCGCCGAGCGTCGCCGAGGCGCCGAAGCCCGAGAAGAAAGAGCCGAAAAGCTCCTTCATCCGGGATCAGTAGCTCGGCTGTTCGGGCGCGGCGGCGCTTGCCGCGCGCGGCCGGTCAGATCGGCACGTAGATGCGGTCGTCCACGGCGTCGGGGAGCAGCTTCAGGCTGCCCTCGGACTTGAAGGGGACACGGCGGCTGCCCAGACCGTTGGTGACGTAGGCGAAGCCTTCGATCCTGAAGTCGATCGCCTTGGCCCGGCCGAGCAGGAGCACCTGACGCACCACGTCGACGATGGTGGTGGTGGCGGTGACCGGAACCTTGGCGTCGCCGAGCCGGGGCAGGGTGACCTCGGCGCTGGATTGCCCGTCGGCGAAATGCGAGTCGTTGACCTCGAGGGTCAGGGACAGGCCTTCCAGGTCGATGTCGAAGTTGTTCGGGTTGCTCACCCTGAGATCGAGCTCGAGCTGGTGCTCGAAGCCGGTGCTGTCGAGAACCCGGAGGTCCGAAAGGCTGATCCTGGGCGGCAGGACCTCCTCCTCCGGGACCGTCGCGCAAGCCGCAGGGCCGAACACCAGAAGAACCAACATCGCTAGGCGTTTCATCGCGGGCGCTCGACCTCGGGGGCGGGGTGGGACTGCCACGTCATCATAGAGCCCTACGCAGCAGCGTCGAGGTCTATCCCCGGCGCCTCGCCTCGTGCCGTGCCGCCCGTCAGCCGAAAAGGGCGTCGATCTGCGCCTGGGACATGGTGGTCTCGTCGTCCTGGGCCGGCGCGGGTCCGGGGCTCGTCGCACAGTCGGCCATCCGCTCGCTGCCGTTGACGATGGCCGCGGCGACGCCGATCAGGTCCTGGATCGCCTTGCAGGAGGACAGGACGACCAGACCGATCTGGCCGTGGTCGCCGGCCTCGACCAAGGGCTGCAGCTTGGTCAAGGTGGTGGCGATCCGCCTTTGGATCGCCTTCACGGTCAGGTCGAAGGGCAGGCGGAAGCGCTCGGGCGCGATCTCGTAGGCGCGACAGGCCAGCTCGGCAAGCGCCAGGTCGCTGCTCAGGAAATGCTCCTGATAGGTCTTGGGACGCCAGGCCAGCGCCTCTTCCAGGATGTCCGGCGCGCTGGGCACCAGCTCGATCATCATCACCGCTTCGTTGAGGTGGTTGAGGTAGTCGGTGGCCAGGAAGGTGGTTGCGTTGATGTTGCTGCCGGCCAGTTCGGCCCGCAGGGCCACCTGTTCGGGGCTGAGTGCCGGGCCGGGGCGGGCGCCGGCCCCGCCATCGACGGTTCGGGTCTGCGCGTCTGCCGTCGTCATCTGCCTGCGTCTCCAAGGTCCCGGCGGTCGTCCGGTTGCGCGCTGCGCGCGCCTCCGAAGCCCAGGCAGGCTAGCAGGCCGAGGTTAATAACCAATGCCCTCTGCACGCCGGCGTATTCACGGCCGTGACGGCCGCTCTGGTCTTTGTGCGGTCAAGAATTCGGAATGAAAATTTCCGGACTTTTAACCATATTCCGCAATAATCGATGAATTATTTTGTAAAATATCTCCTCATTTTTATTGATTTTCTCGAAAAACAAATGCAGAAACTGTTAATCCAAGACTCGCGGGCCGACGTATTGTCTTTGACTGCGTTGCAGAGTTTGGGTAAACAAGGGTTTAAGGGAGCGGTCACGCCGAAAACGGCGGACCGGGAGGGTACATTGGAACGATCAGGTCAGGAGGCGCGTGCCGCGTCCGACTTGACGGCCCGGCTGGCCGGGCTGTGTGGCGGACGTGACGATGTCGCCGGGGGGGCGGAACGCAGCTCCGGAGGGCTGTTTTTGCGCCGAGTCGGGCTCCTCGCACTTTTCTGCGCTTGCCTTGCCGGGTCCGGCGAAGCGGGTCTGCTCGACCTGCGGCTGGGTCATTTGTCCCTATTCGGGAGCACGGACGGGCCGAGCACGGCCGAGGGCCGCATCGTCGACTTTCAATGGCCGGCCGAGGCCCCGACCCAGCTTGCGATGATGTCGGCAACGATTTCCGCAGAAGACGGCGTTCCGGCGGGCGTCGAGGGCACCGCTTTCGAGTTCGGTGCGATCCATGGCTATCTCTCGGACCGGACCGGCGAGGCGGCGCTCGCCTCCTTGTCCGACCAGGCCGAGACCGGGGCGCTGTTCCACCCGGTCCACGAGGAGATCCACTGCCTGGCGCTGACGATCTACTTCGAGGCGCGGGGCGAGCCCGAGGCTGGCAAGTTGGCCGTGGCCCACGTCGTGATGAACCGCATGAAGGACAGCCGCTTCCCGGACACGATCTGCCGGGTCGTCCAGCAGGGCGGGGAGCAGGTCCGCCACCGCTGCCAGTTCACTTGGTGGTGCGACGGCCTGAGCGATCGGCCGAAGAACCTGCGTATGTGGGAAAAGAGCAAGTCGCTCGCCCGGACCGTCTTTTGGGGTGGAAACGACGACCCAACCGGCGGCGCGCTGTGGTACCACGCGGACTACGTTGCGCCGACCTGGGCCCAGGCCTTCAACCGGACCTCGCAGATCGGCCGGCACATCTTCTACCAGCGTAACAAGCCCAGCCCGAAGCTGGCCGACCGCCGCTCCTGAGCGCCGGAAGCCTCCGGGCGCGGCGGCCGCTTGCATCGGTGCGCGCCGGCCCGCAAGCTCTCAGGCGATTCGTAGCGGAAGGCGGAGCCAGGCATGACGTCGGACAAGACGGCTCTCTTGAACGAGACCGCCAAGGGCGTATTCATCATTTCGGCCACGCCCTTCGCCGAGGACGGCGCCCTCGACCTGGCGAGCGCCGACCGCCTGGTCGAGTTCTACCTCGAGGCCGGCGTACAGGGGATTACCATCCTCGGCATGATGGGCGAGGCGCCGAAGCTCTCCTTCGAGGAGGCCTGCGGCTTCATGGCCCGGGTGCTCGAGCGGGTCTCCGGCCGCGTCCCGGTCGTCGTCGGCGTCAGCAACCCGGGGCTCGACAACCTGGCGCGCCTGGCCGCAGAGGCGATGGCGCGCGGCGCGGCCGGCGTGATGGTGGCGCCGATCCCGGGCTTGGCTACCGAGGAGCGGCTGCAACGCTACTTCGACTCGGTCTGCCGGGCGCTGGGCCCCGAGGTGCCGCTCTGCTACCAGGACTATCCGCAGAGCACCGGGGTCCAGATCTCTGTGCCGACCTTCAACGCCCTGGTCGCCGCGCATCCGCAGATCGTCATGCTGAAGCACGAGGACTGCCCGGGCCTCGGCAAGCTGAGCGCGCTGCGCGAGTCCGCCGCGCGCGACGGCCTCCGCCGGGTCTCGGTGCTGGTCGGCAACGGCGGGCTTTACCTGCCGCAGGAGCTGGCCCGCGGCGCCGACGGGGCGATGACCGGCTTTGCCTATCCGGAGATGCTGGTCGCGGTCTGCGCCCGCTTCTTCGCCGGCGATGCCGAGGGCGCCGAGGACCTCTACGACTGCTACCTGCCGCTGGTCCGGCACGAGCAGCAGCCAGGCTTCGGTCTTGCGCTGCGCAAGGAGATCCTGCGCCGCCGCGGCATCATCGCCTCGGCCCGGACCCGGGCGCCCGGACCTTCCCTGACCGCGGCCGACCGGGACGAGCTGAGCCGGCTGACCGCGCGCCTGGAGCGGCGCCTCGCGGAGCTTGGGGCGTGAGCGCGCGGGTCCTGGTCATCAACCCCAACTCCAGCGAGGCCGTGACCGCCGGCATCGACGCCGCCCTGGCGCCGCTGCGCTGCGCCGAGGGCCCCGGGATCGACTGCGTCACCCTGGCCGAAGGACCGCCGGGCATCGAGACCCAGGCCCAGGTCGACGGCGTGGTCACGCCCCTGCTGGCGCTGATCGGGCGGGAGACGGCAGCGGCCTACGTCATCGCCTGCTTCAGCGATCCGGGCCTCAGGGCCGCACGGGAGGTCGCGGCGGCGCCGGTCTTCGGCATCTCGGAATCCGCCATGGCCCGGGCGCTGAGCCTTGGCGAGCGTTTCGGCATCCTGGCGATCCTGCCGGCCTCGGTCGGCCGGCACCGACGTTACGTCCGCAGCCTTGGCCTGGAGGCGCGCTTCGCCGACAGCCTGCCGATCGGCCGCGGGGTCGCCCAGCTGGCCGAGCCCGGCGCGACCTTGGCCGCCCTCGTCGAGACCGGCCGCCAGCTGCGCGACGACAGGGGTGCCGACGTTCTCATTCTGGGCTGTGCCGGGATGGCCGGCTACCGTGCCGAGGTCGAGGCCGAGCTGGGCCTGCCGGTGGTCGAGCCTTGCCAGGCCGCGGCCGCCGCGGCGGTCGGCGCGGTCCGGCTGGGTTGGTAGGGGTCACTCGGGGCTGCGGGCGATCCGGAAGCCGTTGACCACGTAGGGCAGGTTCTCCTCGGAGCCCTGGCGCGAGGTGGCCTTGATGGCGTCGGCCGTGTCGCGCCAGGAGCCGCCGCGCAGGACCCGCTCCTCGCAGCCGTCCTCGATCCGGGGCGTGCCGTCCTTGGGCGCGTTCTTGTAGGTCCGGAACCAGCAGTCTGCGGTCCATTCGGCGACCCCGCCGTTCATGTCGTGCAGACCGAAGGGATTGGCCTCGAAGCGGCCCATGCCGGCCGGGCGCTTCCGGCTCCACTCGCTGCCGCAGTCCTTGCAGTCGGCCTTGCCGGGCTCGGGCTGTCCGCCCCACCAGTAGCCGCTCTGGCTGCCGGCACGGGCGGCGTATTCCCATTCCGCCTCGCTGGGCAGTCGATAGGGCTTGCCGGTCTTGGTGCTCAGCCACTGCACGTACTGCTGGGCGTCCTGCCAAGAGATGTTGCGGACCGGCGTCATCTCAGGCCGGGCGACCGCCTTGGGCGAGAAGCTGCAGCCGCCGTCGTTCACGCAGAGCATCCACTCGGCGACGCTGACCTCGTACTTGCCGATGGCGAAGACCTTGGCCAGGGTCACGTGGCGCTCCGGCCGCTCCGCGATGTCGCCCTCGTTGGAGCCCATGATGAAGCTCCCCGGGGGCAGGGTGATCATCCGCGGGCAGCCGTCGCAGTCGGTGAAGGCTTCGCCCGGCACCACCGTCGTCTGGACCGCAGCGACCTGCACCTCGCGGGGGCTTCGTACCAGGCCCAGCGCCTCGCTGTCCTTGGGGTTCAGGACATCCTGCCTGACGTAGCCGATCGGCGTCTCCTGGGTCGAGATCCGGAACCACTCGGTGCCGGTGATGCGGCCGGTGACCCGGACCTGGGAACCGCTGAGCAGGATCCCGATCTGCGGCGAGTCCGCCATGGGGCGCTGATGGATCTCGGCGTCGACCAGCAGCTCGACGTCGGCCTGGAGCTGCTCGACTGACAACATGCCGGCGCCGGCGGGCAGGATGCCGAGCCCGATCAGAAGGCTGAGGCCCAGCGCGAGGATGCGGCACGACTTCGACATTGCAAGGCTCCTCCCGGATAGTTCCCGTCGGGACCGGGTCAAGCCGCCCGGTCGGATGCAAGGACCGGCCGGCCGGCGATCCGCGCGGCGTCGCCCCGGTCACCGGAATCGCGGCGCAGGATCCCGGCGATCAGGAAGATCAGGTAGCAGATCAGGGCGGTCACGCTGACATAGAAGCCGCCGCGATACAGCTCCAGGCTGCTCTGGCCGGAATTGAGCTGCTCCTGGTAGACGTGAACGAGCGAGTCCAGGACCGAGAGGCTCTCCGGCGAGGTGATCTGGACCAGCATGTCGTCGACCTGCTTCTTGTGGCGCAGGACGATGCTGGCGTGCTTCATCAGGCCGGTGATCTCCCGCTCCATCGCCTCGGGCGCCTCGTCCGACAGACGGCTCAGCTCGTGGAGGCCCTTCTGGACCCGGTCGTGCATGTCGGGGTTGCCGTTGACGTAGAAGCTCAGAAGGTCGCGCAGCATCTGCTCGGTGGTGACGATCATGGCCTGCGGGGCCTTGTTCTCCTGGGCGCGCTTGATGAACAAGGTGGCCGCGGTCGGGAAGTAGAACAGCGAGTTCCGCAGGGTCGAGTTGCGGGCCTTGAAGCGCTCGGTGATGGTCACCCGCTTCTCGTAGAGCTGCGCGTACTGCTTGACCAGCTGGTCGATGTCGCGGTTGCCCTTGCCGACGATTCCGGTCTCGGTGTTCTGCAGCGCGATCACCACGTCGGCGACCCGGTAGGTGGCCTGGACCAGGGGATCGTAGTGCTGCACCAGGCCGGAGCGGACCTTGAGGGCCTCCTGGTTGAGCGCGGCGTCGTACTGCTTGAGCTGCTGCAGCTGCGTCAGGGTCTCGGATTCGGCGCTGGCGCCGAGCCACTGGCTCTGGGAAAGGAAGAAGCCGGCTGCGCCGGCCGCCGCCAAGATGGCGACGCCGTGGAAGAGACGGAGCTTACTCATTGCCTTGGGCCTCCAATTCGCCGGTGAGAGTCTTCAGGAAGGCCACGATCTGACTGACCTCCCGATCCTGGAGCTCCTGGCCGATCTGGTAGCGGGCCATGATCTGGACCACGGCCTCCAGGGTCTCGGCGGAACCGTCGTGCAGATAGGGGGCGGTCAGCTCGACGTTGCGCAGGGACGGCACCTTGAAGACGTGCAGGTCGTCGTCGTCGCCGGTGACGTTGTAGCGGCCGTAATCGGCCTGGGTGATGTTGCCCCGGTCCTTGAAGTAGTTCCCGACCACGCCGAAGCGCTG
>JAAUXY010142751.1_pt1 | contig 17744 bp, 12 predicted proteins | sample 7278121 | NCBI WGS metagenome assembly JAAUXY01 (sample SAMN14350117, study PRJNA611818) | marine sediment metagenome | isolation source: surface marine sediment (1.8m) | place: French Polynesia: Moorea | collected 2018-08 | reverse complement strand
GCGCCGGACGGTCGGGGGTTCATTCACTATCGCCACGACCCGGGCGATAGCCACAGCCTGGCGCTGGGAGCCGTCCGAGAGATCGGGGAAGACCGCTCCGGAAACCTCTGGATCGGTATCACCGGCGGCGGTCTGAGCTATTTCAATCCCGGCCGCGGATCTTTCGGCCATCATCGTCACCGGCCGGGTGACGCCCGGAGCCTGGGCCACGACATCGTGCTATCGATTTTCGAAGACAGTGCCCGGAATCTATGGGTCGGCACCGGCGGCGGAGGGCTCGACCGCTTCGATCCGTCCAGCGGTCGCTTTTTCCACTACCGGCACGACCCAAACGACCCGCGGAGCCTGAGCCACGACCAAGTCTGGGCGCTGCGCCAGGACCGATCCGGGAGTCTGTGGATCGGCACCGGCGGCGGCGGTCTCAACCGCCTCGACGCGGTGGTCGATGACCGGCCCGGCGACGGCGCCGCCGGCGGTCGATTCATTCGCTATCGGCATGATCCTGAAGATCCCGCCAGCCTCGGCAGCGACATCATTCTCTCCATCTATGAAGATCGATCGGGAACCCTATGGATCGGAACCGCGGTTGGGCTCGATCGCTTCGACGGTCCCGCCGCCGGCACCTTCAGCCACTACCGGCACGATCCGGAGGATCCCCGGAGCCTGGGCTTCGACATCGTCCGGCCGATCATTCAAGACCGAGCGGGGGCTCTGTGGATCGGCGGTGCCGGCGGCCTCGATCGCCTGGATCCCGCAACCGGCGTCTTCAGCCACCATCGGCACGATCCGGAAGATCCCGCGAGCCTGAGCCACGACGTCACCCTGGCCATCCACGAGGATCGCTCCGGCAACTTGTGGATCGGCACCTGGGGCGGCGGCCTCGACCGCCGACAGCCGGGCAGGGAAGGTTTCAGTCACTTCACGGAGGAAGACGGCCTGATCAACAACGTCGTCTATGGCATCCTGGAAGACGACCTGGGCCGGCTGTGGCTCTCCACCAACGGCGGGCTGGCGCGTTTCGATCCCGAGCTCGGGAAATGGTCCAGCTACGACGTCTACGACGGCCTGCAGGACGAAGAGTTCAACGCCGGGGCCTACCACCGGGGCGCGGACGGGACGATGTACTTTGGCGGTGTGGCGGGTTTCAATGCCTTTGTCCCCGAGCGCTTCCGCGACAATCTCCAGCCGCCGCCGATCGTGCTCACCTCGTTCAAGCTCTTCGAGCGCGAAGCCGAAGTCGAGCGTGCTGTCCCTTACCTGGACACCGTGCGGTTGAGCAGCCGGGAGAATTTCTTTTCCTTCGAATATGCCGCTCTGGGCTTCATGCGTCCGGACAAAAACCGCTATGCCTATCGCCTGGAGGGCTTCGACCAGGAATGGATCGAGGCCGGATCTCGGCGCTATGCCAGCTATACCAATGTACCGCCTGGAGATTATGTCTTCCGGGTCAGAGGCTCGAACAGCGACGGGGTCTGGAACCGGGAGGGCTCGGCGCTGCGAATAACCGTCGCGCGGCCGTGGTGGCGGACCTGGTGGGCCTACGCTTTGTTTGTGCTCACGCTGCTCGTCGCGAGTACGGGTTATCTGCGCGCGCAGAAGACCCGACTCGATCGCGAACGTGCGATCAGCGACCGCGAGCGCGGCGTCAATCGCGAGCTGCGCGAGCTCGCTGCTCTCAAGGACTCGATGCTGGCGGACAAGGCGGCCCAGATCGAAGAGCGCGAACGGCTGCTCAAGGAGAGAGAAGGGCTGATCGAAGAGCTGCAGGCGACCAACGAAGAGCTCACGCGCTTCAACTACACCATTTCTCACGACCTCCGGACGCCGCTGGTGACGATCAAGAACTACGTCGGGCTGGTACTTCGGGACTGGGCCGCGGGCCAGAGCAAGCGCATCGGGCACGATCTCGAACGCATCGAGTCCGCGGCCGAGCGCATGCACCGGCAGCTCGAGGAGCTGCTCGAGCTGTCGCGCATCGGACGGGTCATCAACCCGCCGCAGGTGGTCGCGCTCGACGAGCTCGTCCACGAGGCGCTCGACGGCCTCGCCGGACAAATCGCCGACAGCGGTGTCGAGATCGACGTTGCGAGCGACCTGCCGGTAGTCTTCGGCGACCGCGCGCGGCTCCTGGAGGTGGTCCAGAACCTGGTGGAGAACGCGATCAAGTACCGGCAGGATCAACCCTCGCCGCGGATCGAGATCGGCAACGGACAGGACGCTTCGAGCGCGGTTCTACATGTCCGTGACAATGGGGTCGGCATCGAGCCCGCCTATCATGAGAAAGTCTTCGGGCTTTTCGAACGACTCGACGCCGAGACCGAAGGAACCGGCATCGGACTGGCGCTGGTGAAGCGGATCGTCGAGGTTCACGGCGGCCGGGTGTGGGTCGAATCGGCTGGCCGCGGCCGCGGTTCGACGTTCTTTGTCGACCTGCCGCGAACGCGGCCTCCGGTGGCTCCGCGGCGCCGGGCACGAAGCCGCCGAGGCTGAGGTCGATGTGGGTCGAATCCGGACGTCGATCGCCGCCTTCGGCGATCGTTCGTGATCGCGGTTGTCGGCTTTACGGGGGCTCGGACGACCACGGATGGCAAGTCCGACAAGGATCCGCGGCGTGTCCACGTTCTGGCGAGTTTGGGTATTGTGACCGGATGAATTGGCTTGACGATACCGTCGCTCGGCCTTAGACTTCGTGCAAGCCGCAGCTTTGCCAAACCTGATCGAGCAACCTGCCGCCAGGGCTGTTCGATCGAACTACAGAAGAGGAGATTGCTATGCGACCATCTCGCTCCATCTTTCTTATTTTGGCCTTCGTCCTGGTCTTAGGCGCCATGGCGCCGACTGCCGACGCTCGCCGCAACTGCAATTGCGACATGTGTCAGCCAGGCAACCTGCTGGCGATGTGCTTCTGGCCGGGCCATGGCACCGTGTTCTGCTTTGATTATTGGGAGTTCGAGTGCAACATGCCTTTCTTGACCGGCGAGGAAGCCGCTGACGAGGCGCTCGTCTGTGCCGAGCCGGAAGCGGATGTGCTGCCGGAATCCTTCGTCTCTGAGGACAAGATCGAGGATCAGGAAGCTATCGATCCCGAGGACGGTTTGACAGACGACCAGAGCGTCGCCCCTGTCGCCGTCGGCTGAGACGCCGCTCGTCGGATCGCTACGGCACCCCGAGCCTCGCGGCTCGGGGCGTGGTCGTCTCAGTCGAGCACGATAACGCGCGATCCGAACCGCACTGGATTTGAGGCAGTGCGCAGCACTCCATGATGGATTGATCCGCAAACCGTTGTAATCTATCGATTCGGCTGATCATCCGGTCGGCGGATCTAATCCATCTCAGAGTTCGTCGTCGGGCGCCTGGCCCGACGTTGGAGTGAAACCTCATGTCGATCAGCGTCTTCGATCTCTATTCCGTGGGTATAGGGCCGTCGAGCTCACACACCGTCGGGCCGATGCGCGCGGCTCGGGGCTTCCTGTCGTCCATCGACTCAGCCGGAAGGCTCGACGAGGTGCATCGCGTCGAGGCCCGGCTTTACGGCTCCCTGGCGTCCACCGGCAAAGGACACGGTACCGATCGTGCCGTGCTCATGGGGCTCGAGGGCGAAGAGCCTGAGACGATCGACCCGCGGTCGGTCACGGAGCGAGTCGAGCGGGTCGTCGAGCAGCATCGAATTCACCTCTTCGGCCGCCGTGACCTGGTATTCGACCCCGGCACCGATCTTATTTTCTGCATGCTGGAGACTTTGCCGCAGCACCCGAACGGCATGCGCTTTTCGGCTTTCGACGCCGACGGTGAGACGATAGATTCCCACGTCTACTTTTCAGTCGGCGGCGGATTCATCGTCGACGAGCAGGAGATCGAAGAGACCGGCAAGGTTCACGCCGGCGGACCCGAGCTGCCGATGGATTTCAACTCGGGCCAAGAGCTGCTCGAGCTCTGTGAGCAACATGGCCTGGCCATCTGGCAGGTGGTGATGGAGAACGAGAAGGTCTGGCGCGAGGAAGCCGAGGTTCGCCAGGGTCTGCTCGAGCTCGCGGCGGTGATGAGCGCCTCGATCGATCAGGGTTGCCGTACCGACGGCATTCTCCCCGGCGGTTTGAAGGTCAAGCGGCGGGCGCACCGAATCTTCAAGAAGCTCGGCGGCGACGAGGCCGACATCTCCGATCCCCTGGCGGTGCTCGATTGGGTGAGCCTCTTCGCCATGGCGGTCAACGAGGAGAACGCGGCCGGCGGCCGGGTGGTGACGGCGCCGACCAACGGTGCCGCCGGCTTGTTGCCGGCGGTGCTCGAGTACTACAAGCGATTTCGCGTCGCCGACGCCGACGCCGCGACGGTGGACGACGGCGTCGTCCGCTTCCTGCTCACCGCCGGCGCGATCGGCATCTTGTTCAAAGAGAACGCCTCGATCTCGGGCGCCGAGGTCGGCTGCCAGGGCGAGGTCGGCGTCGCCTGTTCGATGGCCGCTGCCGGCCTCGCGGAGGTCTCCGGCGGCACGCCGGAGCAGGTGGAGAACGCGGCCGAGATCGGCATGGAGCACCACCTCGGGATGACCTGCGATCCGATCGCCGGCCTGGTGCAGATCCCCTGCATCGAGCGCAACGCCGTCGGCGCCACCAAGGCGATCCAGGCGTGTCGCCTGGCCCTGCGCGGTGACGGCAGCCATCAAGTTTCCCTGGATCAGGTCATCCGCACCATGCGCCAGACCGGCGCCGACATGATGCGCGAGTACAAAGAAACCGCCCAGGGCGGCCTCGCGGTCCACGTCGTCGAGTGCTGAGACGGCCGGCTGCCCGGCATATGTCTGGCTGACGATAGGTGGCGCCCGGAAAATTCCCGGCGCTATGAGGGAGTTTTTTGGGGATCCACGCAGGGCCCATCAAGGGCCGATCGCAAGGCCTACGCCACAGAGGAATTCATCCAGGAGAACGCCATGACGATAGATAGGAATGTAAATTCCGAACCGACCGTGACCGATTCCGACTTTTTCGACCTGACTTCGCCGCCTTTGCGCCGGGCTCCCCGGGTGAGAATCAAGAGTCCGAGAGTCCTCGACGGAGAGGTGGTGGAAGTGCATATTGGCCCGACCGTGTTCGAGGCCGTGGCCAGGGATCTTCGCGACGGCGACCTCAGCTCTCAGATCCATTGGTCTACGACCGGCGTCAGTCTCGTCGACAAGGATTTCGGCGGAAGCCTGGGCGTCGGCGCCAAGCTGGAGGTGACCCTGCCACCGGGAGAGCAAACGGTGACCGCTCGAGTCAAGGACTCCGACGGAATGATCGGGCTGGATTCGGTGGCTGTCGCGGTGTGCCCGCCGGTGATCGAGAAGCTGGAGTCGGATACCGAAGAAGACGAGACCGGAAGCGGCGGTGGCGGTTGAGCTAGAACAGCATTCCCAGGTTCTGTTCAAGATTCGAGGGAGCGCGGAGTGCGGTCCTGAGAACGGCGATCTCGAGGGGCGACAGCCCCCTCTCCCCCTGGGGGAGAGGGCCGGGGTGAGGGGGAAACAAGCGGTACCGGAGGCGTTTTTCGGCTCATTCGCCCCAGAGTACCCCCTCACCCTAAGCCGGCGTAGCCGGAACCAAAGAGGGATGGTAGCGTTGGCTGGTGCGGGAGAGATGACACGTACTCCTGTCACTGACGGGACCGGCAGAACCGGATACCTTGTTGACCATCCTCCCGCACTCAACAGCGGTGCGGTAAGGCCACTTTCTTCTCCTGTCACTGACAGGACCGGCAGAGCCGGGCACCTCGTGCTGATCCGCACACTTGCCGACCTTTCTCGTGCATCCAAGGCATGGGTAAGGGTTTTTTTACGTCTAGATCCGAAATCCTGACCATCTTGCGCAGGATTTCGGATCTAAGAACCTAACCCTCTCCCCCAAGGGGGAGAGGGGACCAGAGCCCGGATGTCAGCCTAGCTCTCCAGGGCCTCGAGCAGCGTCTCAGCCTGGTGCTCGAGGCGCTCTTTGGTCTCGCCCGTCGCGGACGCTCTATCGTCGTCGGCCAGGATCTCCAGCGCCGACTCGACAAACTCCCTGGCTTCGCCACCACGCCCCTGGCGACGGCGACCCTCGCCGAGAAGGATGGCTGCCTCGGCTGCCAGCCAATGGCCGGGTAGCTCGTGCCGCAGGACGTTCCATGCCGGTTCGAGCAGTTCTACGGCCGCCTGGACGTCCCCCCGTCTGAGCACGGCCCGAGCCAGGAAGAGGCGCGCCGAGGCGACCAGGCGGTGATCTTCCGCGTAGCGCTGGCGTCGCAGGCGCAGCATTTCACGGTAGGCGTGCTCGGCTTGATCGAGGTCACCGGCGGCGAGATGGCAGTCGCCGAGTTTCCACAGCAGGATGGTCGCGGTGCGCCCGTCCGGCTCCATCTTCTGCACGATTTCGAGAGCCTCGCTGTAGGCGAGAGCCGCCTCGGCCGGACGATCCAGCAGGCGAAGCGTCGCCGCCAGGTTGCCGAGGCTGGTGTGCAGGGCATCCCGGTGAGTGCCGGGACGGGCGCGGTAGAGGGCGATCGCCTCGCGCAGCAGGGGTTCGGCGGCGGCCGGATCGCCCGTTTTGCGCAGTTGATGACCCAGGTTGTTGAGGCTGACGCCGACCAGCGGGTGCCCGCTGCCATAGACCTGGCGGCGAATGGCGAGCGCCTGGCGAAAGAGCCGGATCGCTTCGGCGGAGTTTCCTTTTCGGCTCAGGATCGAGGCCAGCATGCCGGAGGACTCGGCCACCGCGGGATGTAGCTCGCCGAAGTGAGCCAGGCGCCTGTCGAGGGCATCGCGCAGCAGTTGTTCGGCTTCTTGCGGCTGTCGCATCTCCAGCAGGACCGCGCCGAGGTCGTTGAGGCTGCTGGCGATCGCCGGGTCGTCGTCGGCGAGGGCCTGCCGGCGCAGATCGAGCGCCTGACGGAGCAGTTCGCTGGACCGCTCGTAGTCCTCGGCGTCGTAGAAGGCGCCGGCCAGATCGGTCAGGCTGTCGGCGACGCCGGGGTGCTCCTGGCCGAGAGTCTGCCGGCGCAGGGCGAGCCCCTGAGCGTGGACGTCCGCCGCCGCGTCCAGCTCGTCGGTGGCCTGCAGCCAGCGACCGCGCAGGTGCAAGACCCCGGCGAGGTTGGCATGCTCCGGCCCGTGCAGCTCGCGTCTCAGAGTCTCGACCTCGCGCAGCAGGGGCTCTGCCTGCTGGTGCAGGCCGAGGCGCAGGTAGATGGAGGTCACGTGTACCAAGAGATCGGCACGCAGTGCCGGTTGACCTCGGAGCTCGGCGCGCAGTCGCGCGGCGCCCACTTGCAGAATCTCGCGAGCGGTGAGCTCCTCGCCCGGCGCCTGCTCCGGATCGGCGGCGCCGAAGAGGTCGACCAGAAAGCGCGCGACCCCGGCCGACTCTCGCTCTTCGCGCTGCGCCCGGTCACGTTCGATCGCCAGACGGCGGGTGTAGAAACCGACCAGGGTGACGATCAGGGTCAGGGTCGCCAGGGCCGCCGCCACCGCGCGGCGATTGCGGCGAACGAACTTGGCCAGCCGGTAACCCGGGGTGTCGGGCCGTGCCTGCACCGGCCGGCCGTCCAGGTGACTCCTGATGTCGCTGGCCATCTGCTCGACGGAAAGGTACCGCCTTGGTGGTTCCTTGCGCCTCCCGTCGGATAGGGCGCTGTTTCGATCGCGTCGGCGGCGGCTTGAATCAGGCCGTCGAGATGATCTTCGGCGTCCTGATCAGCCGCCAGCATGCGCTCGACCTGGCGACGGAGATCCTCGCCGGAGTCGTCGTGTTGATCCAGATAGGGCGCTCGTTCAGCGGGCGGAAGCTCGCTCGCGGCCGCGAAGAGATCCTGGATCCGGCGCCAGCGCTCCGGCTCCATCAGGACTTGAGAGCTTGGCTGAGCCAAGCCTTGGCGACTCGAAAGTCCCGCTCGACGGTGGCGTGAGAGAGCTCCAGCACGCGGGCGGTCTCGGCGATGGTCATGCCGCCAAAGAAACGCAGCTCGATGATGCGGCCCTGCCGGGGATCGGCGGCGGTCAGCTGTTCCAGCGCCGCATCGAGGGCCAGAAGATCGATTTCGCGACCGTTCTGCAAGGCTTCATCCCCCACTTCGGTCAGCGGAATGCGCTCCGCTTCGCCGCCGCGCTTGGTGGTTTGGCGCTTGCGCGCCTCGTCGACCAGCACCCGGCGCATCACTTTGGCGGCGATGGCGAAGAAGTGGTCGCGGCTCTGCCAGCCGATGTCCTCACCGGCCAGTCGCAGATAAGCCTGGTGCACCAGGGCAGTGGTCTGCAAGAGATTCGCGCGCCCCTCGCGTCGCATCTTGCCGTGAGCCAGCCGGCGCAGCTCTTCGTAGACGATCGGAGTCAGTCGATCGAAGGCTCCCAGGTCGCCGTCGCGCCACTCCATGAGCAGCTCGGTCACGGTGGGCGATGCCTGAGCAGGCGCGGTTTCTTTGGGCACGGATTCCTCGGTTTCCAACTGCGTCGAGCGGGTCAGATTGCGTCGAGCGGGCCTTCATTATAGCGGCGCGTCGTGAAGTGACTGGGTGAAGCGGGTGTTGGTGACGGTAAGGCCGAAAAAAAGTTTGGCTTCGATGAGGGAGTTTTTTCAGACACCACGCAGGGCCGTGTGAAAGGCGTCCGGCGGGGCGCCACCCAACACATCGGACGAGTTGTCCACCATTCATCCAGCGCTCCGCATGCCGCGGAGCTCACCTCAGGAGACCTGAAATGTTTTCTTCGACAAACCTTGAAAATAGCCCACGCATCCACCGTCTGACCTTCGTCGGGATCGCTCTGATGCTTCTGCTTTCAGGGGCCGCCACGGCCTAGCCGCACTACTCGATCGATTTTCAGGGACCGACCATCGGCACGACCGACTCGGCCCTCAGCCGAACGATCGGCGCCGGCGATGTCCTGGTTCAGGGGACGGGGACGCCGGCGATGCAGATCCCCGTCGGTTTCTTCGGCCTGGGGGCCGTCGGGAGCGCCGGCCAGATCGAGATCGACGCCCTATCCTTTGGCAACGATGCACTGCTCCCTCAGATCGGTGGGCCGTCGCTCTTCTTCTCGGTCGACGAGTTCGCTCTCGGCATCCCCGGTTCCCCGGCGCCGCCCAACGTCACCAGCGAGGGCGGTCGTTTCGTCGCCAACCGAGAGGCTTCTGCCGACATCTTTTCCCGGCTTTTCCTACCGGCTTTGCCGATCGCTCCGGGACCGGTCTACGGCAATGGTGGCATCTACGACGGCAACGGTGCGGCGCCGTTTCTCGCCCCGGGATTGAGCCTGATCGAGCCCAACGCTCCGTCAGCGGGCACTTTGCCGGACATGGGCGACAATCTCGACGCGCTGGCCTGCGCGCCGGCCGGCTCGGTCGACGTCTACTTCTCGCTCGACGCCGGTTGGCTCGATCCTCTCGAGGTGGCGCCGGCCAACAGCGGCACTGCGGTCGCCAACGGTTTCTTCGCCGCCGACATCCTGCAGGTCCCCTACCCGACAGGCGGTGCGCCGGTGGTGTGGGCGGGTTTCGCCGCCCTCGGCCTCAGCGCCGAGGACGATATCAATGCTTTGATGGTGCGCGACAACGGCAACGGTACCTTCGACCCCTCCCTTGTGCCCTTCGACTGGCTCAGCGGTGCCACCGACATGGTGATCTTCTCGATCCGCCGCGGCTCGCCACTGGTCGGTACGCCGGACGCCTTCACCGGCTCTCCGATCGAGGAAGGCGACGTCCTCACCGTCACCGGTGGTGGCGGCGTCCCGGGCATCCTGATCCCCGCCGAAGCCCTGGGCCTGCGCACCGTGCGCAACTACGGTCCCGGCCCCTTCGGCTACGGTGACGATATCGACGCCCTTTCCCTGCCCCCTTGTTGATCGGCTAGCGCAGCGAACGGGCTGCCTCGCGATACTTGCACGCCGCCCCGAGCCAAAGCTCGGGGCGGCGTTTTGGCTTGAATCGGGGGATTCTGGATAGGATCGAGCCTGAAGGCCTCACCATGCGGGGCTCATTGTCGGAGAAACAGTGGAACTCTACGACTCCATCGGTCGAGGCTATAGCCAGCGCCGCCGGCAGGATCCCCGGATCGCCGGGCCGATCATTCGCGCCCTGGGAAGCTCCGAGAGCGTCGTCAACGTCGGTGCGGGAGCCGGCTCCTACGAGCCGCGCGACCGGAAGGTCGTCGCTGTCGAGCCATCGATGGTGATGATTCGCCAGCGGTCGCCGGAGGCCTCGCCCGTGGTGCGGGCCTCGGCGATGGATCTGCCTTTCGGCGACGACAGCTTCGATGCGTCGCTTGCGATCCTGACGCTCCACCACTGGCCCGACTTCTCGCGCGGTGTCGAAGAGCTTCGGCGGGTCGCTCGGAGGACGGTGGTTATTCTCACCTTCGACACATCGGTGGGTAGCTTCTGGCTGACGGACTACTTCCCCGAGATTCTGGAGCTCGATCGCCAGACCATGCCGTCTATTTCGGCTATTCAGCGGCTGCTTGGCGATACTGAGGTCATCGACCTTCCGGTTCCTCACGACTGCACGGACGGCTTTCTCGGGACGAATTGGCGCCGTCCGTGGGCCTATCTGGATGCGGGCGTCAGGTCGGCGACGTCTGTGTTCTCCCAGATCGGAAGCCTGGAGCCTGGCCTGTCGAGGCTTCGAGCCGATCTTGAGTCGGGTGCGTGGCGTCGCCGATACGGCCATCTCCTGGATCGTACCGAGCTCGATCTGGGATATCGGTTGGTCGTTGCCTAGCGCCCCAAGAAAGCCAATCCTTCGAATTGGCTTCATCGGCCCAGCCCTTCCTTTGCAGGTTCGGGCGCGCTACGCGCACCCGAACCTGCGGCTAAGCCTTCGGCCTCCGGCTGCGAGGATCTATGCACGACAAGCTCCTAGTTGGTCAGAAAGTCACGGCCCATCGTTCACTCGAGCAAAAACCTGTTCATGGTCTCCCCAGCGCGCGATCAGTCGCTGTGCGAGCCCTGCCTCAGGCTCGAATCGGATCTGCCCACCGGTCGTTCGGGAAAGGAAGCTTCCGTCAGCCAAGGGCATCAAGAATCGACCGTGGGGCCAGGTATCCCAGAAGAGCTCCAGGCCGTCACCATGAGTCGCCCGGATCGTGGTTTCCCCGTCACGATAGGTCCCGACGAGGCGGCCGAAATCGATATCCCTGGCCGCGGGCATCGCAACCTCAGGTGGGTCGACGTCAGCTCCGAAGGCTATGGCCGCCAGATCCCGGCTCCAGCGAGTCCAATCCGAGGCTTCGACCGCGTTGAGCACCACCACCACGGTTTCGGACTCTGGAAACACCGACAGGCTCGAAGTGACGCCGGTCATCGCGCCGGTTTGCTCGAGCCCCTGCTCGCCGCCGGCTTCGAGCTTGCCCCAGCCGAAAGGCCACATCAGCCCCTCGTAGCTGAACAATTCCTCGCGAGCGACCGCCAGGCCCCAGCGGTGGAGATCGGCGGCGGTGGAGGCGAGGGAGCCGCTGCCGGTGGCTGCGGCGAACTGGATTGGCGGCGCCGGCCGACCACCCGACGGCCCCGGCCCCGGTCTCAGGCCGGCGACCACCGTCTCCGGGCTAGTCCAGTAGTGCCCGGTGGCTCGCATGCCCAGCGGCTCGAAGATGGCCGCCTGAAGGTGCTCTTCATAGCCGCGACCGCTGGCGACTTCAATGACTCGCGCCAGCAGGTTGTAGCCCGCGTTGCTGTAGCGACTCTCACTGCCCGGCTCTAAGAGCAGGGGCTTGGCGGCGATGTCCGCGACGAGATCTTCGAGGGGCAGGGCGTCCCGAAAGTAGAGCGCCTCGTCCGGCGGCGCGACGCCGCCGGCATGGGCCAACAGGTGCTCGATGGTGATCCGATCACCGCCCTCAGCACCCGGCACGTAGTCTTCGAGCCGGTCGTCGAGGGATAGGGTACCGGCGTCTTTCAGCATCAGAATGGCGCCGGCGGTGATCGTCTTGGTCAGGGAGGCGATTCGCAAGGGCGCGTCGCGGGCATCCCCCGCGACGTGGTCTTCAAGCCCCCGGGCGATGTAGACCAGCACGTCGTCGCCGCGCGCGATCCGGACGACTCCACGAAAGTCTCCGCGCGTGACCCAGGGAGCCAGATAGCCCTCGACGCGGCGGATCATCTCCGTGTCGCTACCGCGTGATGGCAATGCCATCGCCGGTGAAATCGTCTCCCGCGGTGGCTCAGGTGGCTCTCCGGCGCAGGCCGCGAGTGCTAGCACCAGGAGAAGGCAAGGACGGTTGAGGCAAGAGTCGATGCGTTTCATAGACGTGAAGAGTATACGGCCGCGAAAAGTGCATTCCTCAGACGCCGCGTCTTTTTCGGTCGTATGATGCGGTTGCATCCTATGTTTCGACGCATCAAAGCCCTGATTCTCCGAGTTCTCGCGCGACCGGACGAGACAGCCGATGCGGCGCAGCCGTCGGCGCTCGCGAGGCTGCTTGCGGGCACGGCGCGATGGCGCGCGGTCGCGTGGGCGATCTTCGTGCTCCTCGTCGCGTGGTCCGTCGTGCCGCGGCTCGACGAATCAGACGCTCCTGTGCTCGATCACCACGGGTTCCGGCAGGCGCAGACGGCGATGACGATCCAGTGGATGGTCCGCGACGGCATCGAGATGTTCGCCTACCCGCTGCCGGTATTCGGCCCGCCGTGGACGGCGCCCATGGAGTTCCCGCTCTATCAGGCCTCGGCCGCGCTGCTCGTCCACGCCGGCATCGAGTCGGTCGACGTCGCCGGACGCATCACACACTTGATCTATTTCTATCTGTCGGCGGCGATGCTCGCCCTGGTGACGCTGCGCGTATTCCCCGACCGGATCGCTGCGGTGGCGGTGCTGCTGTACCTCTACTCTCCGTTCAACGTCTTCTGGTCGCGGACGGTCATGATCGAGTTCACGGCGGTGTTTTTCGCGCTTTCCTACGTGTGGGCGATGCTTGGACTGATCGATGCCAGGCGGCGATGGGTGGGCTGGACAGTGCTCGCGTGTGTCGCGGGCTCAATGGGTTATTTGACCAAGCTGACGACGATGCTGCCGTTCGATTTGATGCTCGCGCCGGTCATTCTCTGGGCGATCTGGCGTGATCGAGCGACGGATTCCGCGATGGCGCTTCGCCGGATCGGCGCGATGTGCGTCGCCGTCGTGGTCCCTCTGGCGGTAGGTCTCCTATGGACCCGCTACGCCGACGCGGTCAAGGCGGCTTCGCCGTACACCCAGCACCTGACCTCGGAAGCGTTGAGGGGCTGGAACTTCGGCTCGTGGGGCCAAAGGTTCAGCGGCGAGTTCTGGCAGCGCATGATCGTCCGGCTGATCGGGGAAATGACGTCGTTCGCGGCGTGGATCGTGCTGCCGTTCGCCATTTGGGAGGCGAAGCGGGCCTCCGGGCGGGCGCGCTGGATCGTCGCCGGGTCGCTCATGGCGGTGCCGGCGACTTTGCTCGTGTTCACAAATCTTCACTGGGTCCACGACTATTATCAGGCCGCGTTCACGCCGATGCTCGCCATCACGATGGCGGTCGGTCTGGTGGCGATCGTCCGCCGCCTGCCGCGAGCTCCGCGCTCGACCCTCGCTCTGCTGATCTGTATCTTCCTGCTGGGGCGAACGGAGACCTGGTATCAGCACGTCGTCTCGCCCGCGCCGTCCGCCGCCTGGATCCCGGAGTTCGCCGCCGAAGTCGCCCGCGTCACGCCGGCCGACGAGTGGATCCTGGCCAACGTCCCTCACTGGGATCCTTCGTGGGCGTACTACACCTCACGTCGGTCGCTGTTGTATGTGGCCGACCGGATGCCGGCGGACCTTGTCCAGACGCTGCGCCAGGGGCGATTTCACACCTTCGTCACGGTGCACAGCGACGACCCGTTGCTCGATCTGTGGCGGACACGCGAGCTCGTGCACGAGTCCAACAACCGCTACGTCTACCGGGTCGATGACCTGATCGTCGACCCGGTCGACGGCCAATCGCCGCCGCCTTTCCTGGACCTAGTGGATCGGTAGCGGCCAGCGAATAACGGGACAATCCAGCGCGTAAGTTACCTTTATTCAAACTTTTCGGAGAATTCCATGGCCATGATCCGTCGTGCTACCCGCGTTGCCGTCTGCCTTGCCGTCCTGCTCGCCCTCTCGTCCCTTCCCGCCGCGGCTTGTGACACTACCGTCGCCTCGGCTCTCGAGGACCTACTCAAGGAGACCTGTGAAGCCGACGCCCCCGGTGCCGCCGTCATCGCTACTCGGGGTGGCGAGACGCTCTTCCGTCATGCCTGTGGTCTGGCGGACCTGGAGCACGGTATCCCCCTGACGCCGGACATGGTCTTTCGCCTGGGCTCGATCACTAAGCAGTTCACCGCCGTCGCGATCCTGATGCTCGAGCAGGAAGGCAAGCTCAAAGTCTCGGACGAGATCACCCGATATCTCCCGGACTATCCGACCCACGGCAAGAAGATCACCGTCGAGCATCTGCTGACGCACACCTCCGGGATCCCCAGCTATACGGCCATCCCGGGATGGATGGCGGAGAAGATTCGCCTCGACCTCGACGATGAGGAAATGCTCGCGGGCTGGAAGGAGCTGCCCCTGGAGTTCGATCCGGGGACCCGTTTCGCCTACAACAACTCGGGCTATTTCATGCTCGGAACGATCATCGAGGCGATCTCGGGGATGGAATACGGGGCCTTCATCGAGGAAAGAATCTTCAAGCCTCTGGGGATGACCTCGAGCTACTATGACAGCGAGACCCGGATCGTACCGAAGCGAGTCCGCGGCTACGGTCGAGACGAAAGCGGCGAGGGCTACGCCAACGCGAACTTTCTCGACATGGATCAGCCCGGCGCCGCCGGCGGCCTGATGTCGACGGTCGACGACCTCACCAAGTGGGACGCCAGCCTTTACACCGACCAGCTGCTTTCCGCCGAGGCCCGCCAGCGGCTGTGGACGGCCCACACGCTGAGCGACGGTGAGGCGACCGGCTATGGCTACGGCTGGGGGATCGGCGAGCACGGCGGCAAAAAGATCATCCAGCACTCGGGCGGCATCTTCGGCTTCTCGACCAACAGCATTCGCATTCCCGAGGAGAGCTTCTATGTCGCCGTCTTGACCAACGGCGGCCCGGTGGCACCGGGGCCGATCTCAGAAAAGGCGGCCCGCGTCTGCCTGGGCGAGCCAGCCGCCGGCTACGAGCGCGTCGAAGTCGACGCCAAAGACCTCGAGCGTCTTGTCGGCGTCTACCGGGTCGACGAGGAGACCACCCGGGTGGTGACCGTCGAGGACGGCAAGCTCTACACCCAGCGTAACGACGGGCCGAAGATCGAAGCGTTTCCGATCGGAGATGATGAGTTCGTCTACGACGTGACCACGGCGCGGGTGGCTTTCATCACCCGCGACGGCGAGGTCCAGGGCATGGAAATGCATCGCTGGGCGACGCCGGTGGAGTTTGCTGAGCGAACCGACGAGGCGATCCCGGAAGGGCCCGAGGTCGCCGAGGTAGATCCGGCGATCTACGAGGAATACAAAGGCAAGTATCAACTCATGCCCAATTTCGTCCTGTCGGTCTGGCCCGAAGACGGCAAGCTGATGACCCGGGCGACCGGGCAGGGCTCAATCGAGATCATGCCGGAGAGCGAGACAGTCTTCTTCAACAGCATGATCGGGGCCAGGATTACCTTCGTTCGCAAAGACGGTGAGGTGACGCACCTGATTCTCGAACAGGCCGGGCAGCGGATAGAAGCCAAGCGGCTAGATAAATAATCACCGCGCAAGTGCCTGATTTGACTGGATCTTATCCCGTCGTACTCAATAATGGAGGTGCCGTCTACAAGCGCTCGCGCTCTGCACTTATGCGGCAAGGCCGGCCAACCCCGTCCTTGACCGGGACGCCGGAGTCGATCACCGATCTGACGCGCAAAGAGCCTCGAGGACGCCAAATGCGATTCACAGGAAGCGGCTCGTCATCCATGGGGCAAAAATGGGGCAGCGCGTGATGATATTGGACCACAGGCGGCAGCAGAGTACAACCTCTAAATCATTGAAAACGCGGCCGTTAACTGTTGGTGTCCGTGGTGGTCTGTTGGTCCTTCCAGGACTTAAAATCCGCCGTCTTCGGGCGTGGGGGTTCGAGTCCCCCTCCGGCATCATCCTCCTGGACAGATACCCCTGGAGAGCTGGCTTCTTCCACTGAGGATTCCGGCGGAACGGCTGCACCCAGCAGGACCGCGGCCGGGCGAGTTCCCCGATGGCCCTCGAGCGCGATCTTGACGGTGGTGGTCAGCGGCACGGCGAGCAGCATGCCGACCGGGCCGAGGAGCCATCCCCAGAGGATCAAGGAAAGAAATACTACCAGGGTGGACAGGCCGAGGCCTTGCCCCATGACCCTGGGCTCGATGCCGTTGCCGATCGCAAGGTTGATGGCCAGGAAGCCGACGGCGACCAGAAGTGCCAGGCCAGGCTGATTCTGGAGCAGAGCCAGCAGCACCGGAGGAATCGAGGCGACGAAAGAGCCGATCGAGGGAATGTAGTTGAGCAGAAAGGCGAGCAGCCCCCAAAGTGCCGCGAAGTCGACGGAGAGCACGGTGAGAAAGAGGCCGACCAGGAGCCCGGTCGCCAGGCTGGTCAGTGTCTTGATCACCAGGTAGCCGCGGACGATCTCGGCGATCGACGGGCCAGCACCGCGCCTGGCACCCAGGCTCTTGAGCTTGGCTCGCAGGCTCGGCACCTCGAAGAGCATGAAGACGGTGAGAAAGAGGATCAGAAAAGCGTTGCCGAAGAGGTCCCGGACGCTGGTCAGCACCCCGGCGGCCAACCCCAGGGCGGCATCCGGAGAGATGAAGTCGAGGATGTCTGAAGTGCCGTCGCCGACCGGGGCGCCACCCCACTGGGCCAACCAGGCATCGAGCTGATCACGGATCTTCTGCTGAAAGGCCGGCGCCTGCTCCGAAAGCTCCTGGAGCGAGGAACCGACGATCACTCCGATGGCCAACGCCAGGAGGGTCATTCCGGTGACGACCAGGGGCACAGCCAGGAGCCGAGACATCCCCTTGCGCTCGAGCCATGAGACCGGTGAATCGGCCACCGCGGCCAGGAAGAACGCCAGCAACGCCGGGATGACCACGGTTTTTGCCTCGCGCATGGCGAACAGGATGGCGAGGACCGCGATCGTGATGATTGCCAGGGTTGCTGGGCTTTTCAGATCCGTTCTAGATTCTGGCATCTACTGATCCATGTGCGTAGAGTAATATCTTACTTCACATGGTTGAGCGATTCGCGAGAACTCGGCAACTCCTGGCGATCATGATATGGCTGGTGTCGGTCACTTCCCAGCCAGGTTTTGCCGACGAACCGGGCGACGCTGTGCCGAGCTGCCCGAGCGATGCTCGTTGGGGTCTGATCATCGATGCCGGCAGCAGTGGATCCAGGCTGCGGCTTTATTGCTGGCAGGCTGAGGGGGCCGGCGAGCTGCCTCGGATCAAGGACGTGGGCAGCCGGCGGCTTAAGCCGGGAATCGCGGATCCCGACTGTCGTCGTGCTCCAGCCGAAGCGTTGGTGGAGCTGAGGGGACTGATCGACCAGGCGAGCCAGATCATCGGTCGCGAGCGGAGCGCGGAGACGCCGCTGTGGTTGATGGCGACCGCCGGCCTGCGCCGGTGTCCGAAGGATTACCAGGACGCGATGCTCGCCGCGATCGAAGAAGCTCTCGCGAAGTCGCCTTTCGCCGAGCCACGGGCGAGGTTGATCTCCGGTGCCGAGGAAGGGCGTTACGGTTGGATCAGCGTCAACTATCTTCTG
>JAAUXY010207039.1_pt1 | contig 17764 bp, 14 predicted proteins | sample 7278121 | NCBI WGS metagenome assembly JAAUXY01 (sample SAMN14350117, study PRJNA611818) | marine sediment metagenome | isolation source: surface marine sediment (1.8m) | place: French Polynesia: Moorea | collected 2018-08 | reverse complement strand
CTCGACTACAACGGACTCATTGAGCATCGGTTTCTTGAGCCAGGCCTTCTTACTGTCAAACACGTTGAGAAAAAGCTTGCCGGTCTTTCCGTCGACGCCGGAGACTTCTACTGTGACCGTCGTCTCGGCCTGCGCCAGCGACGTGAGCAACATCATCGTTGCCGCAAGAATTTCTTTTGTCAGTGGCGATTTCATTTGCGATAAGGTTAGCTGTCCTTGACGCGTGATGCACCTGTCAGCTAACTCGTAGGCCTGCTATGCAGATCTTTTTTCTTCTCGCGGCTGCGCTGCATCTCGCAATGCTCGTCGCTTCTTTCCGGCTCAAAGCCGGCGTGCCCGAGTGGTTGTGGCGTTTGCTGATATGCGGGCTAATCTATGACAACGTCGTCATTGGGCTCGGACCTGCTGTCATTGGCGCTTCCTGGTACGAATTCGCCTCCGGGATGCGCTACCTCGCTCACGTGATTGTATTGCCGCCGCTGGTGGTTGCTGCGCTCTTCATTGCCAGGCGGACCGGTGCCGAATGGGCCCATGGCAGAACCGCTTTCCTCATGGCCGGTATTTTCGTGGTCGCGGCCATCGACGTTGGCATCGTTACCGAAATTGCCGGGCTGCAGCTGGTGCCGGAGACGCTGTACGGTCATGAGCGCTTGGTCAGTGCGCAGGCGTCTCTGCCGCTGGCGACGACCGCAACGCATGTCGTGATCCTGTGCGCTGGTGTCGCCATCTGGCGGCGCACGGGCTGGACGACACTGTTCGCCGCGGCCCTGACAATGCTGCTGGTCAGCGCCGCTACGGCGGCGCAGCCCTGGGGCATCCTGGCCAGCAGTCTCATCGAGGTCGTGTACGCCTATGCATGGTTATTGACCCTGCGGCGCTTTCCGCGCCAGTAATCGTCGTATTCTCATTGGTTCGGTGGCCGGCGTGCCTGCCATCCGTACGTCACATACTCCCAATCGACCTCGTTGTCGCGCAGAGTTATCAGGGCGAAGCCCTCTTCGGTCCCGTGCCAGGTGCCTCGCCACCACTTGCCGCAAACCGCACCGCCAGTCACAAAGACAGTGTCCTTCCATTGCAGGTACTCCGAAACGTGCATGTGCCCCTGCAAAACCAGCACGAGGTTGTGATCGCGGAACATATCGAGCACTTCAAGGTTGTTCACCACCACGCGCGCGGCCGGTGCAGCAGAGATCCCCCCTTCCGTTGCCTGGTAATAGCTCGTCAGTAACGGTATGTGCAGCGCGACGATAATGGGTTGATCGTGCGGTACCCGACTTAGATCATGTTTGAGCCATTCGAGCTGAGACGGCGAGACCAGCCCTTTGTATTTCGTGTCTGCGTTAGTGACTTGAATGGAATCGAGCAACACGACGTGATAGCCATTGATGTCGAACGAATAGTAAGTACTCGCGACGTCGAGCCGATCGCGAAAAACCGATCTCGGGTCGGGGCTGGGCTCCGTACCGTCTATTGGTATCGCTGCGACCAGGTCGTGATTGCCGATCACACTATGTACTTCTCCGTGCAGTGCGTTGTGCATAGACATGTAGACGTCCCAGCGGTGCGCAACTGACGCTGCCGACGACTGGAAGCCGTCGGTGATTAGATCGCCACCGCCGATTACCAGGTCCGGCTGATAGGAATTGATCGTTCTCGCCGCCTTCATCAGCGCGTTCGGAGTCTCCCACTCCGCGCGTGCATGCACGTCGGTGAAGAAGACAAGGCGTAAACTTCGATCCGGCGAGTGATCAGGACTCAGGTTCGGCTGGGACGAACAAGCTGCCGTGAACAGCGCGCAACTCGCTATCACACAGAGAAGCTTCATTCGGCCGCTACAGATTTGTTGCACGTCTGGTCTCCTATTTGTCGAGCTATGCGTGCTTCGACGAATTGAGTTGTCTTCCGCACAGTATCGCAAGAAGAACGAACAACGCGGACAAGAACCCGAGCCCGGACAAAACCTTTTCTTTGCTGATGCGCGTAATCAGTCTTCCGCTAACCGGGCTTTCGTAACTTTGGTCCTTCAAAGCGTTCTCCTCTACCTGGCTGAGTTTTTCCTCCGTCCACCGGTGAGTCGACTGGCGCAATGCTGTCGGGAAGTAAGTTTCGAGTATACGGTTTTCGTGGAGTGCAACATGATAATGTTCCGCCCGGTCTGGACCTCCCGATATTGCGCGACTGAGATAACGGTTCCGACGGAACAGATGCACGCCCACCGCGTGAATGTAGGGATCACGAATTTCGTTGTATTGCGTCAAGAAAACGCTGTAGTTATCTTCATTGACGAGGTTATCCATCACCTCAGCAGCGACTGCACCACGGGTGCGGTCATTTTCGGCCAGCTGATCTTTGCTGAATCTAGAACGAAAAGTGCCAGCGTACGGGTCGATAAACAGGTGCCCGTAATCGACGATCACGCCGCTCTGCTTGTTCTCCAGATAGGCGAACGACGGAACGTAGGCGATAAGTCGGCTGACGGAGCCGGGCGTGACCGCGAATGCCAGGCCAAGCAACACAGAGCTCAATGCGGCCGTTACAAAGAGCGTGCGCAGGCCGGCTGCATTCGGTCGCTGCGCGACAATGGAAGGCCGTAGTCCTGTAGCAATTGCCAGTTGCATCAGTCCGCCGGCCAACATGTTCAATCGCATGTCGCGCAACTCGCCGAAGCGTCCGGGCGTCAACCATTGGATGACTTCATCCAAGACGCCGACAGACGCCGAAATCAACGTGGCGGTTACGTAAACGCTGGAATCGCGAACCCTGTGAATCAATGCGCGATATACGAGCAAACTCAGTACGCCGTACTGAACGAAATGCATCGCTTCTTCGGGATTCTTGCGCAAACCGTAGATGTAGGTCGAATAAACTATCCCGATGCCCAGGAGCCAGACGTATGCTGCGATGCCGATCTTCCGTCTCCCCAAACTCCGGACAGCGACAATAGCAGCGACAACGAGCGCGAAAGCCGTTACGTAAAGGAAAAACGGGCGTCCGACGGTGTCCGTAACGAATTTCTGCAATGCTCGAGCGAGAGGCACGGTGACGAATATTGCAAGTGCCGCAATCCCGGCATACACCCAGGACAACCACTCTGACTCGTTCGGAGTCTTGTCGAGCATTGTTCTATTCGTACCTGTAACGGAAACGGAATCTTAGTGCGGGGATCCGCCAAAGTCCGTAATGACTTTGTAGCAGATCTTCATGATACCGTGAAAGGGGTCGCGGTCTTACGACCGCTCCTACAATTGCTGATCGAAACCGCGATATCCGTCTCGATCGGACCTCTCACTAAAGATCAATCCGCACCTACCGTCGCAGGATTCCCGGCATCGCGGGCGGATTGGGTCTTACGACCGCTCCTACAATCGCTATCCCGTCCTGTAGGAGCTGTTGAGCGAAGCGAAACTGCGATTCTCGCAGATCGGTCGGAGATCAGAGCTCGAGTTGCCGGGTCAGGAAGTCCTGGAATTCGGGGATCCGCTTCGGGTTGATGATGTTGATGGCGTTCAGCCCCGTCAGTTTTTTTACGAGGGCTGTCGCGGACGACGTGTTGGTCGCCGGCCCTGCTACCAGGTCCGCGTCAAGCCCGAACGCCTGTTTGACGCCTACGACGGCGTAAGGGTCGGACGCGCACAATATCGTGCAGGCGACACTGTCGCCGAGTTCTTCGATTGCGGCCGCACCGTTGTACGGCTCGAGCGGCGACGCACCCGCTTCGCACACGACGAAGTTGGGATGCTCGCTGTCGATGTGGCGCAGCAATGGCCTGATGGCCGCGCGGTAAACATCTTCGGGAACCACGGTCGACGGCAACCCGACGTCCACGAAATCGTAGATGCGGGATGCGCCACACTTCCTGAAGCTCAGGATGTCACGGTACCTTCCCGCGCCCGTCAGTTTGATGCCGGTAACATCGAGTCCCTTGTCGCTCAGGAACTCGCAGGCCGCCCTGCCGGTCCAGGTCTTGCCAGCCGACATGGAAGTTCCGACAAGCAGGATTGTCGGGACGGTAAACCGGTCGTGATCGGACTTGAGCGCAAACTGCTGCATCTGGACTTTTTCGCCATTGCGCATGATGTGGCCCTGGTAATGCAGGGAGATCGGTTTGGGTAACAGCTGCGAAAAGGACGTGAAGCGTCCGAAAAGGCCGGCATTGGTCAACGCGTGCATCCTGCTATCGTCAATGTCCATCCAGCTGCCCGTGCCTTCGAGCGTGGCTGCACGATGGCCGAACGCACCGATAGCCAGGTCGCCCGGTTCCACGGGCTCCATGTCACCGACCTGGTCTTCCACCCGGTAGAGATCGGACACCGGCGGCAGGATCTCGCCCTGTACGTAATCGCCGGTTTCCCAGTGCGCTTTGTCGAGGGCCGCAACTTCGAAAGGCTCTTCGGCCAGGTTCGAGATGCGGGTCAGCGATCCGAACACGGTCTTCAACATGACGCGGCCTCCTGCGATACGGTCGGCTGCGGCGGCGAGGTCAGCAACAGCGCCAGCAACGCCGCTCTTTCCAGGGTCTTGTCGATATAAAGAAATTCGTGCTCCGCGTGAGCACCATCGCCGACCGGACCGAGTCCGTCGAGGGTTGCGGTGTACTGGCTGGTCGTATTGCCGTCAGATCCGCCCCCGGCGCGCGCGCTGGTCAATTCGAGACCGAGATCGCGACCGAGTTGCTGCGCATGGGCCCAAAGTGCCTCGTTGCGAGGCGTTGCTTCCATCGAAGGTCGCCCGATCGCGCCCTCGATCCTGAGGCGCACACCGTCGGTCTCGGGTTTCAGGGAGTGAATCGCTTCGTGAATCGCGTCGCCGGCAGCGACCGTAGGCACGCGCACGTCGATGACGCAGGTGCTGTGAGGTGCGATAACGTTGGGCTGGATACCGCCATCGATCGTGCCGACGTTGACCGTGACGCCGGCATCCGGGTCGTTGAGTGCAAACAGCTTCTGTATGACGTGCGACAGTTCGAGAATCGCGCTGGCGCCCCCCTCCGGGTCCAGACCAGCGTGCGCCGCTTTGCCGTGCACGGTAACCGTAAAACGGCCGATGCCCTTGCGCTCCGTCTTGACGATGCCGTCGTCGCCCATCGCCGGCTCCAGCACAAAGGCGCGGTTGGCGCGCCGCGCAAGCTGCTTGATGAAACGTGTCGAGGTTCGGCTGCCGATCTCCTCATCGGAGTTGATGAAGACGACGGGTGTCACCGGCACATCGAGGTCGAGACCGCGTATCGTCCGAATCGCGAGCAGCAGCTGCACGATGCCACCCTTCATGTCGAACACACCCGGTCCTGTGATGACGTTACCGTTCACCGTGAACGGTCGTTCGGCCAGTGTGCCGACCGGCCAGACCGTGTCATAGTGACCTACGACGAGCTGCAGCGGAGCGTGCTTCACGCGGGCGGCTGGCCGCGCATACAGGTGATGCGGACCGCCGGGAAGACCAATTTCGTGTACGTGAAAGTCGATGTCGCTGAACATCGCCAGCAACGAGGCTCGCACGCGATCGTGAATATGCGGGTGCTTCGACGGAGATTCTGCATCCGTCAGCTCGCGGAGCAGATCTATGAGTAAAGGCTGCTGCGAGCGAATATGTTCGGAAACTTGTGTCGCGAGAGTGCCCGCCATCGTTGCGTTACTTTTTCATGTCCGCAGGAAACGGGAATGCGTTCGTGCGATCGATAGTGGCAAATCGCCCCGGGGAGACGTAGGCGAGCAGCGGTGCCGAGTGCAGCAGGTCCTGGTCATCGAGCTCGCTCGCCCGCAGCCAGGCCGAATCGCCGTACGCCGCAACGATTTCGCCCGTGATCAGGCAGTTGGGGCCGAAATCGTCGTACGTCTTGTGATGCCGGCATTCGAAGTAGAGATAGGCATCCTCAATGAACTCGCCGTCGACGTGTTCTGCCGGAAACGTATCGAAATAGCCGAGCACTGGTTTGTGACCATCGGCCCGCGGCGAGGCTGCCAGACTCGAGTAAAGTACTTGGGACGGCTTCGGGTAGCTTACTGTGAACTCGCCCGTCCTCGCGATATTGCTGCACGTCGAATGCGTCGGTGCACAGACGAAGCCGAAGTAGTTCTGCCAGCCCATCGGCGTAACCATGTGCTTGGGCGCCAGGTCGAGAGCGCCATCCTCATCACGGGTACCGACCAGGACGAGTGGGGCAATCGTGAAAAACCTGTCCCAGATCGGCTTGTCTGTGTTGAGCTGGACACGGTGGCTGCTGCGGGGTGCATCACTCACATGTCACCTGCCTTGTCGCGTTACCCCCCCAAGTATCAAGCTACAAGGCCAGAGGCCAAGTGAGAATAAGTAGTTGCCGCTCCTAGTCTTTCTGCGAGATGTGTACACTGACGAGCATCGCGACGAGAATCGCGACGTACATCTGCCCGAAAATCCCTTCGAACATCGCGAGGCTGCGCGCAGCCTCGCTAACCGGTGAGATGTCGCCGTAGCCGACCGACGTCAGCGTGATGAAACTGAAGTACAGGAAGTCGGATAGCTCGGCTCGCCGCGAAAGCTCCGTCGTGTCGGATACGCTGCTGATCACGTTGCCTGGATCGAGCGTATTCAGGAACTGGAACGCCAGGGCCATGACGACGCCGAACAGCAGGTAAGCTGCTATCGAGCCAAAGATCACGTCCGCAGTGACTTTTTTCGCGTTGACGATATTCGTCAATATCGCCCATAGGGTCACGACGAACAACGTCATTGTTGCTATGTGACCAAGCCCGTCCAGGTACGGAAAGTTGTCGGGATCTGCAATCCAGTTTACGAGGATCGTCGGCACCATGAGCGCGGCCATTACACGGAAAAGCCGCCGCGATTCGACGACGGCGTAAAGCGCGCTGAGCAGTATAGTCGTTGTGACGACCTGCAGAACAAACGCGCCCAGCAGAGTAGTCGCCAGGGGAAAAGCGAGCGTTGCCACCAGCAATACGCAGGTCAGGATGAAATACGGGCCCCGGTACCACATCAGGCTTGCGATTATGCAGTCGCCGGCGTACAAGTATCAAAAACTCAGGCACCGCCGACTTACAAGAAAACAAGCAGGCTTCATCCAAATGACACAACCGAGATCGCCGCTTCACCCGGTTGCGGCAGGCTTGACCGCTTTGCTGTTGCTGGTCGCATGCTCACAGGAAGTCGAGGAACGCGCCCCTGTCATCCGTCCCGTGAAGATCCAGACCGTCGTGTCATTCGAGGGCGGCGTGACGCTGAACTACTCGGGCGCCGTACGCGCTGCCGAGACGGCGGACCTCAGTTTCGAGGTTCCGGGGCGCATCATCGAACTACCGATTACCGAGGGGCAGGACATTAGCCGCGGCGATCTCGTCGCACGACTCGATCCTGCCGATTTCCAGCAATCGCTTAACCAGGTGAAGGCGAACTTCACGACCGCCGAGGCCGAGTTCAAGCGATTCGAGGAACTCGTCAAGACGGGCGCGGTGGCGCGCAACGAGCTCGATGTAAAACGTCGTGACTACGAGGTCGCGGCGGCCCAGCTTGAACAGGCGCGCAAAGCCCTGTCGGATACCCGCCTGACCGCCCCGTTCGACGGCCAGATCGGACGCCGTCTCGTCGACAACTTCACGAACGTACAGCCCAAAGAGACAATAGTGGTGCTGCAGAACATGACCGGCTTCGAGGTCGTGGTGACGGTGCCCGAGCAGGACTGGGGCCGTGCCCGGCCCGGCCTGACAATGGCTGAACGGAATGACCTCGTTGACGCGACGGTGGCGATGTCGGCGGTCCCGGATCGTCCGATACCGCTGATAATTACGGAAGTATCATCGGTCGCGGACCCGGTCACACGTACGTTCGAGGTCACCGGCCGTTTCGATCCACCGGGAGACATCCAGGTGTTGCCGGGCATGAGCGCGAGCGTAACGGTGACGGTGCCGTCCGAGTTGTCGGATCGTGTTCCCGAGATCATGTTGCCGACGGCAGCGGTGCTTGCCGACGATGACGGCAATACGACAATCTGGCTGGTCGACCCGGACAGCATGCAGGTCAGCCGGGCACCCGTCGAGCTCGGTGAGATCTCGGGCGCCGAGGTCGAAATCAGGTCCGGCGTCAATCCCGGGGATCGTGTCGCAATCACCGGGGTGCACGCACTACGCGAGGGCATGACAGTTCGCGAGCTGACGAACTAGCACGATGAAAATCACCGAATTCTGCCTCGAGAACCGCGTCACGACGCTGTTCCTGACCGCGATCGCCATCCTTGCCGGCCTCGCCGCATACCAGTCGATGGGTCGACTCGAAGACCCGGAATTCACGATCAAGGATGCCCTGGTCATTACACCGTACCCGGGTGCTACGGCCGAGGAGGTCGAGCTCGAGGTTACCGACGAGATCGAAATCGCGATACAAACCATGGGTCAGCTCGACGAGGTCGAGTCGCGCTCGGCCCGGGGCATGTCGACCGTAACCGTTACGATCCAGGACAGCTTCGACAAGGAGACGCTACCGCAGGTCTGGGACGAGCTGCGCCGGAAGGTCGGCGACGCGCAGGGCAACCTGCCGCCCGGCGCCGGGCCCTCGATGGTGATCGACGACTTTGGTGACGTCTACGGTGTATTTCTGGCCGTCTACGGCGAGGGCTACGGTTACGACGATCTCTGGAACTTCGCCAAGCTCCTGCGCCGCGAATTGTTGCTCGTGCAGGACGTCGCACGCGTCGAGATTTTCGCCAACCGGCGGGAGGTCGTTTACGTCGAACCGGATCGCGAACGCCTTTCACAGGCAGGCCTGTCGCCACAGGTGATCATCGCCGAGCTGCAATCCAGGAACCTCGTCGAGAATTCGGGCCGCGTCAACGTCGGCGACGCATTCGTGACGATCGCCCCGACCGGGCTCGTCGATTCCGTTGAGGAAATCGGCAGCATCCAGGTATCCGGCGTGGCCGGTGGCGCCCAGGTTTACTTGCGTGACGTGGCTACGATACGGCGCGGCTTCCTGGAGCCGCCCTCTAACATGCTGCGATTCGACGGCGAGAATGCCATTGGCCTCGCGATCTCGACGGTCTCCGGCGGCAACGTCGTCACGATGGGCGACGCGCTTAGGGCAAGAATGGCGGAGCTCGAGAGCGAGATCCCGCTCGGCATGAAATTTGGCATCGTGTCGCTGCAATCGGAAAACGTGCAGGTTGCCATTTCGAGTTTCGTCGTGAGCCTGATGCAGGCCATCGCCATCGTCGTTGTCGTGCTGCTTTTCTTCATGGGGCTCAAGTCGGGATTGCTGATCGGATTCGTGCTGTTCCTGACGATCGCTGCGAGCTTTATTTTCATGCAGCGATCGGGCGTCATGCTCGAGCGCATATCGCTGGGTGCATTGATCATTGCCCTCGGCATGCTCGTGGACAACGCCATCGTCGTCGTCGACGGCATGTTAGTTCGGATGCAGCAGGGCATCGAACGAACCAAGGCCGCAATCCAGGTCGTCAAGCAAGCGGCATGGCCGCTGCTGGGCGCCACCGTCATTGCGGTGCTCGCGTTTGCAGCGATTGGCACATCCCAGGACAGCACCGGTGAGTACACGCGTTCGCTCTTCACGGTGATCCTGATCTCGCTGTTGTTGAGCTGGGTGACCGCGGTCACTGTAACGCCGTTGCTCGGCGTCATGTACCTCGAGGTCAGGGAGACTACTGACGGTAGCGCCGACCCTTACTCCAGCGGTTTCTACGGCGTATTCAAGTCCTTCCTGCGAGCCTGCATCAAGCTGCGCTGGGTCACGATAGCCGTTGTCATTGCGACGTTCGTCGGCGCGGTTTACGGCTTCGGCAAGCTCGAGCAGAGCTTTTTTCCGTCCTCGACCCGGCCGCAGTTCATGGTCGACTACTGGCTGCCGCAGGGTACGTCGATAGAGCGCACCGGGCGCGACGTTGAGAAAATCGAGCAGGGCATCGCCGCCATTGAAGGCGTCACCCACGTGACATCGATTGTCGGCCAGGGGGCACCTCGGTTCCTCCTGACTTATTCGCCCGAGCAGGCAAATCCGGCGTACGCACAGCTGCTCGTCGACGTCGAAGATTCGCGCATGCTCGACCGCATCGGTGATGCGGCGCAGGAATTCGTCGAAACCGAATTCCCCGAGGGCCAGGGACAGGTGCGCCGCTTCATTCTCGGTCCCGGCGAGCCCGGCAAGATCCAGGCCCGGTTCATTGGTGACGACGCCAATACCTTGCGGCGCCTCGCAAGCGAGGCAACAGCGATCTTCGAGGCACACCCGAATTCGATCGGGGTCAGGACAGATTGGCGAGAGCGCGTAATGGTCGTGCGCGCGGTGATCGACGAGGAACAGGCGAACCGCAATCGAATCACCCGCGGCGACATCTCGACGACATTGTTGCAGGGCTTCCAGGGGGCCACGGTTGGGGTTTACCGGGAGGGCGACGAGTTGCTGCCGATCATTGCCAGGGCCCCGGAAGCGCAGCGACTCGACGTGTCCAGCATCCGTGACCTGCAGATCTGGAGCCCGGCGGCGTCGAGGATGATCCCGCTGCGCCAGGTCGTGACGGATTTTCAAACGGTGTTCGAAGACGAGTTGATCTTTAGGCTAAACCGACAGCGCGCCATCACGGTCCTCGCCGACCCGAGAGTCGGCGAAGCAGCGCCATTGCTGGCCAAGGTGCGGCCGCTGGTCGAGGCGATCGAGCTGCCGCCCGGCTACCGCCTCGAATGGTGGGGCGAGTACAAGTCGAGCAACGATGCGCGTGCGTCGCTCGCGGCAAGCCTGCCGATGTTTCTGCTGGCCATGATCGTGGTGACCGTTGCGCTATTCAACTCGCTTAAGCAGACGGCTGTTATCTGGCTGACAGTACCGCTTGCCGTGATCGGCGTAGCCGTGGGCCTCGGTGTAACCGGAGAGCCGTTCGGGTTCATGGCTACGCTGGGCTTCCTGAGCCTGTCCGGTATGCTCATAAAGAACGCGATCGTGCTGATCGACGAGATCAACCTGCAAAACACGGAAGGCAAAGCGCCGATCGATGCGGTAGTCGATTCGGCGGTCAGTCGTCTCAGGCCAGTGGGTATGGCCGCGGCGACGACGATCCTCGGCATGGCGCCGCTGTTCCCCGACGCATTCTTCAAGTCGATGGCCGTAACGGTCGCGTTTGGCCTCGGTTTTGCAACTATCCTGACGATGGTTGTCGTACCTGTGTTGTATTCTATCTTCTACAGGATCGAGGCCTAGGAGGTCGCCATGACGCGTTTCGCAAGTCGGACCACACTGCTCGGGACTATCGTCATTGCCGCGGCGCTCGGCGGCTGCGTGAAGACGACGTCAACGTCGTTCGTACGCAATTCGAATACCCTGGTCGAGTATGCGTATACGAATCCGGAAGCCGATTTCAGCCGTTACGCGGCGCTGACGACAGACGGGCTGGAGATCTACTTTCCGTCCAACATCGACGCCCCGGATCCGGCGGACATAGAGAGACTCCGTGAATCATTCCGCAACGCTTTTCGCAACGCGATCGGCGATGACTTCAGGATCGTCGACAAACCTGGAAGGGACGTGCTGAAGGTACGGGCGCAGCTCGTCGATATGAAGATGACCGGTGCCCAGGGTGATTTCACGGGGTCGGGTCGATTCGGTAACCTGGTCGCAAGAGGCGAGCTGACCTTCGTCATGGAACTCATCGACTCGAGAAGCGGCACCGTGCTGGCGCGCGCAGGCGACCGCACCCGCAATACTGATACAAGCGGTAGGGTGGCTACCTGGGACGACGTCGACGCTGCCGCGGAGTACTGGGCCGGCCTGTTTCGCAACTGGCTGGATCAAAATATCTCCAATGAATAGCAGGACGAGAACGTGACTATTCCCACTACCGTTATCCGCATCGCCGCGCTGACGGCGACGCTGGGCTTGCTTGCAGCGTGCCAGACCGCGACGACACAGGTTGATCGTGCGGCTCGCGCGAAAGTGCTGAAGAACGCACCTTACGACAAGATCCTTGTCGTAGGCGTGACGTACCGCAAAGACACGGGGCGCGCATTCGAGAAGGTGCTCGTCGAGGAGCTGGCGAACTATGACACGCGTGCCAGTGCGATGCATACGGTCGTATCGACGACCGAAGTTACAGAATACGTGGTGCGCTCTGCGGCGGAGAAGGTAGACGCAGACGCCGTGCTCATTGCGACGGTCGAGAACGTGGAGACCGACGTCAAGTTCGGCAATCGCCGCGTGGATCTAAAGGAGCGGCCGCAGAATGGCGGTCTGGTCGACTTCTTCCGCCACGAATACGAAGAGGTCACGTCCGAGCCCAGCGTGGACCTGAAGTTTACGGCTGTCGTGGTCAGCGACGTCTATGACGTCGAGTCGGGCAACCGCATCTACACCGTCGAATCGGCGACTGCCAATGCAAGCTCGGCCGAGGAGATCATCGTGCAGGAAAGTGCTGCCATCGTCTTACGCATGCACAAAGACGGGATCATTCGCTGAACAGCACGCACGGGCCGGCGAGCATGGGAGCGTCACGCAGTGCTTAAGTACCAGTCGGGCAGCTTGAGGCCCTTCTCCTCGAGGTACGTCGCATTGAAGAGCCGTTCCGTATAACGCAACGCGGAGTCGCAGAGTATCGTGACGATCGTGTGGCCCGGCCCGAGCTCCCGGGCGAGGTTGACTGCACCCATGGCGTTGATACCGCTCGAGCCACCGAGTACCAGGCCCTCGTCGCGAATGAGGTCGTAAACCAGCGGTATCGCGTCCTGGTCATCGATCTGCCAGCTTAAGTCTACCGGCGTTTCCTCGAGATTTGCGGTCACGCGACTGTTGCCGATGCCTTCGGTGATCGACGAGCCCTCGATTTTCACTTCGCCGTGCGCAATATAGTTGTGCAGTCCCGAGCCGCCCGGGTCGGACAACGCGATCGTCACGTCCGGATTGCGCGCTTTCAGCGCACGGGCGACGCCGCCCAGCGTGCCGCCGGTACCGACGGCACAGACGAACCCGTCCACGGTGCCCGCGGTCTGCTCCCAGATCTCCGGTCCCGTCGTGCACTCGTGGAAGCGGCGGTTGTCGAGATTCTCGAACTGGTTCGCCCAGAACGCGCCGTTTTCGTGCGTCGCCTCGAGTTCTTCGGCAATGCGCCCGGACGTGTGCACGAAATGGGCGGGGTTTCTGTAGGGAACCGCCGGGATCAGCCGGACGTCGGCACCATAAGCTCTCAAGGTTTCGATCTTGCCGCTGCTCTGGTTCTCGGGCATGACGATGACCGTGCGATGCCCGAGCGCACTGCCGACCATCGCCAGCCCGATGCCGGTGTTGCCGGCGGTGCCTTCAACAATGATCCCACCCGGGCGCAACACGCCGCTCTGGCGGGCCGCGAGCACCATGCCGAGCGCCGCCCTGTCCTTGACCGAGCCGCCCGGATTCATGAATTCCGCTTTGCCGAGAATCTCGCAGCCCGTCTGGTCCGACAAGCGGTTTAGGCGGATCAAGGGGGTGTTCCCAATGCACTCGGTAAGTTGTTTAATCTGTTTCACGGCACGCAGGATATACCATTCGTTCCACGGAAAGCCCTATGAATACCTCACCCGGCAGGAGTTCGATTGACGAGCTTCTCGACAGGCATCGGCCCGGTTATTCACTGGAGCAGCAGTTTTACACCGATCCCGAGGTCTACGCGCTGGAGGTGGAGCGCATCATCATGCGCAACTGGATCCTGGTCGGGCACGTGTCCGAGTGGTCAGAGGCTGGCGATTTCAAGGTGTACGAAGTTGCAGGCGAATCGGCAATCATCGTGCGCGGCGACGACGGCGAGATTCGGGGCTTCGCCAACGTCTGCCGTCACCGGGGTTCACTCGTTTGTCTCGACAGGCAAGGCAAAGCCGACAAGTTCTCCTGTCCCTACCATGGATGGACCTATGATCGGCAGGGCAGTCTCACGGCGGCGCGGAGTATGCCCGAGAACTTCGACTTATCCGCCTACAGCCTCAAGCCCGTATCCGTCGGCATCGTACACGGGCTGGTGTTCGTGGCGTTCTGCGACGACCCACCGGGCCTGAGAGGCGCCATTGAAGAGCTTGCCGAGCCTATGGCAATGTTCGATTTCGAAAACCTCAAGGTTGCCGCCTGCGAGACGTACCAGATCCCTGCCAACTGGAAGCTTGCGATCGAAAACTACCAGGAGTGCTATCACTGCGCGACGGCGCACCCCGAGTACGCACGAATGCACACGCTGATGCTTGACCCTCGGCAGCGGGTCCGCGTGCAAAACCGCATGCAGGAGCGCATGGCTGCGTGCGGGGTCGACGAGCACGACGTTGACAGGGTTGACGCTGCGGCACGCGCCGGAGACATGGGCTACGGCTACAGCCGCACGGCGATGTTCGACGGATACGTCACGGGCAGCCGGGACGGCAAGCCCGTTGCGCCCTTGCTCGGAGACTTCACCGACTATGACGGCGGCGCGTCCGACTTCACGTTCGGCGCTTTCAGCTTCTTGCTGGCCTATAGCGATCATGTCGTCGCCTATGTTTTCACTCCGGTCGACATGGATAACTCGCGATGCGAGATCTACTGGCTCGTACGCAACGACGCCGTCGAAGACGAGGACTATGATCGCAACGCGCTGACGTGGCTCTGGGACATCACGACCAAAGCCGACATGGCGATCATCGTCAACAACGCGAAAGGCGTACACTCCCGGTACTACGAGCCGGGGCCGTTCTCGCGTATGGAGAAAGCCGAGCGCGTTTACACGGAGTGGATTTTGCAGCAGCTGCGGCAACAATGAGCAAAAGCTACGACGTCATCGTTGTCGGCGCCGGCCACAACGGACTCACCACGGCCGCCTTCCTCGCGAAAGCAGGGCTCGATGTTTTGTGCGTCGAGAAGAACGACTACATCGGAGGCGCTGCAGTCAGCCGCAGTCTGTACAAGGACTGGATTTACTCCAACTGCTCGTACGTCTGCAGCTTGTTGCGACCCGAGATTTATCGCGCGCTCGAGCTGCACCGGCATGGGCTGCAGATCACGCCTTACGGCGGCTCGGTGACCTTCATGGAGAACGGCGATTACTTCGGCTCCTACGTGGACCCGGAGGTGTCGTACCGTGAGATGGCGCGTTTTTCGCGCCGGGACGCCGATGCCTATGCGCGGTACTCGGCCGACACCATGCGGCAGTGCCGCTTCATCCGCGACTTCCTGCTGACGACTGCACCGGACCCGACGTCATTCCGCCCCCGGGACCTGCTGGGGCTCTTCGCCATTGGCCGGAAGTTCCTGGAAATGGGCGAAGAACGCATGTACGAGACGATCCGCTTCTGGACGATGAGCGTTGCCGAGTATCTCGACGAGTATTTCGAAACCGACGTCATCAAGGCGGCGAAATCGGGCAGCGGCATCATCGGCACGGCGCTCGGTGTCCACTCGCCCGGCACGGCTTACGTCCTGCTGCACCATTACATGGGTGACGTAGACGGTAACGTCGGGTCGTGGGGCTACGCACGCGGAGGCATGGGCGCGGTATCCGGGGCGATTGCCGGTGCCTTCCAGGCGTACGGTGGCGAGCTGCGTACCGAGGCAGGCGTCGACAGGTTCATCGTTGCCAACGGAAAAGTCAGCGGCGTTGCGCTGGAGGGCGGTGAGGAGATCCACGGCTCGATCGTCGTCTCTGCGATGGACGTGAAGCGTACATTCCTCACCTGCATGGACGAAGGTGACGTTCCCGACGAGTTCCGGCGGCGTGTCGAGAATTTCAAGATTCGTGGCTCGTCGGGCAAGCTCAACATCGCACTCGACGGGATGCCGACGTTTCCCGCATTGCCCGAGGGCAGCTCGCTTTATCACAGTGACATGCATTTCATCGATTCGCCCGAGCGCATGGAGCGTGCCTACGACGACTGGAAAGACGGCACCTGGTCGAAGGATCCGTATGTCGACATGGTCGTCCCGACGCTGTCCGATCCCACGATGGCGCCGCCCGGCAAACACTTCATGAGCTGTTTCGTGCAGTACTGCCCGTACGAAATTGATGGCCGGCCCTGGACGAATCGCGAACGCGAGCAGTTCGGCGAGACTGTCATCGATCAGATCGCGAACTACAGTCCGGACTTCAAAGACCTGATCTTGCACGTCGAGATTCGCACGCCGCAGGACATCGAGGAGCAGATCGGCATTACCGAGGGCAATATATTCCACGGCGAGCTGACGATGGACCAGCTGTTATTCAATCGCCCGGTGCCCGGTTTCTCGCAGTACCGCTCCCCCGTAAAAGGCCTGTACATGTGCGGCTCGAGCACTCACCCGGGCGGAGGCGTGATGGCAGCGCCTGGCGCAAACGCGGCGCGCGAGATCCTGGCTGACTTGCGGCGGCCGAATACCGTGCCGCAGAATTTCGGCGATGACTGAGCGCTGGGACGCTATCATCGTTGGCGCCGGGCACAATGGGCTGGTTTGCGCGGCTATGCTCGCCAAAGCTCACAACAGCGTGCTTGTCCTCGAGGCGAACGAGCAGGTTGGCGGAGCCGCGATCACGCGCGAGTTTGCGGACGGCTACTCGGTGTCCGCCTGCTCGCACCTCCTGTATCAGCTTCAGCCCGCCGTGCAGAAGGAACTCGGGCTGCAGCCGCGGCTGGCCGCCGACAGTCTCGCCACGATTTCACTGGGGCTGGACGGCAATCACGTGCGCTACCGCGAAAGCGAGATCAAGGGTGTCAGCGCTGACGATCGCGAGCAGTTCCGCCAGTTCCACCGCCGCATGAAACGTTACGCCAGACTACTGCAGCGTATCCTCAACCGGCCGCCGCCCCGCCTGGGCGCCGGCGGCTCTGCAGAGTTCCTGAAGCTCGCGCAGCTGGGTGCGGATATCCGCCTGCTCGGGCGAAAGCACATGCGGGAGTTCCTGCGCCTGGTCGGCATGAACATCTTCGATGAGCTCAACGAGCGCTTCTACAACCCGTTGCTAAAAGGCGCGCTCAGCGTTGACGCCGTGCTCGGCACGCACCTCGCGCCGCGTTCGCCGAATACGTTGCTGACCTACCTTTATCGCCTGGCGGGCAACGACGGGCGTCTGTCGCTGCCGGCAGGCGGCATGGGCAGCGTCACGGCGTCGCTGGCACAGGCGGCGCGCAACGCCGGCGCCCGCATCGAAACCGGTCGCAAGGTGGGGCGTATCGTTGTCGAAAACGGCCGCGTGACCGGCGTCGAAACCGACGACGGTGAACGCTTCGACAGCTTTACGGTCGTCTCGAATGCCGACCCGCGGCAGACGGTCCTGGGCCTGACCGGAGCACAACACGTCGAAACCGGCTTCGTGCGCAAGATCAATCGCTTTCGGGCGCGAGGCAATGTGGCGAAGCTGCATCTCGCACTCGACGGGCTGCCGACCATCAAAGGCCTCGCGCAGGCTGACTGCGGACAGCGTCTCGTGATTGCGCCCGATGAGCACTACGTTGAGCGCGCATTCAACCCCGCGAAGTACGGCGAGTACTCGCCCGAGCCGCTTATCGAGATGCTGATACCGAGCATTCATGCCGAGACGCTGGCCCCGCCGGGCAGCCACGTGCTGTCCGCCGTCGTACAGTACGCGCCCTACGCGCTCGAGGCGGGCTGGGGCCGGAAATCCAGGAGCGCGTTTCTCGATGTCGTCATGCAAACGATCTCGACGTACGTACCCGACATCGCCGACCGGGTTACGGCGACCGAGCTGCTCACGCCGGCCGACATCGAGAGCGAGTTCCACATTACGGGTGGACATTGGCACCACGGCGAGCTGGCGCTCGACCAGTTCCTGTTCGTACGCCCGGTCGGTGGCGCTGCG
>JAAUXY010053550.1_pt1 | contig 17782 bp, 13 predicted proteins | sample 7278121 | NCBI WGS metagenome assembly JAAUXY01 (sample SAMN14350117, study PRJNA611818) | marine sediment metagenome | isolation source: surface marine sediment (1.8m) | place: French Polynesia: Moorea | collected 2018-08 | reverse complement strand
CGCACGGCGCGACGGCTTCGTCGTACCGACCCCGCGCATTCCCGGCATCAGGTACCGCGATCTAGGCGACATCGACTGAACCATAGAGGCGCTTCTGAGAGCCGACAGCTCAAGCGGCCGGGAGCGTATCGGCTACGAACCACCGGTAGACCCGAACCGTCAGCCGAAGTTGCGGATCAGGACCACGTCGCTCGAGTACTGGCCTCGGGACATCACCAGGCTCTTGCCGCCGGCGGCCCAGCAGAAACCCTCGACCTGGAGAGCGTCGTAGTCGGTGAGCCGTCTCGGCGAGCCGCCGGCGAGCGGCTGATTCCAGAGGTTGGAGATCCCTCGATCGTCGACGACAAAGGTCACGCTTTCACCGTCCGGTGCCCAATCGAAAGCGGTGAGGGTACCGGCGCCGGAAAACGCTACCTGCTGAAGCGTCAGGCCATCGGCGAGCGCGACGACCAGCACCCCGAACCTGGAGGTCGCCAGATCGTAACGGGTGACCAGAAGCCGGTCACCCTCAGGCGAGATCCTGGGCTGGCCCCACCAGATCTTGCCCGGCGAACCGAAGGCCTCCGGCTCGCCACCCTCGAGCGGCACCCGCGCGATGCGCAGCTCTTGCCGATTGTGATCCAGGTAGTAGACCCACCCGTTCGGGGCGATGGCGGGAAAGTACTCGGCACGGCCATCGGTCAACCGCTCGGCACGACCACCCATCGCGGGCATTTTCCAGAGATTGCCGATCTCGCCCCAGGTGGCGTAGACCAGCCAACGCCCGTCGGCCGAAACCGCCGGCCAGACCGCACCCTGGCTGTTGTCGGTGAGCCGGCGCTCGCCCGAGCCGTCGGCGGCCACCCGTCTCAGATGGAGCCCGCCGACGTCGGAGTCGAAGACGATTCCACCATCCGGGGCACAGGCCATGCCCAAGCGGCCGTGGTTGCCGCTGCCCGAAGTCAGCGGCTCAGCCTCTCGGCCATCGGCGGGATCGTCCCGCCACAGGCGAAAACGGCTCTGCCGTTGGAGCACCGCCAGGACCGAGCCATCCGCGCTGACCGTCGCGTCGGAGTAGTAGCCCAGGTCGTGGGTCACGGGCTCGACCTTCCCCGAGGGATAGGAAGCTCGGAACAGCCGCCGGCCGCCAGCCTCCTGTTGATCTGTCGCGTCGAAGATCAAGCTCTTGCCGTCAGGCAACCAGACGGGCCGACCGACAGCGTCCCAGCTCTCGCGGGTAAGCCGCCTCTTGGCGGCCGGCTCCGCCAGGGGCACGACGACCAGATGGGATCTGACGCCCACCTGGAAGCTCACGACCGTCAGCGCGATCGTCCCGCCGTCGGGGGACCAGGCGACGGAGTGCGGAAGCTCACTCGGATCCATCTCCGTGACCTTCTCTTCCCCGCCATCCAGTGACCCGACGATCAGGTGGCTGATCGATTCTCTCGGCATCCAGCGCATGAAGACGAATCGCTGGCCGTCCGGGGAGAAAGAGATGCCCGAATCGACGTCTGGGTTCACCAGGCGCTCGCTGCCGCCGAGAAACGGTAGCTCGACGAGGCGGCGGATACTCTCTCCGGGGGTCTCTCTCAGGTAGTAGAGCAGCTCGCCGTCGGGCGAGAAGGTCAGCGACATGAGGCGGTCCTGCGAGGCGGCCAGGATCTCGACGGCGCTGCGGGTGCTGACCTGGGTCAGCCACAGGCTCCAGCCTCGGGCGTCCAGGTCGACGTGGGCCAGGTATCGCCCGTCGGGCGAGATGGCGGCGCTGCGAACTGATCCCGAGCTGGTCAGACGGCTCATCTCGATCGCCGCGGCAGGCGCCGGCGGCACCTCCTCGGTGCCCTGGAAGACGAGGGTGACAGCGACGGTTCCGGCGATCAGCAGCGCCAGGACGCCGGCCAGCCAGCGTCCCGTCTCGACTCTCGCGGCGCCGGCCCGGCCCGCCGCCGCGCCCGGGTCGAGCTCCTCGCGCAGCGCTTCCAGGTCGTTGCGCAGGCCGGCAGCGGAGGCGTAACGCCGCTCGGGCTGCTTCGCCAGGCAGCGCTTGACGATTCGCCCCAGGTGGCGCGGCAGCGACGGCCGCAGCTCGGTGATCAGCGGCGGCGTGTCGCGCAGAATCGACGTGATGGTCGAGATCTGAGTGCCGCCCTCGAAGGGGCGCCGGCCGGTGGCCATCTGTTAGAGGACGACGCCGAGCGAGAAGACGTCCGAACCGGGACCGACCGGCTTGCCCTCGGCCTGCTCCGGCGACATGTAGGCCACGGTGCCGAGAATCGCTCCCTGGCGGGTGAGCTGCTCGGTCGAGGCCTGGGTGGAGCCGGTGAGCAAAGCAGGTCTCTCGCGGAGCTTGGCGAGGCCGAAATCCAGCACCTTGAGGCGGCCCTCGCCGTCGATCATGACGTTCTCGGGCTTCAGATCGCGATGGGTGATCCCCCGCTCGTGGCTGGAGGCGAGGGCGTCGGCCAGCGGGATGGCGATCTCGAAGATCCTGCCCAGAGGCAGTCCGCGCTTCGGGATCAGCCCGGCCAGAGCCTCGCCCTCGACCAGCGCCATGGTCAGGAAGTGGGTGCCGTCGGCTTCCTCGACCGAGTAGATGGTGACGATGTTGGGGTGGTCGAGCGCCGCGAGCGTCCGCGCCTCGCGCTTGAACCGTTCCAGGTCCTCGGGGTCTTGCGCCAGGTCGGGGGGCAGGACTTTGAGGGCCACCCGGCGGTCCAGGCGCAGGTCCCTGGCGAGGAAGACTTCTCCCCGGCCGCCCTCACCGAGCTTGTCGAGGATCCGGTAGTGCGAGAGGGTCCTGGAGATCATGGTCGTGATCAGGGGCGCGCACGACGCTCAATGTCGTCGGCGCGTTGCCCGGGGACAAGAGCCTCTGACCCGCGATCAGCCTATCCCGGGTGGCAGCGTGCCGCACCACCTGAAAGGGTGGGTCAGCGGGCCCGCCGCGGTTGATCCACCCGGTCGAAGGCGCGGCGCTATCGTCGTTCGATGGCCGGTCCAGCGCCGGCCGCGGAGGGGTCGAAGTCGACGGTGGCCACCGTGCCGCCCTCGGGATCAGGGGCCAGAGACCAGCGCCAATCGAATCGCCGGCACAGCTCCTCGACGATCGGCAGGCCGAAGCCGCGCGCCTGGTCTGAGCGGCCCGAGGGCTCACCCGCGGGATCCGGCCCGGCGTCGCGCACGCGGACCTCGGTGGCGGCGGCTTCGAGGCGGACCCGGCCGCCGCGGCTCGAGTGCAGGGCGTTCTTGACCAGGTTCGCGACCACCACGCTCACCGCTTGATAGGGAGCGGCGACCCTGACCGTCGACTCGACGGCGAGCTCGAGTCGCACTCGGCGGCTGTCGAACAGCGGCCGATGATGATCGGCAACGTCTCGAACGATCGCCTCGAGATCCGTGTCCCAGTCGGCCGCGCCCGCGTCCTCGTCTTCGCGCGCCAGCCATAGGAAGGTCTCGATCAGGTCTTCCATCTGGTCGATGGAGCGCCGGATCCTGCCGACGACCCGCTCCCTCTGGCGCTCGTCCGGAGCCTGCTCCAGCAGCTCCACGGCGCCCCGAATCACGGTCACCGGGGTTCGCAGCTCGTGGCTGGCGTTGCGGGTGAACTTGCGCTCGCGCTCGATGAAGGCGTCGATCCGGCGCATGGAACGCTCGAGAGCCGTCGACAGCGGCGCCAGCTCGGGTGGCTGAGGACACTCCGCGAGCTCGGCGGCTAGCCGCTCGGGATCGGCGTGGCTCGAGACCACCTGTTCGAGATCGGTGACCGGCGCCAGCACCCGGCGGCTCAAAAGAAAGGCGCCGAGCAGCCCGAGGACGGCGACCGCCAGGCCGCCGATCAAGACCACCCGCAGGCTCGGCGCCTCGAACTCCAACCACTCGTCGAGGGGACGCACGTCGTAGACCAGGTAGAGACGCTCCTGGCGCCGCGGCAGGCTATGGATCGCGAGGAAGAAGTCTTCACCTTGGAAGATGCCCTTCTCGATCTCGTGGATGCCGTCGGGCAGATCCGCGGCGAGCTCGCGCAGCGAATCGGGCAAGGTTTGGGTGCCCAGGTGAGATCGGATGAATCGGCTGGTGACCGGCGGCGGTATGCCCTGCTCGAGTGCTGCCTGGTGGTGCCGAACGTAGGCCTCCAGCTCGAAACCCAACTGACGCTTCAGCAGCTTGTCCTCCTGCTCGATCGAGGCGCCGACGACGATGGCGCCGAAGATCAGGATCAGCAAACCGCCGAAACCCCAGAAGGCGCGGACCAGCTCCGAGCGGAGGCTAGGGGATTCAGGCGGCGGGCTCACCGTCGTCGGCCAGGCGATAGCCCACGGAATGGACGGTTTCGAGCAGCGACGTGGCGAACGGGCGGTCCAGGGCCTGGCGCAGCTGGTAGATGTGGGTGCGTAGAGCCTCGCTGTCCGGCGGCTCATCGCCCCACAGCGCCGCCTCGAGCTCACCGCGCGGAACCACATCGGGCGACGCCTCCATCAGCACCCGCAGCAGGCGAAAGGCGGTGGGATTCAACGCCAGCCGCTGTCCCTGCCTGCGGGCGACACGGGTGCCGAGGTCGAGCTTCAGCTCCCCGACCCGGAGCGCCCTGCGCCGGGCCTTGCCACGCCGGACGATCGCCGCCAGGCGCGCGGCGAGCTCCTGAAGCGCGAACGGCTTGACCAGATAGTCGTCGGCGCCGGCCTCGAAGCCGGCGAGCTTGTCGTCCAGGGTGTCCCGGGCGGTGAGCATCAGGATCGGCACGTCGTCGCCGGCGTCCCGACGCAGGCGCTGGGCCAGCTGCAGACCGTCGATCCCCGGCAGCATCAGGTCGAGCACGATGGCGTCGTAGGGCTCGGTCACCGCCAGGTGCAGGCCGGTGAGGCCGTCGCCGGCGAAGTCGACACTGTCGCCGCGATTCGCCAGGTAGTCGCCGATGTTCTCGGCGAGGTCCGCGTGGTCCTCGATGATAAGTACTCTCATCAGTGGGTCAAAAGCTCCAGCTGAATCCGAACGAAGGCAACACTCCGAGCCAGGTTTCCTCGGTCGGAATGTACTCTACCTCGCCTGAAGGCGACAGCACGAAGTTGCGCTCGTCGAGGGTGAAACCGGCCACGTTCTCGCGGTTGTAGAGGTTCTGGACGTCGAAGAATAGCTCGAAGGAGTTGCCGCTCTTGCGCGTCACCCGGCGACTGGCGCGAAAGTCGAGGCGATGGTAATCGTCGAGGCGCTCATCGTTGATCGGCCCGAGCACCGGCTCGACTGTCGGCTCGCCGTCGGGTCCGAGGATCGCTCGACCGGAAATCGCGGTGGTCGGCCAACCCGTGTGATAGCTCCAGACGAAGTTGAAATTCCACTTCGGGCCCAGCCGGTAGTTGACGTCGAACGTCAGCGCGTGCTCCTGATCATAGCTGCGCGGCACGTCACGCCCGTCGACGCGATCCGTGACCTCGGAGAAGGTATAACTCGTCCACCAGTCGAGCTTTTTGCCGGCGCGTCGGCTCAAGAAAAGCTCCAGACCCCAGGCTTGTGAGATCTCCGGGGCGATCATCACCCGATCCCGGGTGGCCTCGGGATTCGGGTCGAAGGCTTCGAATAGATTCGTGTAATAGGGGCGAGGGTCGTCGATCCGGCGATCATAGGCGTCGAGGCGCAGGGTATAGGACCCCAGGGGCCGCTCCCATCCCAACTGGATGAGCCGCGCCCGCTCGGCCGGGAAGAAGTCGGTCTCGCCGTCCTCCACCTGCAGCTCGTGAGGACGCTGGCTCTGATAATAAAGCCCCCACGCGGCGCGCAGCATGCCGCTCTTGCCCAGGTCATAGACCAGATTCAGGCGCGGGCTCACCTGGTCTTCGTCGGTCAGCGTCTGCTGGTCGTAGCGTGCGCCGATCTCGGCCACCAGCCTTGGCGTTAGCCGGAGCCGATCGGCGAAGTATGCGGCATAGTGCTCACCCCTAAATGAGCCGATGAAGCGCCGAACACCCCGGGACCCCAACGGCCCGGCAAAGGCCAGATCATTCGTATAGTCGTAGTCGATGTCGTAGCCGCGAGCCTCAAAACCCCACTTGAGGTAGTGGCGATCCGAGGCCTGGGCGTTCCAGTCCTGACGCAGGCCGAACACATCCATCTCCCGGATGTCCCGAATCTCGAAGGAGCTCGAGAAGGCATCCTCTCCGGAGAAGCGGTCGCGGTCCACCCGGCCGGCGGAAGCCACGGTATCGGCAAAGATCTTCGACCCGAGCAGGGCCTGATGGGTCATCCACAGGTAAGCATTGCCGTAGCTGGAATCGACCTCCTCCCGCTCGGGAAAGCCGAAGTCGTCCGTCTCGCTTTCACTCTCCTCGAGGGTGTCGTCGGAGGCGAGCAGCTTGAACGACAGGGTCTGAGACGCGGACAGGTCATAGTCCAGCTTGGCGATCAGATCCCAGTAGGCAGGCCCGGGCCCCTCGCTCTCCTCTTCGTCGTCCTCGGCGCCCGAGATATCGAGCAACAGGTCGAGATAACCGCGCCGTGCCGAGACCAGCCAGCGGCTGCGGTCGTTGCGACCGAAGGTGCCTGAGCCGCTCGCCCAGACGCTGGCCAGACTGATCCCGAGGTTGGCGGTGAAGCCCGAGGCCGGCCGGATCATCGTCATGTCCAGAACGCCGGCCATCTTGTCCCCATACTCGGCGGGAAAACCGCCGGGAATCAGGTCGACGGCACCGATCATGTCCGGATCGATGATGCTGAAGACGCCCTGGAAGTCTTTCAGGTGATAGGGCTCGAAGATCTCCACCCCGTCGATGCGCAGCGCGGTGTCGCGGTAGAAACCACCGCGAACGTTGAACTGGGCGGAGACGTCATTGCTGGTCACCCCCGGCATCACCGCCATCGCGCGATAGAGATCATCGCCGAAGTGAGGCAAACGCAGGATCTCTTCCTGGGTCAGCGCCACGCTCGAGACCGGTTCGTCGCGGTTGAGTGAGTAGCTGGCGGTGACGTCGATCTCGGCCAGGACCTGGCTCATCGGCTCGGACTCGGGCTCGGACTCGGATTCGTCCTCCGCCGCCGCCAGCGGCAGCGTCAGCGACACAGCGAGCGTCAGCAACCAAGCGACGGTCAGCATCAGGGGCTCTCGACGATTCATCATCTCAGGTCTCCAGGTCGGTTTTCAGGTCTCTTTGAACCTAGAGCCCCGCCCCTCAACAGGCCGTGAGCAAGACCTGAAAAAAACGTCAAACCCTGGGAGCATAGGATCTGGTCCTCCCCCTTTGCAAAGGGGGAGTTAGAGGGGGATTTCTGCTCACTCGAACGACACAGTCGCCAGAGAATCCCCCCTCAGTCCCCCCTTTTTCAAAGGGGGGAAGCTCAGTCAGCGCCCTCCCTCAAGCTTGGCTAATCTCGATGATTTATTTCTTCCGCGGCCCTAAACCCCGACGACCCGGGAAACGCACCAACTGACGTAGCATCTACAGACGCACGAACCAAAATGGAGAATTTCATGCACACGAGAGTTTTCAAGTGGATCACCGTCGGCCTGACCGGCATAGCAGCCGCGTGGATGGTGGCCGCTCACGAGGGCCACGATCACGCCGCGGTCATCGACCACGAAGACGTCAAGGTCTTCGAGAACAACGGCAATCAACTGCGCGGCATCGCCACCCTCGGCACCGGTGCCAAGCAGTTCGAAGTCTGGCGCTCCAACGTCGCGGTCGGCTCCTCCACCCCGCGGCACCTCCACGACTCCGAGGAGGTCTTCGTCTTCCTGCGCGGCAAGGGCCGGGCGGTGATCGGCGACGAAGAAATCGAGTTCGAGGCGCCCTGCACCCTGGTGGCGCCCGCCAACGTGCCTCATCAGTACTGGAATACCGGCGACGTCGAGACCGACGCCATTGTGATCATCGGCATCGGCTCTCAGATCTGGAATCAGGACGGCGAGCTCTTGAACCTTCCCTGGCGTCGGTGACCTTTCCCTGAAGGCCCCGGCCCTCAGACGGGTCGCCTCAGAAGGGTCAACGACCACCGCCGGCCCTCCCCCTCTCCCGGGAGGGTGTGAAGGGTGGGTGGGAGAGGGGGCCAGGGGGGTGAGGGGCCTATCCGCCTTCCCCCTCTCCCGGGAGGGTGTGAAGGGTGGGCGGGAGAGGGGGCCAGGGGGTGAGGACCCTATCCGCCCTGTTCGACGACCAGCAGGCGATCGACCTCGAGATCTTGCAGGGCTTGCTCGCTGCCGTCGGGCCAGACGATGCGGATCGATTCCACTCGATCGCTTGTTCCCAGACCGAAGGTCAGCGTCCGCTCGACCTGCGAAAGGTAGCTGCGGGTCGGCATCACCTGCCGGCGCTGGGTCACGCTACCGGCTTCGAGCTCGACCCGGGCGCCGATCGCTTCGCGGTTGGGTGGCTGGGCGCGCAGCTCGAGGCGCAACCAGTGGTGGCCGGTGGCCTGATCGTTGCGCAACACCAGGGGCGGGCCGGCAATCTGGGTCAGCACGACGTCGAGATCGCCGTCGGCGTCGAGGTCGGCATAGGCCGCACCGCGGCCGACGATCGGCTCCGCCAGGTCACCGGTGGTCCCGGCCTCGACCGCGACGAAACCTTCGTCCGCGCCGGCATTCCAGAACAGCTGGGCGCTCTGACGATAGCTCTGGCTGGGGTCGACGGTGGCGATCTCACCCTCGAGGTGACCGTTGGCCTGCAGCACGTCGAGGCGACCATCCAGGTCATAGTCGAAGAGCAGGACTCCGAAGGACAGCATCCGCCGGCTGGGGGCGCCGATACCCTCGACGATCGCCTCATCAGCGTAGATCGTGGGATCGCCCTGGCTGACGTAGACGGACGTCATCTCGTTGGCAAAGTTGCCGATTAAGAATCCCAGGTCGGCATCGTTGCGGTAGTAGCCGGCGTCGACCCCCATGGCACCAGTGGCGTTGCCGGCACGGTCATAGGCGACCCCGACCAGCTCGGCGGACTCCTCGAAGGTGCCGTCGCCGCGCCCCTTGAAGAAGAAGTTGCGCACCGTGTCGTTGGCGATCAGGACGTCGATCCAGCCGTCGGTGTCGATATCGATCGGCAGGATACCCAGGACCTTGCCCATCGGCAGCCCGGTCGCCGGATTGGCGACGCGAATGCCGGAGCCCTCCGAGACGTCGACGAAGGTGCCGTCGCCGCGGTTGGCATAGAGCTCGAGATCGGTCCCTTGATAGTTCTGCGGCGGTCCGTAGGCGCGGCCGACGCCGGTGAGCCGAAAGTCCTGTTCGAAGTCGATCTCTTTCGACCAGACGACGTAGTTGCCGACCAGCAGGTCGAGATCGCCGTCACGGTCATGGTCGAAGAACGCGGCGCCGGTCGACCAGGCGTCCGAGGCGCCGCCGACACCGGCACGATCCGTCGCGTCTCGAAAGACCCCGCCGTCGTTCAAGAACAGGCGATTCTTGCCCACCGCGGTGAAGTAGATATCGACATCCCCATCGGCGTCGACGTCGGCCACCGCCGCTCCCATGCCGTAGAAGGAGACGTCGAGACCGGCCCGTTCGGTCATATCGGTAAAGGTTGCACTGCCGTCGTTCTCGTACAGCGCCATGGTCGGCACCGGCTTGACCGGCGGATCGTGGGGCCAGCCCGAGGAGTTGACCAGCAGCAGATCCTGGTCGCCGTCGCCGTCGAAGTCGAGGAAGGCGACGCCGCCGCCCATGGATTCGGGCAGCAACTTGTCGCCGGTCGCGCCGTTGAAGTGCACGAAGTCGACGCCGACCTCGGCGGCGACGTCGGTGAACGCAACCGTCGGCGCCTCGACCGCGCGCTCCACCGCCTCGGGGGCGGCGCTCTCGATCCGCTGCTCGGGAGCCGCGTCTTCGCCGCTTCCGCGCAGCAGGAGGACGCCACCAACGATCGCCGCGACGACCGCCAGCACGGCCAGCGAACGCCGGAACGCCTGGCCGATGATCGCGTCGTCTTCAGGGACGTAGTCTTCGGGGACGTTGTCTTCGGGGACGTTGTCTTCGCCTTCCGGGCGAGGCTCGTCTGGGTGTTCGGCCGAGGGCCGCGAGGTTTCTTTTTTCATCGTCGAATCAGGAGTCGGCCGGACGGCCCGCGGAGCTTCTGATTATAGCACGTCAGCTTCCGTGATTCGGTCTCCAAGGATCCTGTATCGGCGCTCGCAGCTCCCGCAGGCCACGATCTCCTCGGCCGGGGATTCACCGGGCGACCAGCGCGCCACCGGCTGGCCGCAGCGGCAGACGGCCCCGACCGCCCGCGCCGGATTGCCCAGGACCAGCTGGAAGTCACCGACCGTGCGGGTGACCACCGAGCCCATGCCGACCATCGCGAAACGCCCGATCTCGAGCCCGCAGCCGATCACCGCCCCGGCACCGACGGTGGCCCCGGCGCACACCCGCGTCGCCAGGGTCGTCTCGTCGGGCTCGGAGCCGCGCAGGGTCTTGAGATCCGGGGTGGTGGCGCGCGGAAAGCGATCGTTGGTGAAGATCACCCCGGCCGAGATCATTACGCCGTCTTCGATCGTCACGCCGGTGCACAGGTAGGCCTGAGCATTGATCTTGACCCGGTCTCCGATCTCGACCCCATAGGCGATATAGGTCTTCTCGCCGACGATGCACTCGGTGCCGATCCGTGCCGGCCCCCGGATATGCACGTGATCCCAGATCGCGGTGCCGTCGCCGATTTCGACGCCGTCCTCGATCAGCGCCGTCGAATGGATCCGGGGGGATGTCATCAGATCGAAATCCAGCGCTGGTCCTCGAGCGATCGGTAGGCCTTGTCGATCACCTCGACCGAGGCGATGGCGTCTTCGGCGGTGATGTAAAGCCGCTGCTCGCCGCGAACGGCGCGGCAAAAATTGTCGAGCTTGCGCTCGAAGGCTTGGAGCTTGTTGTAGCCCGTGCCGAAGACCACCCAGTCGGAACTGCCGGTCTGGCGATACTTCGACTCTTTCCAGCCGACCCGGATAGTGCCGTGGGAACCGTAGACATCGACAAAGCCCTCGAACGCCTTGTCCAGGCTCCAGGAGAGATCGACCGACCCCCTGACGCCGCTCTCGGTGCGCACGAAGAGCTGAACCGTATCCTCCACCGGGAGCCCCTGGACATTCTTGCCGCCGACCGCCTGGACCTGGGCGATCGGCCCCAGGAAGTAGCGGATCAGATCCACCGAGTGGGTGCCGTTGTCGATCAAGACCCCGCCGCCGCTCTGCTCGGGATCGGAGTTCCAGCGCGAGGACATGTCGACCCGGGCGGTGAAGGTATTCTCTAGCAGGATGATCTCGCCGAGGATGCCCGAGGTGACGATCGACTTGGCGCGCACCACATCCTGGACGTAGCGAAACTTCGACGCCATGGTCAGCAGCACCCCGGCGGACTCAGCCGCCGCCACCATGCGCCGCGCGCTGTCGACGTCGACCGCCAGGGGCTTCTCACACAGCACCGGCAGCCGCCGCTCGACCGCGGCGATGCAGATTTCGGGGTGGCTCGCCGGCGGCGTGCAGACGACGACGGCGTCGAGCTCGGTGTCCGCCAGCATCTGGCGATAGTCGGCGAAGGCGGTACATTCCAGACGCTCGGCGAACGCTTCCGCGGCTTCCAGGCGCAGATCGCAGACCGCGTCGACCCGGGCGTTGCGGGCGCCGGCGAAGACCTGGCCGTAAGTCTGGGCGATCGCCCCGGCACCGATCAGTCCGAACCTCAAGGACTTGCTCATCAGGATCCTCCAAAAGTGGCTCTCGGACCTCGCGAGACACCCGGTCCCTCATAGACAACGCGCGTCAAGACAACGTCCGAATCGTAGTACCACCGCCCCATCACCGTATGGTAGTCCAAAGGTCGCAGCTCGCGAATGATGCCCGGGCATAGCGCATCCGGGAGCTGCGACACATAGGCCAGAAAATAAGGCGGCCGCCACCACTCGACACGCCGGCACAGGGCCTCGGGCTCGACGAACTCCCATTCGAGGGGACGGATGCGATCGTCGAAGAGGGCGACGACCGCCGCGTTGAGCCCCAGGAGCACCGGCGGTCGGTCCTCGGTGGCATCGCCGGTGATGCGGGCGGCGACCGCCCGCGCCATGTCGGACTGGCTCGACGACGGCCCACGATCGAGCCAGCGGCCCCAGTCCGGCAGCTGCGCCACGAGGTGTAGCGCCAGCACTCCGGCGGCGGCCAGACGCCGGTAGCGCCGGGTGAAGAATGCGGCCGAGCCCTCGAGCGCCAGAAAGGCCAGCGGATAGATCAAGTAGTAGTAATAGCGCGGCATCCGATACTCGAACATCGAAAACAGCACGAAGCCGGCGACCGCCCACAGCGCCATCGCCAGCCAGGCGCGACCGCTCGCCTGGCGGCGGGCGTCGCGGGCGGTCCACGGCAGCAGCAGAGCGGCGAACATCATTCCAGCGGCGATCAAGAGCACCAGGCGTTGGGGCTCCTCGAACAGGAACTCCTCCACCGACCAGACCTGGTAGTTCAGCGAGTCTCGCAGGCCGACAGTGCTCGTCTGCTCGTAGACCGCCACATCCTGCATCTCGTACCAGTCCCGCCCCGCCCCGGCGCGCACGCCGAGCATCGCGAGCACCGCCGTCGTGCCGACCACTCCGATCGCCAGGATCAATCGCAAGGCCTGGCGTCGGGAGGCCATCACCGTCAGGCCGGCGGCGTCGGCCAACCACAGCAGACCCACAACACCCGGGGTGAATACGAAACCGACCTTGAGGAACATCGCGCACGCCGCTAGCGCGACACTGAGCACGCAGACCATGGGTCGCGCGGGGTACTTGATCCACAAGAACAGCGCGGCCAGAGAGACCGCCACGCCGGTCGGTTCGACGATCGCCATGCGCGAGAAGGTCACGACATGCAGGGTGACCGAGACCACCAGACAGGTGGCGAGCGAGGTCTCGACGCCGCGACGGGTGCGGCAGATCAGGTAGAGAATCCACAGGCTGAGAAAGAAGGCGCCGATCGATGCTGAGCGCGCGACCTCCAGCGAGACCCCGAAGACCTTGAAGACCCCAGCCATCCACAGCGCGAAGAGCGGCGTGTGGGTGTAGATGTTGCGATCCATCTCGTGGCCCCACTCTCCCCACAGCGCCAGCGAGCGAGCGCTCTTGTTGTACCAGCCTTCGTCGGTGATGAAGGATCCCGAGTAAGACGTGATGTCATAGGCCAGATCGTGGTCCAGGCCGCGCAGGCGCAGGCCGCAGCTCACCGCCAGAAGCGCCAGCAGAATCGCGATACGTACCGCCGAAGGCGATCGGCCGCTCAATCGCTTCTCCATCAAGCGCTGAGCGCCGCCACCGACTCCTCGACCGCCGCGGCGATGCCGTCAACGTGCTCTTGTGTGTAGCGCTCGTTCCACGGCAACACCAGCACCCGCTCGAGGCCTTCAAAGGTGCCCGGGAAGCGCTCCGGCGTGTAATCCGTGGCTTCTGGACGGGCCTCGGTAAACGGGAAGCGACTGTCGCCGAAGGTCCTTTGCTCGGCAAAGATCTGGCACTGAAAGGCAGGTTTGCGAATGTAGCGCGGAGCTGCCCAGACACCACGGGTCTTGAGCTCGGCGGCCAGGGCGTCGGCGCCCCCGGGCACCGCCTCGGGGTCGATCCACAGACAATATTTCCAGTAGCTATGAACGTTCTCCGAGTGAACCCAGGGGGTCGCGACGCCGCGGGTCTCGGCGAGCTTTTCAGTCAAACGGCCAGCCGTCTGCCGCCGCTGCTCGACGCTCCACTCCAATTTGCCGAGCTGCGCGCAGGCGACCGCGCCCTGGAGCTCGCACATGCGGGAGTTGAGCGCCAGAAAGTAGTGATCGGGCTTCGCATCGCCATAACCCCAGGCCTTGTTGATGAACAAGAAAACGCGCCGCGCCAGCTCGTCGTCGTCGGTGACGACCAGCCCGCCCTCGCCGGTGGTGATGTGCTTGCCCTGCTGCAGGCTGAAACAGCCCACCTGCCCCAAGGTGCCGATCTGCCGGCCGCCGGCGGTAGCGAGAAAGGCCTGAGCGCAGTCTTCGATCAGCGGCAGGCCGCGACGCTCGGCGAGCGCTCCGATCTCCGCCATCTCGCACGGATTGCCGAAGAGGTGCGTGACGACGATCGCCCGGGTGCGATCGCTCAAGGCACGCTCGATCGTCGCCGCGGTGACGTTGAGGGTTCGCGGATCGACGTCGGCGAACACCGGCACCGCGCTCTGGTAGAGGATCGGCGACAGTGCCCCCATGTCGGTGACCGGCGTAGTGACGATTTCGTCGCCCGGCTCGGGATCGATCGCCGCAATCGCCGCGTGGACGGCGGCGGTACCTGACGAACAGGCCAGGGCATGACGGACACCGAGCCGTTCAGCAAAGCGGCGTTCGAGCTCCTTGACCTGCGAGCCCTTGGTACTGGTCAGCACGCCGCTGTCGATGACCTCGCTCAGGGCCTGCAATTCTTCGGCACCCAGAGTGCGGCCGGTGGCGTCTTGATCGGAGGGTAGATCGAGGCGAACAGGTGTGGTGGTGGAAATGGCTTACTCCTTCACGTTATCTAGAGCCATGGTGAAACCCGGGTGTTACGAACTGGATGACGGATCGGACACGTCCGACCTGTCTGACTTGTCTCGTGCTGAGAGTTTACCGGCGGGCGCGTTGCCCAGCAGCCTGAGGCGGGCGACCCTCGCCAGCAGCTTCAGGTGGCCGACGATCGTCCGCAGAACCTTCATGTGCGGCCGGCCGAGCAGCCGAACCTCGAGCACCGCTGGACATTCGGCCATTCGGCCGCCGCCGAGGTCGAGCAGGCAGAGCATCTCGGTGACGCCCAGGAAGTGCCCCTCGCGCACCGGCAGATCACAGACCGCGCTCCGCCGATAGACCCGGAAGCAGCTGGTGTAGGTATAAAAGCGGTGATTCAGCACCAGGCGATAAAGCCCTGAAAGACCGCGCGACAGCAGCAGCCGCCAGGAAGGCACGTTACGCACCTGTCCGTCCGGATGGTAGGGAGACGCGGTGACCATGTCGACGCCGTCCTTGAGCATCGGAATCAGGGTGCGCAGCTGGTGCGGATCGTAGGTGCAGTCGCAATCCATCGAGCACACAATCTCGGTCTCGGCATGGCGGATGCCGGTCAGGATCGCCGCCGCCACGCCCTGGTTGTGCTCGTGGACGACCACCGAGCCATTGGGCTTCGATCCGAACAGCTTCTCCAGCAGTTCCGGCGTGCCGTCGGCCGAACCGTCGTCGACAAAAACGAAACGCAGATCATAGGCGTCGAGCGTCGCCTCGACTCCGCGCAGGGTATTGGCCAGAAAGTGCAGGCTCTCGCTTTCGTTATAACACGGCACGACCACGGTCACCGGCTGCCGCGCAACGCCTGTCTTGGGTGACTCGGTCGCCGGCGAGGGTGGCGACGCCATGACCGGCTCCGGCTCCACCGCCGACGCCTCGATCCCCAGGTACTCGCCGATACCGCTGAAGTTGTAGGTCTCCAGGTAGTGACGGATGATCGCCGGCATCTTGTCGAGGTTGCGGTACTGACGCACGCGTTCCAGCAAGGGCGCGGCATGGATTCGCGGCTGGCCGGGATCGAGCTCCCAGACATGGAAATACATCACGAAGGGCGACCATGACTTGCGGTGCCACCGTGCGACGGCGCGTTTCATCAACGCGTGGGGAAACTGCCGCAGGTAGTTGCCGCCGGAGATCGGAAGCGACCAGCCGCCGAGGCTGATCGTCGACAGCGGGAACTCCCAGAGCTCGGTGTCGCCGTGGCGATGCCGGTAGGCGACGCGACGCTCAGGCTCGCCGGCAAAAGCGCGAAACAGCGGCCGGACGCTCGAGTCATAGGCGAAGCCCTCCTCCGCCAGGACGTCGAGGGCCCACAGATCGCGTGGCCCGAACCAACCGTGGGCGATTCGGTAACCGTCGACCCGACGGCCGGTGGCCCGTTCGAGGGCCTGCCGGGAGCGCCTGAGGTCGGCGCGAAACTCTTCTTTCGAAAGCTGTTGCAGGCTGCGGTGGTAGTAGCCCTTACTGGCCACCTCGTGACCGCGGTCGGCCACCTCCCGCACCACCTCCGGCATCTCGTCGGCGATCCAGCCGAGAACGAAGAAGGTCGCCTTGATGCCGAACTCGTCGAGCAGGTCGAGCGCCTTGTGGGTGTTGACCTCGACCCGATTCTCGAACAGGTGCCACTGTTCGGTCTTGACCACACCGCGCAGCGGCGCGACCTGGAAATAGTCTTCCAGGACCACCGTCAGCAGGTGACGCTTCGACTCCTCCTCCACGATGGAGATACTCTACTCGACTGAGCAACCCATCCCAAGAATGGCCTTCCTGGGGCGCTAACGGCGGGCCAGCCGGAGCAAGAAATGATCGATCTCGACTCTCAGGCCGGAATCTGTCGTCGATGAGGCGGCAAACCGCGCGGCCAGGGGCGTTCCTTGAGTGGCAACAGGCTCAGCTGCCGGCGGATCCAGGCAGTCGTGCCGATAACGCTCGGGCCAGTCGGAAATCTCTGTATCCGTCAACTGGACGACGGCACCGCCGGCAACATCGTCGGTCCAATAGCTCGCGATCTGGCGGTGAGCTTGCCGGTAATCATTGCGACCCCATATCTTGACTTCCACGATCATGACTTCCGCGTCGCCGTTGCGCCGGAGCAAGAGATCTGTGCGCCCAGCTCCCCGCAGGGCTTCGCGTTCGGATCGCCAGCCGAGCAGCTCGAAACCCAAAGCCAGATGGGCCGTGAAGACCGATTCCGGCACCAGATGCTTCGCTTCTCCATCCCGACCCGGCCGAAAGAAGTCGGCACTCGAGCGATGAAGCCTGGCCAGCAGCAAGGTCAGGTCACGTAAGAATTCAGCGCGCGGATCGCCCTCGACCTGAGAGCTGCGGGACAGGTTGAGCAAGCTCGCGATCGGATGGACGGTCAACGGGTTGTCGTGATGCGCCGAACCTTCGAGCCGAATGACGCCGACCGCCTCCAGGAGGTGAAGCGCATCGACGACATTGAGCCTCAGGACTCCTGACGGCTTGCCCAGAGCCTTTTCCAGATCGGCCCGAGGAATCCGGCCCGCATGCTCCTGGATGTACCGCCACAGCCGCGCTGGTGAATCCGAGAAGCGAGGCTCGGTGACCGCACTCAGCAGATCGCGCAGATACTCGTCATGGCGAAGCTCAAAATCCTTGTAGAGCGCGCCAACGTCCCGAGGGCCGACACGGTGATCGGTCTTCCACAACTCCTGCAGGCCGAAAGTGATGAGCGCCGGGATGCCACCGCTAGCCAGGATCAAGGCATCGTAGGCGTCCTCGGAAAGCGGCGTGCCGCGTTCTTCAAAAGGAGTCGTGAGCAGCGCCGCCTCGTCGCGTGAAAAAGGACGCAGGCGCAGGTGGAGAGCCCGCGATAGGAAACTAGAACCGAGGACATCTCTAAAAATAAAGATCCCGATCGAGCCGACCGCCAAGATGCCGATCTGAGGTAACTCCCGGCGGGCCCATTCGAGATCGTTGAAGAAACCTCGTCCGGGCGGCTGCGACGTCTGTCCCTTTTCCGCGTACCGATCAAACTCGTCGAACAAGAGAACCAGGCGAGCCGGGGCATCGGAACGGCCGAAGTATCGCTCGAAGATTTCGAGCGAGTAGAGGCTGCCCTTCAACGGCACCTCGAGCACCTGCGCCAGATGCGCCAGGCAGGCTTCGGCGGTGAGCGTGGCGGGTGGCCCGGCGATGGTCAGGATCCGGGTATCGGGCACCCGCTCGAGCTCGGTTCTGAGCTGGCGCAGGAAAACGCTCAGCCCATGCCGCGCCCACCCATGACGACGGCGCTGCCGTTGGCCAGCAACAGCTCGGCGACTTCTGCGACCTCGGGGCGCGGGACCT
>JAAUXY010145823.1_pt1 | contig 17808 bp, 19 predicted proteins | sample 7278121 | NCBI WGS metagenome assembly JAAUXY01 (sample SAMN14350117, study PRJNA611818) | marine sediment metagenome | isolation source: surface marine sediment (1.8m) | place: French Polynesia: Moorea | collected 2018-08 | reverse complement strand
CCGGCGACAGCGCAGCCGCGCGATGGAATAGTCCCCTGGCGGATGGTGCGCCAAGGAGCGCATTCACCGAACCACCGCCTGCGCTCTCGCCGAATATCGTCACGCAGTCGGGGTCGCCGCCATAGTCGGCGATGTTGTCCTTGACCCACTGCAGCGCGGCGATTTGATCCTGAATGCCGAGATTGGCGGAACCGGCATAGGCGTCGCCGAAAGGGCTCAGATCCAGAAAGCCGAAGATGCCAAGCCGGTAGTTGATGGCCACCACCACGACGTCGTTTTCCGCTGCCAGCCTGGCGCCGTTGTATTCGTTGGCTGAACCCTGGATGTAGGCGCCGCCATGTATCCAGAACATGACGGGACGCGAACCTTCAGTGCCTGGTGTGTAAATGTTGAGGTACAGGCAGTCTTCGCTTTCCTCACCGAAGATCTCAAAGCCTGAGAGCACCTCGTGGTAGGGCGTCTGCAGGCAGCGGTTGGGGTGGCGGGTGGCGTCGAACGACGACCACGGCTGCACCGGCGCCGGTGGCCGCCAGCGCATCTCGCCAACCGGCGGCTCGGCGTAGGGCAGGCCAAGGTACGCCTGAATGCCTTCCATCTCGGCGCCGGTCACCGGCCCCAGTCTCGTCTCGATCATGCTCAACTCCGCTACGCCGGCAGGCAGTCCGGATCCTGCTGGAACTCCATGATGTTGCCGCAGGGGTCCAGTATCCAGATGATGCGTGTCAGGTCTTCACCCATGACCCGCATTTCAATGCCGTGCTCTTCGAGTTTGTTCGCGGCAGCGTCGATGTCCTCGACGTACCAGGACACATGATTCTGGGTCGGGTCCGGCGTGCCGCCCATGGGCTCGCGGCCGATGACGTGCAGCTGCACGCGTTCCTGCTCAACCCAGAAACCGAACTCGGAATCCGTAATGGGCTCCATGCCGGGCAGCTGGATGGGCACCTGCGGCAGCCCCAGCAGATCGACGTAGAAAGCTTTTGCCTCCGCGGTTTTGCCGGTCACGTTGACCGCCGCGTGATTCATGCGCGTGATGTTCATGTGGTTCCCCCTCAACCTGATCTGCAAATGTAGCGAATTTGCGAGGTATCTACACGATTGTCGTGTGCCAGGTTGAAACGGTGGGATCGAGGAGAGGGATTACCGCACCCGTCCAAACGGATGCGGTAATCGTGTCAGCGGTGCCGGTTATCCTTCACCTGCGTGGACGATGCGTCCGGTAAAGATACCCGCCTCGCAATTCATGAGCTGATTGAACTCGGCGAGGTTGGCCTGTCCGGTCTCGGAGAACTGCCACTTCGTGTTGAAGTCGGCGAAGCTGCCAATGTCCTCGTGGGCCACCAGGTAAATGAGGTCCAATTCCGTGTTGGCCATGAAAGGCAGCCAGCGATCGACTGCAATCTGTGCTTCACCATTGGCCTTGATGAATCCCGCCTCCGCGGCTTCGACGGCAGCCATTGCCGTACCTTCCCGGAACGTACAGAAGTACAGCTCAACGGCGTCAGCCTCGGGCGTTGCGTCGTCTTCCGGGTAGTTGTCGATCAGCGGGGTGCGCAGCCAGAGGTTGGAGCGACACTCGGACATCTCGTTGAAGCGGGCGTCAGCCGCCTGGCCCGCCTCGCTTTCGAGGTACGCCGTCATACCGCGTCCCATCGCGCCAAGGTTTTCCCAGTAGCCGATCCAGCCCCAGTCGTCGTAGCCTGGTGTAGGCACCGTTGCACGGAACGGGAACAGCAGAGCCGCGAAATAGTTGTCGAGGTCTTTTGAACCAATCTTGTCGATTTGTTGGTTCCAGAAGTCAGCGGCGGCCAGCAGGTCGTCCGCGTCCTTTCCGTCTTTGAATTCGCAGGTGAAGGATTCCGTGATGCTGGGTCCCGCTGCGTGTGAGTCAGCCATGGCCTGCGCGCCCATGAACAGCAGCGCCAGTGTGAGTAGGTATCGCATTGTGTTTGTCCTTGTTTCGATATCAGTTAACTGCTCGAAGGTAGACACAACAACATGCACGACGACTGCACAGGCACTCCCGTGCACTGTGCAAATTTGCCCCCTGTGGCTCGATTGTTCTACAAAAGGTGGCGCTTTACTACCGGGTAGATTTGCAGCCCTTATGCTGCATCGACCACGACATTGGCCTGTCTGCCGAGATCAATTGAGCCATCGCGGCTTCTGAGCTCGAGTGTGAGCTCATCGCCCGGCTGCAGGTAGCGAACCGCACTCTGCGTTTTGACCAGCTTCGCCCGGCGTTTTGCATCGTTCGTGAAGTTCAAGAGGATGGCGAGCCCGACCCGGGGCGTCGCGTTCAATATCACGCCGCCAGGCGTGCCGGTCAGCAGCATGTCGCCCCGGTTCACATCGGCAAACGAGGCGAGCTCGGACAGCGTTTCCGCAGGCTTGAAGATGAGCTGATCGGTCGTTGCGTCCTGTCTGACCTCGTCGTTCAGCTTCAGTGTGAGATGGAGATTGTCGATCAGGTCTGTCTCGTCCCGGTCGATCAGGTAAAGCACCGGTCCGGTAGGGCAGAACGTGCGTTGCCCTTTGCCTTTGAACCACTGCATCATCGGTGCGCCGAACATGAAGTCCCGGGCGGAGACATCGTTGGTCAAGGTCAGGCCGCCCACGTAGTCGAGGAGGTTGTCGGTCGTGACGTGCGTGTTGGCCGACAGGTCTTGCTTGAGCACCAGCGCCAGCTCGATCTCGTAGTCGAGCAGCTCACATCCGACGGGCCGGACGATGTTGTCGCAGGGACCGCAGATCGACGACGGTGGTTTTGTGAAGATCAGGTTCTGGCCTTTCTCCGCCCTGACGCCGCCTTCTTCCCGATGGGTTGCGTAATTGAGACCCTGGCAGAAGATCTGGATATCGCTGGTGACCGGCGCAAGCAACGTCACGTTACTGAGCGCAATGCGTTCCGCTCCATCAACCTTGAACCGTTGCGGGTCGTCAAAGTAGTCATCCATCACCTCCCGATGTGACGCGTAGTGCTTCTCCAGCACCGCAATCTCTTGATCCAGGAGCACACCCCAGCGTGTGGCGTCGAATCTGACAATCGATACACCCATTGCAATACCTCCGGCGTCAGCTGGCTGCGGATCGGGCCCGCAGGACCCGCGCGATATTCTTGAATACCTTGAGGTTCCAGCGTGAGACGACAAATCCCGGACCCGGGCCGGGACCCCAGTAGTCGTTGACGTCGGCAACGCCACACTCCTGCGCCTGGTGATCCTGGTTCACGAGGTCGGTGTCGGTCCAGTGCTCATGAATCACCCCGAACGGGCTCTTCCAGTAGTCGAAGATCTGACCGCCGAGAAGGTGGCGTCCGATGCCCCAGACGTGCTTGCGGCGTTGTCTTTTCAGATGCTCATGACCGGACATCAGATCGTCGAGGTTGCCGACTTCGAAGGCGACGTGCTGGACGCGCGCGCCTTCGTCCATTGCAAACTGGAAACCGACGACATGATGGTCGACGTATTCTTCGCCCCGGTCGAGGCGGCTGAAGATCATCTGTGCTTCCCCGCTGGGTAAGCGGACAGCATCAGAGGTCTGCAAACCCAGATGCCGGTTGTACCAGTCGTACACCGAAGCTGGATCTGCGCTCTCGAGGACCAGGTGGCCAATGCGCCGGACGCGGGATGGCCCTCGATCGATGGCAGGTAGCTGTCCTTCCCGTTCGCGCTGGCCATTCATGTTGAACGCGTGGGCCGGAGCGGGGTCCAGGGGTTCGAGCGCGTTGCGCCCGTGCACAATCTCAACCTGCATGCCCTGGGGGTCCCGCAGCCTGACGACCTGGCCGCCGGCCGGCTCGTCGAGCGTTTCGACACCGGAAGCGCCGCCAACCTGAGCCATCGCCTCCAGATCTTCTGCACTGTCTGCCTCGAAGGCGATGGCGGTCACGCCATCGTCGCCCTGGGTCAGCACGTAACAGGGCGGCTCAGCGTCTGTGCCGCGGAAATAGACGGCGCCATCTGCCCGTGCGGCGACCTGGAGTCCAAACTCGTCCAGGAAAGTCTCGGCTTTGGCAAGATCGGGCGCGCTGACTCTCACATATGCCAGGCGCTTTGCTTTGATGGTCGGCTCGGTCATCTTGAATCTCCCAGAATGAATGTGATTTAGCGGCTACTCGCCGCCTTCGGTGTTGATGATGTCTGTCCAGGGCGGTCGGTCTTCCTCGCCGCCGAAGAAATCGGGGTCCCAGAACACCTGATACAACGGGATGTGCAGATTGTCTGCTCGCGGCAACTCCTCGAGGTGCTGCTGCATTGTGGCGACCCGTTCGGGGTGAGCTCCGGCGAGGTCCAGTGCTTCGACGGGATCCGTTTCGAGATTGTAGAGTTCGCCGGCGTCGTCGCCGGCGATCAGCTTCCACGGCCATTGATAGTAAGCCTGCGCACCGTTCTGTCCGATGGTGACGTACGGTTCAGGCTCGAGCGACTTGCGCTCGGTAAGCACGGGCCAGCGGTTACCGCCGTCCAGGTCGACGGGTGATTCGAGATTGATTGCTGCAAGCAGGGTAGGCAGGACATCCTGAACCGTGATCATCGAGCTCTCGGTTCCGGGTTCGAGCGCGCCTGGCCAGTGCACGAGCGACGGGACGCGCGCGCCGCCTTCGTAGACCGAGCCTTTACCGAATCGGAGCGGTGTGTTGTCGGAGCCGCCATCCAGCGCGTTGGTGCGGATGAACTCGAGAATGGTGATCGGCACAGGCGGGTCGAACCAGTCATCGAGCATCTCGGCGAGTGTCAGAAATCCACCCAGGCCGGCATCACGGTTCAGACCGCCATTGTCGCTCATGAACCAGATGAGCGTGTTGTCGAGCTCGCCTGCCTCCTCGAGCGTCGAGACGATGGTACCGATGGCTGTATCCAATTCGGTCACCATCGCGGCATGCAGCCGGCGATTGGAATCTTCCAGATTGGCGTAGGTGTCGACCGTTTCTGCGGGCGCCTCATTGGGCAGATGCGGCGCGTTGAAGCTGGCGTAAAGAAAGAACGGACGATTGGGATCGCGCCCCGCTATGAGTGAAATCGCTTCGCTGGTCAGTAGATGGGTGCTGTAGCCTTCTTCGCGCAGGGTGGTGCCGTTTCTCTGCCAGTCCAAGCCGCCGCCGTGCACGTGGTCCCAGTAGCCAATGCCGCCGGTGACGTGGCCGTAGAAGTGGTCGAAGCCGCGCGCGTTGGGGTGGAATTCCTGCCGGGCGTGGCCAAGATGCCATTTGCCCACGAGCCAGGTCTGATAACCGGCGCGCCTGAGGTGGTCGGCGATGGTTCGTTCTGCAGGTGGCAGTCCGCTGGTGCTGTTCTTGGCAAATTGACGATAAATCCCCAATCGCTGAGGTGATTTGCCGGTCAACAGCACTGCTCGTGTCGGGGTGCATGTCGGCTGGCTGTGGAACTGGTTCAGAACCACGCCGTTGGCGGCTAGATTGTCGAGGGTGGGGGTGCGGATCTCACTGCCGTGGTAACCCACGTCGTTCCAGCCGAGGTCGTCGGCCAGAATCAGCACAACGTTTGGCGGCGTCGCCGTTGCTGACCCGACGTAAAACAAGCATGCCAGCAGTGTGGCGGCTTTTGTCATACGCCGATTAGATGAGGCCCGCATAGGATCCGCCGTCCATTTGTAGATTCTGACCCGAAATGAAGCCCGCCTGTGCGCTGCAGAGATACGCGCATGCATCGCCAAACTCTTCCGGCTGACCGAATCGTTTCGCGTTGATGGTATTGGCGATGGCTGCGCGCGCTTCTTCGAAGGTCAGCCCCTGCCGCTCCATCAGAACCCGGGCCATGAATTTCTGGCGGTCGGTATCGAAGCGTTCCGGCAGCAGATTGTTGATGGTGACGTTAAAGGCGACCGATTCGTTGGAGAGACCTTTACACAGCGCCGTCAAACCGCTCCGCGCAGCGGTGGAGAGGCCCATGGCAGGGTGGGGGGATTTCACCATCGCAGAAGTGATGTTCACGATGCGCCCGAAATGCCGTTCTTTCATGCCTTCGATGACACCCTGGATCATGAAGGTGGGCGCCAGCAGGTTGGCATCGAGCGCGCTCTGCCATTCGTCGGGTCCCCAGTTGGCAAATTCACCCGGCGGCGGACCGGCATTGTTGTTGACCAGGATGTCAGGCTCGGTGCATGCGCCAAGCAATGCTGCACGCCCATCGGCGGTATTGATGTCGGCCGCAACCGGCGTCACTTCACCGTGGCCCATCTGGCGTAATTCCTCCGCCGTAGCGGCAAGGCTCGCCTCGTCGCGACCGTTGATCACGACATTGCAGCCCTCACGGACGAGAGACGCGGCACAGGCGCGTCCCAGGCCGCGGGAAGAGGCGCAGACGATAGCCTGTCGTCCGTTCAGTCCCAGATCCATGTCAGTTCTCCTTTGTCTGGGGGCTGGCAATCCCGGCAAGCGCGTTCGTCAGGCAGTCGTTCAGCGAAGCCTGCGGATCGTCGGGCGCCTCTGTCCAGCGCGCACAGATGTGACCGTCCGGTCGTATCAACAGCGCACCGTCTGCATGCAAACCCGCGCGCCCGTGGAAAGGCTGCAGCGGTTCGAAATCGACACCCTCTGTGAAAACCGCCAGTTTTTCGTTGGCCCATGCGGCGCCGTCAGGGCCGGTAACCAGGGCAAAGTCGTCGTGCGGCAGTAAGCCGAGCAGCCAGGGACCGTCCGTGAGTTGCACGAGCGGCAGGAAGTCTCCGATCTCGAAAGCCGGCTCGTAGTGGCTGATGTCGATGGCCTCCGGGTCGACGCACGCGCCGTATCGATAGCCGAGCTGCAGGTTGAAGCTGTCGAAGTGCGGACGCTGTATCTCCACCGCTTCACGTATTGCCGGGGTGTCGGGATTCGCGCATGCGGCGGCGTAGTGCTCGGCGGTTCTGGCTGGATCAGGACCGTACACCGCGCCAAAGACGTGCATGATCTTTGCGGAATTCGTGAGACTCTGCTGCGTGTTGATCTGCGCGATCGTGCGCCGTTCCGGCTCGTAGGTATCGAGGAGGGAAGGTGCTGCCTGGCCGTGGAGCACCTTGGCGAGCTTCCAGGCCACGTTCTCTGCGTCCGCAACCCCGGTGTTCAGGCCCAGGCCCCCGGTGGGCGGGAATCGATGGGCAGCATCTCCCGCCAGGAATATCCGTCCCTTTCGATAGGCATCCGCCACCTGGGCGGACATCGTCCAGGGGCTTACGTTTTTCAACTTGAAGTCGTCGATGCGCGCACCGGCGGCGGCTTCGATGAGTTTCCGGCAGGTCTCGTCGTCGAAGTCGTCCTGGCCCTGCGTATTTGGATCGTACGATTGCATGAACACCCAGGTGCGGTCGCGTTCATAGCCGATGAAAGCGCCGCCGGCCTCTGGAGAGAGGCAGAAATAGAGCAGGCCCGGATGTGCGCTGGTCAGATCGCGCAGATCGGCCTCGAAGTGAATCATCAGATGATTCTGCAGCGCTTCAGGTCCGGTCATGCCGATGCCGAGGTGCTCTCGCGTCGGTGAACCGGCACCGTCCGCGGCGATGACGTAGTCGGCGTGGAGCGTCATCGGCGCATTGGTCCCGTCGACTTCGAGGGTCGTGACGACACCGTCCTCCACTTCCTGCAGATCAGTGGCGTTGACACCGCGCAGGAGTGAAACGTCGCTGCAATGTGTCAGACGCAGACTCAGGAACTCTTCAAATTTGGGCTGCGGGATGTTCACCAGGGGCCACGGCGTGAACTCCCGGGCGCCGTCATCCTGGCGTTCATAGGGCAGGCTGCCGAAGCAGGTGCCCTTGAGCACGTCGACAAAATGCACCTCGCCCCCGTCAGCCACGCTGGCGCCGCCTGCGCGGACGTCATCCGCCGATACGCCGAGGCGCTCACAGATTTCCAATGTTCTTGCGTTGACGGCGTGCGCTTTGGGGGCATCCAGCCGCTCGAGACGTTTGTCGACCAGGACGCACTTCACGCCTGACTGCGCGAGAGTAAGTGCGGCCACCATGCCGACCGGGCCGGCACCAATGATGAGAACTTGTGTGGATAGCATTTTCGTTTTATGAGGATGTGTCCGAAAATGAGAGTTAATACAAAAATGATTGACATGTCAAATGTTCTGGATACTATGACGATCATGCAGAACTACTTTCGCACTCAGGCCATCGGCTCCAACAAGCGCAATCGCACCCGCAGCACGCTGATCGACAGTGCCATCGACGTCTTTTCCGAGAAGGGGATCGAGGAAGCGAGCATTCATGAGATCACCGCGATTGCCGGCCTGGCTAACGGCACTTTCTATAACCACTTCAAAGACAAAGACGATCTTGCGCTGGCATCGTCCGAGGCGATTGCGCTCGAGATAGCGAAGGCGCTCGACGGCCGTATGAGCGATCTGGACCGGGGTGTCTCGCGCATCATCGTAGCGTCATGGGCATTTCTGCAGATTGCGCTCAGCGCCAAGGCGTGGGCGCAAGTCGTGGCTGGTCAGTACCTGCGCCATCCAAGCGCGGAGGCCTCAGCTTTCGACTACATGCGGGCGGACATTGAGCGGGCTGTCGCTCAGGGTGAGCTCGATGTGGAAGTGGATGCTTTCCTGCTCGAGCAGGTTGCGGCGGTGATGATGGCTGCCTTACGCAGGATGCTGAATGTCGGATTGCAGACCGATGTGTTGAGCCGCACCTGCGAGAACATCCTCCGCCTCCTGGGATTGACGCCGGCGCAAGCCCAGCGTGAGGTGGAGAGAGTGAGCGGCCATGCGCTGCTGGACCCCGGGGAGCGCTTCGTTCTGGTCGAGTGATGCACCCGTGTAACGCCGGTCAGACCGTTACTGGCTGAGGAGCGCCTCGGTGGCATCCAGTGCGTGGTCACCGTTACCGGCGATCTCGTGCTCGACAAAGTCGAGCAGTGCCTGCTCGTGTGCAACGAGAAACTGTACGGCCGGCACATCAGATTCTGGAGCAACGGCAAGCAGTTGATCGAATCTGACGATCGCTTTCTCCACGACATCTTTCATGCCCATCATGGCGTCGAGGTGGGGCGCGCTGGTGTATTGACTCAGAATCTCTTCGCCGACTTCGACACTGTCGTGGGTGACAGCTTCTTCACCGTGACTTTCGAGCAGCGCGGCCATTTTCATGCCGGTGACGTGTTCGAGCCGGGCGAGTGTCTGCCATTTGTTCCGCAAGCTCTCGTCCTCTGTCCGCTCCGCCAGCGCGTCGAAAAAGACCTCGCCGAAGCGTTCTCCCAGCCAGGCACTGCGTATGCCTTCGAGATAGCTGTCACGTTCCATGATCAAACTCCCCTGTTCGTCAGGATCGCAATGGTAGCAGTTGGAGGTCGTGCGAGCCCTATACCGTGTAGTTCAGCGCCAACCGCCCGCCGTCTGCGTAGATTGTCTCGCCCGTGATGTAGCTTGCCTTGTCCGAGGCGAGAAAAGCGACGATGTTGCCGATCTCGGCAGGTTCGCCGACGCGCTGGAGCGGAGTGCGGGACATGACGCGCTGCATGGCTGCCTCGTCGGCATTGACACCGGCCATCATCGCCGTGTCGATCGATCCCGGGCCCACCGCGTTGACTCTGATCCCATGCGGGGCAAGAGAGAGGGCGGCGGCTTTGGTCAGCTGCATGATGCCGCCTTTGCTTGCGCAGTAGGCGGGGATGGTCGGGATGGCAACCTGCGCGTTGATGGACGACATGTTCACGATAGAGCCGCGGATATCGTTGTTGATCATCGCTTTTGCCGCGCGCTGGGTTGCGACAAAGGTCCCCAGCAGATTGACCTCCAGCACGGTTTGAAAGTCGTCGACGGATGTTTCGAGGAAATCGCCGCCAGGCGCGATGCCTGCATTGTTGACAAGCACCGACACGGTCCCGAGCTTTGCCTCGACTTCGTCGAAGCTGCGGTGGATCTGGTCAGGGTCTGCGACGTTGCAAACGAGAGCCAGCGTGTCCGCGCCCAGCCGTGCCGCTGCCTCTTGCACCTTTTCCGCGTTGATGTCTGCTATGGCAACCTGGTAGCCGTCTTTGATCAAGGCCTCGGCGGACGCGTAGCCAATACCCTGTGCCGCGCCGGTTACCAGCGCGATTGCCTCTGCCATTTCGATCTCCTGTGCACGTGTGGTCAAATTGTACTATTCCACCCATGCGGCGAAGAGGAGAGTTGCGTGAAGCTAGATGACGCCAATCTGTTGCTCGAGCCTGGCTACCAGGACATGGAATCCGGCTGGATCCGCCTGCCCGACGGTCAGCTTCATGTTGCGGGCAGGACATCCATGCCGGGCTGCACGAGCCAGATGCTCGACTGGTGGTTCGGCTACATCCGCACGACCGAGCAATACAAGCGATGGCACCCTCAGGACCATGTCTGGTGCGACTGGGACGGTCCCGATGGTGAGTACGTCGGGGGCACCCACCTCGTGCACGAGTACATTGGCGGTCAGATGAACAAGCTCAGGATCAACTTCCGGCCGCCGCAGGAATACCTGGATGTATCACGTTTCGAAGAAGCTGAGGTCGGCACGGCAATTTGTGCGCGCACCGGACCGCTGGACTCGGAGTTATGGGTTGGCCATCTGATTCATCTGGTACGCGACACGGGTTACGGCTGCGAGATGCGCAGCCGTTTCTGGCTTGGTGATTTTGATCCCGACATGGGTGCCAAGCCGGAGCAGCTCGAAAAGATGATACCGGACCAGGTGGGGTGGGGGCTGCAGAAGCACTGTAACGAGGAGATGGGCTATCTTGCCGGTTTCCTGCCGGAGCTTTACCGACAGGAAACCTCGGCGTAATGACAGCCCGCAAACTTTGCCATTCAGACCTGGATCGCAAAGCGTTCCCGTAGCTCGCTCACCGGCGTATCCAGCTCGTCTTCCCACCGTGCGAAATTCAGGTTGCCGGAGGCGCGGCCTTTGCTCCAGCCCTCGACGACGGCGTCCATCGCATCAACGGTGATCTCCGGATTCACGAACGCCGCGTGCGCGAACGTCACTGCCATGCGCATGGCGTGGTACGGGAAGCGCAGCTGGGCGAGATAAAACGCCGCCAGTTTCAGCTCGCCGTAGGGCGTCGAGTCGAAGCCGGTCAGCACATGCTGGAAGTCGTGTATCTGCGTGCCTCTGACCATCATGTAGCTCATGTCTTCCGGCAGCCGGTCGAGCTTACCTGAAGCGTGGAGCTTCTCGTTGAAGTCGCGGTAGTTGACCGCAAATTTATCCAGCAGATTGTTGTCGACGACAAAATCGTAGTAGCCCCTGCCCAGCGTGCCGGGCGCGCAGGCTTGCAGGCGTTCCACCTCGATGGGCGCCGGGATGTGCTTCCTCTCAAGGAACTGTGCAGCCCCCGGGATGGCGTGAAGCTCTTTCATGTAAGCATCGATCGCGCCCTGCGGCGCCTCTGCCCACCAGTCGTGGAAGAGGTAATAGACGCCGTATGCCATGGGCCGGTCGACCGCCCACATGAAGCGTTCGACGAATTCCCTGTCGACGATTGGCTCTTTCTGCATCACTACGTTCATTGTCGTTGCCCGGTTTGATTCGAAGTGGCGTGCATCGTACTCGTTAAATGAACCTTGTTCAAATAATAATTTACAGAGAACGGGCTTGACCCGTGCTGCCTATCGATTCTCTACTTGCAGTATCGAACATCACCGGACTGACCAACATGACTGACACGCCACGCAGTGGTCCGCTGCAGGATCTGACCGTCATCGATTGCACGAGAGCCCTTGCCGGTCCGTATGGCGCAAGCCTGCTTGCCGACCTGGGCGCGAACGTCATCAAAATTGAATCCCCGGAGGGAGACGGCTACCGCAACATTCCGCCTTTTCTGCCGGACCATGCTTCACCGTACGACGATCGTGAGGCGGCCACCGACTTTGGCGCTCCGTTTGCCGCGGTCAATCGCAACAAGCGCAGCGTCTGCCTCGACCTGAAAGAGGAAAGCCACAAAAACGTATTTCTCAAACTCTGCGATCAGGCAGATGCGGTTGTCGAAAACATGCGCGCGGGTGTCATGGACAACCTGGGTCTCGGCTATGAGGTCATTGCGGCTCGGAACCCGCAGATCGTCTACGCGTGTGTGCGCGGCTTTGGTGATCCCCGGACGGGGGAGAGTCCTTACGCCCACTGGCCCTGTCTGGACGCCGCGGCGCAGAGCTTTGGTGGTCTGGTGCACGCCAATGACAACCTCGTGACGCCGGCGCTGGCAGATATTTTTCCCGGCACGCTGATGGCATTGGGGGTGGTTTCGGCCATTCACCAGGCACGAAGCTCGGGCAAAGGCCAGTTCCTGGATGTGTCCATGTACGATGCCATGCTGGCGTTTCAGAAGAGCGCGGTGGCGCAGTTCGGCTTCACGGGTAAACCTAATCCGGCGGGGTTGCAGCGTGCGATGACCCTGTATCCTTTTGACCTCTTTCCGACAAAAGACGGGCGCATAGCCATCGCTGCGGTACAACCGCACCACTGGGATCTTCTTTGCGCGGCAATGGATCGGGTGGATCTCATGACGGACGAGCGCAGCGCCAGCAACGCCGCGCGACTCCAGCATGTGGACTGGGTGGAGGAGCAGATCTGCGCCTGGACCACGCAGCTGACCCGCGCGGAGATTCTGGCGAAGCTGGACGGCGGTATACCCGTCGGTCCCGTGCAGAACATGGCGGACATCTATGCGGACCCGCACGTGGCAGCCAGGGAGATGCTCGAGAGCTGTGATCCCGGTGGCGACAACCCGGAAATCACGCTCGCGGCCAATCCCATCAAGTTCACGGAAACGCCGACGGCGCTCTATCAGAAACCGCCGACGCTGGGAGAGCACAACGACGCGGTGCTGGCGGAGTTCGGTATCGAGATGCCTGCTAAAGTAGACGGCAGCTAGCACCTCAGAGCACACAACGGAGATGACAATGCACAAGCACGGCCGCCTGGGAAACCCCGAAGAAACCTTCATGACCGACCGCCGCGCGGACCCGCGCTTCGTCCAGGCAATGGCAGCGGCAGCCGAGATGCAGCCGCCGCTACCGATTCCTCCGCTGGGTGCAAGCTACGAAGAACGGCTGGCTTACTGCGAGGCCATGGAAACGCAAATGGCGGAGATGAATCCTTTCCTGGAGCAGGCCATGCCGAGCTATGAGCACCTGAGCGCCACCACGGAAACCATCACCGGCGTGGATGGCAACGAGATTGCGTTGTACGTTCACCAGCCTGTGGCGGACACGCCGCCCGGCCCCTGTGTCGTGCACACGCACGGCGGGGGTATGGTCCTCATGACGGCGCAGGATCCGGCATTCCGGCGCTGGCGGGCGGATCTCGCGGATGCGGGGCTGCGTGTCGTGGGGGTCGAATTCAGAAACGGCGGCGGTAAGCTGGGCAATCATCCGTTTCCGGCGGGACTCAATGACTGCGCGAGCGCCGTCAATTGGGTGCATGAGAACCGCAAGCGTCTCGGAGTGACCTCGATTGTGATTTCCGGGGAGTCGGGTGGTGGTAATCTCGCCATCGCCACGACCCTCAAGGCGAGCAGGGAGGGTTGGCTCGATCAGATCCAGGGAGTGTATGCATGCTGCCCGTACATTTCGGGTACGTATGCGGAGCCCCCGGCGGAGCTGGTCTCGCTGATTGAAAACAACGAGTACTCACTGAGCTGCCCGCAGATGGCGACGCTGGTTGGCGTTTACGATCCAGACGGCGCGCACGCCGGCAACCCACTCGCCTGGCCGTTGGCCGCGGGGGTGGACGAGCTGGCCGGATTGCCGCCGCACGTCATCTCGGTCAACGAGCTCGATCCGCTGCGCGATGAAGGGCTCGAGTATTACCGCAAGCTCAATGCGGCCGGCGTCAACGCCAACGCGCGCACGGTGCATGGCACGCAGCACGCCGGCGATCTGGGTTTTCCGGATCTGGCGCCGGATCTCTACTTCGAAACGCTGGGCTCTCTGGTGCGCTTTGCGCACCGGATCAATCCGTAGCGGGGCGACCGAATGGATTGCGCATTTCGGCGACATTGAACCATTTGCCGTCTGTCTTCTCCCAGACGGAAACGTACTTGCCGACCTCCATGGGTCCGCCCGGCATCTGGAATTTGTACAAGCCAAACGCCCAGGCCATGTCTTTCGAATCGCTGACGTGTGCTTCAACGGGCTCGTAGGTCAGGTAGAAACCCTGCGTTTTCAGGAACTCGGTGAACATCGTGACCTGTTGCTCGCGTCCATACAGAATGTCGCCGCCATCCAGAAAAAGCAGACCATTTTCGTCGAGAATGTGGTTACCCAGTTTCTCCATGTCGCGCTTTGCAAGGAGCCAGCACGCTTCCCGCTCCAGCGCCATGATCTCCTCAGACTCCGGGGTCGGGTTGTACATGTTGCTGCGGGCTTCCTCGACGCCGTTGACCACGCAGAGCTCTTTTGTGACTTTCTGCGACCAGTCTTCGGCAAGCGCCGTCTGCGCAGCTGCGGCGAGCACAATCAGCACCCATTGTGTGAGACGTTTCATTACTGTCCTCCAGTGGCAAAGAGCTCGCCGATGCGCCTGCCGGATGCCATCTGTGCGGTCCAGGCAAACGAGCCTTCGTTCATCATCGCCTCGCCGAAGTCGATGATGGGTTTTGCGGCGGCGTAGGTCAGCGCGCCGCCGATGCTCACCCGCTGCGCGCCGGCTTCCTGGAAATCTGCCAGCGTGGCGTCCGGGACCATCACGCCGAGCATGTTGAACGGTTTTTCCAGCGCGCCGGTGATTGTGCGCAGATCGTCGAGAGAGGTGATGCCGGGTGCGTAGACCACATCTGCACCGGCGGTTTCGTACGCCTTGAGGCGGGTAATGACCTCGTCGAGATCCCGGCCGGCGCGCAAGAGATGCTCGGCGCGTGCGGTAATGGTAAACGGGAAGTCCTGTTTGCGTGCGGCTTCAATCGCAGCGGTCAGACGGTCCACGGCAGCCGGCAGCTCGTAGAGCGTTTTAGCGGTACGGTCGAAATCTTCGATTGAGCATCCCGCTGCGCCCGTTGCGATGAGGGCCTCGACGTTTGCAGCGACACCGTCAGGGTCGTCGGCGTAGCCGTCTTCGAAGTCGGCGCTCAGGGGAATGTCGGTTGCCGAGGCAATCGCTTGACAGTGCTCGAGCTTCTCTTCGAGAGTGGGCTCACCGTCCTGTTTGCCGAGGGTGTAGGCAAAGCCCCCGCTGGTCGTGGCCAACGCTTTGAAACCCAATCCCTGCAGGAGGAGGGCGGAGCCGACGTCCCATGGATTGGCAATGATGAATGCGTCGGGTTGTGTGTGCAGCGCCGCGAAGTGACGGCATTTGTCTGCTGGTGTAGGCATGATCCCTCCCTGTTCTATCCCGCGAGCTGCGTAAGTTACCACGGTCTCTACCGTGCCGTGCTCCGACTATTCAGCTGGTTTGTCAGGACAAGGCGATGCGGCAGGCCTCGTCAACCAGGCGGCTGCGAAACTCTGATTTGCGGCTGGTCCCTGTCTGCATTGCCGCACCATCTACCAGAGCGCTCAGCAACCGCGCCCGCAGGGCGCACTCTCGAGCGTCCAGCTCCGGCAGGGCGCAGCGGATTGCAGCCTCGATGGCGGCATAGAAATTGCGGTAGATGCGCTGGTAAAGGTTGCGGTAGACGTCATTGTGCTGCATCAGCAGGTTGAGCGTCGCAAATATCACGCCGCTGTCGCCGCGCCACCGGGCCAGGAGCTCGGTGACCGTCGCACGGAGTGCGGCAACGTCGTCTGCCTCCTGCATCGACGTCTCGATAGTTGCAATGTCCTTGTCTGCCTCCAGCTCGATGATGGTCGTCAGCAGCGCTTCGCGCGTGGCGAAGTAGTACTGCAGATTGCCAAGCTTGATCCCACAGCGATCGGCAACCTCACGCATGATCAGGCGCTCATAACCTTCCTTGACCAGCATCTGGCGGGCCGTATCGATGATCGCCTGCCGGGTGGCGGCGCCTTTGCTCGTGAGTTGCGGGTTGGGCATGTGCTTATCGCTCGAAACCATAATTAGGTCGTTGACATAATAGGTTGACGACCTAATAATGCGCCATCTCGAAACAGGAGGCAACTCATGCCGCAGCCCTTTGCAACCGACGCGGAACGCGATGCCTTCCTGCGGGAACCGCGTCTGGCCATTCTGATGACCAATCGTGCGGACGATGCGCCGATTGGCGTGCCGGTGTGGTTCGAGTGGACCGGCTCGGAAGTGCTGATGTTCTCAGCGCGCGGCGTGCCGAAGTTGAAGCGCCTGCAGGCAGACCCGCGGATCATGGTCCTCGTCACCAACCACATTGGCGAGACCGAAGCCTGGGTAAGCTTCGAAGGCGAGGTGGAGATCTGCGAAAACGAAGACGCGTGGCCGTTGGTGCAGCGCCTGGCCTCCCGTTATTGGGACGTCGAGGCCATGAAACCCACCCTCGATACGTGGGAAGCCGGCAAAGACATGATGGTGATGCTGCGCCTCGAGCCCACCCGCGTACGCAGCGGGGCATGATTCGAAACGCAATAGCGGAGGAGACGAATGGATACCCGGATTGAGATTGTCAGAGCTGATGAGGCGCTGCGCGCGCAACATGCGGCGGACATCGCCGAGCTGGTGCACGCGACGGGCCCGAGCTCGTACGATTATCACTTTCCCAAGCGCGCTGTGCTCGACGACCTCGTGGCACGCTCCTGGTTTACAGACGGTACCCTGTTCGCCGCCGAGGCAACGCATCTGGCGCTCGACGGCGATCAGCTCCTGGGTATCGAAATCGGCTTCCATGGTCCGGAGCTGCGCGATCGACAGGCTGCTCTGGGACCGTTGTGGGGTCAGATGCTCGAGACAGGGTCGCTCACCCAGGAGGACATCAGTGAGGTATTAGAACGATCCGATCACGCCAGCTGGTTGAACCCGGTCGTGCATTCCGGCATCTACTACGTGCATGCGCTGTCGGTAAAACCGGAAGCGCGCGGCAAGCGGGTGGGCATGCGTCTCCTGTCCGCCGCGATGGATCGCGCGCGGGCTGCGGGGAACAGGGGATTGCAGCTGGATGTGCTTTCAGACAATCCAGCCGTCAACTTTTATCAGTCGATGGGCCTGGAGCTGCTGGTCGAGTCCCGTGCGCCGAAGCCGGAGGCGGAAGGCGTGCCGCCGGAGTGGCGCATGGGCATCAAGTTTCAGTAAGAGCGCCTGGCGCCTGCTAGTAAGGGCGGTCTCCGATGATTGTCACGCGTTCCATTTCACGACGGTGCGGCCAGTAATCTGCCGCCGCGTAGTGCTGCGCCGCCCGGTTGTCCCAGAACGCGAAGCTGTCCGCCTGCCAGCGGAAACGACACTGGTAGTCGGGAATCCAGGCCTGTAGGAAGAGTTTCTTGAGGAGTGCGTCCGACTCTGTCGGATCCATGCCAACGATGCTGCGCGTAAACGCGCGATTGACGTACAGGGATTTGCGACCGCTGACCGGATGCGTACGCACGACCGGGTGGGTTGAGGGTGGAAACTCCGCGCGCTTCGCCGCGACCGCCTCATCGGTCGCGCCGCGCTCTTTCATGCCGCGAAGAAAGCCCTCGTTGTCGTGCTCGGCTTCGAGGTCGTCGATTTTCTCCCTGGTTTTTTCATCCAGCGCATCGTATGCCGCCTCCATGTTCGCAAAGAGCGTGTCGCCGCCGACCTCCGGCACAACCCGGGCGCGCAGTATCGAACCCAGCGAAGGCTCAGCCCGCCACGTGACATCGGAGTGCCAGATGTTGATGTACGGCGGGTGATCTTCGTCGTTGTTCAGATGAATGATTTCGGGGTGCTCATCGTTGTTGGTGGTGAACGGATGAACTTCCAGCTTGCCGAACCGCGCAGCGAACGCGATATGCGCTTCTCTGGAGATGTGCT
>JAAUXY010007430.1_pt1 | contig 17809 bp, 23 predicted proteins | sample 7278121 | NCBI WGS metagenome assembly JAAUXY01 (sample SAMN14350117, study PRJNA611818) | marine sediment metagenome | isolation source: surface marine sediment (1.8m) | place: French Polynesia: Moorea | collected 2018-08 | reverse complement strand
CTCGACCACCGCGGCGTGGAGCTGGTTCTCGTCGCGCATGGGCGCGGTGCAGCCTTCCAGGTAGCTCACGTAGGAGCCCTCGTCGGCGATGATCAGGGTGCGCTCGAACTGGCCGGTGTTCTCGGCGTTGATCCGGAAGTAGGTCGAGAGCTCCATCGGGCAGCGCACGCCCTTGGGGATATAGACGAAGGAACCGTCGGTGAAGACGGCCGAGTTCAGGCAGGCGTGCTTGTTGTCGCCGTAGGGCACGACGCTGCCGAGGTACTTGCGGACCAGCTCGGGGTGGGTCTGGATCGCCTCGGAGATCGAGCAGAAGATCACCCCGACCTCTTCCAGCTTGGCCTTGAAAGTGGTCGCGACCGAGACGCTGTCGAAGACCGCGTCGACGGCGACGCCGGCCAGGCGCTCCTGCTCGCGCAGCGGAATGCCGAGCTTCTCGTAGGTGCGCAGCAGCTCCGGGTCGACCTCGTCCAGGCTCTTCGGCTTTTCGGTGTTCTTCGGCGCGGCGAAGTAGTAGGCGTCCTGGTAGTCGATCGGCGGGAAGTCGACCTTGGCCCACTTGGGCTCGGGCATTTCCAGCCAGTGCCGGTAGGCCTTGAGCCGCCAGGCCAGGAGCCACTCCGGCTCCTGCTTCTTGGCCGAAATGAAGCGGACGGTATCCTCGTCCAGGCCCTTGGGCGCCCGGTCCTGCTCGATCTCGGTGACGAAGCCGTACTTGTACTTCTCGCCCGAAATCTCCTGGACCTGGGTCACAGTCTCGACGCTGGCGACCATCTCGTTGCTCTCCGTAACCTTGCAGTCTTCGATCTCTTCTTGCCTACGGCGCTGCGGCCTTGTGGATCATGCCTGCAGGCGATCCTCGGCTGCCTGGCGCTCCTCGAAGCCCAGGACCGGGCCCGCCATGTCGGCCAGGGTCACGCTGTCCAGGGCGCCGCGGATCGCCCGGTTCACCTTGTCCCAGCCGCCGCGCATCGGGCAGAGGTCCTCAACGTCGCAGTGGTTCGTGCTGCCGTCGACGCAGGCGGTGAGCGCGATCGGCCCCTCGATGGCCTGGATGATGTCGGCCACGCCGATCTCGGCGGCCGGGCGGCTGAGCCCATAGCCACCGGCGGCGCCGCGCTGCGAGACGATCAGCCCGTCCCGGGCCAGGGCGTTCAGAACCTTGGCCACGGTGGGCAAGGGGACGCCGGTGTCGCGGGCGATCTCGCTGGCGGTCATCGTGGCCTTGTCGCGCAGGGCCATCTGGGCCATAACCACGACCGCATAATCGGTCAGGCGGTTGAGCCGGAACATCCGGATACTCCAATTCCTACCAATTTGGTACGGTTTGGAATATCGGCTGAAGATCCCGGCAGATCAAGCCTTTTCGCCACATCTTTCTGCGACGTCTCAAGGGCTCCCGGCCCGGCCCTATGTCGGCGCCCGGCTTTCAAGGCCTCGTGATGTCATGTGATGCGGCGCGGTCCGCCGCCGATCCTAAGTTAGGGGGTGACCCGGCGTCCGCAGACCACGAGCCGCTGCGGTGCCGCAGACAGTCGAACAGGCGGACTGATCCATGCGGGACGCACGAGCTTCGCGAGGCAAGAGGTTCCCTGTTCAAAGCGGCGCGCTCGGCGGCTTCTTGGTGGCGTTTCTCCTGATCGGCCCGACCGCGACGGCCTCGGCCCAAGACCGGCCGAGCGCGGTGGAGTCCGTGCAGCCGACCCGGCACTTCCGGGTCGAGCGGCCGGCCGACCTGACCGGGCAGGATGCCATGACCATCTATGCCCGGATCCTGAACACCATGATCGCGGCCTACGGGCTCTCCGGCGACGCGACCTCCAAGACTTATCGCGGCTGGCGCCGCTACAACCGCGTGCCCTACCGCTCTGCGACTCACGGGGAGCGCTTCGTGAACAACTACGCCAACGCCTTGGCAAAGGCCTATGGGAGCTTCGAGGACGCCGGCCGGATGCCCCAGGGCGCGCTGCTGGCCAAGGACAGCTTCGCGGTCACGGCCCGCGGCGACGTCTTCAGCGGTCCGCTGTTCCTGATGGAGAAGATGGCACCGGGCTTCAGCCCAGCCAACAACGACTGGCGCTACAGCATGATCATGCCGGACGGCTCGCTCTTCGGCGAGACCGGCGGGCCCGGTTCGGCACGGGTCGCGTTCTGCCACGGCTGTCATGCCGAGGTCGGCGGCGCGGACAACCTCTTCTTCGTGCCGGAAGGCAACCGGGTCCGCTTTCTTAACCAGAGCGCCGCCGAGTAGGCCGAAGTCAAGTCGGCTTCACGGCAAGTTGCGCCGCCTTGATCGGCACCGTGGCGGCCGCCTTGCTATGTTTTTCGAGGCGGTGTCTCGGGCTCGTTCGGCCGGCGGGAGCAGCCCAGGGCTCTCGCAGCGCCCGCTTTCTTGCCGCCGGATCGGTTTCGGGTCCCTGAACCCTCTCGCCTCTTGGAGGGGATGCCAGACAAGGCAGCCGAGGTCGCTGGACATGGCCGCGCCGGCGTCGGGCAGGGCGGGACTCACAGCTCCGTGATCGGGCTTTATTTGAGGTTTTGCAACCATCTGCGCGAGCCTTTTGAACAGCTTTGGCCAGTTAGGCCTCGTATCAGTTCACCTTCAGATGGAGAGATCAAAAAAATGAACAGGATTCTCGGCGCGGTCGCGGCCTCCGCCTCCGCTCTCTTCCTCTTCGCCTCCGCGGGCGCGCAGGCGGCGTCCTGCGATCCCGGCAAGCCCGGCGAAGACCTGAGCTTCGAGGAGGCGCAGAAGGTCTACGACTGCCTGAAGGCGGATCTCTACGCCGGCTACCAGAAGGGCAAGAAGCGCTGGATCCCGGTCGAGCACGTCAAGAACTACCGGGACTGGACCCCGGTCAGCACGGTGCCGGCCGCGCCCGGCTTCCACGGCGGGCGCTTCCTTTTCACCTACGTCAACGAGGTCGGCGCGGCGGAGTACCTCAAGTATGCCGAGGAGAACGTCAAGATGCCCGCCGGCACCCTGATCGCGAAGGAGTCCTTCGCCGTCACCGACAAGGGCAAGGTCAAGCGCGGGCCGCTGTTCTTCATGCAGAAGGCCGCGGCCGGCAAGTCGCCCGAGACCAACGACTGGTACTACTACGCCGTCGCGCCCAACGGCGCGCCCATGGGCGTGCCCGTCGTCAAGGCCTGTCACCAGTGCCACAACGACAACTTCGGCGACCGGGACGGCCTGGGCTATCCCGTCGAAGAGGCGCGCATCGCCAAGTAGCGCGCAGCCGGTGTTTTGTCGGCTCGGACAGGTTGGTGGGACTCGGTTTCGCAAGTCGCGGTCTCACCCCCTCCCAACCCTCCCCCATCGAGGGGGAGGGTTGGGAGGGGGTGGCTCTCCGCACCGTGCACTTGATAACCAGCTTTCCAACCGGATCTCCCGGCAAGCGGCTCGCCAGGGGCCGATGCTTCTTCTAGAGTGCGCCGCAGGCAGCACGTCAACGGGAGAGGGGCATGGGGAACCAGGGCGCGGCCACGGTCGTCGACCACCCGCTGGTCCAGCACAAGCTGACCCTGATGCGGCGCAAGGACACCAGCACGGCGGAGTTTCGCGAGCTCCTTAAGGAGATCTCCCTGTTGCTCGCCTACGAGGTGACGCGCGACCTCAAGCTCACCGAGGTCGAGATCGAGACCCCGTTGGCGGTCATGCAGGCGCCGCGCCTCGAAGGCAAGAAGCTGGTGCTGATCTCGATCCTGCGGGCCGGCAACGGGCTGCTCGAGGGCATGCTCGACCTGATCCCCTCGGCCCGGGTCGGCCACATCGGCCTCTACCGCGACCCCGAGACCCTCGAGCCGGTGGAGTACTACTTCAAGGTGCCGGAGGACCTGAGCGACCGTCAGGTGATCGTGGTCGATCCCATGCTGGCAACCGGCAACTCGGCGGCGGCGGCCCTGGCGCGGATCAAGCGGGCCGGGGCGACCAACCTCAAGTACGTCTGCCTGCTTGCTGCGCCCGAGGGCATCGAGGCCCTGGCCGGCGCCCATCCCGACGTGCCGATCTATACCGCGGCGGTCGACCGGCATCTCAACGACCACGGCTACATCGTGCCGGGCCTGGGCGACGCCGGCGACCGGCTCTACGGCACCAAGTAGCCGTTCGTCCCCGGGGGCGGGGCGGTGGCGCGAAAGCGCCCTTGCAATCGCTGCCACCGCCGCCTATATGTACATATACATGAACATGTGAGGCCGAGATGAAGACGGAACGTCTGATCGTACTGGTGTCGCCCGAGGAAAAGGCTCGGGTCGAACGGCTGGCCAAGCGGCAGCGCAAGAGCGTCGCCGAACTAGTGCGCAATGCGCTCTCCGACTTCGAGGCGGCCCAGGAGGGCGGGGCCAAGCCGAACGGCGTGGCGCCGGCCGAGGACGCCGAGCTCTCGGCCGAGCAGAAGGCCGCGCTAAAGCGCCTAGCCGAGACCGCGCTGTCGACCATGCAGCGGGCCAACGCCGCCCTCGACAAGGCCTTCGATGCGGTCGAGGAGACCAAGGCCCAGCTCGCCGAGCAGCGGGCCAAGAAGCGGGCTGCCTCTGCATGAGCGGCTGGTTCGACCGGGTCCTCGACGCGGTCCAGACCGCGGCGGTGATCGGCGAGCGGGTCGAGCGGCTGGGCGACTCGGTGAGCGACCTGGCCGCCGAGATGCGCGCCCTCGACCGCCGCGTCGCCCGCCTGGAAGGCGCCCTGGGATCGGGCGGCGGCAATGGCAAGAGCCGCCGCAAGCCCAAGCTCCTGCCGCCGCCGGAGGACTGATACCAAGGCGCGACGCGCGCCTGACGGGCGATCAAGCAAACCCAGACGGGGCCGCTACCCCTCACCCTCCCACCGCCTGACGGCGGCGGGCCCCACCCTCTCCCCGAGGGAGAGGGAATTTCGGTTGCCGCCTTGAGAATCCCTCGCCCACCGGGAGAGGGATGCGGAGGCTTGGCGAGGCGACCAGCCGAGCCCCAGCCGGAGCTGGGTGAGGGGTCGTGCCAAGCTGTGGGCCTGGTCCGTGACCCTCAGGCTGCGGCGGTCTCGCGCTGCCAGTAGATCGCCCGCTTCAGGGACCAGTCGACCAGCTCGTAGAGCAACACCGCGAAGACCGCGAGCAGCAGCAGGGCGGCGAACATCAGGTCGGTCTTCCCGCGGCCGACCGACTGCAGCATCAGGTAGCCGAGGCCGGCGCTGGAGCCGACCCATTCCCCGACCACCGCGCCGATCGGCGCCACCGCGGCCGCGATCCGCACCCCCGAGCCGAGGGCCGGCAGGGCGGCCGGCACCCGCAGGCGCCAGAGGACCAGCGCCGGGCGGCCGCCCAGGGCGCGGGCGAGGTCGAGCCAGCCGGGCTCGGTGCGCCTGAGGCCGTCGAAGAAGGCCGCGGTCACCGGGAAGTAGATGATCAGGGTCGCCATGGCGACCTTGGAGGCCAGGCCGTAGCCCAGCCAGAGCACCAGCACCGGGGCCAGGGCGAAGACCGGGATCGCCTGGCTGACCACCAGCACCGGCATCAGCCAGCGCCGCGCCGGCGGGATGGCGATCAGGGTCAGCGCCGTCACACAGCCGAGCAAGGTGCCGAGCAGCAAGCCCAGGACGATCTCCGACGCGGTCACCAGGGCGTGGCCCCAGAGGAAGGGCCAGCGCTCGACCAGCGCCGCCCCGACCCTGAGCGGGCCGGGCAGGATGAAGTGGGGTGCCGCGGTCAGCCAGACCACGGCCTGCCAGACCAAGACCAGCACGAAGAGGATGACCAGGGGCCGCAGGGCTCTCATTCGGCGGCCTCCAGGCCCCCGGAGGGCTTAGCGGCCCGCTTGGCCCCTGCCTGTTTGGCAGAGGACAGCCGCGCCATCAGCTCGGCCAGCAGGCCGGCGCCGGCCGGATCGCCGAGCGGGCGGGGCGGGGCGCCCGGCGGCAGCAGGGCCTCGTCGAGCCGGGCTGGCCGGCCGGCCATGACGTGGATCCGATGGCCGAGCCGCAGCGCCTCGGCCGGGTCGTGGGTCACCAGGAAGACGGTCCGGCCGGCCAGCAGGCCGGCGGCCAGGTCCTGCAGCTCGTGGCGGGTGATGGCGTCGACGGCGGAGAAGGGCTCGTCCATCAGGACCACCGGCCGGTCCTCCATCAGCGTCCGGGCCAGGGCGCAGCGCTGGCGCATGCCGCCGGACAGCGCCTCGGGCAGGGCCTCGCCCGCGCCGTCCAGGCCGACCCGCCCCAGCAGCTCGCTCGCCCGCTGCCGCAGCGTCGGCGTCACCGCCTCCCCGCGCAGGCGCGGCCCGAGCAGCAGGTTGTCGCGGACCTTGAGCCAGGGCAGCAGCAGGTCCTGCTGGGCCATATAGGCGACCCGCCCGGTCAGGGGCCGGCCGGCGCCGTCCTCCACCCGGCCCTCGGCGCCCTCGGCGAGGCCGGCGAGCAGGCGCAGCAGGGACGACTTGCCAACCCCGGAGGGGCCCAGCAGGCAGGTGATCTCCCCGGCCGGCAGGTCGAGCGCCAGGTCCTCGAAAAGCGCCTCGCCCTCGAAGGCCAGATGGGCATCGCGCAGGGCGATGGAGGGGGCGGTCTGGTCGCCGGACGGGGTCATCTTTCACGCTCCCTGCGCCAGCATGACCTGGATCAGGTTTTAGGGGTCGTCCCGGAGGTGGGACCTCTCAGCCGATTGACCGGCTCCCCCGGTGGCAGGCAAGACTATAGGCGCCGCGGCGCCGCGCGGACAAGCCGGGGTTAGACGAATGCAGGGATGATGACCGCCGAAACGGAACACGGGAACCGCCTGATCTACAGGCCGGGCCAGCCCGACGACGGCGCTGGGCTGCTTGCCGTTGATCGGGCGGCGATCCTTCGGCTCGGAGCCCAGGCCTATAGCCCGGCGGAGACCGAGAGCTGGGCGGCGAAGCTGACCGCCGAGGGCTATGCGAGTGCGATGACCGAGGGCGGCGAGCGCTTCTTCATTGCCGCCGACCCCAACGAAGGCGTCGTTGGATTTTGCTCCTACAAGGATGCCGAAGTCGTGGGTCTCTACGTTCACCCGGACTGGGCCCGGCGGGGAATAGCGCGACGGCTGCTGCGGCTCGCCGAAGCGGCCATCGCAGCAGCCGGGCATGGAGAGATCAAGATCATCGCCACTCTCGTCGCTCGTTCCTTCTACGAAAGCCAAGGCTACGCCGTGGTCGATAGCCATGACTGGGAGACCCGCGGCGGGCTGGTGATCGCGGCCTCGGTCATGCGCAAGACGGTCGCCTGAAGCCGCCATGCTCGACCGCCCCAAGCTGATCGGCAGCGAGATCTATCGCAGCTCCTCCTACGGCGGGCGCCATCCGCTGTCGATTCCCCGCGTCTCGACCGTCATCGACCTTTGCCGCAGCCTGGGCTGGCTGCCGGAGGCGGCCTACATCGACAGCCCGCGCGCGACCCCGGCGCAGCTCGCCCGCTTTCACGACCCGGACTACGTCGCTGCGGTGCAGGCGGTGGAGGCCCGCCAGGCCGCCAGCGAGGACGAGCGCCGGCGCTACAACCTGGGCTGCAACGGCAATCCGGTCTTCCCCGAGGTTTTCCGGCGCCCGGCCACGGCCTGCGGCGGCTCGATCCTTGGGGCGAAGCTGGTTCTCGACGGCGGGACGGTCTACAGCCCGGCCGGCGGCACGCACCACGGCCGGCCGGACCGGGCCAGCGGCTTCTGCTACTTCAACGACCCGGTCCTGGCGATCCTGACCCTGCTCGATGCCGGCCTGGAGCGGATTCTCTACCTGGACCTCGACGCCCACCACGGCGACGGGGTCCAGGACGCCCTCGGCGGCGACGGCCGGGTCCTGGTGGTCTCGCTGCACGAGGCCGGGCGCTGGCCGCTGCGCGGCGGCGGGCCCTACGGCTCGGTCGCCGACCTCGGCGGCGGCTGGGCGCGCAACCTCCCGCTGCCGCCGGAGACCAACGACAGCGAGTTCGGCTTCCTGATCGAGACCGCGGTGCTGCCGCTGGCCGAAGGCTTCGCGCCGCAGGCGGTGGTCCTGCAGGGCGGTGCCGACGCCCTGGCGGAGGACCCGCAGAGCCGCCTGGGCCTGTCGAACCGGGCGCTGTGGGACGCGGTCGAGGCCCTGGCCGGGCTGGCGCCGCGGCGGCTGGTCCTGGGCGGGGGCGGCTACAATCCCTGGTCGGTGGCGCGTTGCTGGAGCGGGATCTGGGCCCGGCTGAACGGCTTCGAGGTGCCCGGACGGCTGCCGCCGGAGGCTGAGGCGGTGCTGCGCGCCCTGTCCTGGCGCCACAGCCGCGGCCGCAACCCGCCGGAGGGCTGGTTCACGACCTTGCGGGATCCGCCCCGGCCCGGTCCGCTCCGCGACGAGGTCCGGCGCCTCGCGGCGGCCTTGCCCGGCCTGTGATTGCCCTTGCATGGCGGGGCGCTCGGCGATAAGCCGGGGCATGTCCTCAGCCCGCCGCGCCCTGTGCCGTCTTCTGCTCCTGGCCGTGGTCCTGGCGCCGGCGGTGAGCGCGCCGGCGGCCGCCGATGTCGATTTTCCGGAAGGGGATCTGGCGATCGTGACCGCAGGCGGGGCCCGCCACGACTTTCGCATCGAGCTGGCGGTCACTCCGGAGCAGCGCGCGCAGGGCCTGATGCACCGCAAGGCGCTGGCGCCCGATGCGGGCATGCTCTTCGTCTACGCCCGGCCGCGGGAGGTCTCGATGTGGATGAAGAACACCCTCATCTCCCTCGACATGCTGTTCATTTCGGCGGAGGGCGCGATCCTGCGGATCGCCGAGCGGACCGAGCCGCTTTCGCTGGCCTCGATCAGCTCCGGGGCGCCGGCCAAGGGCGTTCTGGAGGTGCCGGGCGGGACGGCTGCCAGGCTCGGCCTCCGACTCGGCGATCGGATCCTGCACCCGGCTTTCGGGTCGCGGCCTTGATGGCGGATTGGGTCCGGTTGAAGACGGCGGCGTAACTCTGTCGCTACGGGATCGGTCAAGCGGTCTCCGCTCAATCGAGGTCAATTGAGCGGAGGTCGGTCTTGCGGCCGCGCCGGGCCGCGGCCGGGGTCAGGCCTCGGGCTCGAGGGCGATCTTGTCCATCATGCGCCAGCCTTCGCCGGCGGCGACCAGGCAGCTCATGCCCTGCGGGGAAGTGATGATGATCGACCAGGTCTTGCCTTCGCCGGTGCTCAGCACCTCGATCAGACCGCCGTTGTGCGTGACGCCAAGGGCGACCGGAGCCTCGCGGTACTTGTCGGAAAGCTGCTTGATCACGCTGTCGCGCGTGTTGCACTGGGGCTCCGCAGACGCCGCGGAGGCCGAGAGGGCGAGGATGGCACCGGTGGTGATAACCGTCTTCCACATGGGACGTCCCCTTCTTGGGCAAGGGTTTTTCCGCGGCTGTCGGGCCAAAATTGGCTGGCTTTCCGGCCGGCTCATGGATCGAGTTTCACAGGGAAGACTGAAAATCGGATTAATTTTCCCTAAAGAAAGTATTAACCATGATTAATGGCTGGATTTATCGATTTTTCAGACGGTTACCGCAGCGGTGCTAGCGCTTTCGGGCCAGGCTGAGGCCGTCGCTGATGGGCACCAGCGAGAGGGAAATCCTGGGGTCCTCGCGCAGCCGGAGATTGAGAGCGCGGATCGCTTCGGTGTCCGGATCCCGAGCCGCCGGGTCGGCGACCTTGCCGTTCCAAAGCACGTTGTCGATCGCCAGCAGGCCGCCGCGGCGCAGCAGCGAGAGACAGCGCTCGTAGTAGGCGCCGTAGTTGCTCTTGTCGGCGTCGATGAAGGCGAAATCGAAGCTCTCGGCGGCGCCCTCCGACAGGAGCGCGTCGAGCGTCTTCAGCGCGGGCGCCAGCCGCAGGTCGATCTTCTCGGCGACCCCGGCCTCCGCCCAGTAGCGCCGGGCGACGGCGGTGGTCTCGGGCTCGACGTCGCAGGCGACGATCCGGCCCTCGGGCGGCAGGGCCAGGGCCATGGCCAGGGCGGAATAGCCGGTGAAGGTGCCGATCTCGAGGACCCGCTCGGCCCCGGTGAGCTCGATCAGGAGCGCCATGAACTGGCCTTGCTCGGGCGAGATCTGCATGCCGGCGTCGTCGCGCCGGGCGGTCTCCTCGCGCAGCCGCGCCAGCAGGGCGGGCTCCCGCAGGGAGACCTCCTGCAGATAGCGGTGCAGGTCTTCGGTCAGAACGGTCGGTCGGTAGGACATCGCGGCTCTTTGCCTCCAGGCCTGCGGGGCGGCGCGGGCGGACCGCGGCCCGGCCCATTGATCGCCAGCCGCCGGCGGCGGCGCAAGGGCTTTTCTGGACAAGAACATAAAGTGAACATAGACTGCCGGCGAAGGGCGGGGACCTGCGACGACCGAGGGGAGGCGAGGCGGGACCATGGTCGACGAGAAGCGAGCCGAGCCGCGAGACGGTGCCCGGCCGCCCTTCGGGGCGGGGGCGCTGGACATCCGGCCGGCCACGGCTGAACGCTGGCCCGACTTCGAGGCGCTGCTCGGCGAGCGGGGCGGCTGCGGCGGCTGCTGGTGCATGCTCTGGCGCTTGCAGCGGCGGGAGTTCGAGGCCCAGGGCGGGGCCGGCAACCGCGCGGCGATGAAGGCGCTCTTCGAAGCCGGGGCCGAGCCCGGCCTGATCGCCTACGACGGCGCCCTGCCGGTCGGATGGTGCTCGGTCGCGTCGCGCACCGCCTTTCCGCGCCTCGAGCGCTCCCGGGTTCTGAAGCCGGTGGACGACCGGGAGGTCTGGTCGCTGTCGTGCTTCCTGGTCCGCAAGTCGCATCGCAACCGCGGGGTCTCCCGCGCGCTGCTGCAGGCCGCCGGCGACTTCGTCAGGGCGCGCGGCGGGCGGATCCTGGAGGGCTATCCCATCGATCCCAAGACCACCCCCTATCCGGCGGTCTACGCCTGGACCGGGCTCGCTTCGGCCTTCCGCGCGGCCGGCTTCGAGGAAGTCCTGCGCCGCTCGGAAACCCGGCCGATCCTGCGCAAGCGTCTCGACGGCGGGTGAGGCCGCGGCGCTCGGGGCGGCGCTACCCGCCGCCGCCCGCCGCCTGAAGCGCGCCCTCCAGGCGCCGCAGGGCGAGGCGCAGGCGAATCCGGGCCGCGGCCCGCCGGGCCAGGCGGTGGCGCCGCCGGTGGTAGCCGAGCTCGAGCAGCGCGAGGCCTTCGCCGGTGCCGTCCGCGGCCGCCCGGGCGCGGCGTGTTTCGGCGCAGCTCGTACGGGCCTCGCAGCGGGCCACCGCCATCAGGCCTTCAAGCTGGTTCAGGCGTTGCTTGAGGGGATCCCGGTGCCGAAGCCGGTCCCACAGCGCCGGCGGGAGAGCGTCGTAGCGCAGCTCCGCGGCGAGGTCCCGGGCCGGATATCGGCCCGTCGGACCCTGGTCTGAGATTTTTTCGTACACCATTGCCGAGACGTACGATATTATCGCCAAAAAGTCAAAGCTTGGACTGTGCGAATTTCCCGCGTGCTCGGCCGAAGCCCGGCCCCGCGCCGGGCCGGCGCTCAGGTCCATTGCCAGCGGCCGATGACCCGGCCGTTGACGGTCACGTCCTCCAGGGGACGCTCGTAGACCGCGTAGTCGGCATTGGCGGAAATCAGGCGGACGGTCGCCGGCTCGGAGTAGGGGATCACCTCCAGCCGCTTGATCACCAGGCCGAAGCCGTCCCAGACGATGAAGACGCCGGGCGGCGAGGGCAGGCGGTCGTCGGTGTTCACCAGGACCCTTTCGCCGGGCCGGAAGTCCGGCACCATGCTGTCGCCGTGGACCCGGATGATGCGCAGCGAGGCCGGCGCCGCGGGGGTGTGGCTGCGCAGGAAATCGAAGGGGATCTGCCACTCCGCGACCATGGCCTGGGGATCGGCGAGGTCTGGAATGGCGCCGCCGCCTGCCAGGGCCCGGACATCGAGCTCGGGAATCGGGGCCAGGGCCGCGGCGGTGTCCGCGGCCCTGGGCCGGCGCCGCTGCGGGCCCCGCTCGAGGGCCGGCCGCTCGCCGTCGGCCGCCGCGGTCTCGCCCGCGAAGAGCGCTCGGGTGACACCCGCAAGGGCCAGAACGTCGTTGCTGGTGATCGCCGGCGCGCCCCGGCCGACCAGGACCGCCTCCAGCTGCTTGGCCAGCTCCAGCGGCAGGTAGGGTTTGCGGTACTTGTCTTCGTAGGAGGCATAGGTCGAGGCCGGCCGCTCGATGGCCGCAGCCACCTCGCGCACCGAAAGGCCGCTGCGTTCGCGCAGGCGCTTGAGGTTCCGAGCCGCTGCCGAGGTCTCTGCCATGCCGGCCATATTGTACGATGTAGACGTACGATGCAACACGAAAATTTCGTTGACAAGATTAGCGAAAAAATCGTACAAAATCGCCATGATCTCCTCATCCCATCGCCGCCGGGAGCGCCGCCGCCGAAGGTCGCGGCGCCCGCACAAGCTGCTCAAGGGCATCGCCAGCAACCTGGTCCGTCATCCGCACTATCCCTGGCTGGCCTTCGATCCCCGCGGAGTCGTCGCGGTCGAGGCCAGCCGCGACCTCCGGAAGAAACCCTCCGGGCCCGGCTCGAGGGCGGCGGCCCATGCCGACTAGGCTCCAGGCCTTCCTGGCCCAGCAGCGGTCCCGCGGGATGTCGGAGCAGGCGATCCGGCGGGCCCTGGGCCTGTCGCGCCGGGAGGCCGCCGAGGCCGAGCTCTTCGGTCCGAAGCCCGGCGCAGCCCGGTCCGGTGGTCAGGACCCCGCCCCGGAGCGGAGGCGCCGCCGATGAGGACGGCGCCACGCGGCGCGCGGACCTGGGTCTCCTGGCCGGTCGTCTCGAGACGGGGCGGCCAGCTGCGCCGCCGGGTCGAGGTCCGCGGCTGGGAGCCTCCGCCGGAGGATCCGATCGACGAGGCGACGGGCGAGCCCCGGGTCTGGGAAGCGGGCCACGTCCGGGCCTGGATCCGCGAGGCCATGGACACCCTGCGGCGCCTGCCCCTGCCGAAGGACGGTCTGCCGCGCCGGCCCAGCAGCCACATGCCCGAGGTCCTGCGCGAGTTCGTCGAGGCCTACGGCTACGACCGGGGCCGGTCGCGGGAACCGGTGTCGGCCCGTGAGATCGACCGTCTGGATCGAGTCCTCGACTGGCTGTTGTGGCTGGAGGCGCGGCGGGACGTGGTGGTCGTCACCGGCATCGCCCTGGGCCTCAACCTCAGGGCCGCCGGCCGCCTCGTCGGCCGCAGCCACGAGTGGTGCCGACAGCGCGAGCGGGCGGCGGTCGAGGCCATCGCCCGGCGCCTGAACCGGGAGCGGCGGCGCGCGGCGGCACCGTGACCGGAACCGCGGCATGAATCCGGCGGGCGGGCGGCCGCCGCCCCCGGGCCTCCGGGGCCGGCCGGTCGCCCGCCGGGCATTTAGGGCAAGTCAACCAATTAGGACTAGGCTTTTGGGCATAAGAGACCAGACCACGGACTGCGGCCGATGACCCATTTCCTGATCACCGATGACAAGCCCGAAGGCTACAAGCTGGAAGACATCCTGACGCTGATCCGCCGGGACATGATCCTGCGGGCGACCAAGATCGTCGACGATCCCAAGCCGCAGGCCAAGCAGGTGCTGGAGAACAACATCCGCATCCTCGGCCTGCTGAGCGAGTGCATCGCCATCGCCGAGAACAGCACCAAGACGCTCGACAAGGAGATCGGACCGCCGGTCAAGGGCAAGCCCCGGATCGGCAGCGTCTGAAGTCGGGGCGGGCCCCGGGGGACGGGCGCCGCAGCCGGGGCGGGGGCCCGGCGTCGCCACGAGCCTTGCCTGATCGGGCGCGAGGCGCCATATCGCTGGGGCAAGACAAGGTCCTTCCGCAGCCAGCAAGCGCCGCCGCGATGTCCAAGAGCCCTCCAGTCTGGTTCAAGCCCGCGATCGAGTATGGGCCGCTATTGATCTTTTTGGCGGTCTACTTCTTCGCCGGCCTGATGGCCGCGACCGCCGCCATCATCCTGGCGGCGGCTGTCGCGGTGGCGGCGGCGGCGGTGGTCGAGCGCCAAATCCCGCGCATGCCGCTGTTCACGGCGGTGGTGATCGCGGTCTTCGGCGGGATTACGCTGGCGCTCAACGACGAGACCTTCATCAAGATGAAGCCGACCTTCGTGCAGCTCTTCTTCGCGGCAATCCTCGCCGGTGGGCTGTTGCTCAAGCGTCCGCTCCTGAAGCCGCTGCTCGGAAGTTCCTGGCCGATGGACGACCTCGGCTGGCGGCGCCTGACCTGGCGCTTTGCAGCCTTCTTCGTGGCGATGGGCGCCCTAAACGAGCTGGTCTGGCGGACTCAGACGACCGATTTCTGGGTGGTCTTCAAGGCCCTCGGGCTCAGCGGTCTGACCCTGACCTTCGTGCTTTGCCAGCTGCCTCTGCTGCGCCGCCACGCACTGGCCAGCGAAGTCTCGGAGCCGGATCAGAGCTAGAGCCGTTGGCCTTCCGGCGCGGGGTCGGCGGCTTCCAGCGCACCGGCTGAGCCACCTTACGCGGATCGATGTTGAAATGGCGCTTGAAGGCCTCCAGGCCAAGGGTCCGGGGTCCGTCGGAGTATTCGCCATTCCGGTCGCGCATCGTCACCACGAAGCGGACGTGGGGAATGCCGTTGTCGTTCTCCTCGATCCGCAGGACCTGGGCGATCTCCATCAGGTCGCCGGAACGCAGGCGCGCGAAGGACGCGCCGGCGACGACGTCGTCCGGACGCGGGGACTCGGTCTTGCTCGGCAATGCGACCTGGGGCAGTGAGATCTGAAGAGAGCGGAACTTTTCTAAACTACGCGTCAACCACGAACTCGGCATATACACGGAATCCGGTCCTATTCATATGACGGTTACCTCTCTCCCAGTCGCAAGAGGTAAAGCAATAACGCCCGTTCGGGTTGTGGCAAAAGGCGGCAATGGCTGTGTCAGGAAAAGGTCGGGGTTCAGTAATTTCAATCCTTTGCCATAGCAGTCCTGGACCTTTGGCCGAGGCGCCAGAGGGGCCCGGGTCCGGCGGATTGCCGGGCCGGTCACACAGATTTGACCCTCTGGTTGATTGCTTGAGGATTTATAACACATAAGTAATCCATGAAATCTATTGTAGCGTTAAATGCCGTTACCGTAAATGAGTAACTGAAATTTCAGGATTATTACCTAATTTCTGACGCAGGACCAAGGCCGGGGGGAACCCGGTAGCGGGAGAGCATGGTGTCCAGGCAGTCGACCCGGGCCGCAGCCTTTGACGGGGCAGGCGTGGCATGAACCTGAGCCTCTTCGCGTCCGTCGTGATCAGCGTCTTCGCGGTCGGCGGGTCCATCGTCCTGCTGCGCCGCTACGGGGACTGGCGGGTCGGCTTCTTCGCCGCGCTGACCGCCTTCATGGCGACCCTGATGGCGGTCTACTTCACCGCCGAGCTCTTCATGGCCCCGCCGGGCTGGGCCATGGCCGGCTCGGCCGGCCAGATCTCGGGCCTGGCCATGAGCGCCCTGGCCATGGTCGCGGTCTTCTTCATGGAACGCATCATCGGCCAGCACACCGCCCGCCAGAGGGCGCTGCGCCTGCCGCAGTTCACCGTCGACCGGGCCGCAATCGCGGCCTTCTGGGTCGCCCCCGACGGCGCCTTGCTCTACGCCAACCAGTGGGCCTGCCAGTGCCTCGGCTACAGCCGCGAGGAGCTACTGAGCCGCAAGATCTCGGACGTCAGCCCGGATCTGCCCCGCTGGCGCTGGCTGCAGAGCTGGCAGGCCCTGAAGGAGGCCGGCTCGCTGAGCTTCGAGACGCAGTACCGGACCAAGACGGGCCTTCTCCTGCCCATGGACGTGACGACCAACTACCTGGAGTTCGACGACCAGGCCTACGCTTGCCTCTTCGCCCGAGACATCACTGACCGCAAGCAGGCCGAGCGGGAACTGCGCCAGGCCAAGGAGCAGGCCGAGGCGGCCAACCACGCCAAGAGCGAGTTCCTGGCAAACATGAGCCACGAGCTGCGCACCCCTCTGAACGCCATCATCGGGTTCTCCGAGATCCTGGCCATGCAGATCTTCGGTCCCCTCGGCTCGGAGCGCTACCGCGCCTACGTCGACGACATCCACCAGAGCGGCAACCATCTGCTGGGCATCATCAACGGCATCCTCGACCTCTCGAAGGCCGAGGCGGGCAAGCTGACCCTCGACGAGACCGACGTCGACCTGGCCGAGGTCCTGCGCCAGAGCGGGCGCATGTTCCGCACCAAGGCCGCCGAGCAGGGCATCAAGCTGATCTTCGACCTGCCCGAGACCCTGCTGGCGATCCGGGCCGACGCGCGCCTGGTGAGCCAGGTCGTCATCAACCTGATTTCCAACGCGATCAAGTTCACTAACCAGGGAACGGTGGCGGTGAGCCTGGGCCAGGAGATCGGGGGCGGCTGCTTCATACGGGTCCGCGACACCGGGGTCGGCATCGCCAGGGAGAACATCGCAAAGGTCGTCGAGCCCTTCGTCCAGGTCGAGAGCGCCTTCAGCCGCGGCCACGAGGGGACCGGCCTCGGCCTGCCCTTCGTCCAGAAGATCATGGAGCTGCACGGCGGCGGCATGAGCATCGAGAGCGAGCTGGGCGAGGGCACGACGGTGACCGTGCGCTTCCCCCCCGAGCGGACCGTGGCCCGCGATCCGCAGCTCCTCGAAGAGGTTCCGGGCGACGTGAGCGCCAAGAAGGAGGCCGTCGCCTGACGGCCGCGCCGCCGCCTGACCGGGCGGGCGGCTAATTGAGCGCGGTCCGGCTCTGGTCGCGGGTCAGGAGCCGGCTCACGGAGGCCATGACCGCCTCCAGCTCGGACCCGACGCTGGTCTCGATCTCCGACGACAGGCGCTCGAGCATGACGTGGGTGTACTGCAGGCGCCAGGTCTGGGCCTTTTCCCAGCCGACTTCCTGGATCAGCTCGATCGCGATCAGGAAGGGCCTGAGCAGCGGCTCGGGCAGGCCGGTCTTGCGGTAAAGCTTGCGGAAGCCCTCCGGGCCGCCGTCCTGGAGGACGGTGTGGGCGCTGGCGAACGGAATTCCGGCCTGCAGGGCCATCGCGGCCTCGAAGAAGCGCAGGTCGCCGAGGCAGAGCGCGCGCAGCAGCAGGGTCGGGGTCAAGCGGTTCTGGGCCTTCAGCCGCTTCGCCAGTTCGCGCGCCTGGCCCTCCGAGCCTTCGGCCTTGGCCGCCTGGGCCAGGGTCTTCTCGCTGCCCTGCCGGATCAGCTCCGCGGCGATCTCCGGCGGCAGCTCCTGCCGGCTGATCAGCTCCTCGTAGAGGTCCTCGGCGATCACCGCGATCAGCCGCTCGGTCACCGAGAGCGGCAGCATCGGCCTGGCGACGAGCAGTTCCTGGATGTCGCGCAGCGCGCCGAAATCGGCGATCACCCGGCCGTAGCCCGTCTCCGAGATCCGGGCACCGTCGTTGCCGAGCAAGACCCTGACCGCGCTCTCGTCCCGGGTGGCGATCAGCGCATCGGAGACCCGGGAGGTCACGTCGTCGCGCGCGGCAACGGCGGCCAGCTTGGTGGCGGTGCCGGCCTCGATCACGGCGATCAGATCGTCGTCGGTCAGGACGCTGGAATAGCGGATCAGCGGCAGGGCGACCGCCTCGACGTCGGCCGCCAGGCGGCAGGCGACGTTGCGCGGCAGGAAGGGGCAGGACTTGGCGTGCTCCGCGACCGCCTGCCGGACCGCGACCTCCAGGTCGCGGGCCAGGAGCTCGAGGATCTCGCCGGCCAGCTGACGCTCGGCCCGGCCGAGGCTGCCGAAGGACAGCGCCTTGGCGACGCTGGCCGCGGTCTCGGCCCGGCCCTTCGGCGAAGGGTCGGACAGGAGCCGCTTGACGGAATCCTTGGAAAGCGCGACGGAGCTGTTCATCTGCTATCCGCTGATCTGCGCAGG
>JAAUXY010039132.1_pt1 | contig 17854 bp, 16 predicted proteins | sample 7278121 | NCBI WGS metagenome assembly JAAUXY01 (sample SAMN14350117, study PRJNA611818) | marine sediment metagenome | isolation source: surface marine sediment (1.8m) | place: French Polynesia: Moorea | collected 2018-08 | reverse complement strand
GTGGAAATCCGCTTCTTTGACCGGGCCGAATAAACGGTACGCTCCGGATAATTTTTTGAGGCCGTTTTCCCAGTTCTCCTTGTCTATCTTAACGATTGTCATAATGACTACCTTAGTCTGTCAGTTGTTAGTTGTTGGTTGTCCGTTGAAATGGCAACGGACTACCTGCGACGCACAACGGACATATTTTATTTTATAAATTCATCCGGATCACCGGGTTTGTATGTATCCAGAGGCGGGCGTACATCCGGATCCAGACCGGCTTCCCAGCCAAACAGCTCCAGACAATCCTTTTCCAGCTTTTTGGTAAAAACACGCATGTTGATGCCTACCGGGCACGAACGCTCGCAAGCGCCACAATCGGTGCAACGGCCAGCACAATGGTAAGCCCTTAGAAAGTGAAAGGTGCTCACATCTGTGGGATCCTGACCCTTGCCCACCCATTGCGGCCGAGATTCGTCGGTAAAGCAGGTTGGGCAATAACATAGCGGACAGGCATTGCGGCAGGCATAGCACCGGATGCAGGGTTCCAGCAGTTTCTCAAAATAGGCGGCTTTTTCCTGCGCCGGCAAGGCTTCAATTTCACGTACATCTGCGTAGCGGTCCACATCAGGCTGCTCGTCGACCGGATCAGCCACCAGTTCATCGTGGATGACCGGATTGCGGTGATGACACACCACGCAGTTTTGTTGAAGCACATCCTTTTTATTTAGAATTTTCTCAAAACCCGCCCCTTTGACGGTAATGTTGTTTTCATCTTCGGTGATTTCATCAATCTCATCCTCAAACAGGGAGGACATTTTGCGTCGATCGATCATTCCTTTGCAAGGAACACCGATGATAACAAGCTGGTCCCGCTTGATTTTGTTTTCAATGATATGGGTTACAATATTGCGGGAATCACATCCTTTGGCCAGAATGCCGATTTTCTCGGTGCGGTTTGTTAGATAATTGCACAAGTTAATGCCGCAATTGCTGTCCCAGACGAAGTGTTCAACCGCTTCGGGAGATCTGGCAAAATGGGGCTCATTCATCATCGGGATCGTGCCTTTACGGAATCCGATGACCATTTCCACCTGACCCTCTTCCAAAAGCCGTTTGGAGATTTCCTTGATTTTATCAATGTAGCTCAACATCTTAAGCAACCTCAGGCATGGTTTTAACTAATGTTTTGTTTGGTCCTAATTCTTTGATGGCCTGGGTCACTTCGGTCACCACCTGGACAAACTTGGTAGATTCTGCCGAGGAGACCCAGGAAAACTGCAGGCGACCGGGTTCGATTCCCATATGTTCCATCAGGTTTTGAAACAAGGCAAATTTGCGACGGGCGTAATAATTACCTTCCAGGTAATGGCATTCGCCGGGATGTCACCCGGATACCCAGACGCCGTCTGCGCCCTCACGCAGGGCGGCCATAAAAAACTTAGGATCCATTCTGCCGGTGCAGGGGATGCGAACCACGCGGATATTGGATGGATATTCCATGCGCCCGACACCGGCCAGGTCAGCAGCACCGTAGCTGCACCAGTTGCACAAAAAGGCAACGATTTTAGGTTCCCAATCAGACATTCTTTATACTCCTTATATATTTAGCTACTAGTAGTAGCTGCTGAATGATGGCTCAGCGATTATCATATATTCAGACCAGTGCTCACTTACAGAAAATTATAAATCCTAAACCTGTCTCAAAAATAGTAGATCACGTCCAAGGGCGCGACGTAAACCGATTCAAAAGTGGAGCATACACGTAGTATTCGAGCAATTTGAATCGGTTTAATACACACCTTAAATATTTATAAAAATCGATGTGTAATCCGTTTATCCCGGACAACAATGCCCTTGGGCGTTAGATGCTGTTTTTGAGATAGGTTTTAGTATCATACTGCTTTACTTAATGCAAAAATCTGGGCAAAAATCTGATCGTTGTCAAAGCCCTTCAAATGAATGGCGCCGGAGCGGCAGGAGGCCACACACAGCCCACACCCTTTACACAGTACCGGATTGATCTGGGCCCGGCCGGCAAAAGGACCGTCTTCGGTAAATGAAGGCGCTGAATATGGACAAACTGAAACACACACCCCGCACTCACTGCACAGAGTGGGGTCGCTTTCGGCGATGGTACCGCTGGTAAAAATGCTCTCGCGCGCCAGCAGCGCCACGGCGCGGGATGCTGCCGCCTGCCCCTGGGCAATGGACTCATCAATGGGTTTGGGATAATGCGCCATGCCGCATAAAAAGACACCGTCGGTGGCAAATTCAACCGGCCCCAGCTTGGCATGGCGTTCCACAAAGAAACCGTCTTCGTTTAAGGGCACTTTGAAAAACGTTGCCAGGTCATTCACTTTGTTGGGCAGAATAGCGGTTGCCAGACTGATCAGATCGGTTTCAATCTCCACCGGCCGGCCGATAACGTGGTCGATAACCCGTACAAACAGTTTGTCGCCTTCGCTGACGACTTCAGGTTTGTTTTCCAGGCTGAAGCGGATAAAAACCACACCGGCTTCACGCGCCTGTGTGTAAAGCGCTTCGCGCTCGCCGTAAGTCCGTAGCTCACGGTACAGGACAAACACCTCCATGTCCGGGTTGAGCTTTTTGAGCTCCAGGGCGTTGTCGACCGAATGCGTGCAGCACACCCGCGAGCAGTAGGGCCGTTGCGGTTCGCGGGAGCCCACGCACTGGATGAATACGGCCGTATTTAGACCTTTCAAGACGGCGTCATCTTCGATGAACTTTTGATCCAGCTCAAGGCTGGTGAGGATGCGCGGTTCTGTGCCGTAATTGTATTCTTCGGGCTGATAAGGTGCGCCTCCAGTAGCCATTAGGGCAACACCGTGATCCAGGATCTCTTCGTTGCCGTTGACCGCCAGGGTGGTCTCGAAATTACCGACAAACCCTTCAACCTGTTTGATTTCGGTCTCAAGGTGAATGTGAATGTTTTTATTTTTCTGAACGTCATCGATCAGCCCGGCCAGTTTTTCCGGTACACTGTCACCGGATGCGGTGCGATAAATCTTGCGGGCCTGACCACCCAGCTGGGTATCTTTTTCAATGATGTGGGTTTGATATCCCTGACGCGCCAGGCTTCTGGCGGCGGCCATACCCGAAATGCCGCCACCAACCACCATGGCGGTTTGATTGATTTCAAGCTCTGCCTCTTTGAGAGGTGCCATCAATGCGACTTTGTGAACCGCCATGCGGATCAGGTCTTTGGCTTTTTTGGTGGCCAGCTCCGGGTTGTTTTTATGCACCCAGGAATCCTGGTTGCGGATATTGGCCATTTCAAACAGATATTTATTTAATCCGGCATTGATCAGTGTTTCTTGAAACAGCGGCTCATGGGTTTTGGGGGTGCAGGCCGCTACTACCACGCGGTTGAGTCCTTTTTCCGAAATTATTTTGGCCATCGTGTCCTGGGTGTCCTGTGAGCACGAATACAGATTGTCGGTTGCAAATTCCACATAGGGCAGGGTAGCGGCATATTCGGCTACGGCGGGCACATCTACCACCCCGGCGATGTTGATGCCGCAATGGCAGACAAATACGCCGATGCGGGGCCGCTCGTTGACGACATTGACCTCAGGCACCACCTCTTTCTTTTTAATCAGCGTGTTACGGGCCGAGCTGAGGATTTCCCCGGCCGCACTGGCGGCGGCACTGGAATCCACCACCGATTGTGGAATGTCTTTGGGTCCCTGAAAGGCACCGCAGACATAAATCCCTTTACGGGAGGTCGCCACAGGCGCAAAGCTGGATGTTTGACAGAAATTGCCCTCTGTCAAATCGATCTTGAGTTTTTTGGCCAGCTCGATGACTTCCGGTGAGGTTTCCATCCCGATGGACAGCACGATCAAGTCAAAGATCTCGGTGACCATCTCGCCGCTTTCGTTCACGTAGCGGATTTCCAGGTCGTCGGTTCCCAAGACCGGATCGACACTATGCACCCGACTGCGGATAAAACGGATGCCGTGTTTTTCACGGGCATTGTCATAAAAGCGCTCAAAGTCTTTTCCCGGCGTGCGGATATCCATAAAGAAGACAGCGCAGTCCAGATCATCACCGACATGCTCCTTGGCGATGACAGCTTCCTTGATGGCATACATGCAGCAAACCGAAGAGCAGTACGAGTGGTCGCATTTATTCATGTCCCGGGAGCCCACGCACTGGAACCAGGCAATTTTCTTGGGCTCGGCTTTATCTTTGGACTGGCGTGTCACATGCCCCATGGTCGGGCCGGATGCGGACAGAATGCGCTCGAACTCCAGCGAGGTCATCACATTGGGTAGCTTGGAATACTGATAGTTATCATATTTTGACGGATCAAAGGGCGCAAATCCCGGTGCCAGTACCACTGAGCCGACTTGCAAAGTCTCGGTTTGCGGTTTCTGGTCAAAGTCAACCGCATCAGTGGGACATAACTTTTTGCAGGCCCCACATTTTCCTTTTTGGATATAGATGCAGCTGTCCCCGTCGATACAATATTTCAAAGGAACCGCTTGGGGATACTCGACATAGGCGGATTTACGTTTAACGATCCCGGCGTTGTAGGGATCCACCACCTTTTTGGGGCATTTTTCAGCGCAGGCGCCACAGGCAATACACAGGGATTCATCGATATAGCGCGGCTGCCGAATCAGTTCGACTTGAAAGTTGCCTGCGCTGCCTTTGATGTTTTTAATTTCACTGAGGGTTTTAAGCTCGATATTCAGATGCCGGCCGACCTCGACCAGTTTCGGTGAAATAATTCACATGGCACAATCATTGGTGGGAAAGGTTTTATCCAGCTGCGACATCACGCCGCCGATGGATGAGCCTTTCTCGACCAGATAGACATAATAGCCTGAATCTGCCAGGTCCAGCGCCGCTTGCATTCCGGAAATTCCACCTCCGACGACCATTGCTGATCCGATTACTTCTTTTGGCATTGATTGTTTCTCCTAGACAAATTTTTATAAATTATCTTAAACTTAACGTCTTTTTTATGGTGATTATACCGTTGCCAGCTTTAGGCAAAGAAAGGCAGAATATAAATTTAGCATGCTTTTGTCAATGAATTTTGCAGTCATCAGACCCAAAAAAAAGGGACTACGCTTATTAGAATTGCTTTAAATTTCATAATCTTAGTCAACAAATAAATGGGCTTCAGTTTGCGCCCCATCGGTCTCTGTCAGATTGCCGCATTATCTTATCAGCTAGGCCGTCATAGGGGGTTAGTTGGTGTGATGCCGCATTCAGAACAATCTCAATTCATTGGGCTAGGTTGCAATCGTTTATCGGATCAGCTATACAATCTGATCCGAAATATAGGATTAGTCGTTAATGGCGATTTTATGATAAGTTTACATGACGTGGTACATGCGCTGAGTACACTACGACACTGATAAGGAGATCGCTGAATGCGAACGAAGGTTTTATCCACATGCACGCTAATTGTGCTGCTTTTTTTCGTTGCGGCCGACGTCCCGGCCCAGGAAGATATGGTTGTAATTGATAACTCGGTTTTTGATAATCCGCAGCGCCCGCCGTCTGTTTTCAAGCACGACGAGCACAATGAATTGGCCCAGATAGAGGAATGCAATGAATGCCACCACGTGTATGAGGATGGCAAACGGTTGGAGGATGAATCATCTGAAGATCAGCGCTGCGCTGACTGCCATGAACTGCAGGACGTTGGTTCCACACCCGGTCTGGTCAAGGCTTTCCATACCAACTGCAAAACCTGTCATCGCGAGCAAAAGCGGGGACCTTTAATGTGCGGGCAGTGTCACATCAGGTCGGCAGCTAAATTTTGAGCGTTTCAAATTAAAAATATTGAGATTACGTTTTTTAAAGGAATTTTATCGATTTAATATTTTTAATTTGAAACCCTTCGGGATTGCCGATCTTACCCCATCTACTGTGTTAGATGCCGTCCCGCATAGTATACTATAGCGGGACGGCATCTGCCGTGTAGCTGCGGCAACCTCGACAATCGCTCAATTTAGCCTTGCGGACAATTGATTAATCGTGCCTGCCCGAAGGGCTTGGATTTTTGTCACTTTCATCTGGAAAGTGACAAAACAAATCATGTTAATCCTGTAAATCCTGTCAAAAAAGACACCACCGGTCTTCTAATGAATTCTTCAGTTGCTAAGCCCAAAATCATCATCATCTGCGGTCCCACCGGCATCGGCAAGACAAGCGTTGCCATCAAGCTGGCCCAGCACTTCAAAGGCCACATCATCGGTGCGGATTCCATGCAGATTTATAAATACATGGATATCGGCACTGCCAAACCCACAGCCGAAGAGCAGGCACGCGTAACCCACCATATGGTCAACATCGTTGCACCGGATGAGCCCTTTGATGCCGCCCGCTATGCCGAGCGTGCCCGGCATATTATTGCTGGGCTTTGCGAACAGAACATCCTGCCCTTTGTGGTCGGGGGAACCGGCCTGTATATCAAGGCGCTGCTCTACGGCCTGTTTGACGATGATGCGTCTGATCGGCAAGTTCGTACCAAACTAAAAGCAGAAGCAGAGACGCACGGCATTGAATATTTACACCAGCGCCTGCACCGCTTGGATCCTGATACCGCAAAAAGGCTGCATCCCAACGATAGTTACCGCATCCTGCGCGCACTCGAGGTCCTCCTATCCTCCGGCCAAGCCATATCGCAGCACCACCGCAATCACGCCTTTGCCGAGCAACCGTTTGAGGCCCTAAAAATCGGCCTGAATACAGAGCGTGAACTTTTGTACGAGCGCATCAATCGGAGGGTTGATGCCATGCTGGCGGCTGGTTTTCTCGTTGAGGTAAAAGATTTGCTGAAAAAGGGATATGATGCTGATCTCAAGGCCATGCAATCCATCGGCTATCGTCACATGGTGGCCACCCTCCAGGGCCGGCTATCGCTGGCAGAGTGCACGCGCACCCTTAAACGCGATCATCGGCGCTATGCCAAACGTCAATTGACCTGGTTCAACGCCGATCCGGACATCATCTGGCAAGCGCCCGAGCAAATCGAAGAGATGATTCGTTTGGTGGATAGATTTATCGGTGCGGCTCAAAAGAGTGAAATCTAAAGTGATCACTAATTTTAGGAATCTAAATTGAGCGCTTGTCGAGGTTTATCTGCCTCAGGCAGGTTGCCGCCAGCCGCCAGATGCCGCTCAGAATTATTTAATTTGAAACGCTCAATTTAGCTATACCTGAATTCTGCACGAGTCGTAGGCTTTCATATGCAAGGCACTTCAGGGCGAAGCGATAGTGATCTATGCTTCGCCCTGAATAACACAGCAGATGGGAGCCTACGAATCGCCCATAGGGTGAAAATTAATGCGATATAATGATTTTCATTCATTATAACTTGCAGGTATTTGTTTGTACCTCTCTAACTTACTTGAAGCGCTGCCATTAGAAGCAATATCAACTTCGCATTAATTTTCATGCAGGATTCAGGTGGTATTCTTTACCGTTTTTGATTAGGCTCAAAAATTTCAAACCAAAACCACGCCGGTTCAGATGGACAACCTGGCCTTTGAGCATAACACCTTTTTCGATTTTGGTGCGTGAGATGACCAGCGTTATGATGTGACCCTCGGCAAATCGATTCCGGGTTTCAATAAACACACCACCTTTACTGATGTTTTGGGTCAAGCCGGCATAGTATCGGTTTTGGCAGGCAAAAATGGTGGCCCGGCGGAACGGTTTTCGGGTAGATTTTCTTAAATTGATAAACGGCTTGGGTGATTTTTCATGCAGGTAGACGACGTTTTGATATGGCATATGCAAACCTCAAAAATGGATGGTGATCCTAAGTGATCTGCCAGTGGTAATTTAATTCAGGTGACCATATTCTATTGTTGATCATTTATACCATGAACACAACATGCAGTCAATATTTGAGCCTAAATACCATATATAGTGTTTACATGAACGCCATAGCCGCTTGACATCAACATTCTTGACATCGTTGTCCACCATCACACTGATCATAGCGAACGTCCATTTTAAACTTGATCCGGTACAATATATGGTATATAAATATCAGATTAGCAACTATATCTTGCACAATCCTGATGTTTAAGGCGACACACCCGGTTCAGCCTCCGAAATTTGCCCCCAAGGAGAAAACCAGCGCTGCATAATTCTTACGAAAAATGAAAAGAATTGGACTGCCTGTATGTCACAGCAAACGATACCCGATGGCTACTATGGCAACATATTAAAGGGCAACTATAGTCAGCCGCTCAAGGATTACATCACCCGTTGTATCCAGAATTTTCAAGAGTTCGATCAACTGGGAACTCCTGCGATTCCTTACATTGCCGCATGGCAGGAAACACGGCACGTGATTTGGTACGAGTTTGTCGGAATACAGCTGATACAGCTTTTGGGCTGTGACTATGCCGATGCGTCCGAACATTTTAGAAACGCTATTATCGAGCGTCATATCTATTCGAAAGTAGATACACCTGAGAAACCACAAGAAGTGATTTTGAAAAGCAATGAGCTTTTCAAGCGCAAATCCGAACTCAGAGATGCCGTCAAAAATAGTGGGGATTTAGATGCGGTTTACAAAATCACAGCTGCCGACGGCCGAACCTATTGGCTGAAGGATCAAGCCAAATTGGAATCTTTCGATTCTGACCGCATATTCATTTCGTTGGGCATTTTAACCATTGTCACCAAAGAAATGGAAGCCGAAGAGCATCTTAAAAAGGTTCAAAAGGCTTTAAGAAAAAGTGAACAAAAGTTTAAAGAGCAGGCCATTCACGATAATCTAACCGGTCTTTTTAATACCCGCTACCTATATACAGCCCTACCGGGGTTAATTAAGAAAAGTGCAGCCAACAGCGCGGTGTTTTCACTGGTTTTCATGGACATCGATGATTTTAAACAGGTAGTGGATACCCACGGACACCTCAACGCCAGCAAGACCCTACAAGAAATTGCCGCAACGCTTATGGCGGCGTTACCGGCGCCGGCCTACGGCGTGGCCTATGGCGGTGATGAGTTTGTATTGGTTTTGCCCGGATTTGACAAACAGCAGGCTTTGGAAACGGCGGAGGCCATTCGGCGGCGTATTAAAGAAACCGTTTATCTTCAAAATGCGGATCTAAATGTCCGTATTCATGCCAGTTTGGGTGTTTCCACCTTCCCACATGACGCCGACACCCTTAACGATCTGCTGGCACTGGCGGATCAGGCCATGTTCAGCGTCAAGGAAAGAGGCAAAGATTCCATTTGCAGCATTTCCTACCAAACCACCGAAGACGGCAATCGCATCGGTAAAATTGTTTCGTATAGTTGTGAAAAATAAGACTTCGAAATTGACATCTTTTTACGGCTAACATCTGGTTAAAGCGATTTAATTTAGGATCGAAAGGTTGATTGGATTAGCGGTTTTCCAGGATAGCCAGATGCCAGTTTCTTCTTTGTCAGGTGGTTGCGTTACAGTTTGGCTTGCAATTGCTGGGCCCAGTCCTTGAAATACGGATCTTCGGATCTAAGTGCCGTTTCCAGAAGGCCTTTGGCCTCGGCTTTGTTTTTATCTCCGCCGATTTGGATCAAAAGCTCAGCTAAAAAAAGCTGGGCTTCGGTGTTGGTCGCAAAATATTGGGTTTGCTGATATTCGCGGTAATACGCCAGGGATTTTTCACGGTCTCGCAGCGGCCAGGGCAAAATCGCCCAGAAGCGGCCCAGGGACAGCATCGGCCCCCCCTCTTTGTACATTTTGTTGATCTCATAAGTCTTTTCAAAGCTTTTCTGAGTTTTGTCTTTTAAACCTTCTTTGATCGCTGTAAAAATGCTGACACCATCGGAATAAATGCCGACATTCAGGCCATAATAATAGTGCCCGTCTGGGCGTTGCGGCTTTAAATCAATGGCCTTTTGGGCATACTGCATGCCGGCCTTGCCGTACTGCGCACAAATATTCTTCCAGTCCTGCACGCCTTTCTTTTTGGCCTTGTCGGCGTACTCGCGGTGGGCCCGGGCACTTTTCCAGGCAGCTTCATAATCATTGGGGTCTTGTTCAACTGCCTTTATATATAGGTCAATAGACTTTTTGAAATTATCAAACCCTCCCTGGTCATAAATTTTATCGGCCTGCGCCAGATAATCCACCGCCATCGTGTAAAAAGGAAAAGCAATAAAAATGGCTGCAATTGTCACTCCGCAAATATATCTTTTCATTCTCTAATCTCCTTTAAGCCAATCAAAACCAATTCCAACTACATCAGCTATAGTGTTTTTTTATTTTTATTAAAGCTTCAGCTTTTTCCCGAGGTCGAGGTGCGATCCGACTCAAAAGCGGTTCAATAAATAATTCTTGGCTGGAAGCCACTCCCACTTTGAAGGTAACGCACAGGATTGCCGTAAATTTTGTGGGAGCGGACTTCGGCGAGCTCAGTCGAGTCGCATCTTGCCGCGATATACGTACATTTTGAGACGGATTGCAACAAAGCCCTCGGGAAAAAAAATGATGTTTTAAATGATCTCAATGGCGCAGGCCATCGAAACGCCCCCGCCCCCACAAAGAGTGGCCAATCCCAGGTTTTTCTTTTGCCGTTTGAGGGCATACAAGAGGGTGATCATGATCCGGGCACCGGTGGCGCCCACCGGATGCCCAAGCCCGATTCCCGAACCATTGATGTTGGTGATATCCCGATTCAAGCCCAGCTCTTTTTCACAACCCAGGTATTGGGCGGCAAAGGCCTCATTGATTTCGATCAGTTCAAAATCAGCCAATTTGAAGCCGCTGCGCTTTAAAAGATCGTTTACTGCCGGTACCGGGGAAAGTCCCATAATCGATGGATGGCAGCCGCCCTTGCCGATGGCGCGTATTGTGGCCAGTGGTTGGATGCCCAGATCTTTGGCTTTTTCAGCGGACATGATGACCATGGCTGCAGAACCGTCGTTAATGCCGCTGGAGTTTCCGGCCGTCACCTTGCCGATGTCGGGCACAAACGCCGGCGGCAGCTTTTGCAGATCTGCCAGGGTCAAGCTCGGCCTGAAATGTTCGTCTTTGTCAAAAATAATAGGCGCCTTTTTTCTTTGCGGTATTTCCATCGGTACGATCTCATTTTGGAACGAACCGTCTTTGGTGGCGCGCTCAACATTGTTGTGGCTTCGCAGCGCGACCTCATCCATTTCTTCGCGACTGATATTGAGATGCTGGGCTACAAATTCGGCCGTATGCCCCATAATATAGGGTTTGCCTTTAAAAAAGGAGAGCGGCGGCTTTTCGGCATCCACCGGGCCCTCTTCCGGATGGGGTAGGATGTGGGATCCACAGTATAGACCGCGGATTAAATTGTCGATACATTGCTGATCCTGCAGTCGATACCCCCAGCGCGCACCCGGCAGCGAATACGGCGCACCTGACATATGCTCGACACCGCCGGCCAGAACGATGTCGGCCATGTCGGCCTGGATCATCGCCATGCCCGAGAGAACAGCTTCCATGCCTGAAATACACACCCGGTTGATGGTCACCGCCGTTACACTATCCGGAATGCCGGCCAAAAGCCCTGCAATACGCGTCACATTTAATGTATCCACCGGCTCCATGCAGCACCCGAAGCGCACATCATCGATCAGGTTGGCATCGATGCCGGCTTTTTCCACCGCTGCTTTCATGGTCACACTGGCAATTGTGGCCGCGTGACTGTCTTTTAAGGTGGCACCAAAAGCACCGATGGCGGTGCGGCATGCCGAGGCTATCACAACGTCTTTCATAGTTAACTCCTTTGCTGTTAATTTATGATGTCGGGTGTCGAAACGTTTTCAGGTGTTAGGTTTATGGTCACTGGCAGCTGGCTGCTGATTTGTGCAGCGGCGCAGGTGCGCGCAATTTGAGTAATGCAGTACAGTTGGAAAACAACCGAGGACGAGGACGAGTAGGAGGACGAGTACGATATGGAGCATAAAACCCTCGTCCTCGAGGACTCTAATCAACAAACTCCCGCAATCCGTCATCCCCCAAATGACCGCTCATGAATATCAATGGCTGCCGGAGTGGGAACGGCAATCGCATTCATCTTTCCAATGGTGGCCGGCAGGACGTTGCTGATAAAAAATTCAGCGGCCTTGAGCTGGCCGTCGTAAAAGGCGGCCTCTTTATGTTTGGCGACTTTCGATCGAACGACCTCTGCGTCTGTGCTACCGGCCAGTTTTTCCAATTTCGGTGCAGCCACCGTTGCGCGCCAGAGCAGCATCCAGGCCAAAATCACATCACCAAGAACTTCCATAAACGGGTGGGCATAAGCCAGTGCCAGCTTCATATCCTTAGAAAAAGCGGTTTTACTGATGTGCAGTGCGATTTCACCCAGACGATTTAATGCTTTTGCAACCCGGTCGGCGAGGTCTGCCAAGCTTGGATTTTGGGCGGCTTGATCGATGGTGGCTTTGATTTCATTCAGAAAATCAATAAAGACTGCGCCTTTTTTCATTCCCAGTTTGCGCCCCAGCAAATCCATGGCCTGAATGCCGTTAGTGCCTTCATAGATGCTCGTAATTTTACAATCGCGGTACAGTTGTTCGACCGGATAATCTTTGGTATAGCCGTAGCCGCCGTAAACCTGAATGGCCTGCTCGCAAACAAACTGGCCGCGTTCGCTGCAGTAGGCTTTAATCACCGGTGTCAGCAATTCGATAAAGTCGTTGTAGTGCACTTTTTCGTCAGCGGTTTTGGCGGTTCTTTTTTTGTCAAAACAGTAGGCCACGTAGTACACAAAACTACGCATGCCATCCACGTAGGCTTTCATCATCAACAGCATGCGCCTGACATCCGGATGACGGATGATGGGCACCTGGGGTGCATCCGGATCTTTCGCAGCGCTAATATCTTTTCCCTGCAAACGATCGCGGGCATAGTTGAGCGCATATAAATAAGCGGCCGAAGCGTGCAAAAAGCCCTGGGTACCGACATCCAGGCGGGCCTCATTCATCATATGGAACATGACCATCAAGCCTTTGTTTTCTTCCCCGAGCAATAAACCGCGGCACTTGCCTTTACCGCCCAGTGCCATACTGCAAGTCGGGCTGCCGTGGATGCCCATTTTTTCTTCCAAACCGCTGCAGACGATATCATTGGGCTCACCCAGACTGCCGTCGTCATTGACCCAGATTTTGGGCACAATAAACAATGAAATGCCTTTGGTTCCTGGAGGCGCGCCTTCGATACGGGCTAAAACCGGGTGAATGATATTTTCAGTTAGATCGTGATCGCCGCAAGTAATAAAAATTTTATTGCCTGTAATCGAATAGATCCCGTCCGGATTCTTAACCGCCGTTGTGGTCAGGGCCCCAACATCCGAACCGGCACCGGGTTCGGTGAGCAGCATGGTGCCGCCCCAATGGCCCGAATAGACCTTTTCCAAAAACAGCTTCTTTTGTGCAGGGGTGCCGAAAAGCTCGATCATTTTACCGGTGCCGTGACCCAGGTTGCCGAATCCGGCAATGGCAAAATTGGCCCCAATAATATACTCGAACGCTGCCTGGCGTATGATCCAGGGAAAGCCCTGGCCGCCGACTTCCGGGTCTTCGGCCATAGCGATCCATTCACCCTCGACAAACAACCGATAGGGGCGATGAAAGCACTTTGGTACGGTCACCTGACCGTTGTCAAATTTAACACCCTCCCGATCGCCTTCTGTGTAGGTGGGCAAAATTTCTTTAATACCCAGATTGCGGGCTTCGGAGATGACCATGTCGAACATTTTACGGTTCAAGTCGTTGTATTTTTCTGATTTTACAATAGTTTCAATCTCCAGTTGTTCGTATAGGACAAAGTCGATGTCTCTGCGGTCGGATAGTAGTTGTGCCATATAAATACCTCTCCAATGATGCATTCAACGCTAATGTAAAAAATGGGCCTATCAGCCGTCGGTAGGCGTTAAATTCCCACAGCTCATACCACAGCTCAAAGCTGACAGCTCATAGCTTTTCGCCTAAAGATACTTGCTGGTTATGATGACCTAATCGCTAATTCTGTTTTCAAGCGAACATATGACTTGTTTGTAATTTGGATTCAGGATATTTGGTAGTGATTGTCGGTTATCTATCGATATGGCGATGTTTGTCAAGAAAATGCATTATAAGCTGCATTTAGGCGGAGGGCAATTGGTTTAAGGCCGGTGGGTTTATTTTTCCCCCTTTAATTGTCCTTGCCGGTGGTATTGCGGATATAGTTTTCGGGAGCATTCAGGGCAGATGCCGTGGCTGAATTCAGCTTCGGAATGATGTCGGATATATTCTTCGATTTGGTTCCAGTAGCCCTTATCATCCCGAATTTTTTTGCATGATGCGCAGATGGGAAGCAGACCACTTAATTGTCTGACTTTGGCCAGGGACTTTTTAAGACTTGTGATAAGTTGATTTAACTCTTTCTCATGCTGCTTGCGCTCAGAAATGTCCCGAATTATCCCTGTATAAAAGGTCTCGTCGCCAGATTTCCAGGTCGACAATGACAGCTCGACGGGAAATTCTTTGCCGTCTTTGGTGATACCAAACAACTCGACGGTTTCGTCAATCAGCCGAGATTCACCGCTGACGACCACTCTGGCCATACCGCGCTCATGTGCTTGGCGAAATCTTTGCGGCATTAAAATACTGATAGGCTGTCCGATCAGCTTTTCTGCCGGGTGGCCGAACAATTTTGCTGCGGCGCTATTGCAAAAGACAATTTTTCCGGCCCGGTCGGCAGTGATGATGGCATCTTTGGCGGATTCGGCCACGCGTCGGAACTTGATTTCCGATTCTTTAATCGTCGTCTCAATCTGTTTGCGTTCGGTGATATCAAAACTGTATTCGATCATCTGGGTGACCTGACCGTTTTTATCTAGTATTGGATGGGCATGCACTTCGACGTTTCTGGGATTGCCGTCACGATCATAGTGGATGTGTTCGACTTGGACCGGCTGCTTGGTCTTTTTGATGATTTCAAGAGGGCAAGGGTGCTCGTTGGAATCGCAGGGCGTGTCCCGATCATGGGCAAGCGCATGACACGTTGCTTTACCGGATCCGCCGCTTTTTATAGCTGCTGAATTGGCCAGTTTGATACTGTAATCGTTCGCATCAACCACATAAAACGGATGTGAAAGAGATTCCAGCACCGAATTCAAGAAGGCAGATTGCTTTTTCAGCTGCGCATCTGCTTCCTTGCGGGCAGTAGCCTCTTTTTCCAGCGCTGCAACTTTTTCCAGCAGCGCTTTATGGTCATTGTCTGTGGCCATAGGATGTTTCCAGGCTACCTCAGGCTCAGGTCAAATGCTGATGATAGCGATCATTGCAGCAGTTGCATTTAGCTTCAAGATCCTTGTTAGTGAGACTATGAGCTTATTATATTAGCTGCATTTGAAGGGTATAAAATGATGAAAACAATAACTGGCCGTATCCCCATAGGGTCGGCCGGTTTGTTCCATACATTCGGCCATCATCTGTCGGGAGGCATCTTCGTAATCCGGTTTTTTCTCTTCTTCTCTTTTGCATTCGATACAGATGGGCTGATGATCGACGACAGATAAAATCCTACGCTCTTTGCTTGTTAGCGTTCGGCTGCACCGGCTGCACGCTTCGGCACATGAAAGCTGTTTCTCCCAGTTCTCCATAATTTCACTCCAAATATAAAAAAGCCTTTAGGGGTAGCGACCTGTATTGCGATGCCTGCCGGACATGACCAATCAAGCACCTGCAGTAGTCAAAAATAAGAAAAGGCACAACCATTCAACGTGTTTATATGGTACCACATAGTAGCCATTAATTCAATGATTCTAATATAATACCTGAATAGAGCCGATTCAAGAGCGCCGACTTTTAGGACAATTTAAAACCCTATTCCCGCAATGGCATGTGAGTTTCCGATAGCCGGCAGCGGCCAAGAAAATACTTGACTTCCTAAGGGGTTAATGGCTTTTATCAGATACAATGCTGCCGGTTCGAATCAAACCTATCGTTTGCTCAGGCAGGTGATGCCCCTTGCGATCTATTCCGATGACCGACTGCCCGTCTATACTGAGTCTGCCTGAACAAATTTAATCGTTAAAAAACCGGCATCCGGCTCACTTCGATCCACAGCAGTGATTTAACACACAATTGCCCCGGGCAATCCCTATACCGGGAATCTGTTAATCATTTTTAAATTGTCAATTGAATCGATCTATCCAATCACACTTCGACTCTGGGGGGTGTAAAGATGAGCAGCACAAGCAAATGGGTTTATGACTTTGACGAAGTCGATCAGGCTGAAGATCATGTCGGCGGTGAATGGGATGCGGTACGCGGGCTGTTGGGCGGCAAAGGCGCTAACCTGGCAGAGATGGTGCGGATCGGTATCCCGGTGCCACCCGGGTTTACCGTGACCACCGAAGCCTGCAATGCCTATTTGGCCGCCGGCCAAAGTTTTCCTGCCGGGATGTGGGAGCAGGTTTTGGAGGCCATGCAAAAAGTCGAATCGGCAACCGGAAAGAAATTTGGTGATTCCAAAAATCCACTGCTGGTTTCCTGCCGTTCGGGAGGCAAGTTTTCGATGCCCGGCATGATGGATACGGTTCTTAACATCGGGCTTAACGAAGACACCCTTAAGGGGATGATCAAGTTGACCAAAGATGAGCGCTTTGTCTACGATGCCTACCGGCGTCTAGTGCAGATGTTCGGCAGTGTTGTTATGGGCATTGCCGACGAGCCCTTCGAAGAGGTCATTACCCATGTGCGCCGCAAAGCGGGTGTCAAAAGCGATACCGAATTAACCGCTGACGACTGGCAGGCGGTTACGAATGAATTTAAAAAGATATACAAAAAGCATACGCATAGCAATTTTCCCACCGATCCGCTGGTTCAGTTGCGCAAGGCCACCGAAGCGGTTTTTAAAAGCTGGAACGGCAAGCGCGCCATTGACTACCGCAATGCCGCCGGCATCCCCCATGATATGGGCACAGCGGTGAACATCGTCACCATGGTTTTCGGTAATATGGGCAATACCAGCGCCACCGGGGTGGCCATGACCCGCAATGCCTCCACCGGCGAGCAGCATATTGAAGGTGATTATCTGACCAACGCCCAAGGCGAGGACGTGGTCGCCGGAATCCGCATTACCGACGATATTCAAAAATTAAAAAATGAAATGCCAAAGGCCTACCAGGAATTTGAGGATATCTGTCAAAAACTGGAAAAGCATTACCGCGAAATGCAAGATGTGGAGTTTACCGTTGAAAACGGCAAGCTGTGGATGCTGCAAACCCGCGATGGCAAGCGCACTGCCCAGGCGGCTGTGCGAATAGCGGTGGACATGGTTGAAGAAGGTCTGATTACCAAAGAAGAAGCGGTCATGCGGGTAACCCCTGATCAAGTTGACTTTTTTTTGCACCCCCAGTTTGATCTTGAGGCCAAACAAAAAGCCGAAGGTGAGGGAAAATTTTTAGCCAAAGGTCTGAATGTATCTCCGGGAGCGGCCGTCGGCATTGTTGCCTTTGATGCCGATCGCGCCGAGCAATGGGCCAAGGAGGAGGGCAAAGATGTGATTATGGTGCGACCCGAGACCAAACCCGACGATGTCCACGGCATGCTGGCCGCTGAAGGCATTCTGACCAGCCGCGGCGGACGCACCAGTCATGCAGCTCTGGTGGCCCGGCAGTTCGGCACACCGGCTGTAGTAGGCGTCGCTTCTCTTGAAATCGATCTGGCCAATCGTAAAATGAGTGTGGGGACCCATGAAATAAAAGAAGGCGATTGGATTTCCATCGACGGCACTGCCGGTGAGGTCTTTTTGGGTCAGCTGGAGACCATGGTGCCGGATATCAACGATCCCTGGCTGTTGAAGCTGTTGTCCTGGGCCGATGAATTCCGGCGCCTGGGCGTCTGGGCCAATGCGGAT
>JAAUXY010050887.1_pt1 | contig 17868 bp, 12 predicted proteins | sample 7278121 | NCBI WGS metagenome assembly JAAUXY01 (sample SAMN14350117, study PRJNA611818) | marine sediment metagenome | isolation source: surface marine sediment (1.8m) | place: French Polynesia: Moorea | collected 2018-08 | reverse complement strand
CTCGAGCACGGCTACGAGGGCGTGCTCGAGCATGCCTTCGTACCACTTGGGATTGAGCATGCGCGTGCGGGTTTCCAGCGCGACCTGGTCGGCCAGCGTCCGTATCGTGTTGCCGTCGCCGGTCTGGTCACCGATGTAAACCTCGACGGCTTCGCCCCGTGCACGGTGCACGGCACGGCTGATGCCGCCAAGCGTGTCGAAGTAGTGATCGATGGTCGTGATACCGAGCTCGGCCGACTCGAGATTCTGGTAGCTCATGCTGACGTCTTTGAGCGAGCGTTGCAGGAGCTCAGCCTCGCGCTGCGGCGCACCACTGCGACCGTACGCGTAGCACTTGCGTCGCGAGTACTGCTCGGCGAGACAGTCATCGTCGCTCCAATCGCCGCTGTCGACGAGCTGGTTGACGTTCGAGCCGTAGGCGCCGTTGGCGTTCGAGAACACGCGCAGTGCTGCCGTCTCCAGGTCGCAGTCGCAATCGGCCTGGTAGGCGAGCGCGTGCTTGCGGACGAAGTTCATTTCGACGGGCTCGTCCTCAGCGCTCGCGGCAAGCCAGGCCGCTTCCGCGAGCAGCCGGGTCTGGTTCGGCAGCAGGTCGCGGAAGATGCCCGACAGCGTCATGATTGCGTCGATGCGCGGCCGACCGAGTTCCTCGAGCGGCGCCAGCTGTGCGCCAGCCAACCGGCCGTAGCTGTCGAAGCGCGGCTCCGCGCCGATGAGCCGGAGCGCCTGCGCAATCGGCCCGCCTTCGCTCTTGATGTTGTCCGTTCCCCAGAGAACGATTGCGACGGACTCGGGCAGTGAACCCGCATCGTTCGAATACCGCTCGATGAGTTCATCGGCCTGTGCCGCCCCGGCCATCATCGCGTAGCGGCTCGGTATCCGGTAGGGATCGAAGCTGTGCAGGTTGCGTCCGGTCGGCAGAATCTCGGTGGTCCGCATCAGGTCGCCGCCGGGTACGGGACGGATGAAGCCGCCATCAAACGCCCGGAGGATGGACGGCAATTCGCTATCCGCCTTGAGACCGGCATTGACCTTGACCAGGTCGTCCACCAGGCCCGCGTCCATGCCCTCGATGCTGACCGGTTCGCCCTGTTCGACGCCGTCGATCATCGCAAACTCGGTGTCCGCAATTGCCGCGGCGCCCGACGACTGGGCGACGGCAGACAGCCAGTCACGCCGCGTCTCGGCCGACGGCGGCTCACCAACGGTGTGCAGGCCGTGCGGGATCAGCGTCTTGCGAACCTCGTCGAGTCGCTCGATCAGCATCGCGATATGCGCGTCCGGATCGTCGTCCCAGGGTTCGTCGTCGTCGATCAGATCGAGCTCGACGCCCTGCTCGTGAATCAGCCTTGCCAGTGACTCGCGCTCACCGGCGGCTGACGGATCGAGACAGCGCCAGCGATCCAGCGACGACTTGAGATCGGCAAGTTCGCGATACAGCCCGGCCGTCGTCACCGGAGGCGTCAGGTAGCTGACCAGTGTTGCGCCCGAGCGGCGCTTCGCAATTGCGCCTTCGGATGGGTTGTTCGCGGCATACAGGTAGAAATTCGGCAGGTGGCCGATCAGCCGGTCAGGCCAGCAGTTGCCGGACATACCGCTTTGCTTGCCGGGCATGAACTCGAGCGCGCCGTGCGTGCCGAAGTGAAGAACGGCGTGCGCGTCGAAGTCGTCCCGCAGGTAGCGGTAGAAGGCCGAGAACGCGTGCGTCGGCGCAAGCCCGCTCTCGAACAGCAGCCGCATCGGATCGCCCTCGTAGCCGAACGCCGGCTGGATACCGACGAACACGTTGCCGAACTGGCGGCCGAGGACGTGTATGTGTGAGCCATCGGATTGCTGCTTGCCAGGTGCGGGACCCCACTCCTTCTCGATGGCGTTGAGCCAGGTCTCGCGGCGAACGTGATCGTCGGAGCTGATCCGCGCATGCACATTGGCCTCGGTGCCGTAGCGCTCGGCGTTGCCGCCGAGTATTGCGTCGCGCAGTGCGTCAGCATCCTCGGGCAATTCCACCGTGTAACCTGCGTCGCCCATCGCTTTGAGCGTGTTGAACAGCGAGCGGAACACGGACAGGTGAGCCGCCGTTCCCAGCGCACCGCCGTTCGGCGGGAAGTTGAACAACACGACGCTGATCCGGCGCTCGCTGCGCTCGGCGCGGCGCATGGCGACGAGACGCGCTACCCGCTCCGCCATCGTCGCGACGCGTTCCTCGTGCGGCTGCATCTCGCGGCTGCTCGCGTTTTCGGAGCGGCCGGCAAACAGCGTTGGCCCTGTCGCACCGTCGAGTTCCGGGATCGCGACCATGAGGGTCGTCTCGACCGGCAGCAGGCCGGTTTGCGAAGCTTCCCAGGCCTCGAGCGACTGGAACTCCGTGCCGTGCGCGGCGATGTACGGAACATCCAGGCGAGCGAGCATTTCCTCGGCCGCGCTTGCGTCGTTGTAGGCGGGACCGCCGACCAGCGAAAACCCGGTCAGCGAAACCACCGCGTCGACGACGGGCGTATCGCCGTCCATGAAAAAGCGTTCCACCGCGGGGCGCGCATCGAGCCCGCTCGCGAATGCCGGGATCACTCGAAGACCGCGAGCTTCCAGTTCCTCGATGACGGCGTCGTAGTGCCGTGCATTGCCGGCAAGAATGTAAGAGCGCATCACCAGCAGGCCGACCGTACCGTTCGCGCTCGACTTCGCCTTTGGCAGCGCCGCCACATCGTCGGCTACGCCGCCGATCGACGGGTGATAGACACCGGTCTCGGGATACTCGACGGGATCACCCGGCTTGACGCGCTTCCTGAACGCCTCACGCTCGCCGCTGGCGTAGCGCGACACGAGCAGTGCAACGAGGCTGCGGATGTTCTCCTCGGAACCCGCAAGCCAGTATTGCATCGCGAGAAAATACGCGCGCACGTCCTGCGCCGTTCCCGGTATGAAGCGCAGGATACGCGGCAGCCGACGCAGCATTGCCATCTGCTTGGCACCGCTCGACTGCGCCGCGTTCTTCTTCGAGCCGCGCAGTTTCTTCAACAGCGCCAGCGGGCCCGACTGTTTGCCGTCCATCGAGAAGCCGCCGATGCGGGTCAGCTTCATGACCTCGCCCGCCGACATAAAGCACAGCATGGCATCGCAGTCGTCACGGCGTGCCTTGAGTACCGGCAACACAGGATCGATGTGCTCCTCCATGAACAACATGCAGACGATTACAATATTCGCCGCTTCGATATCTTCGATGCAGGCCTGCAGCAGACCGGGATTACTGGCCCACTCGCCGGCACAGTGCAGCGAACACTCAAGTCCCGGCGCCTGTCGCTCCAGCGCATCGAAGGCACGCGCGGCCGCCCCGGCCAGGTGGCCGTCGAGCGTCACGAGTGCGACGCGCAGCGGTACGCGTTTAGCGTCCGAAGTGGGCTTTGGCATCGTAAAGCGTCTCGCTCGTTATCGTCGCAATGCCGCGCTCACGCGCGAATGTTTCGGTGTTGCGGCGCGCCTTGCCGCGCACAAAGAAGGGAATGCGTGAGAGCGTCTTCTCGGCGTCGTCACTCCACTGCAGTACATCGTCCGCCTGCGGCGCGCTTTCGGTCGTTGCTTCCGCGACCCGTGCTCCACCGCCGAGATGCGACGGCCGGGTTTCGTTGGAGAATTCGAAGTCTTCGCTGAACATCCCGAGCAGGTGTTCCTCGAGACCCATCATCAGCGGGTGCACCCAGGTGTCGAAGATCGTGTTCGCGCCTTCGAATCCCATCTGCGGCGAATAGGCAGCCGGGTAGTCCTGGACGTGCACGGGCGCGGAGATAACCGCGCAACCGATGCCGAGCCGTTTCGCGACATGTCGCTCCATCTGCGTTCCGAGCACGAGTTCCGGCTGCAGTTCCTGCACTCGCTCTTCGACGTCCAGGTAGTCGTCGGTGATCAGCGCTTCGACGCCGAGATCGGCTGCCGCGGCGCGAACGTCGCGAGCAAACTCGCGGCTGTAGGTACCCAACCCGACGACTTCGAACGCCATTTCGTCACGCGCGATGCGCGCGGACGCGAGCACGTGCGATGCGTCGCCGAAAATAAACACGCGTTTGCCCGTCAGGTAGGTCGAGTCGATCGAGCGTGAGTACCAGGGCAACCGGGAAGCCGCGTCCGCGAGCACCGGGCCCGGGTCGACGTTGGTCAGCTCGGTAACCTCTGCGATGAAGTCTCTTGTTGCCGATACGCCGATCGGTACCGTGTCGATAAACGGCTGTCCGTAGGTGCGTTTCAGCCAGCGCGCCGCGGTGTCGGCAATCTCGGGGTACATCACTACGTTGAAGTCGGCGTCCGCGAGTCGCGCGATGTCGTCGGGGCTCGCCTCCCAGGGCGCAACCACGTTGATGTCGACGCCGAGCATCCGCAAGAGGCCTGTCAGCTCCGCGACATCGTCACGATGCCGGAAGCCGAGCGCCGTGGGACCCAGCAGGTTGCAGCTCGGCCGTACGCGCGCCGGCGAGTTCTCCCCGGCCGGCCGCGACAGCGCCTTGACGATGTAATAGAAGGTCTCGGCCGCGCCCCAGTTTTCCTTGCGCTGGTACGACGGCAGCTCGAGCGGAATGACCGGGATCGGCAGCTCGAGGGCTTCGGCAAGTCCGCCCGGATCATCCTGGATGAGCTCTGCCGTGCACGAGGCACCGACGATCATCGCCTTGGGCTGGAACCGCTCGTAAGCATCACGGACCGCGTCCTGGAACAGCTGCGCCGTGTCGCTGCCGAGGTCACGCGCCTGGAAGGTGGTGTAAGTAACCGGCGGCCGTTCGGCACGTCGCTCGATCATCGTAAACAGCAGGTCAGCGTAGGTGTCGCCCTGCGGCGCATGCAGGACGTAGTGCACGTCCTTCATTGCGGTCGCAACGCGCATTGCGCCGACGTGCGGCGGGCCTTCGTATGTCCACACCGTTAGCTGCATCTAGATCCTCAATGCCTCCCTGCGGCGCAGTGGGCGGGCGAACAGCTCGGCGCAGTCGCCGGCCTGCTCGTAGCCATGTACCGGTGTAAACAGGAGCTCGATCGACCACTTGGTCGTGATGCCCTGCGCTTCGAACGGATTGGCGAGCCCGAGTCCGCAGACCACGATGTCGGGCTCGGCTGCCCAGCAGCGGTCGATTTGCTTGTCGACGTCCTGGCCCTCACTCAGCTGCACGTCGTCCGGCAGCCACTCGAGTTCGCGCGCAAGATGCTCGCGATGCAGGTACGGCGTGCCGACCTCGGTAAGCTGCATGTCGAGTTCGCGCGCCAGGAACCGGGCAAGCGGTACCTCCAGCTGCGAGTCCGGGAAGAAGAAGACGCGCTTGCCAGCGAGTTCGTCCTGGTAGCGGCCGAGCGCCAGCCGTGCGCGTTCGCGACCGGGCGCAGTGACCCGCTCGAAAACTTCATCGGAGACTCCCCATTCGCGTGCCGCGGCAGCCAGCCATGCGGTCGTACCTTCTTCTCCAAGCGGGAATGGCGCATCGAGTCGACGTGCACCGCGCTCTTCGAGCGCGCGCGCGGTGTCGGTGAGAAACGGCTGCGCGAGCAGGTAACGAGTATTGCTGCCGATCGCCGGCAACTCGCCCGAACGCTGCGGCGGCAGGAACGACACCCGTTCGATACCGAGGTCCGCGAACAGCGTACGAAACTGATCTTCGACGACGTCGGCCAGTGCGCCTGCAACCAGCAGCTCGGGCTCCGCCGAGGTCGACGCGGACATCTCGGGAACGAGAGATGCGAGGCAGGCATCCTCGCCCTGGGTAAAGGTCGTTTCGATGCCGCTGCCGGAATAGTTCAGCACCCGCACGTCGGGCATGAAGCGTCCGGACAGGCGCTCGGCCGCGCGGCTCAGGTCGAGCTTGATGACTTCGGACGGACACGAGCCGACGAGGAACAGAAGCTTTATGTCGGGACGGCGTGCAAGCAGCTTCTCGACTTCGCGGTCGAGCTCGTCATTCATGTCGGCGAGCCCCGCGAGATCACGCTCCGAAATGATTGCCGTCGCGAATCTCGGCTCCGCGAAGATCATGACGCCCGCCGCTGATTGGATGAGATGCGCACAGGTTCTCGACCCGACGACCAGGAAGAACGCGTCCTGAATTTTGCGGTGCAGCCAGACAATGCCGGTCAGGCCGCAGAAAACCTCGCGCTGGCCGCGCTCGCGGATGATCTCGCCGCGGGTGCTGTCGCGCGTGTCGCGCTTCAAGGCCGTGTTGCCGCTCATGCGCGCACCGCCTGTTGCTCGACGGCGCTCTGCCGTCGCGCGAGCCGAAACTTCCACAGGAACTGCCCGGCGTTGATGACGTAAGCAAGGTAAGCGACAAGTGCGAGATACAGCTGCTCCGTCACCGGCAACAGCGCGAACATGACGGCGGCGAGATAGGCGGTGTGCAACGCCAGCACGAGCATGCTGAACACGTCCTCCCAGAAGAACGGTCGCGCAAACAGGTACTGGCCGAAGACATCACGTTCCCAGATCGAGCCCGTAATCATGATGGTGTACAGCACGAGCGTCTTGATCACGACGCTGGCCGTTGCGACCTCGGCGCCTGTCCCGGTTGACAGGTAGCGCCAGACAAGCGCGGTTGACACCAGGAAGACGACAAACTGCAACGGAGCCAACACGCCCTGCACCAGCGTCCACGGTGACGCATCGCGACGACGTTTCTCGTCGGCGGTGTAGAGGCTGAAAGCGGGCTCCGTAGCCGCGCGGTTCGCACAGTCGGACGGCATGTTGTCGGGCATTCGCGTGTTGTCCTTGTCGTTTTCGCCGTCGCCTTGGCGCCGTTTTATTAGCGACGCTGGCCAGACACAGTTTCCTGCGACGCCAGTATAGTGTCAATTTTTCGTGACGTAAATATTTCTTGACAGGCGGGGTCGCGACGGGGTAAGAAAGCAGGCGATGCGCGAGAAAGCGCGGAGCGTTCGTGACCCGAAACGAGAATCAAGCCCTGGGGAACGAACGGCGACGTCAGGCGAGATCAGGCCGGATCGTCAGGATTTCCTGAAGTGACATTTGGTCCGATTGCGCTATGATGGCACCCGAGAGTTGGGGTCCGTCTAAATGACAAGAAACGGTTCAAGCCGTCCGCCAATCGATTGCGCGCAGGAGAGCTTTCCCGGCAACGGCCAGGCGGCGACGCCTTCGGCCCTTGCGAACCAGTTCGGCGAGTTCGGCAGGCAAATGCTGTCGACGCTGAGTCACACCATAGAAGGTGACATCATCCCGCGTCTGATGTTGGCATTTGATTCACGACGTACCGGCCAGGCGCCGGCCGTCGTAGGTGACCAACTCACGGGCGCCGTCGAAGAATTCGTGCAATTGGTTCTCAACCACGACGCGACGGTCGCCACCAACTACGTCTCTACCCTCCGCTCGGACGGGGTGCCGCTTGCGGCGCTCTACCTCGACCTGATCGCGCCGTCGGCGCGGCGTCTCGGGCAGATGTGGGAAGAAGACGAGGTTTCGTTCACGGACGTGACGATCGGTGTCTGCCGTATGCACCAGGTCCTGCTCGAGTTCAGCCGCTGTTTCGACGCGCCGCTCGAGGCCAGCCATCCTGGGCAAAACGCGCTGATCCTGCCGGTACCGGGCGAGCAACATACTTTCGGACTGTTCATGGTGATGGAGTTCATGCGCCGGGCCAACTGGAACTGTTTCAGTGGTCAACCGGCCGGCAAGCGGGAGTTCATGAAGCTTGTCGATACGCAGGACTTCGACATGATCGGCATTTCGGTCGGAGCCTCGAATCACATCGAAGACGCTGCCGACCTGATTGCCGACATACGCGGCGCCTCGAGGAACCGGGACGCGATCATCATGGCTGGCGGACAGGTGTTTCTCGACGACCCGTCGCTCGCGGCGCGGATCGGCGCCGACGCGACGGCGACGGACGGCCACGAGGCCGTACGCGAGGCCACCCGGCTCGCACGACAGTCCAGGGGCACACCCGCAACCTAGCTAGGTATTTCCCCTACGCTTATCCGGCGCCGGTGGAATATTAGAATCTCAGGAAGAGCACGTGCCCCAATTCCAGAGACCGGAACATCTGATGGATTCCCTAACGACCGAACTGTCCACGCAGTTAATCGCGGAATCCAATGATTTGAGCCTGGTCATCGACGCGGAGGGCGTCATCCAGGACGTCGCCCTCGGCTCGAACGAACCCGAACTCGAAATTGCACTCGGCTGGATCGGGCAGCCGTGGATCGATACGGTGACTTCCGAGAGTCGCGGCAAGATTCGTGACCTGCTCGCAGTCGGCGACAAACCGTCCCGCTGGCGGCAGGTCAATCACCCGCTCGACGACGATCTCGACCTGCCGATCATGTACAAGACCATGCGCACGGCAGACGAGACCACGATCGCCGTCGGCCGCGACCTGCGCCAGGTCTCGCAGCTGCAGCAGCGATTGCTCGACGTGCAGCAGTCCCTCGAACGCGACTACGCGCGCCTGCACCAGGCGGAGATCCGCTACCGGATGCTGTTCTCGATGGCCTCCGAGGCGATCCTGTTCGTCGACGCGGACAGCCGCAAGATCGTCGAGGCCAACCCGGCCGCCGCCAAACTGCTCGGCGGCCCGGTCAACAAGCTCATTAACCGTACCTTCCCGCGCGGCTTCAGTGACAACTCGAACGACGCCATCGAGGATCTGATGATGCGGGTGCGCGCCGCGGGGCGCGCGGAGGGCATCATTGTTCGCTCGGCGAACGATCACCGCTCATTCCGGCTGAACGCCACGCTGGTACGACGCGAGGATGGACCCTTCTTCCTGATCCGCCTGCACGCGCCGGAAGAGACCGGCAGCGACGACATGACCCAGAAGGTGCTCGACGTCGTCAACCGCTCACCGGACGCGTTCGTCGTAACCGACCCGGACGGCCGGATCACGGCCGCCAACAAGGCTTTTCTCGACCTGTGCTCGATCGCGACGGAACTGCAGATCGTCAACCAGCCGCTCGACCGCTGGCTCGGCAGGCCGGGCGTCGATGCCAACCTCCTGATGCGCAACCTGCGCAATCGTCCGGAAGTACGCCAGTTCATCACCACGCTGTACCCGGAATACGGCGAGCCGATCGACGTCGAACTCTCCGCGGTTTCCGCGCTCGACAGCGACGAGCCCTGCTTCGGCTTTGTGATCCGCCGGCAGATCAAAGCGTCGACGCCCAAGAACAATCACAACGCGCTGCCGCGCTCGCTCGAGGAAATGACCGACCTCGTCGGCCGCGTGCCGCTGAAGGACCTGGTCCGCGAAACCACCGATATCATCGAGCGGATGTGCATCGAGGCGGCGCTCAAGATGACCGACGACAGCCGGGCATCGGCGGCCGAAATGCTGGGTCTGAGCCGGCAAAGCCTTTACGTGAAACTGCGCCGCTACGGGATCGGCGAGCTCGACGACGACAGCGAGTGACCGGCGGCCGCCCCGGCCCTCGAAAACAACCGGATTCGCTGCGCTTTCAGAGCCCCTGAAAGTGTAATTTTTAGTTGACGTTATAATGTGTCAAGTATTATTGTCACGGTATGGAGCGTGTGACTGTCAATACGCTCGCCGCCGACCGCCCGGGATGGGCCGGCTATGTAGAGCTCCTGAAGCCGATTACCTGGTTCCCGCCGATGTGGGCCTTCGGCTGCGGCGTTATTTCGTCCGGACAATCCCTCGTCGAGCGCTGGCCGTTCGCCGTCGGTGGCATCCTGCTGGCGGGACCGCTGGTGTGCGGCACGAGCCAGGTCGTCAACGACTGGTTCGACCGCCACGTGGACGCGATCAACGAACCTGACCGGCCAATTCCCTCCGGACGTGTGCCGGGACGTAACGCACTGTATTTCGCGATCGCCTGGACGCTCGTGTCGCTCGGCATTTCAACGCTGCTCGGTCCGTGGGTTGTTGCAGCGGCCGTCGTCGGTCTCGCCCTTGCCTGGGCGTACAGCGCTCCTCCGCTGCGCCTCAAGCGCAACGGCTGGTGGGGCAACGCCGCGGTCGGCCTTTGCTACGAGGGCCTGCCCTGGTTTACCGCTGCCGCCGTCCTGTCGGCCGGCCTTCCCGCCGCAGAGATTATCTGGCTCGCCCTGCTCTACAGCCTTGGCGCACACGGCATCATGACGCTGAACGACTTTAAAGCCATCAGCGGCGACCGCATGATGAATGTGCGTACGCTGCCCGTGCAGCTCGGTGCTGACACGGCCGCCCGCGTCGCCTGTGCGGTCATGATCATTCCGCAGCTCGTCGTGATAGGCCTGCTGATGCACTGGCAGCAGCCAATCGCCGCCGGCATCGTCGCATTGCTCGTTGTCGGGCAACTGGCGCTGGCGCGCCGCTTCCTGTCAGACCCGATTCGCTTTGCCACCTGGTTCTCCGGGTTTGGCGTTACGCTCTACGTGTCCGGGATGCTCGCAAGCGCTTTCGCCGTCCGCGGGGTCATCGCATGACGACCGCCGGCGGACTGGGCTGGGCAGGCATCGTCCGCCTCGGCGTCGTGCAGGCATCGCTCGGTGCGATCGTCGTGCTGACGACCTCGACGCTGAACCGGGTCATGGTCGTCGAACTTGCGCTGCCGGCGATGCTCCCCGGAGCGCTGGTCGCGCTGCACTATTTCGTCCAGATCAGCCGGCCGCGTTTCGGCTACGGTAGCGATACCGGGCGTGCGCGTACGCCGTGGATCATCGGCGGCATGGCCGTGCTCGGCGCCGGCGGTACGCTGGCCTCTTGCGCCGCGATGCTGATGGCCTACGAGCCCATCGCCGGAATCGCCCTGGCAACGTTCGCGTTCTTGCTGATCGGTGCCGGTGTCGGCGCCAGCGGCACTTGCCTGCTGGTCCTGCTCGCGGCGACGGTCAACGAACGCCGTCGCGCCGCGGCCGCCAGCATTACCTGGATCATGATGATTGCCGGTTTTGCAATCACGGCAGGCACCGTTGGCGCATTCCTCGACCCGTTCTCCTTCGAACGACTGGTAGCGATAACGGCCATCGTCGCCGCGATCGCGCTCGTGGCAACCGTGCTGGCGCTGCGCAACATCGAGCGCAACTACGCAACGTCGCTGCCAGCGCCGGCCGCGGACGAGCCGCAAACCAGTTTCGCTGACGCGCTGAAGCAGGTGCTGGCCGAACCGGCCACACGCCGATTCGCCGCTTTCGTTTTCATTTCAATGCTGGCCTACAGCGCACAGGACCTGGTACTGGAGCCTTTTGCGGGTGCGGTCATGGGCCTGACCCCCGGTGAGTCGACGCAGCTCGGCGGCACACAGCACGGCGGGGTACTCGTCGGCATGCTCGTCGTCGCTTTCCTGGGTCGCTTCGAGGGCGCCCGTTCGAACGTATTGCGCAACGTCATGATCACGGGCTGCCTCGGCTCCGCGCTGATGCTGCTGACGCTCGCCGCCGCAGGCTTCGCGCGTGACGGCTGGCCGCTCGCCGCAACCGTATTCGCACTCGGCCTGTCGAACGGCGTCTTCGCCGTCGCCGCTATTGGCTGCATGATGGGGCTCGTTTCAGAGGGGCGCCGGCAACGTGACGGCACTCGCATGGGTATCTGGGGTGCCGCGCAGGCGATCGCATTCGGCCTCGGCGGCATCGTCGGCACGGCAGTCGTGGATATCACACGCTATGTATTCGGCTCCGTGCTCTATGCCTACTCGATCGTTTTCATTTCCCAGGCGGTGATGTTTGCCATCGCCGCATGGCTCGCCGCAAGACTGACGCAAAAACCAATAAACAAACCGGCTCACGCATTCGGAGTGGATGCGGGCACGGCATAACAAGAGGAACGCGCGATGACAGACTACGATGTCGCGATCGTAGGTGGAGGACCGGCCGGCGCCACGGCCGCGTACGAGCTCGCTCAACGTGGGCAGCGCGTGCTGCTGATCGACCGTGACGGTCGAATCAAACCCTGCGGCGGCGCAGTGCCGCCCATACTGCTACGCGAATTTGACGTGCCAGAGAGACTGCTCGAGACCAAGGTCTCGGAAGCACGCATGGTGTCGCCGTCCGAGCAGCGCGTGGACATGGACATCGGCGGCTTTGTCGGCATGGTCGATCGCGGCAAGTTCGACCCCTGGCTCAGGGAGCGGGCGGCTGAAGCCGGCGCTGATCTCGTTACAGGCCACTTCGAGGAACTTGCCCGCGATGAGAACGACGGTCTGCTTGTCCGCTACCGTGAAAAGAACAAGCAGGGCAAGCTGAAGACCGCGCACGTCAGCGTCGTCATCGGTGCCGACGGTGCCGCATCAAAGGTTCGCAAGCAGGGCCTCGACCGGCAGGAGAAGATGAAACACGTCTTCGCGTATCACGAGATCGTGCGCTCCCCGGCCGGCAAAACGGAGACTTTCGATCCGAAGCGCTGCGACGTTTACTACCAGGGCATCGTCTCCCCGGACTTCTACGGCTGGGTATTCCCGCACGGCGAATGCACGAGTGTTGGCGCAGGTTCGGCGGTCAAGGGCTTTTCCTTACGCAAGGCCGTCAAGCGCATGCGTGACAACTCCGGCCTCGACGACAACCAGGTCGTGCGCTGCGAAGGCGCGCCGCTGCCGCTCAAGCCCTTGAAGCGCTGGGACAACGGCAAAGACATCGTCGTCATTGGCGATGCGGCGGGTGCTGTCGCGCCCTCTTCCGGCGAGGGAATCTATTACGCGATGTCGAGCGGCCGCCTCGCCGCCGACGCCTGCGCGGAGTTCGTCGAAACGGGCAACCCGCGCGCGCTTCGGCAGGTTCGCAAGCGCTTCATGAAAGCGCACGGCACGATTTTCACGATCCTCCGGATCATGCAGTACTGGTGGTACAGCTCCGAGGTCCGCCGCGAAAAGTTCGTCAGCATCTGTCGGGATCCGGACGTGCAGCGGCTCACCTGGGAGGCGTACATGAACAAGAAGCTCGTGCGCGCCAAGCCCACCACGCACCTGCGCATATTCTTTAAAGATCTCGCTCATCTCGTAGGGTTCAACCCGCAATAGGGGCAGCCATGCCTGACAATACAAACAAGATCGGTATCAGTGGCCTGGCGGCATACCTGCCGCCTTACAGGGTCTGGCTCGAGGAATGGTGTGACTGGACCAACAGTCACTGGCCAAAGATACGCGACGTCGTCGGCCGCAGCTTTCGGCTGCGCGGGCCGGAGCAAAGCGTGTACACGATGGCCGCGACGGCCGTACTGCGCCTGATTCGCCAGTACGACATCGATCCCGATGACATCGGCTTTCTCGGCTTCGGCACCGAGTCCAGCACCGACAACTCGGCGGGCGCCATCATCCTGAAGGGGATGATCGACCGCGCGCTCGTCGCGGACGGTCTGTCGCCCATCTCACGCAGCTGCGAAGTTCCCGAGTTCAAGCACGCCTGCCTCGGCGGCGTCTACGCGATGAAGGGCGCGCTGCGTTACCTCGCAACGGATGGCCGCGGCAAGAAAGCCATCGTGGTCTGCTGCGACATCGCCGAGTACGCCCGTGGCTCGACCGGTGAACCTACGCAGGGCGCCGGCGCGGTTGCCATGCTGCTGGAAGCCGATCCCGATCTCGCCGTCGTGGATCTCGCGGCTTCCGGATCGGCATCGGACTACCGGATCATGGACTTCCGCAAGCCGATGGTGCGTTTCTGCGGCCAGAACCGCGATGAAAGCCACCACGTGCAGGATTTCCCGGTATTCAACGGCAAGTACTCGACGACCTGCTACATCGACGAAACCTTGCACGCGATCGACGACATGTATCGCAAGCGTGGCCTGACCGCGATCGATCACATGCGTTCGATCCAGACCGTATTCATGCACCGGCCGTACCGGCGGATGCCTGAGACAGGATGGGCAATCGCCTACCTGTTCGCGCTCGGCAAGGGTGGCGACGCCGATCGCGCCGAACTCGCCGGCTACTGCGACACGGCCGGCGTCGATTTGGGTGACGTCCTGCGTGAGATGCAGGTGGAGCCGGACGTATTGGAGTATGCGACGCCAGAAACGGTGCACATGGACCCCTTCCCGTTGACGATGGCCGCGCTGCAGGCTTTTCGTGCCGAGGCTGCCTACGAGCAGGAGGTACTCGCCAAGCTCGCCATGGGCGGCGATGCAATCCAGGACCTCGGCAACCTGTACACGGCTGCCCTGCCCGCCTGGTTCGCGGCCGGTTTCGAACACGCGCTCGAGCAGGATCTCGATCTTCGCGGCGAGGAGCTGCTGACGCTCGGCTATGGCAGCGGCGATGCCGCCGAAGTCATACCGTTCATCGTCGCCGATCGCTGGCAGGAGGCAACCGCGAAGATTCGCTTCAAGGAGGCCCTTGCTGTTGCCGTCGACCTGACCGAAGCGCAATACGTGGCGATGCACGACGGTCGCCGCGTGACCGGACTCGACTACGTGCCGAGGGCCGAATTCGTGGTGGACCGCGTCGGCAACCAGGACGAACGCCAGTTCCAGGACCTGGGCATCGAGTACTATCGCTACGTGGGCTAGCGATACGGGCGACTAAAGAGCCGAATCCAGGTAACGGCGTATCTCGGCCGCCCAGTAGGGAGCGACGTACGCCGCCCTGGCGCTGTGCCCAGCCTTGTCTTCCGGGATCTCGGGCTTTGCAAGCCCGCGCAGATCGAAGCGAACGACCTGCTCGCGATCGACAATCAGAACGCCGGGCGTCCCGAATATCCCGTACTCGGCCGCAATCTCGTCGGCGTTCGGCAAAACCGTGAAGTCGTAACCTGCATTTCGAATGAACTCGACGGGCTCGCCGTCGTCGCGAAAATTCAGCGCGAGAATCTCGACGTCATCACCGAACTCCAGGCGAATGCTCTGCAGGTGCGGCATCAGCGCCTTGCAGTACGGGCACCATGACGCCCAGAAGAACAGGATTACCGGCTGCTCCCGGACCTCGTCACTGAGGCGGATTGTCTCGCCGTCGGCGGACTCGAGCGTCCAGTCAGGTGCCGTGACCTCCTCGGCGGCAGCCACCGGCACGACCAGGTTCATAGTGAGTGCGAAAACGAAAGAAATCGTGGCTAACAGCATGCGCGGCATCGGTATGTCCTCTTGTGGGCAATGCGCCAGGTCCAGTTCAAAAAGACCTGTCTGAGCCACCGGATATTTCACCGCGGGGCACGCAATGCCATCATCTTTTCTGCCGGATATTATATCCGTTTTATTCTATTTTACGGATCAATTGGCCGATGCTACTTTGTCGTTCAATGCTCAAGCAGGGAGTCAACATGTTGGAACGCAAAGTCGATGTCGCCGTTATCGGCGCCGGCTCAGCCGGTCTCGCCGCCTACCGCGCCGCGAAGCGCCACACGGACAAGGTCGTGCTGATCGAGGGCGGCCCCTACGGCACGACCTGCGCCCGGGTCGGCTGCATGCCCAGCAAACTGCTGATCGCCGCCGCGGAGGCGGCGCATGCCATCACTGAGGCGCCGGCGTTCGGCATCAGTACCGATGAAGTACGAATCGACGGCCGCGCCGTCATGGAACGCGTGCGCAGGGAACGCGATCGATTCGTCGGTTTCGTCGTCGACTCGGTCGAGAGCATTCCGGCCGCCGACCGGATCCGCGGTTACGCCCGCTTCATTGACGATCGCCAGCTGCAGGTCGACGACAAGCTCACCGTCGACGCTCGCCGCGTCGTTATCGCGACAGGCAGTTCGCCGAGCTATCCGCCGAGCTTCGGTCAGCTCGGAGACCGCCTGCTCATCAACGACGATGTCTTCGACTGGCAGGACCTGCCACAAAGCGTCGCCGTGTTCGGCCCAGGCGTCATTGGCCTCGAACTCGGCCAGGCCCTGCATCGCCTCGGCGTACACACGCTTATGTTCGGTATCGGCGGACATCTGGGCCCGATAACGGATCCCGAGGTTCGCTCCGCCGCGGTCGATGCATTCAGCTCGGAGTTCCCGCTGGACGTCGACGCGAAGGTACAGTCCATGCGACGCACGGAAGAAGGCGTCGAGATCCGCTACGTTCGTGACGGCGAGTTGGCGATTGCCAACGTCGACTACGTGCTGGCCGCCACTGGCCGTAAACCGAATGTCGACAAGCTCGGCATCGAGGCCACGAGCCTGCCGCTCGACGAGCGCGGCGTGCCTATTGCTGACCCTTTGACGGGCCGCATCGGTGATAGCCACGTATTCATCGCCGGCGACGCCACGAACGACAGGCCCCTGCTCCACGAGGCATCCGACGAGGGCCGAATCGCGGGCGACAATGCCGGACGCTACCCGAATGTCCTGCCGGGTCAGCGACGCTCGCCGCTCTCCGTCGTGTTTTCGGATCCGCAGATCGCGATGGTCGGCTCGAGCTTTGCGTCACTTCAGGGTACGCCGTTCGTGATCGGAGAAGTGTCATTCGAGGACCAGGGCCGTAGCCGGGTCATGCTGAAGAACAAGGGCATGCTGCGAATCTACGCGGACGCCGGCAGCGGCCGCTTCCTCGGCGCCGAGATGGTGGGACCGCGTGCGGAACACATCGGCCACCTGCTCGCGTGGTCGCACCAGTCGGGTCATACGATTGCCGACATGCTGGAGATGCCGTTCTATCACCCGGTTGTCGAAGAAGGACTGCGCACCGCGCTGCGCGATGCCTGTGCGCAGCTCGACAGCTGCGCCCGACGCGCCGCCTGAATCAGGCGCTCTCGTCGAGCAAACGGCGTGCGCGCCGCTGCAGCCACGGGCGGACCTTCAGGAAACCGCGGTAGGCGAGTTCGAGCAGCCAGAGAATCGGCGGAAACTTCGCCAGCAGGCCGAGCGGCCGGAGCACAGGGATCGCACGCCACATCGCTGCAAACGCCGCCGCACCGGAGACGATCGCCTGCCCGCGTTCCTGCGCATGAAAACGCCGCATGAGCGTCTCGGTGTCCAGAGGGCAGTTGCCGGACTGAACGGCCACGAAATCGATCGCACGACGCTTGTCGAGGCGTCGCATCAGGGCGATCTCCCTCAGGCATAGCGGGCAGTCGCCGTCGTACCAGACGGTCAGTTCGGGGCTGATGCTGTTCATTATGGTCAGTAGTTGGGGCGGAATAGCGCGGCGCAAGATACTATCACTTCGTGGGCGCAGACTTGAGAGTCCTGGTACTGGGCGGTTCCGGTTTTATCGGCCGGCACGCCGTTGCCGCACTCGTGAACACGGGCGCCGAGGTCGTCATCGGCACGCGCAACCCGGCGCGTATGAGCGGCCATATTCCTGACAACGCGAAAGCCTGCGAGCGTCGCGAGGTTCGTCTGGAAGCGCTGACCGACGTTGATCCCTGGCCCGACCTCATCGAGGACGTGGACGTCGTCCTCAACTGCGTCGGCATCCTCAGGCAGCGCGGCGCAGAGACCTACGACAAGGTTCACCATCTCGCACCGGAGGCGATCGCCGCAACCTGTGCGGCGCTCGGCAAACGCTTCGTGCACGTCTCCGCGCTCGGTCTCAGCGGCAAGATGCGCAGCCGCTTCCTGACGTCGAAAGTCGCAGGCGAGCAGCGCGTCAAGAACAGCGGCGCGGACTGGATCATCGCACGCCCGTCACTGATCGACGGCGACGGAGGGTTTGGCGCACGCTGGCTACGCGGTATCTCTAAGCTGCCGCTGTACGCGGCGCCGATGGACGCGCGCGGCCTGATCGCCGCGCTCGACGTCGACGATCTCGGCGAGGCGCTGGCCAGGCTGTGCGTCGCGTCCGCCGCGGAACTTCGTCTTGAACAGTCGCGCGAGTTCGATCTGGGCGGCACCGAGACCTTCGAGTTTCGCGACTACATCTCCGGCCTGCGCAAGAACTACACCGACGCACCGATACTGCGCATCCCGGTGCCCGGCATTGCCGCGCGAGCGTTCGCACATGTTTGCGACGTGCTGCATTTCACGCCGTTTTCCTTCGGCCACTGGGAGCTGCTCCGCAAGGACAACGTGCCAAGGCCGAACCGGCTGCCCGAGCTGAT
>JAAUXY010002632.1_pt1 | contig 17905 bp, 19 predicted proteins | sample 7278121 | NCBI WGS metagenome assembly JAAUXY01 (sample SAMN14350117, study PRJNA611818) | marine sediment metagenome | isolation source: surface marine sediment (1.8m) | place: French Polynesia: Moorea | collected 2018-08 | reverse complement strand
CCCGCATGCGTGCCGCGAACGCGTCGTCCTCCGAGGCGACGTTCTCTGCCCAGGGCACAAATCCCCAGGTCGTCGGGAAGCCCGCCACCTGCACGGCGTCCTTGTTTGCCATGGGCAGACCGTGTAACGGCCCACGTTCGGCAACCGGCACGCGATCTGCGGCTTCCGCCAGAGCCAGCGCCTCCTGCTCGTCGAGCACGTTGACGAGCGCGTTCAGCTCCCCATTGACGCTGGCGATGCGCCGGTAGGTTTCGCTCATGACATCTACTGCCGAAACGGTGCCGCGCTGCAGATCACGGCAGAGGGTGAGGGCATTGTCCCAGTTCATGAGCAGCGCTCCAGATGCCACACTGCCACCTGCAGCGGGCGTTTGAGATAGAGGCCTCCGCCAACGTTGACGAAGTGAGGTGCGAGGCGTTCGAGGTACCAGTTGCGCGAACGCAGTGTCTGGTTGAGGTCCGTGTGTGCCCGATCACAGATATCCATGTCATCCTCGGTGAGCACGCTGAGATACAAAGCGCCGTGTGTGAGCCGGGCGAGATTGATCAGAGCGGCTTCACAGGCTTCATTGTCGAGGTAACCGAGAACGTCAGTGCAGACCACGAGGTCGTACGGGGGCGCATCGTAGTCGGTGACTGAAGCCTCCCGCCAGCCATACTTGTTGCAGAGGTACGAGCTGATCTCGACACCGTCACGCTGCGCGCGCGGGAATGCCTTACCCAATGTTTTTAACAAGTGACCCAGACCGCAGCCGATGTCGACGATGCGTTCCACGTCCAGCTCCAGGTATTTGAGATAGGCCGCGATGAACCGTGCCTGGCGTTGCTGCTCCGCCGGTGAGGCTGCCCGGGTGTCCGGATTGACGTAGAAGCGGTCGTAGTAGGCTTGATCGAAGTTTGCGCTCATGGATGTGTTTCGACTTGCAATTGTGCCTCCGCTCTCTAGGGTAGCTGAGAACGAACGGCAGTGAGCAAGTATGGGGTTGTTGCGGGAGGAAGGCCACTCTGAGGGTCGGGGCTCGGGTGAAATCAACTGGCAGGTATTTACCGGCAGCGTGGTGGTCCTCGTTTGTCTCATCGCGCCGCTGGCGCTCTTCCCGGAGGATGGCCGCGTTGTCCTGACCGGCGCCTTCGACTACTTGACGACCAACTTTGGTGTTCTTTACATAGCGGCCGGCATCTTTGCGCTGGGTTATCTGCTGTTCCTGGCCACGGGCCGGCACCGTCACATGGTGATGGGGAGAAGGGGGGAGGTACCCCAGTTCTCGCGTTTCAGCTGGGGCGCAATGCTCTTCTGCGGGGGCATCGGCACCAGCGTTCTTTACTGGGGCAGCATCGAGTGGGCGCACTACTACACGGCGCCGCCGTTCGGGGTTGAACCGCTCTCGACTGAGGCCATGCAGTGGGCGGTGAGCTATCCGATTTTCCACTGGGGGCCAATCGGCTGGGCTTTCTACTGCCTGCCAGGCGTCGCGATGGGCTACGTCTATTACCAGCGCGATGCGAGATCGCTGCGCCTCAGCGAAGCGTGCGCCGCGGTGATGCCGGCGAACTGGCGGCCCATGCTCGACCCCGTCATCGACATGATTTTTGTCATCGGGCTGGTGGGCGCCTGCAGCACCGGGATCGGGCTTGCCGTGCCGCTGATCGGCACGCTGGTGAGTCAGCTGCTCGGCCTCGACCGTGAGGGCCTTGGTTTCACGCTGGACGTGATTGTCATCGTCTCCATCACGGCGCTCTTCTCGGCGAGCGCCTGGCTTGGCCTCGAGAAGGGCATCAAGCGTCTTTCCAACGCCAACGCCTGGCTTGCATTTACGCTCATCTTTTTTGTGCTGATTGCCGGTCCAACCCGATACATCGTCGAGATGGGCATCGAGAGTCTCGGCCACCTTCTGCAGAATTTCGTGCGCATGAGCACCTGGACCGACTCGGGCAGCACGTCGAACTTTGTCGAATCCTGGACGGTGTTTTATTGGGCCTGGTGGCTTGCGCTGGGGCCGTTCATGGGCGTTTTCATTGCCAAGATATCGCGCGGCAGATCGCTGCAGGAGATCATCTTCGGCTGCCTCGGCTACGGCACGCTTGGGTGCGTGCTGTTTTTTGTCGTGCTGGGAAACTATGCCGCGCACGTCACGCTGAACGGCAGCGTGGACCTGCTGGCATCGCTTGCGGCGGATGATGCGCCCGGGGCGATCGTCAACGTGCTCGCCACGCTCCCGGGCTCAACCCCTGTCATCTTTCTGTTTGCGGTCGTCTGCATCATCTTCGCGGCAACCAGCTACGACTCGGCGGCCTATACGCTCGCCACTGCCGCCTCGGACGAGCTGCCTGAAGATGCGCACCCGAGCCGTGCGCATCGAATCTTCTGGGCGCTCCTGCTTGGTGCGCTGCCGATCACCCTCATCAGCATGGGGGGACTGCGGCCGCTGCAGTCGGCGGTGACGGTGGCCTCGGTGCCCCTCCTGATCATCATGGTGGTGATGGTGTGGTCGTTGCACAAAAATCTGCGTGACCATGTCTGAATTGAGGTTACTCATTCGTCTTACAGCTGAGGCAATCTGTACGAGGAGACGACTGTGCAATACATGCTCTTGATCTACGAAGCGGAAGAGATCTGGGAGAACAAGAACGACGCTGAAAAAGCCGAGGTGCTTGCGGGGCATCGGGCTTTGAATGAGCGGCTGCACGCCGACGGCGTCACTTTCACCGGTGAGCCGCTGATGCCCACCGCAACGGCCGTCAGCCTGCGCAGGCGTAACGGCCAGACGCAGATATCGGACGGTCCGTTTGCCGAGACGAAGGAACAGCTTGCGGGCTTTTATCTGGTGGATGTCGACAGCCTCGAGCAGGCGATGGAATACGCCGCCATGATTCCGAACAATGATGCCGGCACCATCGAGGTCCGGCCGCTGAACGAGCACATTCTGTTGCCTGAGGGCTGAGGTGGACGGCAGTCTCGGGCCGATCCTGAAAGCAGCCTATCCTCAGGTTGTGGCCACGCTCATCCGCGTGCTCGGAGACATGGACACTGCCATGGACGCCGCCCAGGACGCCCTCGTTAAGGCGCTGCAGCGCTGGCAGGTGGATGGCGTTCCGGACAATCCCGTCGCCTGGCTGGTCACCGTTGCGCGCAACGGCGCCATAGACGGGCTGCGCCGCGATCAGCGCGTGGTCAGCCTGGACGGCAACGTGGTGAATCTTGTGACGACGCTCGACATGGAGGTCATCGAGAGCGAAATCGATGACGACATGCTGCGCCTGATTTTCACCTGCTGCCATCCCGTGCTGAATCCTCAGGTCCAGGTAGCGCTGGTGCTCAAGGTTGTGCTCGGCTTCTCGGTGGAAGAAATCGCCCGCGCGCTGCTGCTGTCGCCCGCGGCGGCCGAAAAGCGGCTGACGCGGGCCAAAGCGCAGCTGCGCGAAGCGGGTGTGGGGTACGAGATTCCAACCGCAAAAGAGCTGCCGGCGCGCCGCGAGGCGGTATGCCGGGCAATCTATCTGCTTTTCAACGAAGGCTTCGACCGCCTGCATGACAGCCTCGTCGCCACGAGTCCGCTCATCGACGAAGCCACGAGGCTCGCGCGCATGACGGCGCGTATGTTCCGACGTGATCCCGAGGTCAGGGCGCTCCTGGCGCTGCTGCTGTTGTCCACCGCGCGTCTACCCGCGCGCGTCGACGCGCATGGTGTGTTTGTGCCGCTCGAGGCACAGGACCGCAGCCTCTGGGATACGGCTATGATTCGCGAAGGCGTGGCCATCATCGATGCCGTTTATGCCGCCCGTCATCCGCCGGGCAGCTATCAGATACAGGCTGCCATATCGGCCATTCACAGCCAGGCGAAAACCGCTGCGGAGACTGACTGGCCGCAGATTGTGGCGCTCTACGAGAGGCTTCTGGAAATTGATCCCTCGCCGGTGGTGGCGCTGAACCGCGCGGTGGCGCTCTGTTTCTCCGGCCGGCTCGACGCGGCGGTGGCGGCGCTCGATGAGCTCCGCGACGTCAAGCAGTTCGAACGTTATCAGCCGTGGTATGCCGCACTCGGGTTTATCGAGGCCAGTCGTGGTCGGATGGAGGCCGCGCGAGATGCGTATCGACAAGCCATAGAGCTTGCGCCGAGTACCGCCCATCGTGCTTATCTGGAGCGACGTCTCGCGCAACTCGACGCCTGAATTGCGCTAAAGTGCTCCTTCGGAACGGGAGGGGACACGATGGACATCAGCAGTTTCTACACGGATCACTGGCGGGAAATCGAGGACGAGCGCATCGCGCGCTACGAGGAGATGTTCGTCTGGCAGGAGGGCCATAAGGCTCTGCTCGCGCCTGCCGCGCTGGCAGCGGGACAAAGCGTGCTGGACCTCGGCTCGGGTCCGGGTTTCTTTGCCGGGGGGCTTGCCGGGCTGGTTGGACCCGAAGGCCGGGTGGCCGGCGCCGACATCAACGCGCGGTTTGTCGCCGATGCCAACGCCCGCCACGCTGATAATGCGTCGCTCTCGTTTCATCACCTGGAGGATCACCGGCTGCCGTTTGAGAACGGCACGTTCGACCGGGTCATCTGCAAAAACGTGCTGGAGTACGTGCCGGATCTCGAGGCAACGCTCGGTGAAGTCAGAAGGGTGCTCAAACCTGATGGCCTGATCCACGTCATCGACAGCGACTGGGGTTTCGTGATCGTCCAGCCCTGGGATAAAGACACCGTCACACGTTTTTTCGAAGCGGCGGCTCCCGCGTTCAATGAGCCTTACATCGGGCGGCGGATCAGCGGCCTGCTCGTTGATGCGGGTTACGCCTCTCCCGAGGTGCGCCTGTCACCCTTTGTCGACACCAGCGGCCGCGGACTGCACGTGCTGCGTAACATGGCGAGCTACATCAACCGCTTCCAGACGCTGCCTGACAGCGAGGTCAACGCGCTGCTGGCGGAAGTGGAGGCATCCCTCGAAGCCGGACGGTTTCTCTTCTGCCTGCCCCAGTTTCTCGTGACGGCCGCGGCCGGTACTTGAAGCGGCGCTCAAAAAGTCGCTAAATCGAGCGGCTCTAGCAAAGGAGGAAGGGGAGATGTCTGAAGCCGTAGTGAACGCAACGGAAGAACGGCCCGTGGTTCAGGCATTGCGCGACGCGCTCGGTGACGACGTTCTGCTGCTCGATCAGGATGTCACCTCCCGCGGCGCCGGTATCTGGCGCAGCGACAACATTGCGGCGCGGGTGCTGCTGCGGCCGCGCACCACGGAAGAGGTTTCAACCGCGCTCAGGATCTGTCACGAGCACGGACAGACGGTCGTCACGCATGGCGGGCTCACCGGTCTCGTCGAAGGGGGCATCACCGAGGCGCATGACGTGGTGCTCTCCACAGAGCGCATGAACGCCATCGAGGCCATTAACCCCATGGAACGTACGGTTGTCGTGCAGAGCGGCGTTGTCCTGCAGACGTTGCAGGAGACGGTGGCCGAGCATGGCCTGATGTTTCCGCTGGATCTCGGCGGTCGGGGTTCGTGCACCGTTGGTGGCAACATATCAACAAACGCGGGTGGGAATCGCGTCATCCGCTACGGCATGACGCGTGACATGGTGCTTGGCGTCGAGGCGGTCCTGGCAGACGGTACCGTCATCAGCGCGATGAATCAGATGATCAAGAACAACGCCGGTTACGACCTGAAACACCTGTTCATCGGCAGTGAGGGCACCCTCGGCGTGGTGACCCGGGCGGTGCTGCGCTGTCGCGAGGCGGTCAGCTCGCAGCCGACCATGCTGGTTGCCGTGGAGAGCTTCGATAAGCTCCTGCGCTTTCTGAAACACGTAGACGGCGGTCTGCGTGGCTGCCTCTCAGCGTTTGAGCTCATGTGGCACAACTTTTATGAGCTTGTCACGACGCCGCCGGCGACAAACGCGGCGCCGCTGCCGGCGGACTATCCCTACTACGTGCTCGTTGAGGCAATGGGCGCGGACGATGCGCTGGTTGAAGCGGTCCTCACCGAAGCCCTGGAGCAGGAGCTGATTGCGGACGCGGTGTTTGCGCATTCCGAAGCCCAGCGCCAGCAGATCTGGGCGCTCAGGGACGATGTCGAGCAGGGCTTCCGCTACGCGCCGGTTTTCGTGTTCGACGTGTCGCTGCGGATTCCGTTCATGGAGGACTACGTTGCCGAGGTCAACGCGGGCCTCGAGAGGGAGTTTGCCGAGGTGCGCAACTTCACGCTTGGACACATGGGCGACGGCAACCTGCACTTTGTCGTCAGCGTTGGCGATGGCTCTGCAGAGGCGCGCCGTGCGGTTGAGAAGTGCGTCTACCAGCCCCTCGCCAACATTGGTGGATCGGTATCGGCTGAGCACGGCGTGGGCCTGGAGAAGAAGCCTTATCTCTCGATCTCCAGATCGTCGGCGGAGGTTGAGCTCATGCGCACGCTGAAACGCTCCCTCGATCCGAAGGGCATTCTCAATCCGGGGAAGATTTTTGATGCCTGAAGGGAATCCGCTCCATTACCAATCGCTGGCCGATACGTGCCGGCAGCTGAAAAGCGGCGCGCTCTCTGCCGAGACCCTGACGCGGCAGACGCTCGAGCGCATAGACGCGCTCGAGCCGAGGCTGAAGGCGTTTGCCCGGCTGGATGGCGATGCCGCGCTGATCCGAGCCGCTGCGCTCGATCAGGCGAGGGAAAGCGGCGAACCCCTTGGCGCGCTGCACGGGGTGCCCATTGCCATCAAAGACCTGCTGTTCACGAAAGGGCAGGCGACCGCCAGCGGCACGCTGGTGATGGCGGACTTCAAACCTGACTTTGACGCCACCGTTGTCACCCGCTTAAAAGACGCCGGTGCGGTGATCATCGGCAAGACGCAGCTGACGGAAGGCGCCTTCGGCGCGCATCATCCGGAAATTGATCCGCCGAAAAATCCCTGGCACCTGGACTTCTGGCCGGGGGTCTCTTCCTCCGGTTCCGGCGTTGCGGTCGCCGCGGGTCTGGCATACGCCGCGCTCGGTACCGATACCGGCGGCAGCATTCGTTTCCCCTGTGCCAGCTGCGGCCTCGTCGGGTTGAAGCCGACGTATGGCAGGGTCAGCCGGCATGGGGCTTTTGAGCTGGCGGGAAGTCTCGATCACATCGGCCCCATGACCCGTACGGTGGAAGACGCGGCGCGCCTGCTGGCGGTGATTGCCGGGCTCGACGCACACGACGCCTCGAGCCTCGATGCGCCGGTGCCGAACTACAGCGGCACGCTGGGCGAGGGCATGGCGGGTTTGAAGGTTGGGGTCGACTGGCGCTATGTGACGGACGGCGTTGATGAAGAGATCGTCGACGGCGTGCGGCGGGCGTCGGAGCTGTTGAGCAGCCTCGGCGCGCAGGTTGTGGACGCTGTGATGCCTGGCGACTACCGGCAGCTGGTCGACGAGTGGGGTCTGACCACCGGTGTCGAATGCGCCCGTGCGCACGCTGATTACTATCCCAGACTCAAGCACATGTACGGGCCGGTGCTGGCGGGTCTCATTGAGCTCGGCAGCTCTGTCGGTGCGGACAAGTACGCGGAGCTCGAAACGGTCCGCGACCGCTTCCGCGCAGCGCTCGACGAGACCCTCGGCGATGTGGATCTCCTGCTGGCGCCCTGCATGCCGATGGCATCGCCAACCGTTGCCGACATGGACAACGCGGTTGCCGACGACGAGGCGCGTGCGGCGTTCATCACGTTCACGGCGCCGTTTGATTATTCGGGCCACCCCACGCTGACCCTGCCGCTGGATCTGAACGCTTCCGGTCTGCCGCGTTCGGTGCAGCTGATTGGTCCGCATCTGGGTGAGGGTCTGTTGTTGCGTGCCGGCGCAGCTTTCGAGAGTGCCACGGGCGGGCTCAGCTACCCGGTGCTCTGAAGCCCCCGCCGGCTCCCCGGCTTCTGCCGCTCAGTCCACAATACCCGTAGGCAGGCCGTCCAGGCTGGTGACGTTTTTCTCCACCCAGTAATCCCGGATGCCGTCCGCGCCGCGCTTGTCGCTCCACATGGCAAGCGCCTGGCGGTTCTCCTGGAAATCCATGAGCGGCACGGCGTAGCCGCAGGAAGTCTGCACGAACTCGATGTCGACGAGGAAATACTGCCGCGCACCCAGGGGTGCATCGAGCGTCTCGGTGCAGCTTGCCCACTCGGGATCCCGGGGGTGCACGACTTTTGCCTGGCCGTAGACCCTGAGGATGCGCGGCGGCCCGCTGAACGCGCACCACATGAGCGTCATGCGGTTGATCGTCTTGAGATGGGCGGCGGTTTCGTTGCCGCTGCCGGTCAGGTTCAGCCACAGGAGCGTGCGCTCGTCGAGCACGCGCAGGCTGTCCTGGCCTTTCGGCGAGACGTTGACGTGGCCGTCCGGCGCTGCCGTGGCCACGAAAAAGACCTGCTGGGCGGCAATCCAGTCCCGTAATTCCGCGCTGAGTGTGTCGTATTTCTCGGCCAAAAGCCCTCCCGAGGCAAAGAGTGTCGTTCAGCGCACAGATCATAGAGAGATTTATGGAAACAATGCAGCCGTGAAAAGGTGAAGTTATGAACAAGATACTTGCCATAATATTGATGATCTGCATGAGCCCGCTGGCGCTGGCGCACGAGCCCATGAATCATGCCTGCATCGCGCCGGAACGGCCGCAGGACGATCAGAACGATGCGCAATGGAACCGGTTCGTTGCCGACATCAACACGTTCCGCGACTGCGTGAACAACAAGATGGAATGGCACCAGTCCGCCGCGCAGACGCACAGTGAAAACGCCCAGCAGGTGGTGGCTTTGTGGAATGACTTTGTGCGCACCTCTTTGAATGCGCCGGAAGATTTTCCCTGGCCCCCAGAAGATTGAGAAGAGAAGACTGATCAGGGAAGACTGAGAAAAAGAAGCTGAGAAAGACGGCTTAGAAGCGCGGCGTATCCATGTTCACGAGGGTCACGTCGTTGCAGTCCAGATCCTCAGGCAGGTCCGCGGCGTTGTCCTCGATGAACTCCATCGTACCCACATAAGAGCGCAGGTCTTTGCGCAGCTCAATTTCGCTTTCGAATGGCCCGCGACGGCCTTCGCGCGTGTTGTAGTACCACAGCTCACCCTCGCGGAAGACGCGCTTGGCGGCGCGCTCATGGGACTGCGGCGTGAGGTCGGTTTTACGCATGCATTCAGCTTAGGTGAGCCCCTCGGCCATTAGTGTGATTCAGCGCACATTCACGATTTCACTTACAATCTTGGCGCATTTGAGGGGAAGCTGGCATGAAGCGCAGATCGAAACGGTTGCTGACAGGAACGATGTTGTGGTGCTTGGGACTCTCGATCTCGACCGTGGCGTTCGCCCTGCCCGCGGACTCGAAGATAGAGTCGGTGACGGTGTATCAGGCCGGCGCCATGGTCACGCGGAGCGCGCAGATCGACGTGCCGCGCGGCGTCTCGCTGATCACCTTTGAAGACTTGAGCAGTGCCGTCAATGCCGGCAACGTGCGCCTGGAACTGGCTCGCGGCAATGCCGAGCTTGGCCAGATCCGCTTCGACACGGTGCAGAACGAGGAAGCCTTCGATCGGCAGGTGCGCGAGCTGGTTGAGCAGATTGCGGACGTCGAAGAGATGATCGGCGAGCTCGAGGATCGTGGCAAAACGGCTGAGCTCAAGCTCAAGTTTCTGGATGGTATTGCCGCGGGCTATGCCAAAGAGTCCTGGTTCGAAGGCGCACGCGGCGCTGCCGACGTCGAATCCTGGCGCGCGGCCCTGAACGTGCTGGATGACGGCGCGGCTGAAGCGCGAGCCACCATCAGAGAGGTCAAGGTTGCCGGCCGCGAGCAGCAGAAAGTGCTCTCCCGGCTGCAGCGTGAGCTGCGCGACCTGCGCGGCGGCAGCCTGTCCGCGAGCCGCCTGAACGTGGCGCTGAATTCAGCCGCCGCACAAGAGGTCACCCTGCTCCTTCACTATTTCGTCGAGAACGCCACCTGGTCGCCGCTCTATGAGGCGCGACTCGACAGCGATGCGGGCAAACTTCGTCTCTTTCAGAAAGCTGAAGTCAGGCAGACCACCGACGAGGACTGGCAGGGCGCCGCGCTGACCTTGTCCACCAGCGATCCTTCCAGTGCGCTGGCTGCACCCGATCCGACCAGCGAGTTTCTTGACCTCGTCGATGAACCACCGCCGATGGCGAAGCGTCGCGCGCCCATGGCGCTTGCGACGGATGCAATTGAAGAAGTGGTGGTGACCGGTGCAATGCGGGAAAGGGCAACCGAGGTTGGCGCGTATGCGGTGAACTACAACATTCCCGGACGGGTTGACGTCGCCAACGACGCCGACGAGGCGCAGACGTTTGAGCTCGCGACCTTTGAAATGGATACCGAGCTCGTGACCCGGGTTGTGCCCCGCCAGAGCCTGGATGCGTTTCTGACGGCGCAGTTTACCTACGGCGCGGATGTACCCCTCTATGCCAGCGCGCTGCAGATATACGTCGACCGCGTGTTTGTCGGAGAATCCTGGATGCCGACGGCGTTGCCTGGTCAGGAGATGGTGCTGCCCATGGGGCAGGATCGTCAGGTGGAATTCTCACTGCAGGATCAGGGTGGTGAAAAAGGTGAAGGCGGTTTCATCGGCCGGACCAAAACGGAGCGAACCGATCTCATCTTTGAAGTCACAAATCGACGGCGTTCGCCTACAACCGTGGAAGTCATCGACATTCTGCCGGTTGCCGTGAACAAGGACATCGACGTGACGCTGGGCGATGACGCCACGCCCGCGACGGAATCGGATTTTGACGACAAGCGTGGCGTGCTGGTGTGGCGTACAACCCTGAGCGGCGGCGATACCTGGCGCATTCGTCACGAGTACGAGGTCGAGTACCCGGCAAACAAGGTGCTCGTCCGCCAGCGGCGCTGATACGGCGCCGCTTTAGAACCAGCGCCGCACTCTGCCTTTGTACTCGATGTAGGCATCCCCGAACGTATCCGCCATGAGGCTTTCCTCACGGCGGATGAAAGCGAACTGGATGATCAGCCAGAACGCCACTACCACAAGCCACGCCAGCGCGTTGTCCGCGATGAAAGCAAGCCCGGTGAGGAGGAGCATCATGCCGAGGTACATGGGGTTGCGCGAGAATGCGAACACGCCGTCGGTGACGAGCGTGGTCGATTCTGTCAGCGGAATGATGTTGGTCTCGGCGGCGGCAAACTGACGCGAGCCTTGCACCGCGATGGCGATACCAGCAACCATGGGCAGAAGGCCGAGATATACCCAGGCGCTCGCGAACAGCGGCGCTATCTCGAGCGCCGCGGTGGCCAGAATCAGCAGCACGCTGATCACCAGGTAGTGGGGTGGCAGTACTTTGGGTGGCTGCATCACCGTTCCCTTCTGAACGCTTTCGCTGAGCGCAGCATTATCCGGCATTGTGGGTCTGCCCGTCATGCGCCGAACCGTGCCAGCTGTGTCTGCCATGACGTCCGTGGCGGCCGTGCCGCTGCATGTGCTCGTGCAGGGTGGTGCGCTGCTCTTCGCTCAATCCGGCGTAGAAATCGGTGACCAGGGGACGAATTTCTCCCATGGCCGCGGCGCTCAAGGCGAGCGCGGTTTCCACGCCCAGGAGGCTACCGTCCAGCGAGGTGAGGTCGGTAACTTCGCAGGTTGATCTGAGATCGTCGCTCAATGTCTCTACCCGTGTGGCAATCACCCGGAGGGATGCTTCCTGATCGTCGTCGAGATCCAGCCCCGCGCTGATGACGGCTTCGCCGATGCGCACGTGCTGGCTGTCGAAATGTGCGCAATGATCGCCAGCGTGTCCGTGCCAGCCGGTTGCGTGCTTGGCGATACCGGCGCTTGCCTCGGCGGCGGACGGCCACATGGCCCAGATGGCGGCAACGCCGAATGTCAGCGTGGCCAGCGTCGCGAGCACGGCGGTAATGACGACTTTGAATAGGTTCATGTCGAACTCCTGGTTGTTGACGTCGTTGCAGCATGCCGTCGTGCGTCCTGGCGTTGGTCTCCGGGGAGTTTCTCTGTGTAACAGAAGATTGCAGATCGCGGGGGTGAAATCGCTTGTAACGGAACCGGCCGGGCGGGTGCCGTTATACTCGAGGGCATGTCCGAATCAGGAAACAACCAGGTCGAAGCCAACGTCGTCTTGCTGGATGACGACGGTGAAATCCGCTCGCTCGTGTGCGGCTACCTCGAGCGTTACGGCATACGCTGCATCGGGGTTGCGACGGAAGCGGAGCTCAACCGCACCCTGGCCCGCGACGCTGTGGACCTGGTGCTCCTCGACATCATGCTGCCGGATGCGGACGGACTGCAGATCTGCAGACGTCTCAGGGAAGACTCGCGCCTGCCGATCATTCTGCTGACGGCACTGGCGGACGAAAGCGACCGCGTGCTGGGTCTCGAAATGGGTGCCGACGACTATCTGACGAAGCCGTTCAGCGCGCGGGAGCTCCTGGCCCGCATTCGCGCGGTGCTGCGGCGCACCAGCGACCAGGTCTGGGTGCATCGACAGCAGCCGGTGGACTGCTTTCGGTTTGCCGGCTGGATCCTGTCGCTGCGCCAGCGCAATCTGACCAATGCCGACGGGGCTCTGGTGTCGCTGACCGGCGGCGAATTCGATCTCCTCACGGCGCTTGTGCGCCACCCCGGGAAAGTTCTGAACCGCGATCAGCTCCTCGAGTTGACCAAAGGCCGAAGCGCGCAGCCATTCGACCGGAGTATCGATGTGCAGCTCTCACGTCTGCGCAAAAAGCTCAACGACGATTCGCTGATCAAAACTGTCCGTGGCGGCGGCTATCTTTTCGCTGCGGAAGTTGCCGAAGAGGGCTCTCCCGATGAGTAAGGAGCGGCGTAAAGGCGGCTCTCCGCTCTTTGCCCGAATTGTCTGGGTGGTTGTTGGCGGCTTTGTGATCCTGCATCTGAGTGGCGTCTATTTCTATGGACACGAACGTATGGTGGCCAACGCGCGCACGTTTGCGATTGGGACCGCCGAGCGGGGGTATGCGCTCGACGAGCTCCTCGGCGCGCAGCCCGAGCTGCTGCCGCTCTTGCAATACGAGGGTTTCCAGCTGGCACGGGTAGCTGACGTTCCCGTCGGCGAGCGTCGCGACTGGCCGCACAACAACGAAGTCATCGACGCGGTCCGCACGCGCCTGACTGAGCTTGGTCTGCCGCGCGCCGATGAGGTGGACCTCTGGTACGCCGTTCGCCGCGGCCCGCCGCGCCTGCAGCTGTATCTGCCGTCAAGGCAGGGAGGCTGGCTGGAAATTGTTGCGCGCACGCACGTCACGCAGAGCAGCGCATCGAGGGTGGGCGCTTTTATGACGTTCTTGTTGTTCCTGGTCATCGGGATAGTGCTCTTCGTCACCCGGCGATCGTCGCGCCAGCTCGGCCGGTTTGTGACCGCGGCAGAAAACCTCGGTGCGGCATCGGCGTCGACCCCGGAACCACTGCCGGAGAGCGTAGGTCCTCGCGAGCTGCGGCGTGCAAGCGTTGCGTTCAACGCCATGCAGGCGCGTGTCACCGGGCTCCTCAGGGAGCGCGCGGCCATGCTGGCCGGAATGTCGCATGATCTCAGAACGCTTGCGACGCGGATTGGTCTGCGTATCGAAGGTATGGCGGACGAGGAGCAGCACGCCAAAGCCGAGCATGACCTTGCTCTCATGACCGATATCCTCGATCAGGCGCTGCGCTTTACGCAGGATGAACACTCCGAAGAGCCGCTGGAGCAGGTAGACATGAGCTCGCTCCTGCAGAGTCTCGTGGATGATCGCTGCGATGCTGCGGACAACAGTGAGCTTGCCCGTTTCGTCGGCCCCGATCATCTGGTAGTGAGCGCTCAGCCGACCGCGGTGAAACGTTTGTTCAGCAACTTGTTAGACAACGCAATCAAGTACGGTGGTGCGGCGTCGGTTGTGCTCGATCGAGAGGGTGTCACCGTGACCGACCCGGGAGAAGGATTTGCGGTCGAGGAGGCAGCGGAGGCGCTCAAGCCCTACGTGCGGCTGGATCCTGCGCGATCGCAGAATCAGCCGGGTACGGGCCTGGGTCTCGCAATTGCGCAGAACGTCTGCCAGCGCCACGGCTGGGCGCTCAGCTTCGAGCGACTCGCCGATGGCTTTGCCGTTAGAGTCTCGTTCGGCGAATAATCAGCTGAACTCGAAGACGCCCTGATCGATCACCACGTCACCATCCTGATTAGTGGTGCGGAAGAGCGCGGTGTTGCCGTCTACCCACATGCTGATCGTCAACGTATCACCCGGTATGACCGGCTTGGAGAAGCGGCTGTTCATTTTCTTGAAGCGGCTGGCGTCACCTTCGCACAGCGTATGCAGCAGCGCTCGTCCGGTGAAACCCCACGTGCAGAGGCCGTGCAGGATCGGCGTGTCAAAGCCGCCCATGGCGGCAAACGACGGATCGGAGTGCAGCGGATTGCGGTCGCCGGAGAGCCGGTAGGTCAGCGCCTGATCTTCCCGGGTCGTGTACACGACCTCGTGATCAGCCGGGCGGTCCGGAAACTCGATCTTCTCGCTTGGACCACGATCGCCGCCCCAGCCGCCCTCGCCGCGACAGAAGAGCATCGTGCGGGTTTTCAGCAGCGGTTTGCCTGTTGCCACGTTGGTGGCGGTAGATTCGAACTCGAGCACGGCGGCGGAGCCTTTGTCCCAGATGGCCGTGCACTCGCCGACGCTTTCCAGCTCCCCGTCGGGCGGGATCTCGTCGAAGAGCTCGATACCCTGCTCACCGTGCACCATCAGCGCCGGGTTGAACGAACCCACCGCATCCCACGGTGCGCCGCCGCCGCCAATGATAACTGCAAAGGTGGGCAGCACCTTCTGCGGAGTGTCTTTGGTGTTCTCGGTGGTGAACTGCAGCTCGTCCGTGCCCGCGCCCACGCCCACGGCATAAAGCAGGGCGTCCTTGCTGGTCCAGCTGCGTTTGCTGGGATTGCCTTTCGCGCCGACGGCGTCTGGATTGATTGGCATGGTGCCTCCCCTCGATTTGTTTTGACCTACCTTAACGAAGCGGGCTCGGTATTGGAATGTGCCCGGGTGAACGTGTAGGGTCTAGCCGTCAGGAGGGGGACACAATGGAGCACACACTGCGTGGCCGCGTTGCCGTGGCCGGGGTCGGCGAGACCGCGTACTACAAGCGCGGCCAGGCGCCGGACGCTGAATTCAAGCTGGCGCTCGACGCCATCAAAACCGCCTGCGCCAACGCGGGCGTTGATCCCAGAGACGTCGATGGATTTGCCTCTTACAGCAACGACCGCAGCGATCCTTCGCGGCTCGCCGCTGCCCTTGGTTGTAAAGAGCTGCGCTTTGCCAACATGCAGTGGGGTGGCGGCGGCGGTGGCGGCTCGGGTGCCATTGCCAATGCCGCAGCGGCAATAAACTCGGGACTGGCTGAGACCGTTGTGGTGTTCCGCGCCCTGGCGCAGGGCCAGTTCGGCCGTTTTGGTCAGGGCCCGCGTCGCAACACCATTGCCGGAGACATGGCGTACAGCGTGCCGTATGGCCTCATGTCGCCGGCGCAGATGTTTGCGATGAAAGTCGTTCGCTTCATGCACGAAAACGGCGTCGAGCAAAGCGCTCTGCGCGCCATATCGCTCGCTTGTTACGAGCACGCGCAGCACAACCCCCGTGCGGTCATGCACGGGCGGCCGCTTGACGAAGCGACGTACGACGCTTCGCGCTGGATTGTCGAGCCTTTTCATCTCTACGACTGCTGTATGGAAAACGACGGCGCTGCGGCCATGGTGCTCGTCGCGTCCGAGCGTGCGAAGGATCTGCCTAATCCGCCGTGTTATCTCCTTGGCGCGGTGGCCGGCTCGCACTATCGCGCCGGGGCCTCGGTCCACAACACGCCGGACTACGCCACCTCGACGTTCAAGACGCTGGCGCCGCGCCTCTACGCCATGAGCGGCCTGCAGCCCGACGATGTCGACGTGTTGCAGAGTTATGAGAACTTTACCGGCGGGGTGCTCATGAGCATTGTCGAGCATGGCTTTTGCGCGCCGGACGCGTGCAACGAGTTCTTCACCAAGGAGCGTTTTCTTGCCGATGGTGGTGATCTGCCGCTCAATACCAGCGGCGGTAACCTGGCCGAGTGTTACATGCACGGCCTCGGTCTCAACATCGAGGGCGTGCGTCAGATCTGGGGGCAGTCCACCAGTCAGGTGGCGGATGCGGAGGTTTCCATGGTCATCTCCGGACCCATGGTCACGCCGGTGAGCTCCTGCGTGTTCGGTGGGGAGGCAACGCTATGAGCGATTACTATCTGAATCCCGGTCTGGCTCAGCCTGCCGCCACGCCGCTCGATGAACCGTACTGGAGCGGTTTGCGCGAAAACCGACTGCTGGTTCAGCGTTGCAATGCTTGTCAGGGGTGGCAGTGGGGTCCGGAGTGGATCTGCCATCATTGTCACAGTGACGATGTCGACTTTGTCGAAGTGGCGCCGGAAGGTGTGATCTACAGCTATGAGCGGGTCTGGCACCCGGTGCACCCGGCGCTCAGCGAGCAGGGGCCCTACATCGTGGCGCTCGTCAGCCTGCCACACGCAGGCAACGTGCGGATGATAGGCAACCTGCTGGGTGACCCCGAGCAGGTGGTGGAGATAGGCGCCACGGTTGACGGCGTCTTTGAACACCACGAAGATGCGGATCCCGCGTTCACACTGCTGCAATGGCGTGTTCGTTGAACGCCCCCAACTGACAAGGGACACCGGATGACCGACATACAGGGATTCTGCGACGAGCAGTTCGCCGCAGTACGTGAAACGTTTGAGAAAAATTTCCGCGAGAAGGGTGACGTCGGCGCAAGCGTTGCGGTCACCGTCGAGGGGGAATTCGTTGTCGATCTCTGGGGCGGCTATCGCAATCCCGAGCGCACCGAACCCTGGCAGGAAGACACCATCGTCAACGTCTATTCCACGACCAAAACCATGGCTGCGATGTGTGCGCTCGTGCTGGCGGACCGCGGTGAGATCGACTTCAACGCCAGAGTCACGGAGTACTGGCCGGAATTTGGTCAGAACGGCAAGGAGGCGGTGGAGGTCCGGCATTTCATGAGTCACATGGCGGGCCTGTCCGGGATGGACGAGCCCATGCGTGATCCCGACTTTTACGACTGGGACAAAGTCGTCGACGCGCTGGCGCGCCAGGCGCCGTGGTGGGAGCCGGGAACGGCCAGCGGCTATCACGCGCTGACCCAGGGCCACCTGATAGGTGAAGTGGTGCGGCGGGTGACGGGTAAGTCGCTCGGCACTTTTTTCCGCGAGGAAATAGCAGAGCCCGTAGGCGCGGACTTTCATATCGGCACGGGCGAAGAGCACTTTCACCGCATTGGTAAGCTCATTGAGCCGGAGGCCGGGCCTGCGGACGAGGCGCCCGATCCGAGCTCGATCGCCGCGCGAACCTTCAGAAATCCCGCGATAGACGCAAGCGCCTCGTCAACGCCGGGTTGGCGGAAAGCCGAGATTCCTGCCGCGAACGGACATGGCAACGCGCGTAGCGTCGTGCGCGCGCAGACGGCGATGGCCAACGGCGGCAAGGCGTTTGGCGTCGAGTTACTGTCCGCCGAGGGCGCCGCGCGGATCTTCGAGGAGCAGTACAACGGCAAAGACCTCGTGCTGGGCGTCCCCATCCGCTTTGGCATGGGCTACGGCCTGAACGGGGACATCATCCCCATGGGGCCCAATGAGCACATCGCCTACTGGGGCGGCTGGGGTGGCTCGACGATTGTCGTGGATGCGGACGCGCATCTCTGCTGCTCGTATGTGATGAACAAAATGGAGGCGGGTCTCCTTGGCGACACCCGTGGCTTCAGCCTCCTGCAGGCGGCGTACACCAGTCTCTGATCAGTTTCTGATCAGTCTTTCATCAGGACTTCCCGCGCCGCAGCAAGCTCTTCGCGTGCCTGGTCGCTGAGGTGGGGGATGCGAATGGGCATTGCGTCGAGCTTTT
>JAAUXY010054349.1_pt1 | contig 17908 bp, 16 predicted proteins | sample 7278121 | NCBI WGS metagenome assembly JAAUXY01 (sample SAMN14350117, study PRJNA611818) | marine sediment metagenome | isolation source: surface marine sediment (1.8m) | place: French Polynesia: Moorea | collected 2018-08 | reverse complement strand
ATCGTGGCGGCCATGATTCCAGCAAAATGTACGCGGCCTACGACGCCGCGACCCGGCACAAGGGTCAGCCGACCATCATCCTCGCCAAGACCGTCAAAGGCTTCGGCCTGGGCAAGGCCGGTGAAGGACAGAACATCGCGCACCAGGCGAAGAAGCTCGACCTGGATGCGCTCAAGACCTTCAGGGACCGCTTCAATATCCCGGTTGCCGACAAGGACCTCGAGGGAATACCGTTCTGCAAGCCGGCGGCGGACTCGATTGAGAACGAATACCTGCACGAGCGCCGCCAGGCCCTGGGCGGCTACCTGCCGAAACGCCGCACGACGGCGCCCAAGCTCGGTGTGCCGCCGCTGGAAGCCTTCAAGACACAGCTCGACGGCACCGGCGAACGCGAGGCATCGACGACCATGGCATTCGTGCGGATGCTGACGACGCTGACCAAGGACAAGCAGATCGGCAAGCACGTGGTGCCGATCGTGCCCGACGAGGCGCGCACATTCGGCATGGAAGGCATGTTCCGGCAGATCGGTATCTATGCGTCCAAAGGCCAGCTCTACACGCCGGAGGATTCCGGCGCCCTGATGTACTACCGCGAGGACAAGAAAGGGCAGATTCTCGAGGAGGGCATCAATGAGGCGGGCGCATACTGCTCCTGGCTGGCGGCAGCGACGGCATATTCCAATCACAACACGCAGATGGTGCCGTTCTACATCTACTACTCGATGTTCGGTTTCCAGCGTATCGGCGATTTCATCTGGGCGGGCGGCGATCAGCAGGCGCGCGGATTCCTCATCGGCGGCACGGCGGGACGAACGACGCTCGCCGGCGAGGGCCTGCAACACCAGGACGGTCACAGCCTCGTGCTGTCGTCGACGGTGCCTAACTGCCGCAGCTACGACCCGACCTACGCCTATGAGCTGGCGGTCATCATCCAGGACGGTCTGCGGCGCATGGTGGGTGAGCAGGAGAACATCTTCTACTACATCACCTGCATGAACGAGAACTACGTGCACCCGCCGATGCCCGCCGGCGTCGAAGACGGCATCCTGAAGGGCATGTACCTGCTCGAGGTTAACAAGAGCCCCGGCAAGATTCGTGCGCAGCTGATGGGCAGCGGCACGATCCTCCGCGAGGTGATCGAGGCGTCGAAGATGCTGTATGACGACTTCGGTATCGTCAGCGACGTCTGGTCGGTGACCAGCTTCAATGAACTGCGTCGCGAGGCGCTGGAGACCGAGCGCTGGAACATACTGCATCCGGACGAGCCGCCGCGTAAGAGCTACGTGGAGAAGTGCTTTGCCGACCGCCCGGGCCCCTACATCGCTGCGACGGACTACATGAAGATCGTACCCGACCAGATTCAGCGCTGGATCCCGGGTTCTTTCGTCTCGTTGGGCACCGACGGCTACGGCCGCAGCGATGCACGCGGCCCCCTGCGAGAGCATTTCGAAGTCGACAAGCGATACATTGTTGTCACGACCCTGAAAGCGCTCGCCGACGACGGCGTCCTCGACCAGAAGACGGTCGCACAGGCGATCGAGAAGTACGGCATCGATCCGGAAAAGCCGGACCCGGTCGGCGTGTAGCGGAGAAGAGACTTGGCAAAAACGATCGATATAGTCGTGCCGGATCTCGGCGACTTCGCAGACGTCGAGGTCATCGAAATCCTCGTTTCCGACGGCGACGAAATCGCAAAGGAAGACGGGCTGATCACGCTGGAGACCGACAAGGCGGCGATGGACGTCCCGGCGCCCGAATCCGGCTCGCTTCAATCACTGACCGTGTCCGTCGGCGATACCGTGTCGTCCGGCGACGTTATCGGGCAGATGGAAATTGATGTGGGCGGCGACACCGTCGTGATCCCACCGCCGTCCAAGGCGCTCAAGGCCCAGGCAACGCCGGCCGCGCAGGAGGAGCCCGCGGCAGCGCCGGCCGCGACAGAGGAGGCACCCGCGGCCACGAGTGAGGCGCCCGCCGCCGGCGGTCTCGAAACCCTACGCGTACCCGATCTTGGTGACTTCTCGGACGTCGAGGTCATCGAAGTGCTGGTCGCAAAGGGCGACGAGGTTGCCGTCGAGGACGGCCTCGTGACGCTCGAGACCGATAAGGCGGCGATGGACGTTCCGGCCAGCGTCGGCGGCGTCATCGAGGAACTGCTCGTGTCGGTCGGTGACAAGGTCTCGTCGGGGTCCGACGTTGCTGTCGTCCGGACCAGTGGTGCCGCGCCGGCGCCATTGAAAGAAGAGGCGACGAAGCCTGCAGCTGAAGCAGCGCCCGCGCCGGCCGCCAGTGTAGAAACAGCACCGCCTGCGCCGCCAGCACCGGAAAAAGCGCCAGAGCCGGCTGCGGCACCCGCCTCAGCCAGCAACCCGGCTCGCATTGACGAGGCCGGCTTCGCCCGCTCTCACGCGAGTCCGTCTGTGCGCAAGCTCGCTCGTGAACTCGGCGTCGATCTCGTTCGCGTGAAGGGCAGCGGCGCCAAGGGCCGAATCCTGCACGATGACGTCAAGGCTTTCGTCAAGTCGGTGATGACCGGCCAGTCTGCCGCGCCAGTCGGTAGCGCAACCCTGCCGAAGACGCCGAGCGTCGACTTCTCGAAGTTCGGCGAGATCGAACTCGAACCGCTGACGCGCATCCAGAAGATCTCCGGCCCGCGCCTGCAGGCGAGCTGGATCAACATCCCGCACGTCACTCAGCACGACGAGGCCGATATCACAGCGCTCGAGGAGCGCCGGCAGCTGCTGAAGGGGCCGGCGAAGGAGCGGGGCATCCCGCTGACGCCGCTGGCGTTCATCATCAAGGCTTGTGTCAGCACGCTGAAGGAGTACCCGAAGGTCAACTCCTCGCTGGCAGAGGATGGCGAAAATCTCGTCATGAAGAAGTATTGCCACATTGGATTTGCCGCCGATACGGACCAGGGTCTCGTGGTGCCGGTCATTCGCGACGCCGACAAAAAAGACGTCTACGAGCTCGCGGCCGAACTGGCCGAGCTGTCGGCGCTGGCGCGGGAAGGCAAGTTGAAGGCGCCGCAGTTGCAGGGCGCGTGTTTTACCATCTCGAGCCTGGGCGGCATCGGCGGGACCGCGTTTACGCCAATCGTCAACGCGCCCGAGGTGGCCATTCTCGGGGTTTCCCGTTCGACGATGAAGCCGGTTTGGGACGGCGAGCAGTTCCAGCCTCGGCTGATGCTGCCGTATGCCTTGTCCTATGACCATCGTGTCATCGACGGCGCTCTCGCGGTCAGGTTTACGACATCGCTCGCGGCCCGTTTAGCCAATGTCGACGAACTGCTTCAGGCGATCCCATAGTGACTGATATCAAACTGACTGTTCCCGATCTCGGGGACTTCGCGGACGTCGAAGTCATCGAGGTACTGGTTTCGCCCGGCGATACTGTTGCAGTAGAGGACGGACTGGTCACGCTCGAAACGGACAAGGCCGCCATGGACGTACCCGCATCGCACGCGGGGACCATCGTGTCGGTCGACGTCAGCGTCGGCGACAAGGTGTCGACGGGCGACGTCGTCGCTACGGCCAAAGTCGCCGATGCGGCTGTCGAAGAGACACCTGAGGCGGCTGAACCTGCCGCTGAATCAGCGCCGTCCGAAGCGGCCCCGGCCGCACAGGCGGCGCCCGCGCTTAAAGGCGACGCCGATCACAGCGCCGAACTCGTTGTCATCGGCTCGGGCCCCGGCGGCTACACCGCGGCGTTCCGGGCTGCGGACCTCGGCATGGACGTCATCATGATCGAGCGCTACCCGTCGCTCGGTGGTGTCTGTCTCAACGTCGGCTGTATTCCGTCCAAGGCTTTGCTGCATGCCGCCAAGCTCATCGACGATGCGCGTGATATGGCGGACCACGGCGTCAGCTTTGGACAGCCCGAGATCGATGCGTCGAAGCTGAATGACTGGAAGGCCGGCGTCGTCGGCCGCCTGACCGGCGGCATCGACATGCTGGCCAAGCGGCGCAAGGTGCGCGTCATCACCGCGACAGCGAAGTTCGAGTCAGCCAGCCACCTGCGGCTGGACAATGGTGAGACCGTCGCCTTCAAGCAGTGCATTATCGCAGCCGGTTCGCAGGCGGCCATGCTGCCCGGACTGCCGGACGACCCGCGCATCGTCGACTCGACCGGTGCGCTGCAGATCGACCCCGTGCCTGGTCGCATGCTCGTCGTCGGCGGCGGCATTATCGGCCTCGAGATGGCCTGCGTGTACGCGGCGCTGGGTTCTGAAGTCAGCGTTGTCGAGCTGACGGATTCGCTGATGCCGGGCACGGACCCGGACCTGATTCGACCGTTCCTGAAGGTCGTCAAGAAACGCTACTCGAACATTATGGTGTCGACGAAAGTCACCGGAATGACGGCTCGTGACGATGGCATCGAGGTGCAGTTCGAGGGCAAGGACGGTGCTTCGAGTGGCGTGTACGACAAGGTGCTCGTCGCGATCGGTCGACGCGCCAACGGCGATAAGCTGGATGCGGAGAAAGCCGGCGTCAATGTCGATCAGCGCGGCATTATCGCCGTGGACAAGCAGATGCGGACCAACGTGCCGAACATTTTCGCGATTGGCGATCTCGCAGGCGGGCCGATGCTCGCGCACAAGGCGACGCATGAAGCCAAGGTCGCCGCCGAGGTGGCACACGGCGAGAAGAGTTACTTCGATGCCCGCACGATACCGAGCGTCGCCTACACCGATCCCGAAGTGGCCTGGGTCGGACTGACCGAGCTCGAGGCGAAAGAGAAGGGCATCAAGTACGAGAAGGCCCAGTTCCCGTGGGCGGCGAGCGGACGAGCCCTGGCGCTCGGTCGTGACGAGGGCTTCACGAAGATGCTGTTCGATCCTGACACGGGTCGCGTGTTGGGCGGCGCCATGGTCGGGCCTACGGCCGGCGACCTCATCGCCGAGATCGGCCTCGCTGTCGAGATGGGCGCTGACGCGACGGACGTGGGATTGACGATTCATCCGCATCCGACCTTGTCGGAGACGGTCGGCTTCACGGCAGAGGCGTTCGAAGGCACGCTGACCGATCTCTACCTGCCGAAAAAGCGTTGACGCCCGCCTCGCCGGGCGAGTCATCAACGCTAAAGCACGTCGATAAGACCCGCCGGGCTGTCGACGATATGCTCGGCCCCGGCCTCGGACAGCTCCTCGGTGCTCCCATAGCCGTAACTGACCCCGATTGCCCGCATCGCATTGGCGGCGGCCCCGATCATGTCGTAACGACGATCGCCGACCATGGCCGGTTCGTTCACCGTGTGCTGCGACAGAGCGTAGGCCAGCAGCTCGGACTTGTCTGATCGAGTCCCGTCCAGCTCGGCGCCGTAGACCGCCGTGAAGAACGGCAGCAGTTCGAAGTGTTCGAGAATGCGAGTGGCGAAGACGTGTGGCTTGCTGGTTGCGACATACAGCTTGCGTCCACTGTCGGTCAGCGCAGCAAGCGTCGCAGGTATCCCGTCGTAGGGTGTGTTCTCTCGCCAACCTACCTCCGAATACCGTTCCCGGTAGATCGACAGCGCGCGCTCGGCGAGTTCGCCGCCAGCGAGCATCGAAAAGCTCTCCCTCAACGGCGGACCGATGCACCAGCGGTAGTCATCGCCGGGGTCACGTTCTAGATCGAGTGCATCAAGCGCGTACTCGATTGAGCGACTGATCCCCAGCCACGGGTCGGTCAGCGTCCCGTCCAGGTCGAAGAACACACTGTGCGGATGTCTCATTCGACGTAGAATAAAGACATCGTGAGACGTTGAACAACGCCATGCAGGAAAACAAGCTCTACACCTTGCTGACCTATGCCGGCGCAGTGCCTTTCGTCCTGTGCGCGCTGCTGCCGTTTGCGGGTATCGACGAGTGGCAGAATGTCGGCAGCTTCGAGTACATTGCGCGCTTGTACGGTCTCGCGATCGTCAGTTTCGTCGCCGGCAGTCACTGGGGAACCTACCTTTACAATCGCGAGGCGTCTCCGGCGAACCTGTTCCTGACGAGCAATGCTGTCGTGCTCGCGGCATGGTTTGCTTTCCTGTTTACGATTCCGGTACTGACGCAGTTCGTATTGCTGCTGGCGTTCCTGTACCTGCTGTTCGTCGACTACAACCTGCACAAGGCAGGCTTGATCACCCCGTACTACTTTCGGATGCGATTCACCGTGACGTTGATCGTCGGTGTCAGTATCGCCGTTATGATCTTTCATCTCGCTTAAACGGCGGAAGACGCGACGCTGTCGCCAGTCGTTGTCTTGAGCTACCGCGCGAGTCGCGGCGGCTTCTGCTGTCAGGCGGCGCGGACCCTGGGCGTTACGTCTGGGTAGAGTTGGTCAAACGGAATCGAACGACCGTCGTCCTGCACGATGCGGCAGTGATAGCGACGCAGCTGGCGCGGTCCGCTGACGCCGCAGGAGTGGGCGATCGTGCCGACCTCCTTGCGCATCGTCTCGGAGAACTTGCGTACGCGCTCGGCCTTGTCTTCAGGCACGAGCCCCCGCTGCAGTCGCTTGTCGTGGGTCGTGATGCCGGTGGGGCAGGTGTTCTTGTTGCACTGCAGCGCCTGGATACAGCCCAGCGCGAACATGAAGCCGCGCGCGCAGTTGACGAAGTCTGCGCCGGCGCACAACGCCCAGGCCACGTCGGCCGGATTGATCAGCTTGCCGCTCGCGATCACCTTGACGCGATCACGCAGCCCGTACTCGTTTAACTTGTCGACGACCAGCGGCAGCGACTCGCGGACGGTCAGGCCAACGTTGTCCATCAGGCTCATGGGCGCCGCGCCGGTGCCGCCATCGCCGCTGTCGACCGTGATGAAGTCCGGGGCGCTGTCGATGCCACGTTTCTGTATCAGCTTGAACAACTCGTCGAGCCAGCCATAGGAACCGATCACGGCCTTGAAGCCGGTCGGACGACCCGAGACGTCTCGGATGCGGTTGATCATGTCGTGCAGGTCTTCGGCGGAGTTTATCTCCGGATGACGGTTCGGGCTGATCGAGTCCTCGCCCGCGACGATGCCACGGACACGAGCGATCTCGTCGGTGACCTTCTCGCCAGGCAGGATGCCACCTTTGCCGGGCTTCGCGCCCTGCGAGAGCTTGAGTTCGATCATCCGGACCTGTTCGATCTCGCCGATCTGTTTCAGCTTGTCCCAGTCGATTCCGCCATTGTCATCGCGGACGCCGTACTTTGCCGTACCGATCTGGTAGACGATGTCGCAGCCGCCTTCGAGGTGCCAGTCGGAAATCGCGCCCTCGCCGGTGTTCATCCACATATTCGACATCTTTGCGCCGCGGGAAAGTGCCTGCACGGCGGGTTTCGACAGTGCGCCGTAGCTCATGCCGGAGATGTTGAAGAAAGACGGGGCTTCATACGGGTGCCGGGTGTTCGGCCCGATGACGACCGGCGGGCAATCGACCGAGTCCTCCTCGAGTGTCGGGTAGGCACAGTTGACGAACACGGGCGTGCCGGTCGTGCTCAGGTTCAGCGTCGAACCGAAGGCAATGGTTGCGTCCACACCCTTGGCGGCGCGATACACCCACGAGCGCTGCGCCCGGTTGAACGGCATCTCCTCGCGGTCGCCGGCAAAGAAGTACTGGCGGAAGAACTCGCCGAGATGCTCGAAAAAGTAGCGGAAGCGACCGATGACGGGAAAATTCCGCCTGACCGTATGCGTCGTCTGGGTCACGTCGATAACGTACAGGGCGATAACGACCAGCACGCCTATGCCGACGGCGATGACGAACAGCGTCGCCAGCCACTCGAGAACGCTCAGAGCGCCCGCAACAGTTTCTGCCATCAGTTCTACTCCCATACATCGTCCATCGGCCGCGGCCGACAGGACTTTAGGTTTTCCCGGCAGTCAGCGCGATAGAGGCCGAATTGGGAGTGTCGCAGCCTATTCGGCTTCTACCTCGCAGACTCCTAGCGCTTGATATACCGGTTGATCAGGTTATCGACGCTGAGCCTTCCCGGTCCGATCAGTACCAGCGGGATTAGCATCGCGAGGAACAGCAGCGGAACGCGATAGTTCCCCGAGCCGTCTTTCGCGCTGATTCGATAGCCCTCCCAGAGTTCGCCGAGGCTGTTCCACTCTGCCGGCCAGTGCGTGCTGAAGATCGCGACGATCGTGACGATGACGAGGCTGAAGGCCCAGAATCGCGTAAACAACCCGATGACCAGTGCAAGGCCGCCAAGAATCTCGGCCCAGGTGACGAGAAACCAGTTCAGTTCGCTCGGCAGCACGTTGAACGGAAACGGTGCGTTGGCCATGTTCCTGACGAACCAGGACGGCACATCACCCCACAGCGTGTCGGACGCGCCGAGCTTGTTGAATCCGGCCTTGGCAAATTCATAGGCCATCAACAGGCGGATGACGAGCAGTCCGACCCATTCGCCGGCGGGGTTTAAGTGAGAGATAACGCGGTCACACTGTCTCGCAAAAGCTTGCATGCGTAATTCCTTATTCTGGCAGTTTGGTGCCGATGACGATCTCGGCGGCTTTGAGTTCGCTAAACGCGGCCTGCCCGTGTTCGATGAACGCGTCGGCGTCCGGGTACTGGATCTGCTGTGCCAGGCGCCGCAGCAAGTCCTCGCCTGTCAGGTCGTCGCTGTTCTGTTCGATGGCATCGACCAGCCCGGCCGTCACGGGATTGAGCTCGGTGAATCGAACGCGGTCTTCAGCGTTCCGGGTCACGGCCAGGTAGACGGGCTGTTCGGCGGGCGCGTCCGGAATAAAGTCCTTCGAGATTCGATGAACCGGGTACTGGTAGGCATACACCCAGGACAGCTCCGATTTGACCGGTACGCCGGCGATGAGGTCTCCGTCCGGGTCGACGCCGCTGTAGTCGATTTCTGCATCGGAGATCGACAGCGCCAGTTCGATGTACTCATAGTGCGCGAGTTCCAGCAGGAACGGGAAGTCGTCGTCACTGATCTCATATTCCGTCTGCAGGAATTCGAGGAACTCTGCAGGCAGCTTAAGAAAGTAGGGCGTCTGGGAGGAGTGTTTCTTCATGAACTCACGAATCATGTGACGCCACTTCCGATCATCGTGCAGGGCTTTCAGGACCGGAAACGTGGTCGACAGCAGGCTCTTGAGATTGTTGAAGAACAGGTCCCGGTAGACGGCCATACGGCGATCTTCGATGTGTTCCGGTGCCGGCACGTTCGCCGGGTCGCGAATATGCGCCGCAAACGCATTCTGGATGTCCTGGAATGCCGGCTTGTCAGCCATGGGCCGCCTCCGCCGGGACGGCGTCCTGCTGCAGCTTTCTGATTTCCCGGACCTCGTCGAGCAATTCCTCAAGCGGCGGGAAATTGAAATCTCTTTCCAGAAGCGTCGGTACGGGCCCGAAATGCGCGTAGGCTTCCGCCAGCAATTGCCAGGACTGTTCGTCGACCGGCGCACCGTGGGTGTCGATCCTCAGGTCCTCCGCTTCGACGTGATGACCGGCGATGTGGAAATAGCGAATCTTGTCAGCCGGCATGCGCTTCAGGAATTCGAGCGCGTCGTAGCGATGATTAATGCTGTTGACGACGATGTTGTTGATGTCGAGCATCAGGTCGCAGTCCGCCGCATCGAGGACGGCGAGCAGGAATTCGAGCTCGCCCATGCCTTCTTCGGTCGGCGCGTAAAAGGACACGTTCTCGAGCGCCATGCGTCGTCCGAGGATCTCCTGGACACGAAGCACTCGCTCCGCGACGTATTTGACGGCCTCTTCGGTGAACGGAATCGGCATCAGGTCATAGAGCTGGCCATGATCGCCGGTATAGCTCAGGTGGTCCGAGTACTGCTCGATGCCGTGCTCGTCCATGAACTTGCGTATGTCGCGGACGAGGTCTTCGTTCAGCGGCGAGGGCGAGCCTATGTTCAGGGACAGTCCGTGCAGCACGAACGGGTAGCGTTCGGTGAACCAGCGAAATTTCCTGCCGGCGATGCCGCCGATGTTGATCCAGTTTTCCGGGGCCACCTCCATGAAATCGACCTCGGTCGGCGGGTTCGCCATCAGCTTGTCGAGCAGCGGTCGCCGAAGCCCCAGTCCTGCACCCTCAACCGGATAACTGTGTTTCTTGCCCGTCATTTTGCATTCCCGTTCATTTGCTCATCAGACCAGCGCGGCGGCGGATTTATTACACGATGATTGTCTACAGTGCTTTGAGCCGCTCCAGGTAGGCCCGTTCGTCCGGCGGCGCGTTGGATCGCTGCGATTCCCACATGACTTCAGCGAGTACATCGATCATGCGATGTTCGGTTTCAAGCTTGTCACCCGATTTCTCGACGAGCCCCTCAAATAGCGCCGCGATGCCGGCCGGCCGGTCGGTCGCAACCTGTTCCCGTATCGCCAGATGCAGGCCCATGTGCAGGAAGGGGTTCGTCTCACCACGCTCCGGCGTGAATTCCTCCGAGAAGCCATCCTCGCCCAGGTATCGATGATACTCCGGGTGCTCCTGGACAACCGTCGCGATTTGACTTTCGAGTGGCGTCAATACAGCGCCGGAGGTCAGCTTCCGCCAGGCGTCCGCATACATGCGGCGGAGCTGGTCTCTGTTCTGGCCGAAGATCATGACAGTTCCTTGCGACGGTACTCACACCATTCGAGGATACTGCATTCTCCGCACAGCGGCCGCCGGGCCTTGCAGACGTAGCGACCGTGCAGGATCAGCCAGTGGTGCGCGTCTTTCTTGAATTCATCGGGCGTCAATCGCAGCAGGCGCTTCTCGACCTCCAGCGGCGTCTTGCCGTGTGCGATGCCGGTTCGATTCGACACGCGGAAGATGTGCGTATCGACGGCAATCGTCGGTTCGCCAAACGCCGTGTTCAGGACGACGTTGGCGGTCTTGCGCCCGACGCCCGGCAGAGCCTCGAGCGCACTGCGGTCGCGAGGGACCTCGCCGTCATGGTCGTCGACGAGGATCTGGCAGGTCTTGATGACGTTGCCCGCCTTGCTGTTAAAAAGACCGATCGTCTTGATGTAGGACTTCAGCCCATCGACGCCGAGCGCCAGCATGGTCTGCGCGTCTGGTGCATCGATGAACAACTGCCGCGTTGCCTTGTTGACGCCGACATCCGTTGCCTGCGCCGACAGGATGACGGCGATTAGGAGCTGGAAGGGCGTGTCGTAGTTGAGCTCCGTCGTCGGGTTCGGATCGGCTGCTCGAAGGGTCGAGAAGATCGCTGTTCGCTTATCCCGGTTCATCGCAGACCCGTCCGCTCGCGAAGTCGCACGCTGCGTCGCCGGTCCATCGCGTTCTTTGCGGCGATGGCGACGGCCAGAGCGAAAAACGCTCCCGGCGGCAGGATCGCGATCAGCCATCCGGCGTCTGCAACGACGAGTCCGTTGACCGGCTCGCCGCCGAACAGCAGGTGCATGTCGGCAAACACCGTTCCCTGGCCGACGAGCTCGCGCATGAGCCCGATCGTGACGAGTACAAGCAGGAATCCGAGTCCCATGCCGAAGCCGTCAACGATGCTCGAGACGACCGGGTTCCTCGATGCAAACACCTCCGCGCGCGCGACGATGGCGCAGTTGGTGACAATCAGCGGGATGAAGATTCCCAACGCGCGATCCAGGGCCGGGAAAAACGCCTCGAACAGCAGTTCCACGCAGGTGACGAGACTTGCAATGATCAGCACGAAGATCGGTATGCGGATCTCTTTCTGCAGGAAGCGTCGCGTTGCCGATACAAGACCGTTGGATACCGTCAACACGGCAAGCGTTGCGATACCGAGGCCGAGGCCGTTGACGAAGCTGCCGGTTACGGCGAGCAGTGGACACAGTCCGAGCAGTTGCACCAGCCCGGGATTGTCTCGCCACAGGGCGGTGGCGATCCCCTGCAAGTGGCGTCCTTCCGTCACTGTGCTGAGTCCCCCGGCATGGCGAAGACCTGTTCCTTGTTTTCGGCGAAATAGACCAATGTCTCCCTGACGGCCTGGATGACGGCGCGTGGTGTGATCGACGCGCCCGTGAGCTGATCGAACTCGCCACCGTCGTTTCTGATTTGCCAGCCGTCGATCGCAGGGTCTTCGAGTGAGCGACCGGCAAACTGCTGCACCCAGTCCGATTTGTCTTCGTCGATCTTGTCGCCGAGCCCCGGCGTCTCACTGTGCTCGAGAATTCGAAGCCCGGTGACGACGCCTGATATGTCCACGCCCAGCAGGATGCGGATCGGACCCGAATAACCGTTTCTTGCCGTGACGATGAAGAGTGCTGCTACGGGTTCGCCGGAGGCATACAGACGGTAGATCAGCGCGTCGTCCTTGCCGGGCAGCCCATGCGGCGCTTGCAGTGTCACCACCGATTCCGTGACGTCGCCCTCGAAGAAAAGGCCTGAAAGCGCCGGCTTGAGTTTTTGCTCGAGGAAGGCTTTGCGATTGTCTTCGATCTTGTCTTCCGTGAATGCGTAGGTAACGGCCACGAGGCCCGAGCAAACGCCCGCGATCAGCGCGAGGGTGAGCCCGTTTTTCAGTACAGAAGGATTACTCACGACTGGCACCTCCGTGTCCGACGATTCTCGGTCGAGTGATTGCGTCGATCGCCGGAACGGCCATGTTCATCAGCAGAACACCGAAGGCGGCGCCGTCTGCATAAGCACCCCACTTACGGATGGCGTAGATCAGAAAGCCGATGCCGATGCCGTAGACGATTCGACCGCGTGTGCTCGTCGCCGCCGACACGGGATCGGTCGCGACGAAGAACGCGCATAGTATCGTGGCGCCGCTGAACAAATGGTAGCCCGGTCCGGGATTGCTGCCGGGATCGATCATGAATGCGATCGTGGCGGGTACCAGCAGGCCGGCGAGAACACCCAGCGGTATCTGCCAGCGAATGACGCGCTTGATCATCAGCCAGATCCCGCCCAATGCTAAGAAATTGCCGATCCATTCCCATCCCCGTCCGCCAAAGTCACCCATAGTCGGTAACGCGCGAATTTCCTCGACGGTCTGCATCTGGTTCAGTCCCGATTTCATCAGGTCGAGCGGTGTCGCCCGACTGACGGCGTCGTACGTCAGCGCATCCGGCAGCCCACCGGTCAGGGTAAAGGTCAGGGTCTCGACCAGGCTCAGCGTCGTGTAGTCTGTGTCGCCCATCCTGGGAGCGACCCACAGGTTCAGGTCCGCCGGGAATGCGACCAGGACGACAACGTAACCCGCCATCGCCGGGTTGAATACGTTGAACCCGATGCCGCCATACAGGTGTTTCGCCACGACGATGCCGAACGTCGATGCGATCGCCGTCACCCACCACGGCGTCAGCGACGGTAGCGCGAAGGCAATCAACGCCGCGGTAACGATAGCGCTGTAATCGGACAGGGCATCCTCGGGCGGTCGGCCCCGAGCCGCCATCATGGCGGACTCGCTCGCCACACAGAATCCGGTTGCAATGATCAGGTTGAACAGAAAGCCCGGCCCGAAATACCAGACGTGCGCGATGGCAGCCGGGACCAGCGCGAGCAGGACCTGCAACATGATGCGAGGGACGCTGGCTGTCGATCGAACATGAGGCGCGTTGAGTCGCTCGAATTGCATCGCTCAGTCGTCCTTCTTACGTTTGCGCTTCAAGATCTCGGCGATCGCCGCCTTGCCGGTCTTGCGAGCCCGATCCTTCTGCCGCTGCAACTCCTCGGCACGTTCCCGTTCTTCCAGTTTCAAGCGTTGTTCACGCGCTTCGAATCGTCGGCGCGCGCGCTCGGCGCGTGCCTTCTCATCCTCAAGCTCCCGGATCCGGGCCTTCGCCATCCTGAAATCGTAGGTAAGCGGGATGTGGCTCGGACAGACGAGGTCACAGCAGCCGCATTCGATGCAGTCGACAAGGCCGAACTCGCGCAGCTTGTCCTCGTTGTCGGCGCAGGCGTGCCAGTACAGCTGCTGCGGCAGCAGGTTGACCGGGCAGACCTCCGCACACTCGCCGCAGCGGATGCACGGAAGCTCGCGTTCCCGGCTCGGCGCCTCCGATAACACGAGCACGCAGTTGGTCGCTTTGACGACCGGTACCTCGTCGGTGGAAATCGATTTGCCCGTCATCGGGCCGCCGATGATCAGGACCTCGGCCCTGTCGGTGTACCCACCCGCAGCCTCGACGAGATCCGCTATCGGTGTACCCAGCCTCGCGCGCACATTGATCGGGTTCAAGACGCCGTCCCCGGAGATGGTCGTGATGCGACTCAACAGCGGCTGGCCGTCGACGATCCAGTCGTGCACGGCCGCGGCTGTGCCGACGTTTTGCACCAGGCAGCCCACGTCGCTGGGCAGGCCGCCGGTGGGCACCTCGCGATTGGTGAGCAGCTGAATCAGCTGGTCCTCGCCACCGGACGGGTAGATCGTCGGTATCTGCTTCAGCACGACACGATCGTCATCGTAGGTCGAGAGCGCATCCTCCAGCGCCCGGATCGCTTCGGGCTTGTCGCTCTCCACGCCAAACAGGCACTGCTCGATGGACATCGCGTGCATCAGTATCCGCGCGCCGGAAATGATCGATGCGGCACTCTCGCGCATCAGCATGTCATCGCAGCTGATGTAAGGCTCGCACTCGACGCCGTTTAGGATCAGCATCTCGATCTCGCCGCTCGTCGCCTGCATGAGCTTTTGCGCCGTCGGGAAGACCGCGCCGCCGAGGCCGACGATCCCGCCCTGCAGGATCTTCTGCATCAGCGACGAAGGATCGAGTTCGCGATAGTCGACCGGGTCTTCCCAGGCCTCGATCGCCTGGTCCTCTCCGTCGGTCTCGATGATGATGCAGGGCGCTTTGTCCCCGTACCTGCGCGTGACCGGCGAAGGCTCGATCGCGACGACTTTGCCGGATGACGATGCATGGACCGGGGCCCCAAGCGAGCCGTAATGCTCGGCGAGCAGCTGACCCTTAAGGACGCGCTCGCCGATGGAGATGACGGGCTGCGCTTCGTCGCCGACGTGCTGCTTGAGCGGGATGATCAGCTGCTTCGGTATGGGTACGTCACGAATCCCCTGTGTCGTCGACTGCGATTTCCGGGCCTCCAGCCGCATACCGCCATGCAGTTTCCCGAGATCGAACGTCGGGGCGCTCACGCGACCGCCTGCATACTGATGCAGTCAACGGGGCAGGGCGCCACGCAGAGTTCACAGCCGGTGCATTCCGATTCGATCACGGTGTGCATCAGCGTCTGGGCGCCGAAAATGGCGTCGACGGGACAGGCGTTCCGGCAATGCAGGCAACCGATGCACAACGATTCGTCGATGATGGCAACCTCGCGCCTTGACGGTGCGGCTTTCGCTAGCGGAATGACTTCCCGCCCAAGCAGCGTCGCCAGTTTCTCGACGGTCGCATCGCCGCCCGGCGGGCACAGGTTGATCGCCTCCCCGGATTCAACGACTGCCTGCGCGTAAGGACGGCATCCCGGGTAGCCGCACTGGGCGCATTGGGTTTGTGGCAGCAGGTCGTTGACCTGTTCGACCTGGTCGTTCTCGGCAGGCGGCAGCGAGCGCGACGCGAAGCCGAGCGCCAGTCCGGCGATGAGTGCGATCAGGCTGATCGTTGTGATGGCGGCAAAAATCATACTCACAGTCGCGCCATGCCCGCGAATCCCATGAAGGCAAGCGACATGATGCCGGCCGTCATTAATGCAATGGCCGGGCCGCGAAACGGCACCGGGACGTCGGCTGCCGCGAGTCGCTCACGCACGGCAGAGAACATGACGAGGACGAGGGCGAATCCACCGGCGGCGCCGAGGCCGTAGAACAGCGATTCGACAAAGCTGCTCGACTCCTGGACGTTCAGAAGTGCAACACCGAGTACGGCGCAGTTGGATGCGATCAGGGGGATGTAGATGCCGAGCACCTGTTCCAGCATCGGGCTCAGGCGCCTGACCATGATCTCGGTGAACTGGACGCTGGCCGCGATGACGAGAATGAAGCTTAAGGTCCTTAAGTAGTCGATGCCCAGCGGGACCAGGATGTACTGGTCCAGCATGTAGGCTGTTGCCGACGACAGCGTCAGCACGAACGCCGTTGCGAGTGACATGCCGGCGGCGGCCTCGAGGTTGCTCGATACACCCATGAACGGACACAGGCCAAGGAACCTGACCAGGACGAAGTTGTTGACGAGCACGGTGCTGACGAGAATGACGAAGAGCTCGCTCATTCAGGCAAGCCTCCCAGGACTTTTCATCGGGCTATTGTAAACCGTGGCCTGCGCTGTCCGCGAATCGCGGGTCAGCAAGCCGAGTCGTGCGATTGCAGCGGTCCCGGCAGCCTATTTGACGCGCATACCGGGCACGGCCCCATCGTCAGCCGACAGCAGGAAGATGTCCTTGCCGCCCGGACCTGCCGCGAGCACCATGCCCTCGGAGACGCCGAAGCGCATCTTGCGCGGTGCGAGATTGGCGACGACGATGACGTGTCGGCCGAGCAGTTCTTCGGGCGCGTAAGCCGCCTTGATGCCGGCAAACACCTGTCGCTTGAATTCGCCGACGTCCAGCGTCAGCTTAAGCAGCTTGTCCGCGCCTTCGACCGGCTCGGCTTTCTCAATACGAGCGATCCGAAGATCCACCTTCATAAAATCGTCGATGGAGATCGTTGGCTCCTCGTCCGGGCCCGGTTCACCGTCTTTGGCAGGTGCCGGCGCTTGTTTCGATTGTTCGACCATATTCTCGACCTGTTTGCTTTCGACCCGTGTTAGCAGCGGCTCGAACTTGTTGATCGACGTACCGAGCAGGGGTGTGGTGGCATCCGACCATTGCCAGGTTGCTTCATCCAGGAAGGTGCGTGCCTTGTCGGACACCGCCGGCAGGACGGGGGACAGGTAGATCATGAGGCTGCGGAACAGGTTGATACCCTGCGTGCAAACGCCGTGTACTTCGGACTGCCTGTCTTCGTCCTTGATCATGACCCAGGGTTTGTGTTCATCGATGTAACGATTCGCCGCGTCGGCGAGCAGCATGATTTGCCGCATGGCCTTCGAGTACTCGCGGCCCTCCATGAACGCGGCGACCGGCTCTGCAGCATCGGCAACCTGCTTGAACAGCGGTTCGTCCGGCAGCGTATCGGCCAGGCGGCCGTCGAAACGCTTGTTGATAAAGCCCGCGCATCGACTGGCGATGTTGACCAGCTTGCCGACGAGATCGGAATTGACGCGCGCAACGAAGTCTTCGAGGTTCAGGTCGATGTCCTCGATCGTCGGGCCGAGCTTGGCCGCGTAGTAGTAGCGGAGGTAGCTTGGTTCCAGGTTGTCGAGATAGGTCCTCGCCTTGATGAACGTGCCACGCGACTTCGACATCTTCTTGCCGTTGACGGTCAAAAAGCCGTGCGCGAAGACGCTGGTCGGCGTACGGAAACCCGAGCCGTGCAGCACGGCCGGCCAGAACAACGTGTGGAAATACATGATGTCCTTGCCGATGAAGTGATAGACCTCGGTGTCGTTGCCGGGTCGCCAGTAGTCGTCGAAATCGAGGTCCTCCCTGCGCTCGCACAGGTTCTTGAAGCTCGCGGGATAGCCCACGGGCGCGTCCAGCCAGACGTAGAAAAACTTGTCTGTCGTGCCGGGAATCGCAAACCCGAAGTAGGGCGCGTCGCGGGAGATGTCCCAGTCCTGCAGGCCCGCCTCGAACCATTCGGCGAGCTTCTTCGTGACGCTGTCATCGAGCCCGGCCGCGTCGAGCCAGCCCTTGAGGAAGTCCTCGAACTCGCCGAGCTTGAAGAAGTAGTGTTCGCTGTCGCGCCACACGGGCGGCTCGCCCGAGAGCACCGAAACGGGGTCCTTGAGGTCGGCGGGCGTGTAGGTGCTGCCGCAGTTCTCGCAGGCGTCGCCGTACTGGTCCTCGGTACCGCAGACGGGGCAGGTGCCACGCACGAAGCGGTCGGGCAGGAACATCGACTCCTTCTCGTCGAAGGCCTGGTTGATCGTCTTCGTGTAGACGTAGCCGGCGTCCGACAAGGCGCCGTAGATGCGGTAGACGAGCT
>JAAUXY010005400.1_pt1 | contig 17910 bp, 18 predicted proteins | sample 7278121 | NCBI WGS metagenome assembly JAAUXY01 (sample SAMN14350117, study PRJNA611818) | marine sediment metagenome | isolation source: surface marine sediment (1.8m) | place: French Polynesia: Moorea | collected 2018-08 | reverse complement strand
CCGGCAACCTGCCCAATCTCGAACAATGGCGTATGGGTGCTCCGGCAAATCTGTTGATCCTCGATATCGATCCGCGCAACGGCCAGGCAACCGGCGATAACCTCGTTGGCGTGGTGATCGACGGCGAGATCCGCCTCTTCGACGCTTCCTAAACCAGGAACTCGTCGCCGCCGAGATCGAGCGCGTGCCGTGCGTGACGTCGCGCCATGGCGGTGAACATCTGATCACCACGTGCGGTACGCTGCACGAGCATGGAAGCAATCACGGTCACACCAAATCCGGCAAACACGCCGCGTCGGTATGCCTGCCAGCAATCGGCCCAGTCGAAGCCGGTCACGCCGGCCTCGAGGAGACGCTCGTGGTAATCCCGTACGATGCGCTCCTCCTCGCCCGCGCGCACCTCCGGCAGAAGGCCCGCGCCAAGGAAATAGGCAACGTCGTTGAGCGGCGGGCCGAGCGTGACGCTCTGCCAGTCGACAACCGTGATCCGATACGAGTCATCGGTCCGGGCAATCATGAGATTGTCCAGCCGGTAGTCGACGTGTACCAGGCTGAAAATCTGCGGGAAGTCAGCAAAGAGCGGTGCTCCCGGCGCATCAGCAACACGCGCGATGATCCCGGCTTCGTCATTCGCGAGTCCATCCGCGTAACGCTCGAGGAACCCCGGCAGCTGTGCCGCGTACATGTCACGCAACGCGTCCCTGGAGCCGGCATCAGCGTCGCGCAGCCACTTCAGGGCATGCAGGCTCTCGTCGCACCAGCTTGGCGCGTGCAGGCCAACGAGCTCATTGACCGCAGCCGCCGCAACCCCTGGTGAGCAGCCTTCGAGCTGGTCCCCCTGCACGGCCGGCGCCATATCTTCCATCAGCACGACGAAGTCCGGGCCCTCTCCATCAATCTCCGCGCAATAGCATCGCGGCGTGCGAATGCCAAGACGCGGCTGCAGCTCGCGGTAAAACGAAACTTCCTTCAGAAAATTCTGCAGCGCGACGCCGGTTGCACGACTGACCGGGTCATCGGATGGAAATTTGCCGATGAGGGTTGCCGGCCCGCTGGATCCTGGAGCGTACTCGAGCGAGTAGCGCAGACACTTGCCGATCTGACCGGTGCCAATCTGCTCGGTGTGGAAATCGACAACCTCCGCATCGAGACCGGCGCGCCGAAGCTGGGCAGTCAGCCACTCGGAGCTGACCGCGTCCGCGTTCGGAAACTCAGCCCCTGCCACTACAGAGCATGCAGCTTGACCGGAAGATGGGTGTAACCCTTGACGAATACCGACGGACTACGCTGCGGCTCACCGACAACCTCTACCATCTGGAAGCGCTTGAGAATTTCCTCCCACAGCACCCGAAGCTGCATTTCCGCCAGACGGTTACCCATGCAGCGGTGAATACCAAAGCCGAAGGACAGGTGATGACGAGGGCGTTCGCGGTCGATGATGAACGCATCGGGATTGTCGATGGCGTCCGGATCCCGATTGCCCGACACGTACCACATGACGACCTTATCGCCAGCTTTGATGGTTTTACCTCTGAGCTCCACATCCTGAGTGGCGCGGCGGCGCATATGCGATAGCGGCGTCTGCCAACGGATGATCTCGGGTACCATGTTCTTTACCAGACTGTGGTCGGCGCGGAGCTTGTCGTACTCGGCTGGATTCTGATTCAACGCGAGCACCCCACCGCTGATGGAGTTGCGCGTCGTGTCGTTGCCGCCGACGATGAGCAGAATCAGGTTGCCGAGAAACTCCATCGGCTGCATGTCCTTGGTCTCTTCACCGTGAGCCAGCATGGAGATGAGATCGTTACCCGGGTCTTCGTCCTTGCGCTCGTTCCAGAGGTTCGTGAAGTACTCGAGGCACTCCAGGAGCACCGCGCGGCGCTCTTCCATGCTGACGCCCGCTTCCGGTCCCGCGGTTGCCGTGTCAGACCAGTAGGTGAGCTTGCGACGTTCCTCGAACGGGAAATCGAAGAGCGTTGCCAGCATTTGCGTCGTGAGCTCTATGGAGACGTTGTCCACCCAGTCGAACTCTTCGCCAACCGGCAGCGAGTCCAGAATCCTGCCAGCGCGTTCGCGTATCACACTCTCCAACGCCGCCAGGTTGCGCGGCGCCACGACCGGCACGACGGTGGCGCGCTGCACGTCGTGCTTTGGCGGGTCCATCGCAATGAACATCGGCGTTTGAAACTCCGCTGCGCGTTCCTCCATGGACTTCAACGGTCCGATGGTAATGCCACCCTCGGAGGAGAAGAGATCATGATTGGTGTCGACGAACATGATGTCGTCGAACTTGGTAATGGACCAGTACGGACCGTAGTCACTGTCCTCGAGAAAGTGCACGGGATCTTCGTTGCGTAGGCGCTCGAAATAGCCCCAGAGCGCATCGTTCTGAAAGATTTCGACTTTTGCGGGGTCCAGCGTTTCCAGCGGCAGGCTGTACGGGTCCGGCACCAGCGGGCTTTTGTCCTCTAACACACTACTCATCCCACGCTCCTGATCTGTCTGCTACAAGCCCTCGATACTAGCACAACTGCAACGCCACACCGGTGCGCCACGGGTTTCCCTCAGCCCTCAGCGCTGCGCATCAGCTCCGCCAGACGCCGGTCGAACTCCGGTGGCAGGCGGTTCATGGAGGCTCTGTGCGCGGCCACGGCGGCTTCGATGTCGGCCAGCACCTCCGGGTGCTGCGCCGCCACGTTGAATCGTTCGGAAGGATCGTCGAGCAGGTGATACAGCTCCGGCACCTCGTGCTCGGTCCGCACCGGCGGCTGCTGGTAGGCGCCCTCCGTGATGAAATGCGCTTTCCACGGTCCCAGACGATAGGCGTAGAGCGTGCCGTTGCGGTAATACGGCATTTCCCGCCGCGGGCTCTCGAGGTTTTCCAGCAGCACCGGCGACAGATCATAGCCGTCCACACCCGCATCGCTGTCCACGCCTGCCAGCTGCGTCAGCGTCGTGTACAGATCGAGCGTTGATCCCACCTCGCTGACCACGCCGGGTTCGAGCTGCCCCGGCCAGGAGAAAATCGCGGGCACCCGAACGCCGCCTTCGAAGGTTGTGCCTTTGCCGTGCCGCAGGAGCCCGGCGCGACCGCCTTCGGTGCGCATCGTAAGCCACGGTCCATTGTCGCTCGTGAAGAGCACCAGCGTATTGTCTACTTTGCCCAGAGCGGTGAGGGCTTTGACAATTTCTCCCACGCTCCAGTCGAGCTCCTCGATGACGTCGCCGTAGCGACCGCCGAGGCTGTTACCCGCGAACGCCTCGCTGCGAAAGAGCGGCGTGTGGGGCATGGTGTATGGCACGTAGACGAAAAACGGTTCATCCCCGGCCGCGCCCATGAAATCGACGGCAGCCTCCGTGTAGCGCCGGGTCAAGGTGCGCTGATCAGCAGGACGCTCGACCGTCTCGTCGAGAAAACCGTCGCCGCTGCGTGTGCTGGCGTAGAGCGGCACGTTCCAATACTCGAGCTTGGGCGCGGCGTAGCGCTCGGCGCGCACCGTCCTTGCCTCCGCCAGGCCTTCGGTATCACCGCTCAGGGACAGGGCCATCAAGGCGTCGAAGTCGGGCTGCCCCACGTCATCCATGTCGTTGGAATACGGCAGACCGAGCCACGTATCAAAACCGTGTCGCGTCGGCCAGGCTGCGCTGGCGTCGCCAAGATGCCATTTACCGAAAATACCGGTTCGATAGCCCTGCGCCTGCAGGGTTTCGGCCAGGGTGGTCTCGCGGTCAGGAAAACCGCCGGGGTCGTTCGGGAACTAGACGCCAATTCGCTCGCCGTAGAGCCCCGTGCGTACCGGCAGGCGCCCGGTGAGTAACGCGCCGCGACTCGGCGAGCACACCGGCGAGGCGACGTAGAAGTCCGTCCAGCGCTGGCCCGCCGCGGCAAGCGCATCCAGGTTCGGGGTGCGATTGTATGGGTGGCCATAGCTGCCGAGATCGCCATAACCGAGATCATCGGCAAAGAGGACGACAAAATTCGGCCGTTGGGTCGCAACCGCCCCGGCGGGTGCGGCCTGATCCGCCGAGCCACCCCCACAGCCGCTGGCGGCCATCACCAGCCAGACCACAAGTATCGTCAACGTACGCATATTTCCCCCTTCCCTCTGCTGCCGCCCAATATCGCTTAGAATGAGCTCTTTTTGCCAGGCGCGCCTCTATGGTATTGGAAGGTATCACCGTTCTCGACTTCACCCGGGTTGTCGCCGGACCGGCATGCACACGAACCTTGAGCGACTACGGCGCCAAAGTGCTGAAGGTTGAGCCCCCGGAAGGCGATCTCATGCGCCGCGGGGTGCCGAAAGCGAACGGCGTCGCGCTCGGCTATGCGCAACAGAATGCGGGTAAATACCACCTCTGCATCAATCTTGCGCTGCCCGCCGGCCAAGCGCTGGCCCGGGACCTTGCCGCCACTGCGGACATCGTCGTGGAAAACTATCGCCCGGGCGTCGCCAGCAGACTGGGGATTGGTTACGACGACATTGCCGCGCTGAACCCCGCAGTGGTGTATTGCTCCATCACGGGCTACGGACAGGACGGGCCCGCGGCACATCGTCGCGCTTATGCGCCGGTGATCCACGCCGAGCTTGGGCTCTTGCATCAGAACGCCACGGAACGCGGTACCAATCCGATGCCGGAGGCGGTATCACACGTAGACTTTGCGGTGGGCGCACAGGCGGCATCTGCGATTCTCGCAGCGCTCCTGCACCGCGAGCGCACGGGCGAGGGTCAGCACATCGACGTTTCGATGGCAGAAACGATGCTCGCCACCAACGAATTCAGCGCCGTTGAGCTGAACGGCGGGTTCGGTGACGCAATCAGTCCGTTTCGCCCCGGCAAAGCAGCGCTGCTGGAACTGGGTGATGGCACCTGGGTACAGGTCCCGGGCAACCCGACCACCTGGATATTCGGCGTCGCCAAAGCGCTCGGCAAAGAGGACGAGATGCATGCGCGTGGCTGGCACGAGCCGCGCGACACGCAGGGTCATGACGATACCATCCGCAAGCTCATGCAGAGCTGGGCCGGTGAATACCAGAGCGTCGAGGCGTTCGAAGCAGCCCTCGACAGCGCGCGCATTCCGCTCGGCACCGTGCGCAGCGTTGCCGAAGTGCGCGACGCCGACTGGGCAGCGCATCGTCGGGCTCTCGTGGATCTCGACGTGAACGGGACAACGCGAAAAGTGCCTCGTTCCCCCGCCCGCTTCAGCAGGGGCGAAAGCGGGCCGCAGCGGGGCGCTTACCCCCGGGGCGCCGATAATCGAGGCGTGCTGCAGGAACATCTCGGCTTGAGCGATGCTGAGCTCGATGCGCTGGAGCGCGACGGTGTGCTGCAATACGAGGTGATCGACTAACCCGCCAGAATGGGCAGTGGCGCAAACTCCGCTCCGAGCACGGACTCCGCGTCGACACCCAGCCAGTCCTGCACGGCGGTGGCATACACCCTGCGAAAGTCGGTCGTATAGGCCAGATTATCGCCGTCAACGAGCTCCGTGAGACTCGGCGCCTCGCCGTAAAAGCCTCCGCGGACGGGCGAGCCGGCCATGAACATGACGTTGGCGCTGCCGTGATCGGTGCCCAGGTTGGCGTTCTCCGGCACGCGCCGGCCGAACTCGGAATACACCAGCACGACAACGCGATGATCCTGACCCAGACGCTCGAGATCCTGCACGAATCCGTGGATACCATCGCACGCATAACTCAGCAGCCGCCGGTGCAGCGCCGGCTGCTGGACATGAGTGTCGAACGCATTGTTGCGAAACGCCACATGATAAAGCTGTGTATCGAGGCCGGCGTCGATGCAGGCCGCTACCTTCGGCAGGTCCATGGGAGCAATGCCGTAGTCCACGGGCGAGCGATAGCTCCGCCAGGCAGTACGAATGCGGTGCGCCGACACCTGAGCGCTGGCGTTCACGGCGGCAAGAAAATCCCGCGTGTCGTTGCCGGTTCCCAGCGGAGCGGTTTCCTGCCCGCCGCTCAGCATCCACTGGTGGCGCTGAAAACGCTCGGGATCATCGAAGACCACCGGCGTGTGCACCGCGCTCTTGACCGCCAGCGACTGGCTTCCAGCTACGTTGATCAGCATGTCATCGCGCCGGACCGGGGCCATCTGGTCCGCAACGCGGCCAAGCCATCCAAACTCACTGCCGCTGTGCGGAGCACCGGTATGCCAGTAGGCCATCGCCGTGAAATGAGAGTATGACGGCCGCTCATAGCCGCAGCCTTCGACTATCGCGAGATTGCCTTCATCCCACAAACGCTTGAAGCCCAGCATGCCCGGATTCAAGCCGTATGTTTCGTTCAACGGCAGAAGATCAGGTTGACGGATGCCAATCGTCGGACGCAGCCGGTAGTAGGCATCGTTGCCGTGCGGGACCACCGTATTGAGACCATCGTTGCCGCCGGACAACTCGACCACAACCAGAATCGGGGCGTTGCGGTTTGTCGTGGCCGCGGCCACCAGCGGCAGGCTCACCAGCCCCGCCACGCCGGCGCCACCTTTGAGCAGACTGCGTCGTTTCATCCTCTCATCCCAGCTGGTACTCCGGCAGGCTCAGCATCTGATGCAGGAGCTTGCGCAAGGGCTCTTCGAGGTAGGTTGCGGCCGCGGCTATGTCGTTGCCACCCAGCTCACCTACCAGCAGCTCCGCCATTGCACCCCGGGTATCCGGCGAGAGCGCAACACTGAAGAAACGGTCGGCGAAAAGTGTCACCACTTCCTCAGCGGTTGCGCATTCCGCGGTCAACACCATCGCGGTCAAATCGACTCTCGCGGTATGCCGCGGGATGGGTTTTACCCGCTCGAGCGCCATCTGCCAGCCGCGCATGCTGCCGAGGCGCGTGTTGAATTCTTCGTCGCGATCCGCCAGCAGATTGGACGCCGCCATGTCGCCTTCACCGCCGGCAACGCCCGTTGGCTTGGTTGCCTCGGATATGCTCATGCCCTGCCGCAGCCTGTTCTGCACGTTGACGATTTCAGCCGTGTACGCGGGGTATCGGTCAGGCGGCACAAAGCCAATGTCCGGGAACAAAACGTCCAGCGCGAAGTTACTGCGCTCGAACAGAAGACTCGGCGTAATCCAGCTGCGTCCTTCCGACCAGCCGGCGACGGTTGGCGGGTGCATCAGGCGCTGGCCCAGCGCGCCGCTCACGACATTGAAGTCCGGCACGCCCGGGATGTGCTGCAGCTCGAGCTGACGATAGGTCGAAACGAGGAGCTCAACCGGCCCTTTGACGCGGGTACCGACGTTTTGCGGCGCGTAGAAATCTCTGGAGTTGAATAGCACGCGGAGATAGGCGCCAACGTCATAGTCGAGCTCACGCAGCACGTCGCCAAGCTGTGCTGCGTCCGCGGGATCAAGCGCTTCGTTGACGAAGTGCCGATAGATTTTGGCGGCGATGAACTCGGCGGTTACCGGCTGCTCCAGAATGAGGTCAATGATCTCAATGCCATCGAAGCTGCCGGTCTGACCAAGAAAGGTTTTGTCAGCCTCGTCGTGCAGATCCGCGTTGACGACAAATTCGAGACCTTCGAAATTCCAGCCTGTGAACGCCCGGGCCGCCTCCTGCACATCCGCTTCGGAATAGTGCCCGACGCCCATGGTGAAGAGCTCCATGATCTCGCGGGCGAAGTTCTCGTTTGGCGAATCCTTCGTGTTCACGCCCGCATCGAGAAACACCAGCATGGCCGGATCCTGAGCCACGCCGACGAGGAGATCGCGGAAGTTGCCGAGTCCCTGCTCCTGAAAAAGCTCCAGCTGCTTCAGCATCTTGCGGTAATCACGCACTTTGTCTTCGTTGGTTGCGAAGTGTCCGTGCCAGAAGAGCGCCATCTTTTCCTGCAGCGGATGACCGCTCAGGAGCATGCGTTCTGCCCACCAGTAAGCCACGCGATCGGTTTCCAGCCGGCTTGCACGCAGCCAGTAAAAGAACTTGTTCACGACAGGCTGGAGCGGACGATTACCACCGGCCTTCACTTTTACGCCGAGCGCCTCACCCTCGGCCCTCGCAAGCTCAGTCGTTGCCGGCCTGCTCGGCGGGAACGGGTCGAGACCCGGATCGAAGATGCCGGAATGTTCGAACTCGGTGAGCTGCGGGGTTTGCAGACCGTGCACGAATCGCTGCACCGCCTGTCGCGGCGAAAGGCGTGACAAACCATCCAACTCTGCGGGGGTTGCGCCGAATCCGGCTCGGGACGCCAGGTGCGCCGCGTGCTCCCGGGACCAGGCGCCATCCTCCAGCGGTTCGAGATCGAGCGCAGCCAGCGACACGGCCGGATGGAGCAACGTCGCGATGAGCACGGCCTGAGCAAACGATCTAATCAGCGTCATGAGCCACACCTCTCCCGGGAGGATTGCGCGTGGCGCCTACCCTACCACTAATTGATCCTGCCCGGGGCGGCGGCGTAGAATGCTCGACACTCAAATCCACGGAGTTTGCTTGTGACCGATTCCATTCTCTCCAGCACCCGTCGGCGTTTCGTGCAGTATGGCACCATGGTTGGTGTCGGCGCCCAGGCCCTTCTCAAGTCCGGTGACGTCCGGGCGTCGGTATTCGAAGGTAAAGAGGCCGCCGGCCTCAACGATCCCTGGCCGGACATGCAGTACCGCAAGCTCGGCCGCACCGGTCACAACTCATCCCGCCTGGTTTTCGGCTGCGGCGCAACGCTGTCCGGCGAGCGGCACGATGACCTCTTGTACGCGGCCTTCGACGCCGGGGTGAACACTTTCGACGTCGGCTTCAAGCACTACTACTCCGACGCGGAGAAAAATCTCGCGCCCTTCCTCAAAGAGAAGCGCGATGACATCTTCCTCATCTCCAAGGCCTACGTGCCGGTTGAGATCGAGTGGGACGAGACGATCACGGCAGACCAGGCCAGACAAGCCGCAAAAGGCTGGAGCGCGTTCCTGGACGAAAGCCTGAGGGAAATGGGGATCGACCACGTTGATGCCTATTACTACATGGCGGCCAACAACGTATCGGTTGTGGGCAACGAGGAAATCCACCGCGCGTTCGAAGATGCGAAGGCTGCCGGCAAGGTCGACTATCTCGGCCTATCGACCCATCAGAACGCCGCGAACGTGCTGCGCACTGCCATCGACACGGGCTGGTTCGATCTCGCCATGATCGCCATCACCCCCGGCGGCTGGTACGACTGGGAAGACAAATCGATTCTCGAAGGCTCGCCGCGAATGACCGCCATCCGCCCGCTCCTCGACGAAGCCCGGGAAGCCGGCATTGGCCTGGTCGGCATGAAAGCCGGCCGTTTTCTGGCCGGGCGACGCTGGCTCGGCTGGGGTAATCCGGAGGCATTCGACGAGTTCTACGACCAGAAACTGATGCAGGCGCGCCTATCCGAATTTCAGCGCAGCTACGCATACGTGCTCGAGCACGGTCTGGACGTCGTCAACGCCGACATGCAGTCCATGCTGCACCTGAAAGAGAATTTCGTAGCAGCCGCAACTTCGGCGGACTACTTCGATATTGCCTAAGGCGCTTTTCTATCAACCCAGCTGCGGGCTGTCCGGTGACATGCACCTGGCAGCCCTCATCGACCTCGGCGTGCCGGAGGATTGGCTGCGCGAGCAGCTGCGCCGCCTGCCCGTCACCGCCGAATTCGACCTGGCCGTGCAGCCAGGCAGCAAAATGGGGATCTCGGGCACCCAGGCCCGGGTGACGACCGCCGACAGCCACGACCACCGCCACCACAGCACCATCGTCAAGATGATCCGCGAAGCCGGTTTTGATGCTGGCGTCGAACGCCGCGCGCTGGCAATTTTTGCCGCCATTGCCGAGGCCGAGGGTAAAATCCACGACGTGCCGCCGGAGCAGGTCCACTTTCACGAAGTCGGCGCGGTGGATTCCATCGTCGATATCGTGGCGGCAGCGCTATGTATCGAGAAGCTCAATCCGGACGTGGTGCTCTGCAATACCGTCGAGGTCGGCAGCGGCTACGTCGACTGCGCCCACGGGCGCTTTCCGGTGCCCGCGCCGGCAACGCAGGAGCTCCTGCGCGGTGCGCCCTGCACCTACGGTGGCGTCGACGGCGAATCCACCACACCAACCGGGGCGGCGATTCTGGCGGCCACTGTAGACGAGTATCTACCGCTGGGCGCGTTCACGCCGGAACGGGTCGGCTACGGCGTCGGCCACAAGGATTTCAGCCGGCCCAACGTGCTGCGGGTTGCCTGGGGTGAATACCAGGCCAGCACGCTTGCGGTAGAGACGCAGTACAAGATCGAGGCCAACATCGACGACATGACCGGCGAGGCTTTCACGCCGCTGATGGACGCGCTCTTCGCCGCCGGCGCGGTTGACGTTTATCTGCAGCCCATTGTGATGAAAAAAGGCCGCCCGGCGCACTGCGTCGTCGCGCTTGCAGACGCAGATCATCGCGACGCTGTCGCCACAACGCTCTTCAATCAGTCGAGCACAATTGGTCTCAGAGTCATTCCGTTCGAGAAACGCATGCTGCCGAGGACCCGGAAAGCGATGCAGACGAGCCTGGGTGAGGTCACCATCAAGGAAGTGACGCAACCGGATGGCCGCACGCGCTGGAAAATCGAGCATGACGACATCGTTCGCGCAGCCGCCGCCGCAGAACTCGACTACGCCAGCGCACGCCGCCTGCTCGAAGCGGAAGTCCAGGCAGCGCTGGCAAGCTAACCGCGGCGATTCTTGCGTTTATCGATGGAACGCTTCCAGTAGCCACGCCAACCACGTGGATTCTTGATGTGGGCGCGCTCCACGACCACGCCGTTCAGCTCACGATGCTCCGGCGTGCGGTTGAGAATATTCAGGTTCGGCACGTCCATGCCGTTGGCGTCCTGAATTTCAACCCGCTCACCCGCGCCCTGTGGCGCAAACTGCGCATTGCCGAAGTGGGTGACGCCATTCTCGTCGACCCACCTCACAATCTCGTCTGCAGCGGCTGAACTGGTTAACCACAGCGCACCAAAAGCCATTAAATACAATAGCTTACGCAACATAGCTCATCCCCCAACGAACTTATGTGTGACGGTCGTCTCATTTCTACAGTCACATGCTATGCCTGTGGGGGAAGATGTGCTGCAAGCGACCTGCAATCAAATTGTAACGATTGTGCGGGTGGGCCTCAGGCCACCGCCCCGGCCTCCTTGAGCGCGGCAATGTCCGCATCGGTGTGGCCAATGTCACGCAGGATGGCGTCGGTATCGGCGCCCGGCGCGGTCGCCGTGGTGGGCAGCTCCGGCTCGGTGCGCGAAAAGCGCGGCGCGGGCGCCGCCTGCGTCACCCCGTCCTGCTCGACAAACGTCTGACGTGCCGCATTGTGCGGGTGCGCCACCGCTTCCTCGAAATTCAATACCGGCGCGTAGCAGATATCGGTGCCGAGCATGATTTCGTCCCACTCGTCCCGGGTTTTCGTTGCGAAGATGTCTTCCAGCTTGGCGCGGATCAACGGCCAGTCGTCGCGGCTCATCTGCGTTGGTAGGTCCGCATCCTGATCCAGACCCGTTTTCTCGAGGAGCAGCGCATAGAACTGCGGTTCAATCGAGCCGATGGACACGTGCTTGTCGTCCGCCGTCGTATAAGTGCCGTAGAAATGCGCCCCGCCGTCGAGCATGTTGGTACCCCGCTCGTGGGTCCAGCGGCCCGAGTTCATGATGCCGAAGATGGCGTTCATGAGCAGCGCCGAGCCGTCCGTCATTGCGGCATCAATCACCTGCCCTTCACCGGACTTCGACGTCTCAAACAGCGCGGCGGCAATGCCAAAGGCCAGCAGCATGCCGCCACCGCCGAAATCTCCCACCAGATTCAGCGGCGGCACGGGGCGGCCGTTCTTATCACCGATCGCATGCAGGGCGCCGGACAGGGATATGTAGTTGATGTCATGCCCCGCAACGTGGGCCATGTCGCCGGTCTGACCCCAGCCGGTCATGCGGCCGTAGACCAGTTTCGGATTGCGCGCCAGACAGACATCCGGCCCGAGGCCCAGCCGCTCGGTAACACCGGGACGGAATCCCTCGATCAGGACATCAGCGGACTCGACGAGCTTCAGCACCGTCTCGACGCCCGCTTCGTTCTTGAGATCCACGCCGATGCTCTTGCGACCACGCGCAAGAATGTCGGTCTTTGCCGCGGGATTGCCGACGGAGCCGGCACGATCCACTCTGATGATTTCCGCGCCCATGTCCGCCAGCATCATGCCGCAATACGGCCCCGGCCCGATGCCCTGCAGCTCAATGACCCTCACGCCATTCAACGGTCCCATGTCTGTCCCCTTCAACTGTGTGCACCAAGCATCGCCAGTTTGGCGGAGCGGCGCAAGCGCCCGGGTCGAAGTTGCACATTCCTTTCGACCCCGTATGATCCGATGGCTTTCAGCCCGAGGCCGCTGCATGGTCGACATCGAAGATCTGAAGTCGAGATTCCTCAATCAGGATTTCGACGCAAAAGAATTTGTCCTGGACGCGGACAAAATCGTGACGGTGGCAAAGGCTTCCGGGGAAACCCGGCCCGAATTCACCGATCCGAACCACCCGGATTTCCACGCCCCGCCCGCGTTTCTATGCAGCCTCGCCTCGGGGCGCCATCTGCCTATCGACTTTCCGTCACTTGGCGGCATTCCGATGGACGGCGGCAAGGCGGTCACCTGCCACGCACCGGTACGCGCGGGCGAAAAGCTCATTGGCAGGACGCACCTGCACGATATCTACGACAAAAAGGGCCGCTCCGGCCGCATGATACTGATCGTTGCGCGCATGGAGCTCTACGACGAGAACGAAACGCATCTCGCTACCGCAGACTCGCGCATGGTCATCAGGGAGAGGTCCGATTAACACGACAGTAAACACTATCCACGACGTGGAATTCGGCGCCGAGCTGCCAACGTTCGAACCGGACACGTCCCTTGCACAGACCAGCGCCTTTGCCAGGGCAGTCGGATGGGGCGGTGGCCGCGGCGGACGCTTCGAGGATCATGATCGTGCCCGGGAAGAAGGCCTGCCCGGCGCGCTGGTGCCAGGCATCATGGGCATGGGGTTTCTGACGACAACCATTCACCATTGGAGCCCCAATGCCGTTGTCGAACACATCGATACCGTATTCCGCGCTCCGATGCTGGCGGACGAACCCTGCATCATCGGCGCGGTTGTGACAGATATCGACGAGGACGAAGGCCTGGTTGAGCTCGACATGACGCTGAAGAACAGCGCCGACGAAACCCGGGTATTCGGCACTGCAAAAGTGCGCCTGCCGAAGTAGGTCAGACCGGCACGAGGTCGCTGATGGCGATCTCCGTGCCTACCTTACCCTCGCCTTTGATGAGGGCCAGCACGCTCGGCGGCACATCGTCCATATACACCTGCACCGGCTCGTCCCAGAAAATGGGACGGCGGAAATGAACGTCCATCGCAAACGATATCGGCCGGCTCACATCCCAGAGCGCTGCTGTTAGAAAATGCACCCCCATGCCGCCCCCGATGATCGGCGCGCGGAACCCTGCCGCCTGCGCCGCCGCGGGTTCATAGTGAATGCTGTTGCCTTCGCTGCTGTAGGCTTTGACCCCGTCAGGCGTCAGGCTGAAGCGGCTGCCCGGCTGCAGCGCGCCGACGTCCTCGACCAGCGGTGCCGCTTTCGCACCTGCGCCACGCGTGCCTACCTTTGCCGGATCGGGTCGAAGTGACGTGCGGTTGGCGGTGATTGCAAGCGCGCCGTCTGCGTCGCAGAAACGTACCTCGGTACGCACGCTTTGACCGCGCGGCACCTCGTCCACCGCAACAATTTCGCCGTCGACGGTAAGGATTTCACCCAGCGCCACCGGGCGGTGCTGGATGATGGTATTCGACATGTTGATGTTGCCTTCGGCGCTGATACCACTGTTGATGCCGGCGTGTATCGCAAGCCCGATGTAAAACGCCGGGTCCACATCACCGCCGAAAATCCCGGCTTCGATGCCACAGGCGCCGAGTTTCTCAGCCTGATGCGCGGTATCGACGCTTACCGTGTCGGTCACATAGCGAAATCCGGCGTACGGGTCCACCCAGTCCATGTCAGCAGCCGCTCCCCGCTAGCGGTACATGTTGGTGCCGCCGCAAAGCGTCACCGCCTGACCGGTCATGAACGCGCTGGCGTCAGAGGCGAGATACACCGCAACGCCTTTGAAGTCTTCCGCCTCACCGAGCCTTCTCAGCGGCGTCTGTTCGTTGACACGCTGTGCGGCTTCCGGATTGTCCCAGAGCGCCCGCGCAAACTCCGTGCGTACGAGTCCCGGGCAGATGGCGTTGACCCGCACCCCCTTCGGCCCCCACTCGAGCGCAAGGTTTCTCACCAGCGCAATGTCGGCAAGCTTCGAGATGTTGTAAGTACCCAGCACCTCCGAGCCTGCAAACGCGCCCGTGCTCGACGTAATCATGATGGAACCACGCCCTTTGGCCAGCATGTCGGGCGCCACCATCTGACAAAGCCAGTGATTGGAACGCACGTTGCTGCCCATGATCTTGTCGAACGCCTCGTCGGGAATATCCGACATCGAGCCGTAAAACGGATTGACGCCGGCATTGGCAACCAGCGTATCGATGGGACCAAGCCGGTCGCGGGTTTCATCCACCAGCGCCTGCAGCTGGTCTTTGTAGCCGATGTTGCAGGCGATTGCGATGGCCCGCTCCTCGCCAACCTGTTCGTTGATCTTCGCGGCGGTGATCTCGCACTGGTCGAGCTTGCGGCTCGAGACGACCACCTTGCTGCCGTGCTCGGCCAGCCCCATGGCCATCGCCTCGCCCATGCCTTTGGACGCGCCGGTGAGCAAAGCCACCTGCCCGGTCAGATCGAATAACGCTGTAGAAACTGCCATTTGCTCTCCTCTCCAATCACTCTTGCCAGACTTTGATGCCTTCCCCGCTGAGCATGGCTGCCGCGGGCATCACGCGAAGGCGCCAGGGCTCGAGCTTCAGCCCCGCAAACCCGGGCGATTCCGAGTTTTCCCATCCCGGAATCATTGCCGGGTCGTACCCGACCGGCTCAGGTCCGTTGGCGAGCTTCTCCCAAACCGCTGCCTTGCCCGCACTGTCCGTAATCCAGCTCGCCCGGCACTCGGCAACGCAGGTGTCCTGCTCCGGTGTCCAGTAGTTACACGAAACGAACGGGCTGGCTTGCAGATGGGCAAGCTTGGTCGCTGTGGGTCCTGTGGCGATCCAGCCGACGAGGTTTGTGCCGTCCCAATCCCAGATGGGATGCAGAATTCGCGAGCGGGGACGCCCCTGCTTGTCGACGGTGGCAACGGTGCACCAGACGATCTTGTGCGCCATGGCGACAAAGTCCGGGGCAATTTCGGCAAGTTGGGTCATGCTGACTCCTGATACAGTTCTGACGAAGCTTTCATGAAACGCAGCTGCATGCGCATCGAGGCAATCTCGACGCCATTCTGCGATGCAATCGTTTCATACCAGAGGAATTCAGTTTTCGGGCTCTGCCCGACCGAGAGCACTCTGCTCTCGAATTGATAGGTTCTGTCCAGCAGAAACGGACCGCGACGCTCAGCGATCTCAATGGCGCCAAAAAGCCCGACCGCATCGGCAACGTAGGGTCGCAAGCCTGTCATTGGCGGCCCCCACATGAACTCGATGAACGTTGCGGGACACGCGAGCACGCCGCCGAAAGTCTCATGGGGCTGGCCGAACGATTCGAGCGGGTCACTCAAGAGCCCCAGTCGATAGCGCTCCATCTGCTTGGTTGGATCCGTCGTCATCTCATAGCTGCCGAGCACCAGTCCCGGCTCTACCCGGCCGAGTATTCTGAGATCCGCCGGGGCACAGGGCCGCATGTCGATCGTGTGCAGGTGGGCCTGATCGAGACAATCGAGTCCCGCCGTGCCTTCGCAGATGAGCAGCCCGTCCTCACGCTCCATCCAGACCTTTGCAAAAGTATCGCTCGCGGGTTCGACAAAAACCTGAACGGGCTCGAGATCGACTGTGGCATTCTTGAAATTGAGCGACAGATGGCCCATCTCGAACCAGGCGTCGCCGAACACCTTGACCAGCGTCGCGGGGAACTGGTTCATGTGCACATCACCCGGCACCGTGCCGCCGCGGAAGCCCAGATCCGCCGCCGTATCGTCATCGTGAATGCTGCCTTCCCCGGCATGCGCAGCCCAGTTGCGACCCTGCCAGATCGGCCCGGAGACAATCTCCGCCATCAGCGTTTCCCCCCTTCCCAGAAGACTGAAGAATCTACCGCATTGATATCGGTATGCCCACAGAATGCCATCGTGAGATCGAGCTCGTTCCTGATGATCTCGAGCACCCGGGACACCCCCTCACGACCCATGGCGCCGAGGCCGTTCAGGAACGCTTTGCCGATGAACGTCCCGCTGGCGCCAAGCGCCATGGCTTTGAACACGTCCTGGCCGCGGCGTATGCCGCCATCGAACCAGACCTCGATCGCATCATCCACCGCCGCAACTATCTCCGGTAGCACGTCGAGCGTGCCCGGTGCGCCGTCCAGTTGACGACCGCCATGGTTCGAGACGATGAGCGCATCAGCGCCGGTGTCTACCGCACGTTTGGCATCATCGGTGTCCATGATGCCTTTGAGCACGAGCTTGCCGCCCCACGCGTCTTTGATCCAGGCCACGTCGTCCCAGCTGAGCGTCGGGTCGAGCTGCTCAGCCGACCACTGCGACAGCGAGCCCATGTTGTCGACGCCCTTGGCATGGCCGATGACATTGCCAAACGTACGCCGGGACGTGCCAAGCATGCCGAGACACCATCCAGGCTTCGTGGCCATGTTGAGGATATTGGGCAACGTCAGCTTAGGCGGCGCGGTCATGCCGTTTTTCAAGTCTTTGTGCCGTTGACCGATGATCTGCAGATCGAGGGTAAGGACCAGCGCCGAGCAGCCGGCGCGACGGGCGCGCTCAATGAGCGCCTCGATGAATTCGCGATCACGCATGACGTAGAGCTGAAACCAGAACGGCTCGCGGGTGTTGGCGGCCACGTCCTCGAGCGAGCAGATACTCATGGTGGACAGGATGAACGGGACACCGAACGCCTCCGCCGCCTGCGCGCCGAGGATTTCTCCATCGGCATGCTGCATGCCCGCAAGTCCGGTCGGCGCTATCCCCACCGGCATCGTCCATTGCCTGCCGAGCATATCGACCGCGAGGTTCCGTTCACTCAGATCCACCGCCACGCGCTGACGCAGCGCATAGTCATCGAACGCCGCGGCATTGCGCTGAAACGTCCATTCGCTCCAGGAGCCCGCTTCCGCATAGTCATAGAACATACGCGGCACGCGGCGCTTGTGCAGACGCCGCAGATCTTCGACACAGGTAATGACGGTCAAGCCGGCTCCCCTCCTTCTCCAGCAAGCCATGGTACATTAAGCAGCTGGAAAGCCGTTACGGCTAACGGTTGGTTGGGGGAACCATGAGAAAGATTGCAACCGCTATCGCACTCGGCTCGTGTGCGGTGTTGACGCTCAGTGCGTGCTCGCGGGAAGAGGTTGACGCGCCGTCCGCGGCAGAGACGGCACCAGCCACCGCGGCGGCGCCCGCCGATGATGGCCGCTGCGAGAATTACAGCGAAACCGGCATGGCACTCTTCGGCGATCTGCACGTGCACACGAGTTTCTCGTTCGACGCCGCGGCGAACAGCACCGGCGCCACGCCGGTGGACGCTCACAACTATGCCAAAGGCGGCACCATTCCCTTTTTTCCGCTCGACGAGGAAGGCAACCCCGCCGGCACTGCGCAGATCGACCGGCCGCTCGACTTTCTGGGTGTCACCGATCATGGCGAATTTCTCGGCGAACGCGCACTCTGCCGAACCCCCGGATCACCCAGCTACGATACGCAGTTCTGCGCGGGGACGCGGGTCAGCGAAAGACAGGGCATGTTGATGATGGCCTCCGTCATCACCACCGAAACGCCCAGCCGCAT